>JACCEA010510996.1_pt1 | contig 64243 bp, 66 predicted proteins | sample 7449851 | NCBI WGS metagenome assembly JACCEA01 (sample SAMN15323453, study PRJNA562643) | freshwater metagenome | isolation source: river surface water | place: USA:Blue River Watershed | collected 2017-08-18 | reverse complement strand
GTTTGATTTCGTCCCAGTAACAGGCGTCATCTAGAAATCTTGCTTCTCTGGTTGGTTGGTGGCCAGAGCGGGACATTTTCACTAACTGGGCTGGTCGGCGTAGTTGCTCTCGACAAATTCCGCAGCCAAGTAGAACGCCCTAGAGAGCTACACCCGTAGAAGAGTCTCGTTCTCTGTAGTGGACCCGGGTTCAATTCCCGGCATCTCCACAAAACTAAACCCCTCCCAGTGAGGGGTTTAGTTCTCTAAAGCAGTAACTAAGACGCTAGCCTTTAGGGGTGACCACCTTACCCAGTAATCAATCAGCCCTCATCGTGATAGATGCGCAGAACGTAATCCTCCAGGACTGCTATCAGCGAGATCAGAAGGTAGCAAAGATGGTAGAGGCCGTGAGTAAGGCTAGGTCTGCCTCGGTGCCGGTTATTTGGATTCAACATTCGGATCAAGACATAGTTGAGGGGAGTCTGGGTTGGCAGATTGTTTCTGAGCTCACCCCAAAACCTGGCGAGCAAAGCATCGGCAAGCACTATCGCAGCTCTTTCATTGAAACCAATTTGCACGAAGTCCTGCAGGGGATTGGCGTTGGTCACATCTTGGTATGCGGAGCGGAATCCAACAATTGTGTCCGTCACACGATCCACTCTGCGCTTGACCTTGGTTATGACGTCACTCTCATTCAGGACGCACACACCGCCGTCAGCTTTGAATGGGATGGATTAGTGGTCGATGCCCCCAGAGTTATTGATGAGCAAAATACCAACTTTATGTCCTATCAACTTCCAGGTCGCAAGGCGCAAGCAATTGCCGCACAAGAGCTTGTGTTTTAACTGGAATTGAAAAAGCCCCAGATTTCTCCGGGGCTTGATCATTTATCACTAATTATCGCTTGCTCTTGAGAGCCTTTGGCTTGCGTTTTGGTTTCTCCTCTATGGCAGGGGAGTGCTCTGCGTGAGCAAGCTCGTATTCAGCCTTAGATACCGGAGCAATGCGATCCTCGAAGTAGATTCTCGATAGTGCAGCACGAATCTTGGTGCCGAGGGTAATCTTGCCCTTCTCATTTGGTCTTGGCATGATCGGCTCGTAGTCCTTGAAGTCCACCAGCTTCCATAGTTCATACTTATCGACTGGCTCGTGCACTTCGATGTATTCACCGTGCGGCAAGCGAACTACTCGACCAGTCTCGCGGCCATGCAGGACAATCTCGCGATCCTTACGCTGAAGCGACAAGCAAGTTCTCTTGGTGATCCAGTAAGCGAGAATTGGACCAAGAATCAGCATGATCTGCATCGCGGTCAGAACGTGGTTCAGTGACATTTGGAAGAAGATTGCGATTAGGTCCGTTGAAGCACCCGCCCAGAGGATGGCGTAGAAGGTAACTCCGGCAGCACCGATAGCCGTTCTAGTCGGAGCGTTTCTTGGACGATCAAGCACGTGGTGCTCGCGCTTGTCACCGGTAACCCAAGCTTCAATGAATGGGTAAGCGGCAACCAAGGCCAAGAAGACCAAAGAAACAATGATTGGAAGCATCACGCCCATTGGAATTACATAGCCAAAGATTGCAACGTCAAGGTGGCCAGGAGCCAAACGCAGGGCGCCATCCAGCCAGCCGATGTACCAGTCGGGCTGGGTACCTGCCGATACCGGAGATGGGTCGTATGGACCGTAGTTCCAAATCGGATTGATTGTAAATGTGGCAGAGATTGCCGCAATCACACCAAAAACAAGGAAGAAGAACCCACCGGCCTTGGCAACGTAAACGGGCATTAGAGGATAACCGACCACGTTTGAATCACTGCGGCCTGGGCCTGGATAGTGGGTGTGTTTGTGAACAACTACCATCATCAAGTGCAGGGCCAGCAGAGCGATAATCAAGGCCGGAATAATCATGATGTGCAGGCTGTAGAGACGAGCAATAACCTCAGTGCCAGGGAATTCTCCGCCGAACAATCCTGCAGAGATTGCGGGACCAATAACTGGTACACCCTTGATCATGCCATCGATGATGCGCAGACCATTACCTGATAGCAGGTCATCTGGTAGGGAGTAGCCAGTAAAGCCTGCTGCCATACCAAGTATGAATAGCAGGAATCCAACCACCCAGTTCAGCTCACGCGGTTTGCGGAAGGCACCGGTGAAGAAAACACGAAGCATGTGAAGACCGGCAGCGGCAACGAATACCAGAGCAGCCCAGTGGTGAATCTGTCGCATAAGTAGCCCACCGCGAATGTCAAAGCTGATATCCAGCGAGGACGCGTAAGCCACCGTCATTTCCGCACCCTTCAACGGCGCGTAGCTTCCGTCGTAGTAGGTGTGTGCCATCGAAGGCTGGAAGAAGAAAGTCAAGAAAGTTCCAGAAATGATCAGAATGACAAATGAGTACATTGCCACTTCACCAAGCATGAAGCTCCAGTGATCAGGAAAGACCTTGCGACCAAAATTCTTCAGAACCGTTCCGACGGTAAGTCGCTCATCGATGTAGTTGGCAGCTTTACCAAGAACTGTTTTTGGCTCAGTAGTAGAAGTCATTTTCTATTTCCTCATGTCCCAGAACGATGGACCAACGGGCTCTAGGAAGTCGCTTTGTGCAACCAAGTAACCCTCATCATCAACTGTGATTGGCAATTGGGGGAGTGGGCGAGACGCTGGTCCAAAAATAACCTTGCAGTGATCTGCCAAGTCAAAAGTTGACTGGTGGCATGGGCAAAGCAGATGGTGCGTGTGCTGTTCATAAAGTGCAACTGGACAGCCCACGTGAGTACAGATCTTGGAATAGGCGACGATGCCGTCGTAACTCCAAGACGCCTTAGCTGGATCTTCTTTCAGATCAGCCGGATTTACTCTCACGAGTAAAACCGCAGCCTTAGCCTTTTCCTCCAGTTTGTGTTCTTCGAGTTCACTAAGGCCTTCCGGAATTACGTGGAAGACCGAGCCAATTGTGACTTCGGAAGCTTTGATTGGGATGCCAGTTGGGTCACGGGTTAATCGAGTACCCGGCTCCCACATTGTTTTCTTGAGGGTGTCGCCGACAACCGGGCCAAGGTCTCCAAAAATCACAACCGCTGGAATTGGGAAGAACGCTAAGGCGCCGTAGAGGGTTCTGCGAATTAGTTTGCGTCTAGTAAATCCAGATTCACCATCTGCTAATTTCACGATTTCAATAGCCTGTTGACGAGCCTCATCACTGCTTCTGGCTGCGTGGCGTTCCTCAGAAACTTCGTTGTCTGGCATCAGGGTCTTCGCCCAGTGAACCGCGCCAAAACCAATTCCCAAAAGCGATAGGGCCATTCCAATACCCATCCAGAAAGTGTTGTTTCTGGTTGCGCTCAGGTCACCATCAACGATTGGGAATGCGAAGAATCCCCAGACTGCAATGACAGCACCAATCATGCTGATAATAAACATCGCCGCAACTTGCTTCTCAGCATTGCGAGCGTGACGTTCACTCTTGTCAGTCATTCGCTCGCGATGTGGCTCGAGACCCGGATCAGAGATTGGGCGAACGATATTTGTTGCGCTACCCGAAGTGTACTTTTCCAAATCACCCATTAGTTAGCCTTCGCTCCCAACCAAACCGTTATTGCGATGATGAATCCAATTCCGAAAATCCAGGTAAACAATCCTTCAGCAACTGGACCAATCGAGCCAAGCTCATAGCCTCCGACGGATTCAAATTCCTCGACATACTTCAGGTAAGAAATGATGTCTTTTTTGTCTTCTGGGGTCAGGTTGGCATCACTGAAAACCGGCATGTTTTGCGGGCCAGTCACCATAGCTTCGTAGATGTGCTTTTCGCTGACTCCCTGAAGTCCTGGCGCAAACTTACCCTCCGTAAGAGCACCACCTGCTCCAACTGCGTTGTGACACATAGCGCAGTTGATCCGGAAAAGCTCTCCACCGTGTGTCACATCGCCATCAGTTCTTAAATATTCTTCAGCAGGAATTGCGGGACCTGGGGCGAGTGATGCAACGTAGGCAGCCATCGCGAGAATTTGTTCCTCGGTAAATTGCACTGGCTTTTTGTAAAGCTGAGGTCCCGATGCTTGTCCTGGCATGCGACCGGTTCCTACTTGGAAATCGACCGAGGCAGCTCCTACGCCGATGAGACTTGGTCCGCCAATAGCACCCTCGGCATTAAGTCCATGACAGCTTGCACAGTTGGCCAGGAAAAGTTTTCTTCCCTCAGAAATCTGTTCTGGCGATCCAAATTCTGCTTGGTAAGTTTGTGTTGCAACCGCGTAGCCACCACCCGAAAAAATTAGGCCAAGGAAAATTACGACTCCAAGAGCCCACGGACGACGACGCATCGGTTTCTGGTTCAACTGTCTCTCCATTTTTTACTTCAACACATAAATCACTAGGAACAAACCAATCCAAACTACGTCGACGAAGTGCCAGTAGTAAGAAGTTACAATCGCACTGGTTGCCTCGCGATGTCCAAAATTCTTCGCGGCATACGCTCTTCCGATCACCAGCAGGAACGCAATTAGCCCTCCGGTAACGTGCAAGGCGTGGAAACCAGTTGTGATGTAAAAAGCAGAGCCATAAGAGTTTGAACTGAGCGAGATTCCCTCGCTGATGAGCATCGCGTACTCCCAGACCTGTCCCGATACGAAGATTGCACCCAAGACGTAAGTGAGGAAGAACCACTCGACCATGCCCCACTTGACGGGGGACCAGCCGGTGCGCTTGGCCTGCATGCGCTCGGCTGCAAATACACCGAACTGAGCGGTGAAGGAGCTGGAGACCAAAATCAAAGTGTTCACCAGCGCAAACGGAACGTTGAGTATCTGAGTGTCATTTGCCCATAAGTCTGGCGCCCCAGCCCGCAGGGAGAAGTACATCGCGAAAAGGCCAGCAAAAAACATGACTTCGCTGCCCAGCCAAACTATGGTCCCCACGCTGGTCGCGTTTGGACGCTGAATGGTCATTGAAGGGGCAGAAGTGGTTGCTGACATGACTAAATTGTAACTCGTCAAATGCCGCTAGAGGCCCGAATTTACGCGGAATTTGTGAATTTTTATACTCAGGCGCGAAATTTCAGACAATAGACTTTGCAGATGCAATCGACAGCTTGGCCATCAGTCCTCGGACTGCTTTTGGCGGGGGAGGACCTCACCAAGGAGCAGGCAAGTTGGGCAATGCGACAGATCATGTCTGGTGAAGCAACGGCTTCCCAAATCGGTGCCTTCATGCTTGCTCTTCGGGGCAAGGGGGAAACTGTCGAAGAGCTTGCCGGCCTCGTCGACGTGATGTTGGAAAACGCCTTGCTGCTGGAAACTGGCAACGATGCAGTTGACATTGTTGGAACCGGGGGAGATCTGCTCGGAACTGTCAACATCAGCTCAATGGCATCAATCCTCTTGGCAAGCTGCGGTATTCCAGTTCTAAAGCATGGATCTCGATCGGCTTCCGGTAAGACTGGCTCCTCGGAGATGCTGGAGGTGCTGGGAATTCGACTTGATTTGGCCCCCCAGCAAGTCACAGAGGTCTTCAAGAGGACAGGTATCACTTTCTTCTTCGCCCCGGTTTTTCACCCCGCCATGAGGCACGTAGCGCCGATTCGAAAGGAACTTGGTGTCCCAACCACCTTCAATTTCCTCGGCCCACTGGCAAACCCAGCGCAACCCATTGCCACAGCATTAGGCGTCGCAAATCCCTCGATAGCCCCACTTATGGCTCAAGAAATGGCCAATCGCGGCAGAACAGCACTGGTTTTTAGGTCAAAAGACGGCCTGGATGAGCTATCTTCCTCCACTGAGGCTGATATTTGGCAGGTTAGTGGGGGAAAAGTCACCAAATTGTCTCTAAATCCATCGAATTTGGGGATACCCCGCTCATCTTTGGATTCGCTGATCGGAGGCGATGCACAGGATAATGCCGCCGTTGCGAGCAAGTTATTCGCTGGCGAGAAATTTGCCAACTCTGGGCCAATTGGCGACGTTGTTACTCTCAACGCCGCTGCCGGACTGGTCGCTTATGAGATGGCGAAGGATCCATCTCAGGCTCTGGAGCCAATTGAAGATCGCCTCCGAAACGCTCTCAGCAAGACCCGGCAAGCTTTGGCCGACGGCAGTGCTCAACGCAAGCTGGTTGAGTGGGCGGCAGCAACTCAGCAGTTCTAGTCAAGTTCCTCACCATTGAGGGAGGGGAATCAAAATCATACTTGACATAATGTTTATTATCGGCTCTATGAACAGGCCCGCGTAGCCCCGCTCGGCCTTTGTTTTCAGGCTTTTAGACCCTGCCATCTCGGTCCGCCAGCTTGAAGAGCCTTAGACCTAGTTGGTTCAGGTAACCAATGCCGATTGCGAACAAAAGAGTTCCTTCGCGAACCTGTCCACCCAAGATGAAGCCGCAGCTAACCACCAGCAGTTCGATGGAACTTCTAGAGATCCAAAATGGAATTTTCGTCTTCTGGGCTACTCCAAACATCAGACCGTCCCTAGGCCCTTTACCCATGCCACAGGAGATGTACATACCGGTAGCAAATGAAATCACCACCATGCCCAATAAGAACATCAAAATCCTCTGCCAGTAAGGCTCCGGGGTTGGCAGATAGAACAATGCCAGGTCTGCAAATAAACCCACCAGGATTGCATTGGAAATTGTGCCTAAACCCAGCTTGACCCTCAACGGAATCCATAGCAGCAAGACAATGGCGCTGACAACCACAGTTGAAACACCAAAACTTAGCCCAGTCTGCAAGCTGATTCCCTGGGCTAAAACATCCCAGGGTGCGATCCCTATGGCAGCATCAACAGTCAAAGCCACTCCGAAGCCATAAATCAGAAGACCGAGATAGAGCGTCACTAGGCGAATTACAAAATTAGACTGAAGCACCGCTAAATGTTACTTGGAGGTGGGGCATGAGCCAGCACTATTTCACCCCTGCCAAGCCACGTCTCTTTGCTCATCGGGGACTAGCTGAGCCACTAAACCTGGATGAGAATACAATCGCTGCCTTTCAGGCAGCTCTTGAGCATGGTGCAACCCACTTAGAGTCTGATACACAGGCTACGAAAGACGGTCACGCTGTGTTGTTTCACGATTCAGACCTAAGACGAGTGGCTGGTATTGATGCCGCAGTTTCGCAACTGACTTTGACTGAATTACAAAACATTGAGTTAGTAAATGGTGGCCGGATTCCAACGCTGTTCGAAGCACTCTCCCACTTCCCCAGCGCGTTTTTCAATTTGGACATCAAATCCAAATTGGCAATTGAACCAACTATCCATGCTATTGAAAAAGCTCAGGCACATGATCGTGTTCTAGTCAGCTCTTTTTCAAATCCGATTAGAAAATCAGCGTTGAAAAAATTCTCAAAACCCGTCGCTACTAGCGCATCTGCCTCGGTTGCCCTGGGTGCCTGGTTGAGCCATACGGTCCTTTTCGGCTTTGGATTTAGCAAAATTGTTTCAAGTGTTGACGCCTTGCAGGTGCCGGTTCGGCTTGGCATCGTTAACTTTGCTCAAAGAAGCTTCATTGAACGCCTAAAAACACACAACACCGAAGTGCATTTTTGGACCATAAATGATCCAACTCAGATGCATTCATTATTGGATTTGGGAGCTGACGGAATTGTCAGCGACCGCGTGGACTTATTCAAATCTGGGGAATCGCTGTGAGTTATCAAAAGTGGGATTTCTAGCTAACTAAAGCCTGTTCTTCTCGTAAAGGAGAACTAATGGCTGAATCGATGCGCGGCATGAGACTTGGAGCGCAATCCATGGAGCGCGAGGAAGGCGTTGAACTAGCCGCGCGTCAGCTAGTGGAATACCGCTGCCCCGCTGGACATCAATTCAGTGTCACTTTCTCAATTGATGCTGAGTCACCGACCGAATGGGAGTGTAAGCAGTGTCAGTCGGTAGCGCTTTTAGTAGGGAGTGCAAAACTTCAGAAAGTAGAGTCTGGCGAAGCAGATCGGCCCCGCACTCACTACGACATGGTTCTCGAGCGCCGGACAAAAGCAGAACTTGAAGAACTATTGCAGGAAGTCCTAGCGGACATGAGAAAGCGCAGAGCCGAAGGTCGCCTTACTGCCTAGGTGGAACTAGTCCCCAAAGTGTGCAAAGCACAAACGCCTCAACCACAATCCAAAAACTCATCTTGCTGCGTCCGCCCTCTCTCTCGACAAAGCGAATGGGCACCTCGACAATTTTGGCGCTGAGCAATTCCGACCTCAGAGTCATTTCCACCTGGAACGCATAACCATGCGCCTGAACCCTTGACAGCGGCAATCTTCTAAGTAGCTGCGCTGAATAAACCCTGAATCCTGAAGTCATATCCGAGACATTGCTACGCAGAGTCAACTTTGCATAACCATTACCCGCCCGAGAGATCGCCTGTCGAAGTTTCGACCAATTGGCCACCTCTCCCCCACTTATCCATCTCGAGCCAATCACTAGGTCCGCTGCAGGAGCTGCAAGAAGAAGTTGCCTGAGGTCTTCGGCTCTATGAGAGCCATCAGCATCCATTTCAATCAAATGCGAGTAGCCGTTCTCTAAACATTGGGCAAAACCAGCGACGTATGCGTCGCACAACGCTCGCTTTTTATGTCGATGAAGAACCGCAATCCTTTGATCAGAGCTCGCTAAACGATCAGCGATAGCACCCGTCCCATCGGGCGAATTGTCATCAATTATTAGCAAATCCACACTCGGAACAGCAGTCAATAGCTCGCTAACGGTTTTCTCTATAGTTTCGGCCTCGTTATACGTCGGCATTAGGACTATTGACTTCATTTTTTTCTCTTGCGCTTGATGGCAATTGTTAGCCCAAGCAAAACTGTTGCATTTGCCCAATCAAATACCAGTCCAACAAGAACACCAGGGGTGACACCTGAATAAAGTGGAACGCTCTCGATCATGGCAGCCGGTGTGTACCACTCAACTTGGCTAAGCACTTTGCCATTGGGAAGGTAGATTGCCGATAATCCGACGGTGGAAATGTTGACAACTGCCCTACCTGTCTCAATAGCGCGAAGCCTGGCTATGGCAGCCTGTTGATAGGTTTCGTCGGAGTAACCAAAATCGGCATTATTGGTCTGAGAAAGAATTACTTGGGCACCAGAAAGGGTTAGCTCTCGCAGAATTGAGTCCTCCGCGATTTCGAAACAGATAAGGGTCCCCGCGTTGAAATCGGCTAGTTCGTAAATTCCATCTTTAGTTCCAAAGCTGTAGCCACGTGGAATCATGTCAATTAGGTCCGGAGCAAACGTGCGCCAGAAGTCTCGATCAGGGGCGTATTCTGCAAAAGGGACTGGTTGTTTTTTGTCGTAATAATCAACCGGTCCTACCTCTGGTTTCCACAAAATTGTTGAATTATAAGTTTCTTCGCCACGCTTTGTAATAGTGCCAAACACAAAGGGTGCATTGAGTTGATTCGAGAGAGCGTTTATTTTTGCTCTGGCCTGCGGTGAACGAAGAGGATCTAAGTCCGACGCATTTTCCGGCCAAACCAATAGATCAATTTTTCGTCCACTTTCAATAACAATTTCAGAGGCATCCAGGTGGTTTTGCAAGATCGTACCCGGCGCTTCCTTCGAAAACAGACCTGCCTTAGCATTTCCCTGAACTGCGGCAATCACTTTCTCCCCGCTAGGCGTAGTCGTAAGTCCAAGCGGTGTAATCAACGGAATAATGAGAGCAACTGCCAGTCCTATCAGAGCGGGTCTAATTGAGTTTTTGGCGGCGCGGGTTATTAGTAGCAGAGCCAAAATCGCACCTATGAATGCAACTGCAAAGCTAAGTAAGCTCAGTCCTCCCCACCAGACCCATGGTGACATAAAGCTGTCTGATTGAGTCATGGCTAGCCTTGACCACGGGAATCCACCATAGGGAAAGTTATTGGCTGCAAATTCACGCAGTGTCCAAATTGACGCTAAAAGCAGTGCCAGCGGTAAGACCGTTTCACTTTTGACTTTGATACTTCTAAACAACCAGGCAGTAAAACCAGCAGCGAGCGCGTGATAGATGGAGACGGTTGTACTGAGTGCTATCAGCGGAATTGGTCCCAGGTAGAGGGATATCCACTCAATATGTGAAATGTAAAACATCTGTCCTGAGATAAAGCCAACTAAGACAGCAGGCCAAAATCTAAGGCCTAAAACAGCCAGGAAGGTCAACATTGGAATAAGCGGCGCTAGCACCCATATGTTTTCAGTCGGAAAAACAAATAGCCCAAGTAGCCCGGCACTCACTCCAAGCGGGATTCGCCAAACTAGCTCGCGCACATCGCCCAGCCTATTTCTAGATGTAGTAGCTGTAGGCAACTATCCCTCGCTTCACCAAGTCAATTGCTTCATAGCTTGTCTGGGCAACTTTAGAGTCGGCTGAAACCGAAATCTGATCAAGCAGGTCAATGATTTGCTTACTCCAGCGGATAAAGTCGCCTGGCAACAGACCCGTTAGCTTAAGAGCATCCTGCAACCTCGCCCCAGTAGCCCAACGATAAACGCCCCAGGCCATTTCCAGCTGAAGGCGTTGATCTTTGGGCAATCGGTAGTCATTTTGTAGATCTTGCAACTGTCTTTGAATTTCCTCAGTTTGGGACAAAACCTCAGAGAAAATACCTCTTGGCAATTTTGGTTCAATTTCAGACTCTTCTCCCCTGCCCTCATAAACCAAACAGGCAGCCATCGTCGCCATGCCTGCTGCATCTAAGTCTTTCCAAGTCCCGGATTTGAGGCACTGGGCAATCAATAGGTCACGCTCACCATAAATCTTTGCGAGCTGCAACCCAGCCTTAGTTACTTCATACTCATCTCCAGATTGTCTTAGATAATCAAGCTCGGTTAATAGGTCGCAAATTCTTTCAAAAATCTTGGACACTTGACCGGTTCGAGATTCAAGATGAGCGGTTGATTGGTCAATTTCTTTTCTTAGTTTGTGATATCGCTCGCCCCAACGAGCATGGCTCTCTCTGTCTGAACATTGATGGCAAGGATGAGCACGTAGTTCTTTTCGCAACCGACCAAGTTGAGATTCAACATTTCGAGCTTGTTTTGTCAGACGAGTGTCTGCACCAGATCGATTCTTGATGCGTGATGACTCGCGCTCAAGATCACTAATCTCTCGGCGCAAGGTCGAGTACTCCCGGAAGTCCCCCAGGTGGCAAGCCATGGATTTTTCATAACCAAGCAGAGAATTTTCCTTATCTGCAATAACTTGAGCAAGCCCAACAACGGAGCGATCTGCTTGGAACTGTGCGAAAGAGCGCTCTAGTACTTTGGCGGCTCTATCTTTTCCAAACGCAGAAATCAGATTCACTGCCATGTTGTAGGTGGGTTTGAAAGAGCTATTTAGCGGATAAGTGCGCTTAGATGCAAGTGACGCTACCAAATTGGGATCAAGCTGCCCGCTCCACAAAACAACTGAGTGTCCTTCGCGGTCAATGCCTCTTCTCCCTGCCCTGCCAGTTAGCTGGGTGTATTCACCAGCCGTAATGTTGACTCTAGATTCGCCATTGAACTTGTCCAGTCTCTCCAGCACGACAGTTCTTGCCGGCATGTTTATTCCTAGGGCTAACGTCTCAGTTGCAAAAACTATCTTTACTAATTTCCGAAGAAATAGTTCTTCCACTACCTCTTTGAAGGCAGGTAACAAGCCAGCGTGGTGAGATGCGTATCCGCGCTCCAAAGACTCAAGCCACTCGTGATAGCCCAAAGTATCTAGGTCATCATCGGCGATTGAGGAACAGCGAGCTTCCGCAACTTGACGAATTTCCTTTTGCTCCTCTTTGCTAGTCAGACGAAGTCCTTGCCTACGACAACTTGCTACCGCAGCATCACAGCCGGCTCTTGAGAAAATAAAGAAAATGGCAGGAAGTAGCTCCAAATCATCGAGTCGATCGACCACCTCCGGTTTCTCAAGCCGAGGAAACTGCCGAATTAGCTGGCTCTTATCATTCGATGAATGCTTTGGTCCCCACTTACCGCGGCTTCGCATCGGTGACCTTGAACGAGCTTGGTGTTTTTGCAGCAACTCCGGATTAACCCTCATTTGATTGCTGCCAGTTTCGAAGAGATCCAGAAGCTCCGACCCAAAGAGAACATGCTGATGTAGAGGAACTGGTCGAATCTCGGAAACAATGACCTTGGTATTACCTCTGACTTCATCTAACCAGGCACCAAATTCCTCCGCGTTGCTAACTGTTGCAGAGAGTGAAATCACCTTCACGTCTTTTGGTAGGTGAAGGATAACTTCTTCCCACACTGCGCCGCGAAATCTGTCCGCCAGGTAATGAACTTCGTCCATCACCACGTAGCCAAGTTCCTTTAGGGTCTCCGACGTTGCATAAATCATGTTGCGAAGCACCTCTGTAGTCATAACTACAATTTGCGCCTCGGAATTTTGATTGTTGTCGCCCGTAAGAAGGCCAACTCTTTCTTTACCGTAGCGTTTTACTAGCTCCGCGAATTTCTGATTGCTTAGAGCCTTTATTGGAGTAGTGTAAAAAACTTTTTGATTTGACTCGATTGCCAGGTGGATAGCAAATTCACCAACAACTGTTTTGCCTGCTCCAGTTGGAGCTGCTACTAGCACACCTGCACCATCTTCCAACGCTTTGCAGGAATCCTCTTGAAAATCGTCAAGTGGAAAAGCTAATTGCGCTTCAAATTTTCTTAGTTGCTGATACGCGGCTGCTGACTTTGATCTTTTATATCTCTCAGCGGCTGACAGCTCACTCGGATTCGAGCTCACTGACTCCCCCGACCTTTTCTAATCTCTTCTCTCGACGTTTGTCATTAGCGAGCGCAATTCCAACTGCGATGAAATACAGTGCTGTCAGCGGTACCATCAACAAAAACATAGTCATCGGTTCTGCGACTGGGGTTGCCAGTGCTGAAACAACCGCTATAGAAAAAACGGCAATTCTCCAGGACTTCAAGATTCCTTGGCCAGTGGCGATGCCAGCAAAGTTGAGTAGTACCAATACAACTGGCATCACAAAAGCGAGTCCAAAGATCAGCAGGATTCGGATTGCGAATAAGACATACTCGCTAGCGTTGATTACGTTTGTGCTTCCTTCTGGTGTGAATCCAATGAGTACAACCACGAACCCCGGCAGTGATGTCCATGCCAATGCGGTGCCTGCTAGAAACAGAGGTAGTGCTGCGGCGACAAAACCAATAGCAAATCGCTTCTCTCTTTTCTTCAGCCCTGGTGCAACAAATGCCCACAGATTCCAAAGCCAAATGGGTGCCGTCATTAGTACACCAAGAAATATCGAGACTTGGATTCTCAAATCAAATGCAGCGACGACGGTTCCAAAATTTACAACCGCTTGGACGCCACGCTCTGTCGTTACGTCAATCAGCGGTTGTTGAAGAATCCGAAAGACCGGGTCGAACAAGAACCATCCGGCTACCGTGCCGGCGACTAAGAAACCCGCCGACCATGAAAGGCGAACCCTTAGCTCTCGAAGGTGGGAACCAAGACTCATTCGGCGCTCTTTGTTATTGCGCCGTGCCATTAGTCCTGCTTCTTCTCGCCCTCTTTGGAATCAGCGATTGCGGCGTCCGGTTCGGTGGTTCGTGCAGTCTCTTTCTTAAATATCTTTAGTGACTGCGCCACGCTCTTGGCCAAGGCAGGAAGCTTCGGTGCTCCCCACAGCAATAGCACGATCGCCAGAATGATGATCCATTCCCAGCCTTGAAGTCTCATGACCACCTCTTGTCTACATCGATTTCTCGAATACGCCTTACCAGTCTACGCTCTCGGTTTTCCCGGCGACGCGCCCTTTCCCTAACCAGGCGCCTTCTAGCCAAGAGGGTTTTTTCAAAATCAGCGGCAACATGGGCAGTTGCGGGCCTTGGCTCGGTTCTGTCGAAGCTCGAGAGTTCAGTTAGCAATTGAGACGTTCTCATGGCTTCTTGAGTCAACTTACGCCCCGACTGAAACAGGCGATAGCCGGTCAAAAACAGGAAATACATACCTGCCAGAAGGCTTACAACGATTAGCCAGCTCATTCCTCATCCTGTAAATCTGGCTTTTTCAAAGTCTGCAGAGCAAATTCGCGAACTAATTCCCGCGCAGCTTTTGGCTCAAGAACTTCTACCATTCCACCAAAACGAACGATATGGCGCGGCAATCCAGTCAAACTACCAGCCCTGATTTTTCCAACCCAACGTCCATTCTCAAGTTTTGGTTCTGCGGCAATTGGAAAATTCCAGAATATTTCTGCAGCTTCTGGGTCTGCTGCAATTTTTATGATCTGCTCGTCATTGCTGGCACCGAACACCTCGTCGGGGATTGTGGCAGACTTCGCTTCTTCGGTTATCTTCTCGTTGGTTATCAAAATGTTTTGAATGCGATCGAGCCGGAAAGAACGAACAGCTTTGTTGATGTGGCACCAACCTCGCAAGTAGTGCTTCTTGCCTCTCAGTTCAATGAGCAGCGGATCAATTTTGCGACTAGCTTGCTCTCCTTTTTGGTTCCTGTATTCACATTCAATTGAATTACCAGAATCAATTGCAGTATGCAGCTGGTTCAAAATCTCGGTAAGTCGCGTAGCGGCAATGCTGGTCACCGGCACCGGCCCTGCGTTTTTCAGTGCTTGCCTTAGATCATGTAATGCCTTGTTTGAGTTGAACTGTGGAAGCGAAGCCAAATAATCAAGTCCGATTGCAATTGAGCTCAACTGCCTCTTACTTAGCGCGGGTGGACCATCAAGATTGGTTATTCCCTTAGCGAATGAAACCCAACCATCTTCCAATTCCTCAAAATTGAGGTGAAAGTGAGTGACGCATTTGGTGAGGTCTTCACTGTCGGTAATCGCGTGGACTGCCTTCAGCACAACTTTTTCAGTCACATCAAAGCGACTCGATAAGTCGGCCACTTTTTGGTCCCCGTCTGTAAGAACCAATCCAACAATTGACAAAGCGAGGTCGAATAGCTCAGAAGCATCAATTTCCTGCTTAGGCATGTATCTTCACCGCCCGTTCCAATCCAGCTGCGATGCGGTTGGCCAACGATGCCGGGCTGATTACCTTCACTTCATTTCCATATTCCAGAAGATCCTCGGCCAACAGGACTTCGTCCATGTAGTTGAGAGTTACCTGGGTTGACTCTGCTCCGAAATGCCACCAAGCTTCTGAATCCTCTTCAACTTCAATGACAGCCTTGTTTGACTTGGTGAACTCCACCAATTCGGCTTCGGCTTTGTCAACCTGTTCAATGGGTAACGGATCAAAGGTTGCGCCAGTTGGTCGAACTTTGCTCATGATTCTTCTCAGCAGGTAATTTCGCAGTTCTCCCTGTCGCTGAGCCAGTAGGACCCACTCTCCCTCAATTAGGCGCAACTTGACGGGATTCACCTCTCTAGCCTCTGATTTCCCGTCCGGAACTCGATACTCAAAAATCACCGTGTTGGAATCTGAGATTGCCTGCGCCAGCGGTTGAAATGCCGCATGCCTTGCCAGCAGTCTTGGAGAAAGGAAACTGAGTTCTCTGTTCACTTCAACCATTCCACGCGACTTTAGTCTTGCTAGAGCTGTGCGGGCAGCGGAAGCAAATTGATGATTGTTCCAAGCGCGCGCAGCTAATTCAGCTAGCCCAAGTTGTTCGGGGGTTAGATCAAAGTCACTCGGCCAATCGAAACTGCCCTTGGCGATTAGATATCGACTGCCGACTTCAGCTTCGTACTCGTCCATTTGAACTACATCTAGCTGAACTCCGGCGTTTCTCAGAGCAGTTTTATCCCGCTCAAACATCTTGTTGCGAGCCTCACCACTTGCCTCGCTATAGCCGGGCACTGCATCGAAAATGTCTTGTTTGCTCAGACCTGACTTCGGCGCAGCAAGCAAACAGCACGTCAGAGTGAATAATCTCTCAGCCGGTGTTTGATTTGCCACCTAGTCCCCTAGCTAGTCCTTACCCAATACGTCTATGACAAATATTAATGTAGAGCCTGGTTCGATCGACCCCTGAGCGGTATCGCCGTATCCAAGCTCTGGAGGAATCACCGCAATCACCTGAGAACCGACAGCAACGCCATCTAAGGCCATCACAAATCCCTCAATGAGACCATCATCGGTCACTTGAAACGCCGCTGGGGCCTGTCGGGTCCAAGAGCTGTCAAACTCTTCACCGTCCCAGGTCCAGCCGGTGTAGTGAAGAGTGACATTGTCACCAACCGCAACTTTTTCCCCTTTGCCTTCAATCAATACAGTCCGACGAAATTCAGTCGGCGCATCTGATTGCGGGATTTGAATGCCAGGTTGGCCAGAGGGTGCGAGTATCACAGTAGGCATTCCAGTTTCGGCGGATTTAGCAGTGCCATTTGCTTTGGGAAGGAAAGCTTTGATTACATCAAAAACGAAAACCACACCATCATCTGGTCCGAGACCCAGAGTGGGAATTCCTTCGCCTTGGTGGACATTTTCGGGGCTAAGCAAAACAGCAACGCGTGAACCTACTGGAACGCCCGTTAGTGCCCCGCAAAAGTCAGGTGAGTTACCTGGAATTAGATCCTGGTAAATGTATTGCTCACTACCAAACTCACTTGCTTGGAATTGCTCCCCGGTAGATGCGTTATAGCCGGCAAAGTGCATGACCACTCGCTGCGATCCAACAATCAAACCGCCATTGCCCTCAATGATTACATTGGTTTCCATGCCAGAGCCTGAGATTGGGAAAGGAAAAGTGACCGTTGGCTGAGTATTAAAGTCACCAGTTGCCTCCACAAGCTTTACGGCATCACCTGTTTGGTAGGTATCGCATGTTTGGGCAATTCCCTCAACCCCTTCTGCATACTCACCCACCTGCGGTGTGACCGCCGGAGCACAGCTTGTCAGCAGAGCAGTTACTGCTGCCAATGTGATTACCCTGAGTTTCTTTGTTGCGGTCACTTAGTCTTCTTTCTCTTATTGCTTTCAGTTGTAACTTGACGCAAAGTTTTTCGCAGTTTTTTCTGCCCCACTTTTCGCTCACTGAGGCCAAACCACTGTTCCGCATCTTCTTCCGATGCTTCAACCTTATTCACTCTACGCTTGCGGAAATCAGGCAACTGAACTCCATCGGCAAGCCGCCTGGCGGTGCAGATAAAGCCAGTATGACCAATCATTCGGTGTTCTGGTCGAACGGCCAGACCCTCAAGATGCCATGGTCGAACCAGTGTTTCAAAAGCCACTGGGGAGGTGAAATGGCCCGAGCTCTTTATTTCTTCGGCAACTTTGGATAGCTGGCTTGCAGTGGCAACATAAACAACCACAACCCCGCCAGGTCGCAGCACTTTTGCCACTTCTTCAATGCACTCCCAAGGAGCCAACATATCTAGTACTGCTCTGTCGGCGGTTGATTTTTTGAGAACAGTAGATAGTTTTTCCTGCAGAAGCCCAATTGATACCTGCCAATTCTTTGGCTTGTATCCCAAGAAATTCTCAACATTGCCCTGGGCGATTTGAGCAAACTCATCTCGAGCTTCAAAGGAGTACAGCTTTCCCTTTTCGCCTATTGCCCGCAGTAGGTAGCTGGAGAGAGCTCCTGACCCCACGCCCGCCTCAACCACTACGGCTCCCGGAAAAATGTCTCCCTCGACAATTATTTGACCGGCGTCCTTGGGATAGATGATCTGCGCTCCCCTGGGCATCGAAAGCACATAGTCGCTCAGCAGGGGCTTCATGGCTAGATACTCCTCGCCGGTTGGAAGTGCAAAAACGAAACCAGACGCTTTACCAATGATCGCGTCGTGCTTAATTTCTCCTCGGTGCGTTCCAAATCGTCCACCCTTTTCAAGGGTGAATGTGTTCATTTTCCCTTTTGGTCCGGTGAGCTGAACTTTATCGCCGGCCTCAAAGATTTCAGACATGGATTCTCAAATCTTGCAAGCTATCAACTGTTAGCCCATGCAGCGAAGAAATAATCTTTCTATCCGCCCCAGTTGGAAGCTCCAACAAATTGGTTACCCCAACGGCGTTGGTGCCAGCGGCAACTGCGCTACTAAGCCCAGTGATCGAGTCCTCAAATGCTATGCAGTGACGAGGTTCAACCTCTAACAGCTCGGCAGCTCTGAGGTAAGGCTCGGGGTGAGGCTTACCGAATGTGACGTCATCTCCTGCAACCACTGCATCAAAAGCCTTAAACGGGATCGATTCGACTACTGCCAGCGCCATTCGTCGCATTGACATAGTCACCATCGCAGTCTTGATGCCAGCCTGCTTTAGCTCCAGTAGCAGCTCCAGCGCACCTGGCCGCCAAGGCAGCGAAGCCCTCATTTGTTCTATCACTTCATCTGTTAGGTGGTCGATGATTTCTTGAACTGAGCGATCTTCGATTCCAAATTTTGACTTGATGAGAGCTGATGAGTCATAAAGCGAAGAGCCAATCACGCCCTTCTCGTCCTCTTCGGTCCAAATAGCCCCATAGTGCTTTGCCAACCGGGTTTGGCTGATTGCCCAGTAGTGTTCGGAATCAATCAAGGTTCCATCTAGGTCCCAGAGCACAGCCATTGGAAAGGGGTTTTTTGACATTGCGGTAAGTCTAGTTGCGAGGTGAACTAGAGTTTTCATCTGGGCTAAGGAGTCAAATGCTGACAGGGCGGGTGCTACTGGTTGCTTTCGAGGGCTGGAATGATGCCACCGAGGGAGCCTCGGGTGCACTGAAGGCGATAGCCGAGCAGCTCCAAATGAACACCCTCGACGCCGTGGATCCTGAGGACTACTACGACTTCCAGTTTTCAAGACCAGTGGTCGAATTTGATGCCAACGGAACTCGGATTATCTCCTGGCCCGGGTGTGAATTACTTCAGGCGTCACCCGAAAAACTCGAGGAGAACCCATCACTTCAGAATCTCTATCTGTTGCTGGGCACTGAGCCCTCCAGGAGATGGCTGAGCTTTGCCGGCGAGATTCTGGAAATGGTACAAGATCGCGACATCGATTACGTCATCATGCTTGGCGCCATGCTTGCCGATGTCCCCCATACCAGACCAATGCAGGTTTTTAGAAGCTCACAAAATGAATCCCTGCAGCAGCTTTTTGATTTAGAGCCATCCCGTTATGAAGGGCCAGTAGGCATCCTCACAGTGTTAGCCCAAGCTTTTGAAGCTGAAGGCATCCCGGTTCTATCGCTGTGGGGATCAGTCCCCCACTATGTTCACAACACCACTAACCCGAAGGCAGCTCTCACATTTCTCAATGAACTAGCCTCCCTAACTGAGTTCTCATTCGATTCATCGAGTTTGGCAAGCCTTGCATTTGAGTGGGAACGCTCAATCGACGAGATGGCGCAAGGTGATGATGAAATGTCTGCATATGTCACTCAACTTGAGAAAAATCGCGACTCTATGGAGAGCGAAGAAGTATCTGGTGATGCTCTCGCAAGAGAATTTGAGCGCTATCTTCGCCAGCGCCCAGAGTCACCCGACAAGAGTTAGACAGCTCCTGCGCTGAGCAGAACTAGCAAGCCAACCCCAACCAGTATTCGCCAGATCACAAATGGCATGTAAGAACCGTGCTCTAGGTACCTAAGTAGCCACGCAATTACTGCATATCCAGATACGAAACTAACTACTGTGGCAAGTGAAGTTGCAAACATCATTTCTGTAGGCAAATTGCCAAAACTTTTCACAAACTGATAAATACCGGCTGCGAGAACTGCCGGAATGGCAAGCAAAAAGCTGTAACGAGCCGCTGCCTCTCTGGTAAATCCCAGAAGAAGCCCAACGGTGATGGATCCGCCAGAACGAGATACTCCTGGCACCAATGCCAGTGCTTGCCCAAATCCAAAGGCCAAACCACTCTTTAGGTCCAGCTGTTCGATTTTTTTTGTCTTGCTACCGAAGCGATCGGCTATACCGAGCAGAACTCCGAAAACAATCAGGGTAATCGCAATGACCCAAAGCTGACGAACGTCCTGTTCTATTTGTGATTCGAAAGTTAGCCCAAGGACTGCAATCGGGACAGTTCCAATAATGATTAGCCAGCCCAGCTTCGCCTCTTGTGATTGCTGATTCCAGCTTCTAAAACCATTGCTAAACCAAGCTGCAATTATCGACCAAATAGTCTTTGCGAAGTAAAGCACTACAGCAAGTTCAGTACCAATCTGAATGGTCGCAATAAAAGCGGTGAGCTCAGGCTTAGTTAGCTCCGACATACCCATGAGCTCTTGAGCGATTTGTACGTGCGCCGAAGAGGAGATTGGAAGAAACTCAGTGAGTCCTTGGATTAGTCCAAGGATCAGCGCCTCAACTAAAGTCACTGATCCTCTGCTTGCTCAAATGGCAAGTATTCACCGTAGGTTTGCTGAAGTGCTTCCTCGTAACCCAGAAATGCGTCCTCCAGTTGTTCGTATGCCTTATTAAGCGCTTCATCCGAACCATCCCGCTTGGTTGCGGCAACTGCTAAGTGACGCTCAAGGGCTGATACAAACTTCTGCAGAGCAACTGTCGGATCTTCATGCATACCTAAAAGTTATCGCCTCTAGCCCCTGATTCCAAACACCTTGCTGCCCCAATCTGCTCTCGTGGTAGATTTACCACTCGTAAGTCCGGGTGGCGGAATGGTAGACGCGCTAGCTTGAGGTGCTAGTCCTCGTATAGAGGGTGGGGGTTCGAGTCCCCCCTCGGACACTGACTAAGTAGAATCCTTTGCGTGAGTAATCCCCACCTCTCCCCCGCGATTAGCTATAGCGTCGAACATGCACGCAGCATTCTTGCCGGCAAGAAGGTACTTGCTCTAACCGGGGCTGGTATATCGACAGACAGCGGAATACCGGATTATCGAGGCGAGGGCCGGGTTCAAAAACACCCGCTGACTTTTGATGAATTTATGGGATCCGAACGCAACAGGGCTCGCTACTGGGCCCGCAGTTTTGTTGGTTTTCGAAGAATTGAAAGAGCTCCAATCAACCCTGGCCACGTCGCACTTGCGCAGGCTGAACAAAATCAAAAGCTGATGGGAATCATTACCCAGAATGTTGATGGCCTTCATCAGAAAGCTGGCAGCGAAAATGTGATTGAACTTCACGGAAGACTTGATCGAATAGCCTGTGTTGGCTGCGGGAAAACCATATATAGGCAGGAAATGGATCAACTTATCCTTGAACTAAATCCGACCATCAGTCAGAACCTAGAAGTCGAGTTTTCGCCAGACGGTGACGCCGAACTTGAAGTTGCCGAGGACTTCCAAGTTCCTAACTGCGCATGCGGTTTACACTTCAAACCCGATGTAGTTTTCTTTGGTGAACAGGTACCAAAGAATAGGGTCGAGCTGGCTGAGTCTTGGGTCGCTGCGGCTGAAGCAGTGTTGGTCGCGGGTAGCTCTTTAACGGTGAATTCTGGGCTGCGCTTGGTTAAGCAAGCTATCAATCAAGGCAAGCCAGTTGTAGTCGTAAATCTTGGCGAAACCAAAGCCGATAATTTGGTGGCCGTCAAAATCAACCACTCGACGTCAGTAGTGCTGAGGGAGATATTTAGTTGAGCGAAACCGTTATTGGCTTGTTTCGCCACGGACAGACCGACTGGAACATTGACCTGCGCCTGCAGGGAACCGCAGACATTCCGATGAACGCTTATGGCATCTCTCAAGTGCAACGAGCCGCAATTGAAGTCGCCAAACATCCCTGGGACTTGATTATCAGCTCGCCCCTGGGGCGAGCAAAAGAAACCGCCAACATCTTGGCTAACCATTTAGGGCTAGAAAACATCATCGAAGATCAACTGTTGCTGGAAAGAGCTTTTGGTATTGGCGAGGGCATGCTTTATGACGAGTGGAGCCAGAAGTTTGCTCTCCTTGATCAAATACCGGGTGCAGAATCTACTCCCGAAATCACATCGCGGGCTGAGAAATTACTTGACGAGTTTCACTCGAAATTCACTGGAAAAAGAATCTTGGCAGTAAGCCACGGAGCACTAATTAGGTTTGTTCTACAAGTTGTTACCAATGGGGAGATCCCACCCAAGGGTGAGCGCCTAGAAAATGCCTCCTTAAATATTGTCAGAGGCAGCGGGGTCTGGTCTTTGGACCAATGGTCCCCTAAACCCCTAGGTAGCTAATTGCTCAGCCAGCTCAATCAAAAGTTCCGCACTGTCTTCCCAAGTAAAAAATTGCGCCTGATCTATGCCAAGAGCTGATTGAAGTTTCCAGGTATTTTTGTCGTCCAACCGCTTCACCTGTTCCGCGAATGCTATTTCATTGAAAGGTGCGAATCGAAGACCTGCGGGGCCTGCAACCTCTTCAAAGATTTGGATATCGCTTAGGACCACTGGACAACCGCGGGCCATAGCTTCAACCACTGGGATTCCAAACCCTTCGTCTAGGGAGGCACTAACCAGCGCCTTCGCCCGGTGCAGCCACTCATGGTAATTATCGTCAGTGACACCATTTTCGAATCGCACGTTTGCGGAGAATTTCCTAGCTAGTTTCTCTAACTGTCTTCTTCGAGCATCCGAGATTCGACTTAGTAATACCAGGGTGTGGTCAGGTAGTAGCCGCATACCTCTAATTAGAGTTTCGACATTCTTGTATCCGATGAAGCTCCCCATGTAAACAATCTCTTTGCTATCGTGGCGTGTCTTCTTTTCCAATCGCTCTGGCGCGTCCGCGGCATTGTGAATGACGTAAATATCACGTTTGGTAAGGCGATGAACCTCCATCTGATCTTTGGTTGTTTCGGAGACCGTCGCGACCGCATCTGCGAGATTGAGAATTCGTCTTTGGGGCCAATAGCTCAGGTGAAACAAGTACCAAGTCACACGAATAAAAATGTTGAAATCAGCCGGCGGGGTTCTGTGGCGGTAATAGATTAGGTCGTGCAGCGTGTATACCAACTTAAACTTTCTACCCAGCCCAGAGGTTGTCTGCATGGGAGAAAAAAGTACCTTCACTCCAAGCTTGTTTAAACGTCGAGCTTGGAACAACTCTTTAGGTGAAGCAACGGGATTGGTTTTGTAAATTGTCAGATTCTTGTGTTTAGGAAGCTGTTTTGCCTGTTCATCACTATTGACCATGACAGTAAGCTCCGTCAGCTCCAGTGCTGCTGAAATTATTCCTAACGAGAATCGCGAAATGCCGTCAGGGTGAACTGGATCGATATAGCGCCCATCGAACCACAAACCCTTCATCTATCGCTCCAGCAGTTCAGCCAGGTAGCTGGCAACCTCTGCGGGAGTCTCATAGTGAGTGAGGTGACCGGTGTCCTTAATCACTTTTAGCTCAGCGCCAGTAATCCTGGCAAACTCCCTCTGCCCTGCAAGTGGTGCCACGATGTCTCTTTCCCCCGCAACAATGAAAGTTCTTGCTGGCAGGTGCCTGGCATAATCCAACACATTTGAGCTGGTAGCTGCCTGATAACCCTCGTAAACACTCCGGTTGGTTGCGAAGGTTGAAAAGTGGTCCGAGTGTTGGCGATGAATCATTCTCCGGATGCTCGGCTTCAGCGTTGTTGCTAATGCAATGGACATGCCCCGAACTACCAGTTGAGAACGCAAGAGGTTGGATCCCTCAGCTTTGCCTAACTCGTAATACCTATCAGCGATTGAATTCAGTGGTCCGCCCCGCTGAGTGGTCGAAATGGGATTCTGCAAAAGTACGCGTGAGGCGGGTAAACCATTTGCCAATGCGCGGCTAAGGACCAAGGTGCCAAAGCTGTGAGCCAAGATCGCGTCAAACTCTCCAGTCTGCTCCACGAACTTAACGAGCCAGTTAGCGTAGTTTTCAATCGAATGTTCAGTGGATAGTTGCTTTGATTTTCCAAAACCTGGTAAATCCGGAATCACAAATCTTGCCTCAGGAAGAGCGCCCGCGACACCAAGCAAACCATGGTGATCCCCACGAAAGCCATGGACAAGTAATACTCTTGGGCCACCATCTCCTAGGTGCCAGGTAGCGGTGTCTCCTACGTCAGCTCGTTCTAGTCGAAGTTGAGCTAGCCGAAAAAGACGATCTGGTGATGTTTGCAACACCTGCACCCCTCCAGTCTAAATGTCAAAGCATCCCACTATCGTGGCGGGTAGGAGAAACCTTGTTTGAAGTTGAATTTGACTCAGAATTGCCCAGTTGGGCGAAGAGGCTCGCTGTGTTTGACCTCGAGACAACGGGATTGGATCTTTCGACTGCTCGGGTTGTCACCGCCTGCGTGGGGGTAATTGACGCCAGCGGCAACGTTGAGGAACTAGCTGAGTGGCTTGTCAATCCTGGAATTGAAATTCCAGCTGTAGCGACCGCGGTTCATGGGATCTCCACAGAAAAGGCGGTGAGCGAGGGCCTATCGGCAGCAACCGCCATCAATGAGATTGTTGCGAAGCTGCGAAGTTTGAATCAAGTAATGCCGCTCGTTGCGTTCAACGCGCCGTACGATTTCACGATCTTGCAATTTGAAGCTTTGAGATACCAGCTGGATCCGCTCTCCCCCAAGCCTGTCATTGACCCATTGGTGATTGATAGAAAACTTAGATTTGGACCTGGGAAGAGGAATCTAACTACTCTTTGCGATCTCTACGGAGTTAGTCTCACCGACGCGCACAACTCGACCGCTGATGCAATCGCAGCGGGAATACTCGCGCAAAAACAGGCAAGCAAATATCCCGAACTTGGACAAGAACCCCACTTGGTGCACGACTTGCAAGTCAAGTGGTCTGACGCTTGGACGAGAAACTTTCATGATTGGCTAGAAAAAGAAAACCGCCCGGTAGACCGGGCGGAAATCGGCTGGCCGATCAGGGCTAGCTAAAGTTCTTGTAGCGCTCGTTAAATCTCTCAACGCGGCCAGCAGCATCCATGATTCTCTGCTTACCGGTGTAGAAGGGGTGGCTCGCCGAGCTAATTTCAACGTCGTAGACGGGGTAGCTATTTCCATCTTCCCACTGAATGGTCTTGTCAGTAGTGATGGTTGAACGAGTCAGAAAGGCGAAGCCTGAGGCAAGGTCGCGGAATACGACTGGTCCGTAGGCTGGGTGAATGTCGGCCTTCATTTTTTCCTTCTAGGTGTGATTGCAAAGCCCCAAGGATAGCAGGAAACCCTGGCTAAAACTAGCTCGCGACCACCCTGAAGCGGCCCGCCTCATAATCGACCCGCAGTGGATAGCGGAAGGCTTCGCTAACAGAGGCGGAGGTGATTGTTGCCCCCAGTTCGCCCTTGGCCAGCACTTGGCCATCTTGCAAAATCAGGGCATGAGTGAATCCAGTGGGAATCTCCTCCAAATGATGCGTCACCATCACCATGGCCGGAGCGGCCGAGCTGGTTGCATAGCCACTCAATAGTCGAATCGTTTGCTCTCGTGCGCCTGGGTCCAAACTTGCCACTGGCTCATCCAATAACAGCAACTCCGGATCGGTCATTACGGATCTCGCGATTTGGACTCGTTTTCTCTCACCATCGCTCAACGTGCCAACGGGTCGATCCTCATAGCCAGAAAGTGCCCACTCGGCTAAGACTCGCTTTGCTCTTCTTTCGTCGAGGGCTTCGTATTCTTCATTCCAACGCCCAACTACTCCATAACTGGCAGTTAGCACTGCGTTCAAAACAGATTCACTATTGGGTATCTGAGAGACAAGGCCGGAGGAGGCGAAACCGATGCGAGTTCTCAGTTCAAATACGTTGACGGCTCCAAGTTCTTGATCAAGAATTGTCGCTTTACCGGAAGAGGGTTGAATCTGAGCTGCGCACAAGCGAAGCATGGTCGTCTTACCAGCTCCATTCGGCCCAATCACCACCCACCGTTCAGAAGAATCGGCAACAAAACTCAGCGAGCTCAGTACGGACTTGCCCGATCGAATAACGCTGACGTTTTCCAGATTGATAACCGTTGACATCGCCAAAAGCCTACCTCCCCAAACTAGATTGGCCCATTAGCGTCGAGCTTGCCACTAACATTTCCTCAGACAATTCAGGGAGTGGCGTGGCAAGGTTTCTTGTGGTGTTTGACGTTGACTCCACTCTGATTAATGAAGAGGCAATCGAAGTTCTAGCGGAGGAATCCGGCGTCCGCAACGAAGTAGCCCAGATCACCGCGGCAGCTATGCGTGGTGAGATGGATTTTTCGGAGTCTTTGAAACTGCGGGTCGCAATGCTGGCTGGGATTCCCGAGTCAAAACTAGAGCAGGTCCGCAATCGTCTGACTCTAACTTTTGGTGCTATCGAACTGATATCCGCCATTCATGCTCAAGGTGGCGTGGCAGCAGCAGTCTCGGGTGGCTTTAATCAGCTGTTGGAGCCAATTAGATCCTCACTCAAGCTTGATTTTGTCAAAGCCAATGATTTAGAAATCGTTGATGGCAAATTGTCTGGCAAAGTCCTTGAACCGATAGTGGACGGCTCAGCCAAAGCCGAATTTTTGCTTTCACTCCAATTGGAACTTGGACTGGAGCGCGAGAAGACCGTTGCTGTTGGCGATGGGGCTAACGATGTGAAAATGATTCAACAAGCGGGCTTGGGCATTGCGTTTTGTGCCAAGCCAGCTCTGCAAGAGCATGCAGCTGTTTCTATTGAGAAACGAGATTTGGCGGAAATAATCAACTTGCTGCCCTAGGCACCGGTTGAGTGGAGCCCGCCATCGACGTGAATAATCTCACCTGATGTAGCAGGAAAGAAATCACTAAGCAACGCCACCAAAGCTTTCGCCGCTGGTTCAGTATCGGACAGGTTCCAACCAAGTGGAGCGCGATCCGTCCACAGTTCTTCCATGGTGGCAAATCCAGGAATCCCCTTTGCAGCGGTCGTTCTAAGCGGACCTGCCGAAACCAAGTTGACCCTGATGCCATCTTTGCCGAGGTAACGTGCAAGATATCTTGCCGTTGACTCAAACGCGGCCTTAGCGACTCCCATCCAGTCGTAAACAGGCCAGGACATGGTTGCGTCAAAGGTCAAACCGACTACTGAACTTGGATTGTTAAGTACTGGCTGACAGGCCACAGTTATCGATTTGAGTGAATAAGCCGAGACTTGCACCGCAGTGGAAACGTCGCTCCACTCAGTTGAGAGAAAGTTCCCACCTAGAGCGGTTTGCGGGGCAAAGGCGATGGCGTGAACAATTCCGTCTAGGGATCCCACGGTTTCTCGAATTCGAGCGGGCAGCGCAGCCAAATCTTCACCACTGGTAGCGTCAAGTTCAATTACCTGAACCGCTTTTGGAAGTCGCTGAGCTATTTTCTGAGTAATGGGTAGCATGCGACCGAAGCTGCTTAGAACTACTTCTGCACCTTGCTCCTGCGCAATTCTTGCGGCTGCGAAAGCAATCGAAGCTTCCGTTAGAACGCCTGTAATTAAAATCTTCTTGCCCGCGAGAATTCCCAACCCTAATCCCTTCTAATCCTTGCCATAACTAGTGCCCCATGCCTAAGCCACCATCCACTGGGATAACCGCCCCGGAGATGTAACTTGCCTGCTCGGAGGCAAACCATGCGACCACCTTAGCCACCTCTTCCGCCTCCGCGAACCTTCCCAGGGGAATTTGGGAGCGATAGCTCTCTGCCACATCAGCAGGAAGCGCCGCCGTCATGTCAGTATTGATAAACCCAGGTGCAATTACGTTCGCAGTAATGTTTTTTGAACCAAGTTCACGGGTGATAGATCTCGCTAGACCGACTAGAGCGCTCTTACTAGCTGAGTAGTTGGCCTGACCAGCACTTCCGAATAGCCCAACGACGGAACCTATAAGAATGATTCGACCATACTTTGCTTTGAGCATTCCCTTGCTAACACGCTTAATCACCCTAAAGACTCCAGTTAGGTTCGTGTTTACTACTTCTTCAAAGTCTTGCTCGGACATCCGAAGCAAGAGATTATCTTTGGTGATACCAGCGTTAGCCACCAGGACCTCTATTGTTCCCAGTTTTTGTTCTACCTCGGTGAGTGCGGCGTCGAGTGAATTGGAATCAGTTACGTCGGCAACCACTGTCATGGTTCCCTCTGGACCCTTGCCGGATCTGGCGGTAACTGCAACTTTGAAACCAGCAGAGACCAGCTCTTGGGCAATGGCATAGCCAATCCCCCGATTTCCACCGGTGACCAAGGCGACTCTCTGCATCTATGGCCTTTCTGGGAATACTAAGGACGGCTTAGCATTATGTTTAGAAAGTCTATTGTTTTCAACCACAGGAGCTCACTTGGCAAAGCGGCAAAGCGTCACATCGTTGGAGCTTTCGCCTGAACAAGAGCGTAAACAGCGGATGATTCGCTACTCCGTGGCCATGACGATTAGGACCCTGTGCATCGTCCTGGGGGTTATCTCAACGGGAATCTGGATGTGGATCTTTTTTGCCCTGGCAATATTTCTTCCCTATTTTGCGGTAGTTATGGCCAATGCTCAGGGTGGTCGAAGCAAGAGCCAAAGCGAGCGACTAGCCCCAAAGGTGACGATTTCGGCGAATGAAATGAAAATTGACTGAACACAGCAAGTGCTCTCGTGCTGGCTGTAGTAAACCTGCCGTGAAATTGCTTGATTGGCGCAATCCGAAGATCCACTCTGCTGATCGAATCAAGACCTGGGGCGCATGTGATCAGCACTCTGAGTATCTGATTGACTATCTAGCGGCCCGTAATTTTTTTCTAAGGACCAGAGAAATTGAAAAACAGCACAATTAGAAGATGGGGTCCCTGGCTGGCTCTGGTTGTGCTATTTGCCATTGCCACCTCCCTATTGAGCAATTGGCAGTTTGAGCGGCGGCAAGAGCGAGTAAGTCAAATTCAGCAGGTTATGGAGAACTACGATCAAAAGCCGATAGCCATAGAGGAACTCAACTGGGACGCGACTGAGGAATCAAATTCACTCGAATGGCGACCAGTCACTTTGACTGGCGAATATCTGCCAGAGGTCTTTTTGGTACGCAATCGTCCCCTAGCTGGCCAGGCTGGATTTTTGCAACTTGTTCCATTTCAACTTAGCAACGGTTCGATTCTTGTCGTTGAAAGAGGGTGGCTTGCTGCCGCCTCTCGCCTGACACAGCCACAATCTAATCCCAAACCTGCTGCGGGTAGTTATCAATTAATTGTTAGAGTGCGGGTAGGTGAGCAAGACTTAGGTCGGGAACAAACTGATACTTTGGCATCCATAGATCTGACTGAGATTGCGCTTCGGCTTGGCACAGACAGGGTAATTACCGATTACTACGGCAGATTAGTCTCTGAAGCACCAGCCAATGCGAAAATTCCGTTACCGATGCCCAAACCAAGTCTCAACGAAGGAAATCACCTCTCTTATGCCATCCAGTGGATTATTTTCGGTTTCATGGCATTTGGAGCTTTTATTTGGGCCTACCGAAACGATAAGAAACTGGCAGCCGAGGCTCGCGGCGAGCTACCCAAGAAGTCTCGTAGAAAAGGTCAAGCGGATAGAGATGCTGAATTTGAGGACGCCAACCAGTAGGCTTTTGGCATAACGAAGGGAAAGCAATGAGCGTTCTGCAGGTTAGTTTGATTGATCGAGTTGTTCCTCGCAGTCGAGTAACTGACTTAGTCTTAATTTCTGCAGGAGCGGGCTTGACAGCGCTGTTAGCCCAAATTCAAATCCCAATGTATCCAGTACCAATGACCTTGCAAACTTTCGCTGTTTTGCTGATTGCGGCTGCAATGGGACCATGGCGCGCGCTTTCCTCGATGGGTCTTTATGTTGCAATGGGAGCAGCTGGACTGCCCGTTTTTGCCGGGGCAAAAGCCTTGAGCCAAGTCCTTCCAACTGCTGGTTACCTGGTCGGCTTTGCCGTTGCGGCTGTCATAGTCGGTCTTTTGGCGAATCGTGGTTTTGTCCGACAGCCTGTTGCCGTACTCCTAAGTTTTCTTGCTGGAAGCGCAATCATTTATCTATTTGGCGCCGGTTGGTTGATCCTGGGACTAGGCATGGATGTCCAGCAGGCCCTGCTAGCTGGAGTTATTCCATTCTTAGTCGGTGATGCCGCTAAGGCGTTGCTCGCGGCAGCTGTATTGCCAACGGCCTGGAAATTCACTAAATAGAAAAACCGATAGCGCGCATCATTTCGCGCCCATCCTCGGTAATTTTCTCTGGACCCCATGGCGGCATCCAAACCCAGTTGATCCGAAACGCTTCCACTACGCCGTCCAGCGCTTCCGCTGTCTGCTCTTCGATGACATCCGTTAGCGGACAGCCCGCTGAGGTGAGAGTCATGTTTATCAGCAAGGCGCCGTCCTCGGACTCCTGAAGACCATAAATCAGGCCTAGATCGACGATGTTGACACCTATCTCCGGATCGATGATGTTCTTCATCGCCTCGATCACTTCGTCATACTTAGCCGCGGGGAGCTCTTTAGCATTCATGCAGAGGCCTTTAGGAAGCGGTCGTAACCTTCGTTCTCAAGCCTTGCTGCAAGTTCCGCGCCACCTTGTTCAGCCACTTTGCCATTAACGAAAACGTGAACGAAATCGGGCTTGATGTAGTTCAAAATACGGGTGTAGTGAGTGATTAGAAGTACGCCTAGGTTGTTACTGGCGTGTGCACGGTTCACACCCTCAGAAACGATTCTTAGAGCGTCAACATCAAGACCAGAGTCGGTTTCATCCAAGATAGCAATCTTTGGCTTCAGTAGCTCCAGTTGCAAAATCTCATGACGCTTCTTCTCTCCGCCGGAGAAACCCTCATTGACGTTTCGTTCAGTGAAGTCTGGGTCCATCCTTAGGTTGCCCATTGCTGTCTTGAGTTCACCAACCCACTCTCTGAGCTTTGGCGCCTCACCGCTGATGGCGGTCTTTGCGGTTCTTAGGAAATTTGATACGGATACCCCCGGTACTTCAACCGGATATTGCATGGCAAGAAATAGCCCTGCTCTCGCACGCTCATCAACGCTCATTTCTAGAACGTTCTCGCCGTCCAGCAAGATTTCTCCATCGGTCACTTCATACTTTGGATGACCCGCGACGGAGTAGGCAAGAGTCGACTTTCCTGAACCATTCGGTCCCATGATGGCGTGTATTTCGCCAGATTTTATGGTCAGATCAATCCCATTCAAGATCTGCTTGTTGCCTTGGTCGGTGATGACCGATACGTGCAGATTCTTAATCTCTAGTGTCGACATTCTCTTCCTTACTATCCTTCGTACTCAACAAAAATTTCATCGTTCTCAATCAAAACCTCATAAGTACCAACAGGTTCATAGGCAGGAAGAGACAGGGGCTTACCCGTGTTTAGATCGAACTTTGCACCGTGGGCCCAGCACTCGATAGTTTCGTTATCTACAAAACCCTCTGAAAGTGAAATCTCTCCGTGAGAACACTTGTCATCTAGCGCTTTCACGTCTCCGTTCGGTGTTCGGATGATTGCTAGTGCATGTTCACCAATCTTCACCCGGATTGCCTTGCCTGGCTTCAGGTCAGCAAGTGCACAGATTCTTACTGCCATTAGCTGCCAACTTTCTCTAGCTCAGCCTCAATACCTGAAATGAGTCGCTGCTCAACTTCATCAATTTCAATTTTCTGAATGATTTCGTTCAGAAAGCCACGGACTACGAGTTTCTTTGCCGAAACCTCATCAATTCCTCTTGCCATCAAGTAGAAAAGCTGCAGATCGTCAAAGCGACCTGAAGCACTGGCGTGCCCTGCTCCCGAAATTTTTCCGGTTTCGATTTCGAGGTTTGGAACCGAATCGGCTCTCGCGCCATCAACTAGCAGCAGGTTGCGATTCAACTCGTAGGTATCTGTTCCAACTGCGCTCTCGCGAATCAATACATCCCCAACCCAAACCGTGTGGGCACCTGCTCCCTGCAAAGCACCTTTGTAGGCAACGTTAGAGACACAGTTCTCCGCAATGTGGTCCACATATGGTCTGTGCTCGAAATAGTTACCGCTATCGGCAAGGTAGACGCCATACATGTTCACTTCGGCACCGGGAGAATCAAGTTTCACGGCCGGCACCACTCGAACAAGGTCTCCGCCAATGTTTACAACTATGTGTTTTAGCTTGCTAGAGCGGCCAAGTCTTGCAAATTGGGTTGAAATGTGAGTTGAGCCGCTCTCCCATTCCTGCAGGCTGACAAAGTTCAGCTCCGAGCCGTCCTCTAACACGATCTCAACGTTTTCTGCCAAGACTCCAGTACCAACATGATCGAGCACCATCGTGAGCTTTGAGTGATTCTTCACATGAACAAGAATGTGCGCAGCGGTTGCCTCTTTTGAAGATGGCGATATCTTCACAAACTGTGGTTCGGCAATCTCAGTGTTTGCTGGCACTTCGATCAGGAGGGACTTTGAGGCATTGGTCCAGGCGGCAGCCGAAATCCTGTCTTCGGGCAAGCCTGCAGAACCAACTAGAGGGTCGGAGGAATCTATCCAGTTGCTCATTAGGCGATCACTGAGAGTCAGCTCAACGTCATCCTGGCGGATTTCACTCATTACCTCGCTGTCGAGTCCGCGCAATTTATCCTGAGGAATGTAGCGCCAAATCTCTTGGGTCTTTGAAATTTCAGGAAAATCTGAGACAGTTGTCGACTTAGGTCTTTCGCTTCTGGTTTGAATTGGAACACCGTGTGAGTGCGCTGCTACTTCTTGTTGACTCACTATCCGACTGCCCCTTCCATCTGCATCTCAATCAACTTGTTCAGCTCAAGGGCATATTCCATTGGCAATTCCTTAGCGATGGGTTCGATAAATCCGCGCACAATCATCGCCATGGCTTCATCTTCTTCGATACCCCGTGACTGCAAGTAGAAAAGCTGCTCGGCACTGATTTGGGAAACAGTGGCCTCGTGTCCCATCGAAACATCATCTTCTCTAATGTCGTTAGCAGGGTAGGTATCGGATCGAGAAATTGTGTCTACCAAAAGAGCATCGCAGCGGACTGTATTAGCCGAATGGTGAGCACCAGGATTAACCCTGATTTCACCTCGATATGAGGTTCTTCCCCCGCCTCTCGCAATTGACTTAGAAACAATTGAGCTCGTGGTGTAGGGAGCAAGGTGAATCATCTTTGCACCAGCGTCTTGGTGTTGACCTTCTCCGGCAAATGCCACCGAGAGGGTCTCTCCCCTGGCGTGTTCTCCGGCGAGGATAACGCTTGGGTACTTCATAGTCACCTTGGAGCCAATGTTTCCATCTATCCATTCCATGGTCGCACCCTCGTGGGCAATCGCCCGCTTTGTCACCAAGTTGTAGACGTTGTTAGACCAATTTTGAATTGTGGTGTAGCGAACCCGAGCATTTTTCTTAACAATTATTTCCACTACAGCACTGTGTAGCGAATCTGATTGGTAGACCGGCGCTGTACAGCCTTCGATGTAGTGAACGTAGGAACCTTCGTCGGCAATGATTAGGGTTCTCTCAAACTGTCCCATGTTCTCGGTGTTGATTCGGAAATATGCCTGTAAGGGGATTTCAACGTGCACACCCTTAGGCACGTAGACAAATGATCCACCAGACCAAACAGCTGTGTTTAGGGCAGCAAATTTGTTGTCTCCGGCTGGTATAACAGTTCCGAAATATTCTTTGAAGTACTCCGGGTGCTCCTTGAGAGCTGTGTCAGTGTCTAAGAAGATCACTCCCTGAGCCTCTAAATCCTCTCGAATCTGATGGTAAACAACCTCGGATTCGTACTGTGCTGCTACACCCGCGACTAGTCTTTGGCGCTCTGCCTCTGGAATGCCAAGCCGTTCATAAGTGTTTCTGATGTCTTCCGGTAGGTCTTCCCAGGTTTGCGCCTGTCGCTCAGTAGAGCGCACAAAATACTTGATGTTGTCAAAATGAATTCCAGACAGGTCTGATCCCCAGGTGGGCATCGGCTTTCTGAGGAAGAACTCATAGCCCTTCAGTCGACGCTCCAGCATCCATTCAGGCTCACTCTTGAGCCCTGAAATGTCGCGAACAACTTCTTCGCTAATGCCTCGTCGAGCCGAGGCACCAGCGGTGTCCTTGTCGGACCAGCCAAATTCATAGTTTCCCAGGGCATCAAGCTCAGGGCGATCAATGATTTTTTCAGACACTTAGTACCTCCTACTTCCGTAAGTACAACCCCCTAGGGTTCTCGGTATTCCTGAAGCTAAGCCATGAGAGACTTGAGGGAGAGGCCTCTAGGCTATTTCTAGATCAGCAAGAAAACTAGTAAGGATTACCTAAGTTGACCTTGGTTGCCAACCCGATTTCACGAGCATTTTCTGCTCTGGTAGCTCCCAAGCGCCTGCGCCTTTATGTCTGGCTTTCCCTGGCTACGCAAATTTTGATTGTTGTGACAGGTGGACTGGTTCGATTAACGGGATCCGGTTTGGGTTGCCCAACCTGGCCAAAGTGCACCGATGATTCTCTTGTTTCCACTCCTGAAATGGGAATTCATGGGCTGATTGAATTCGGAAATCGTGTTCTCACCTTCGTACTCTTAATCGTTGCGGCTTTGACTTTTTTGACGGTGCTTCGAATGCGAGACGATAGGGCTCTGCTCTCCAGGCTAACGTTCGGATTCTTTAGCTTTGTTGTGCTATTTGTTCTTGGCCTTGCCTTGGCGGTTGGTTCGATAGATCTAGCCTCGATTTCTGTTTTAGTAACTGCCAGTGTGGGAATGTTGGTCCTAGCCATCACATTCATAGTGGTTGCCCGCCGGTCTGATAAGAGAAGTCTGGTCGTTCCAGCCTTTGGACTTGGCTTTGGAATTATCCTTCAGGCCGTCGTTGGCGGTATCACGGTTTTGACAGAGTTAAACTCCTGGATCGTCGGATTGCATTTCCTAATTTCAGCCGTTTTGATTTCCCTCGCTGCAGTGCTGGTTTTTCGAGCACTGGCTAAGCCGAGTGGCCCAGCTTCAAATATCGCGAGTAAATTGCGTTTCCCAACTACCTTGGCTTCCATAGTGACCATCGTCATGGGTGTTTTAGTTACGGGCGCAGGACCGCATGCAGGTGATTCTGATACACCGAGAAATGGTTTAGACCTCGAGCTGTGGCAGCACTTCCATTCATACCCCGGATACATCATGCTGGGTCTTGTTGCGCTTGCCTGGGTCGCGCAGTTTCGGCAGTCGGGCACCTTCTGGTCGCAACTACCTTCGCGGGTTCTAACAATATTCTTGATAGTAACAATCGCCCAGGCTGTGATTGGTGTTGCACAAGCTCGTCTTGGGGTACCCGAGTGGCTCGTGGCTCTTCATATGTTTGGTGCAGCCGCGCTCGCGGCGCTTACGACATTCCAATTTCTCATTCTTCGGCAAACATCATGAAAACCATTTTCTGGTTTAGGCGGGATCGAAGACTGCAGGATAACGAGGCCCTAAATTTCGCTGCCCTAGGGTCATCTGAGGTTCATCCCCTATACGTTTTTCCCGAGAACCTAAAAGATCTCACTCCACTGCGACAGGCTTCCTTGGTGGAATCAGTTAGGAGCCTGTCCGCGAGCATCCCAACGGGCATAAACAACCTATTTGGAGATCCTGCAAGTCAAATTGAGGAATTTGCAAAGAAGAATGCAATTGAACGCGTTGTAGCAACGAGAGCTTTTGACACCCAGGGAATGCTTGAGCAGGCAGATCTTGCCGAGAGGTTGCACGCAATAGGTGTTTCCCTAAATTTGGTCGGAAGCTATTACGCAGTTGTGCCTGGCACTGTGCGAAAAGACGACGGCTCTCCCCTTCGGGTATACACACCTTTCTACAAGCGTTGGTCTGTTATTGACTGGGGCCAACCGTTTCAGCTCGACGTTCAAAAAGTAAATTGGAAGCGGGTTTCTTCAGCCGAGTTGCCTAAAGTCCAGGGGGAAACACCCTTTCCGGTTAGAGCTTCGGAGGATTTTGCGATTCGGACATGGGAGAGGTTCAAAGAACGAGCGCTCATGAACTATCACGATGATAGGAATCGAACGGATTTATCAGGGACATCTCACTTATCCCATGCTCTGGCCCACGGTGAAATTCATCCCCGAACCCTGCTGGCAGAACTTGGTACTAGTCCTGGCGAGGAAGTTTTTCGCAAAGAAATAGCTTGGCGCGAGTTTTATGCCGATGTTTTGTTTCACAACCCACACACATTGACTGAATACTACGAGCCTCGGTTTGAGAACATGCGTTACGACCAGCCCGACTCGCTCAAGTTTAAAGCATGGCAAGAAGGAAGGACTGGCTACCCAATAGTCGATGCGGCTATGCGTCAGCTTGTGCAATCCGGCTGGATGCATAATCGCTCACGGATGATTGTTGCGAGCTTCCTTGTGAAGGATTTGCACGTTGAATGGCAGCACGGTGCAGAGTTTTTTGAAAGACACCTAACTGATTTTGATCCTGCATCAAATTCTCACGGCTGGCAGTGGACCGCTGGTTGCGGTACTGATGCGTCGCCCTATTACCGAATATTCAACCCAATTCTTCAGGGCAAGAAATTTGACCCCACCGGCAATTACGTTCGGAAATGGGTCCCCGAGCTCCAGCATGTTCAAGGAGATTTGGTGCATGAGCCATGGAACCTAATCGATGGCTATGTCAATGGCTATCCGGAGCGCATCGTCGATCACGACCAGGAAAGAGCGGAGTCCCTTCAAAGACTCGAAGAGATAAAGACTAAAGCCTGATCAGCGGATCTATTGCGATTGCAAGAAAAATAAGAGTCAAATGTGAGATCGAACCATGAAACAATCTCATTGGATTTGGCTCTTGGTTCGTCTTTGTTGCTTTGGCAAGTTTATAGGACTCTAGTAAGAACCAGATACCGGAAACGAATGCGACAGCTGAATACATCGCGCCCATGTTGGCAACCGGAATGAGGAGTATGGTCGAGGCAAAGTAGGCCCAGGCGTACAAAATGATTTGACTCGTCACGACTTCGCTCTTTGAAACTACTGGAAGCATTGGAACTTTGGCATTTCGATAATCTTCTTGATATCTAATTGATAGTGGCCAGTAATGCGGTGGTGTCCAAAGAAAAATTATTAGAAAGAGCACGAGTGCACTCAGGGACAATTCATTTGTGACAGCGGCCCAGCCAATTAGTGCTGGCATCGCTCCCGCCGCTCCGCCCCAAACAATGTTCTGTGGCGTTCTTCGCTTAAGGCCTAATGTGTAAACAAAAACATAGAAAAGAATTGCAGCTAGGGATAGCGCCGCGGAAAGCAGGTTAATAAACACTGCAAAAAATACAACGGAGATAATTCCGATTGCCCAGGCGAATGTGAGAGCTTCCCTACCTGAGAGTTCACCTGTAACCAACGGACGATTCTTGGTTCTACCCATTACCCGGTCGATGTCAACGTCGATGTAACAGTTGAAGGCATTGGCACTGCCAGCTGAAAGTGCTCCCCCAAACAAAACTCCAAGAATCAACCAAAGACTTGGTATGCCCTGCTGAGCCAGAATCATCGTTGGGACAGTTGAGATCAACAGCAGCTCAATGACCCTTGGTTTTGTTAGGGCGAAGTAAGCCCTGGCCTTAGACAAAAGGCGCGCGCTTAGTTGGGGACTCGTTGACATTTGTTCCAGTCTAAAGCCGTCAAAGGCCCTACTTGGCCCTCGGGTATAGACTGCCAGCAACGCCAGAGCAGTGTTGCTGCGTAAACCCCGAGCCCTACGAGATAGGACCCTTCCATTGCTTGACTGGAACGAATTAGATGATCTTGCTGTAAAGACTGCAAAGGTTTTAGCGGCGGACGCCGTTGAGAAGGTCGGCAATGGGCACCCAGGAACCGCCATCAGCCTCGCTCCTGCTGCCTATCTGCTATTTCAGAAAGTCATGCGCCACGACCCTGAGGACGATCGTTGGCTGGGACGAGATCGATTCATTCTCTCCGCTGGGCACTCCTCACTAACTCTTTATACACAGCTATTTCTAGGTGGCTTCGGTCTCGAATTAAAAGACCTGCAAGCACTTAGAACCCTTGGTTCGCTCACTCCAGGTCATCCGGAGTTCGGCCACACCAAGGGAGTAGAAATCACAACTGGTCCCCTTGGTTCCGGACTGGCGTCGGCAACTGGATTTGCGATGTCCACTCGCTTTGAGAGAGACCTTTTTGATCCAGAAGCGACCGGAGAATCACCCTTCGATCACTATGTCTACGTTATTGCCAGTGACGGCGACGTCATGGAAGGCGTAAGCGCCGAGGCTGGCTCACTAGCTGGTCACCTAGGGCTTGGAAACTTAATTGTTATCTATGACTCGAACCAAATTTCAATTGAAGATGACACCAACATCAGCTTCAGCGAGGATGTTGCCGCCCGCTATCGCTCCTATGGTTGGCAAACGCTAGAGGTTGATTGGACTAAGGGCGACTACAAGGAAGATGTTGCAGCTCTTTACGATGCCATTCAAAAAGGTAAGCAAAACAAAGATCAACCAACTTTCATAACGCTAAAGACAATTATTGGCTGGCCCTCACCAGAGAAACAGAACACGGGAAAGATTCATGGTTCGAAGCTTGGCCCAGAGGAAGTTGCCGGACTCAAGAAGGTACTCGGTTTTGATCCAGAAAAGCATTTTGAGGTTAGTACAGAAATACTAGCTCACACTCGGCAGCTCATTGAAAAAGGGAAAGTCGAGCGCGCTGCGTGGCAGAAGCTCTTTGACCAGTGGAGCGAAAAGAATGCCGATAGGGCCGCGTTGCTATCGCGTCTTCAAGTAGGCGAGCTTCCAACCGATATCGAGAACTCTCTTCCGACTTTTGCCGCAGGAGAAGAAATCGCCACAAGGGCTGCGTCGGGCAGAGTACTTAACTCGCTTGCAGCAAAGTTGCCAGAATTATGGGGCGGCTCTGCAGATCTAGCCGAATCAAACAACACCACGATTGAGGGTGCCGGATCATTTGTTCCAGCTAAGTGGCAAACAAAACACTGGAAACCTACTAAGGGCGGTCGAATTCTGCACTTTGGTATCCGTGAACATGCAATGGGAGCGATTCTGAATGGGATCTGCCTGTCGGGTCACACTCGACCTTTCGGTGGAACATTCTTGGTATTTTCTGACTACATGAGGCCCTCGGTGAGATTGGCCGCCTTGATGGGGATTGCACCAATTTACGTTTGGACTCACGACTCGGTCGCGTTGGGAGAAGATGGACCTACCCATCAGCCAATCGAGCACCTCACCGCATTACGCGCCATCCCAAATCTTTCGGTGATCAGGCCAGCTGATGCCAATGAAACCGCTTATGCCTGGCTGGAGGCCCTCAAGCGAAGGAAAGGGCCTTCTGCTTTGGTGCTCTCTCGACAAAATCTGCCCGTGCTTGCACGCGGCGATTCATTTGGTTCGGCTGAATTGCTATCGCGCGGAGGGTACGTTTACGCGGACGCTAGAGATGGCACACCTGAGGTGATAATTATCGCAACTGGTAGCGAACTACAGTTTGCTGTCGAGGCCAAGATCGAATTGGACGCTTTTGGAATCGCCACAAGAGTTGTTTCGATGCCTTGTGTCGAATGGTTTGAGGAACAACCAGAAGATTATAGAAATGCGGTACTTGACCCCAGGGTAACCAAGAGAATCTCCATAGAAGCTGGACTTACCAGTGGATGGAGATCGATGGTCGGAGATGAAGGAACCTCAATAGGCATTAATCATTACGGGGCTTCAGCCGACTATAAAACCCTTTATCGAGAATTTGGTATTACTGCAGCTGCGGTGGTTTCTGCAGCGAAAAAACTTTCCGGGAGGTAACAGTTGAACAAGAACCTTGAGTCACTCACCGCTGCGGGGGTGTCAGCTTGGCTGGATGACTTATCTCGTTCAAGAATTGAAAGTGGCAACCTAGCTGAGCTAATTCGAGAATTTTCAGTCAGAGGGGTGACCACAAATCCCACTATCTTTGCAGGTGCTTTGAAGACTCCTGCTTATCAACCTGCTCTCAGGCGTGAAAGAGAGCTGGGCAGTTCCACCGAGGAAGCCATCTTCAACATCACTACTGAAGATGTAGCCGCTGCCTGTGATCTTTTTCTGCCCCTCTACAGAGATTCTGGCGGTATCGATGGCCGAGTTTCAATTGAGGTATCCCCCGATCTAGCCTTTGATACGGAGCAGACAATTGTTGAGGCGATAGCTCTTCACAAAAAAGTTGCCAGAGAAAACGTCATGATCAAAATTCCCGCCACGATTCCAGGGCTAAGTGCAATCACTGAAGTGATTTCGCGGGGCATCTCGGTAAATGTAACTCTTATTTTCTCGATTGAGCGCTACCGCTCAGTGATTGACGCTTATTTCAAGGGTCTGGAGCGAGCAAAGGAGAATGGTGTTGCCTTAGGTTCCATTCACTCGGTGGCTTCATTCTTTGTTTCCAGGGTGGATACTGAAATTGACAAGCGTTTATCCTCATTAGACCGAGAAGACCTTAAGTCCAAAGCAGCTGTTGCGAATGCTCAATTGGCATACGAGCTCTTCCTGGAAGAATTCTCGTCTGATCGCTGGAAGGTTTTAGCTACCAGTGGAGCTAGACTCCAGCGCCCGCTGATGGCTTCAACCGGCGTTAAGGATCCTGCGCTTCCCGACACACTTTACATTTCGGAACTTATTGCACCCAATTTGGTCAACACTATGCCGGAGAAGACTCTTATGGCTTTTGCCGATCACGGAGTTGTTCGGGGCAACTCGATTGAGCCAAGCCTAGAAAGTGCGAAAGCAGTATTAGCCGAGCTCAGCTCTATCGGTATTAGTTTGGATGAAGTAACAGATCTTCTTGAAAAGGAAGGAGTAGAGAAGTTTATTGTCTCCTGGCATGAACTTATCGCTTCTGTCCACGAAGGCTTAAAGAGCGCTTAGCATGAGGGTCCAGCTGCGATCAGAGCTAGCTGCTCATGCGAAAACTGTTATTCAGAGCTTTATCGACCATAAAATTGCTTCTCGCATCGCGGCTAAAGACAGTTCCATTTGGGGCCAGGATGCTGCGCAAGAGGCGAGCGCAAGGCTCGGCTGGGTTACCAGTCCCAAAGACTCACGCAACTTGCTTCCCAGCATCCGTAGTCTGAGAGATGAATTTGAACAGTTGGGGGTTTCTCGTTTCGTGCTATGCGGAATGGGCGGATCATCACTCGCTCCAGAGGTAATCACCAAGTTTTACAAGAGAGAACTTTTCATCCTCGATTCAACATCGCCAGATCAAGTTCGACTTGCCCTTGCCAATCTCAATCGAACAGCGGTAATTGTTTCCTCTAAATCTGGTTCGACCGTCGAAACAGATTCACAAAAGCGAATTTTTGAGCAGGCCTTTTTGGACGCCGGCATTGACCCACTTCAGCGAATTGTCATTGTGACAGATCCAGGCTCTCCCCTAGACATAGATTCGCGCAAATCCGGGTATCGAGTTTTTAATGCAGATCCGATGGTTGGCGGGCGTTACAGCGCATTGACTGCTTTTGGTTTGGTACCGTCAGGTCTGGTCGGTTGTGACATAGCTGAGCTACTCCAACATGCAGTCGACTCGCTTCCAAGTCTCGTATCAGAAAGTGTCAATAATCCTGCATATGTGTTGGCAGCAGCACTCACATGTCAGGTTGGTGTAGATAAGTTTCTCGTTGAGGCTGACTCACTTCCCAATTTTGGTGATTGGGTGGAGCAATTGGTGGCTGAAAGCACAGGCAAAAACGGTACCGGAGTGCTACCAGTTGCAGTAGCAAGCTCAGCACCCGAAATTTCTATGCGGCTTTTTGACGTAATTAGTGTTCGACTAGGTAATGATGCCGGCGATGTTAGCTTTGAGGGAACACTGGGCGAGCTATTCATGGTCTGGGAGTTCGCGACTGCGATAGCTGGTTGGAAGCTAGGGATCAACCCATTCGACCAGCCAAATGTTGAGAGTGCAAAGCAAGCTGCCAGGGAGCTGCTCGACACGCCCAGTGTCACGGAGGCAGCGGACTTCATTGATAGATCAATTGGGGTTACCGCCAGGGGTTTTGAAGTCGCTGGAACAACGGTAGATGCAGCTGTTGAGGCATTGATTGGAAGACTTGCACCAAATGGCTATCTAGCCATCCACGCCTACCTTCCAGCCAACGTATACCCGCAGTTTGTGAAGCTAAGAGAGCAATTTGCGGCTAGAGCCAATCGCCCGACGACCTTTGGCTGGGGACCGAGGTTCCTTCATTCAACTGGCCAGTATCACAAGGGTGGCCCAAAACAAGGGGTTTTCCTGCAACTAATTCAAAATATTCAAGACGATCTTGCCGTGCCAGGGCGGGAATTCAGTTTCGGCCAGTTAATTGAAGCCCAGGCAAATGGCGATGCGGAAGTACTCGCATCCCATGGCCTTCCTGTTCTTAGCCTTAGGCTAACCAGCCCGCTTGAAGCGTTATCGTTCTTGCAGGGAGTTATTCGTAGTTGAAAAATCCACTAAAGCAATCTGGAGACCGCCGCCTCAAGAAAATTGCTGGCCCCTCTGGTCTGATCTTGTTTGGTGTTACTGGAGACTTAGCGCGCAAGAAGCTAATGCCAGCGATCTACGACCTCGCAAACCGTGGCCTACTGCCTCCATCCTTCTCTCTAGTTGGCTTCGCTCGTCGCGATTGGACAGACGGGGAATTCAAGGAAATAGTTGAGAAGGCCATTCGTGAGTTCGCCCGCACTGATTGGTCTCAGCCAGTCTGGGAGCAACTATCGAGGGGAATTAGATTTGTCTCAGGTAGTCATAATGACTCGGAGGCTTTTGGCCGACTAAAGATCGCCATCGACAAACTCGACTCAGAGCGCGGAACCGCAGGCAATCACACCTTTTATCTGTCGATACCTCCGAGAGATTTTCCAGAGGTCATTCAACAGCTCGAACATTCGGGATTGACTAAAAAAGATTCTGGACAGTTTAGAAGGGTGGTCATCGAGAAGCCGTTCGGATCAGATTTGAAATCTGCGCGAGAGCTAAATCAAGTTGTAGAAAGAGTGTTCCCACCAGACTCGGTATTCCGAATTGATCATTATTTGGGTAAAGAGACCGTTCAGAACATACTTGCACTCCGATTTGCAAATCAGCTTTTTGAGCCGATTTGGAACAGCGAATTCGTAGACCATGTTCAAATCACGATGGCTGAGGACATTGGAATCGGCGGTAGGGCAGCCTATTACGATGGAATTGGAGCTGCCCGTGATGTGATTCAAAACCATCTCTTCCAATTGCTGGCTCTTACGGCTATGGATCGACCATCCAGCTTTGAGGCTGCTCACCTTCGTGAGGCAAAGGAACAGGTGTTAGCCAAAGTTAGAATCCCGCGCAATTTAACTTTGCATACGGCCAATGGCCAGTATTCAGCCGGTTGGCAGGGCGGCGAACAAGTAGTTGGCTATTTACAGGAAGAAGGAATTTCGTCAAATAGCAAAACCGAAACTTTTGCTGCGATGAGACTCGACATTGACACTAAACGCTGGCGAGGGACGCCTTTCTACATTCGCACTGGAAAGCGGTTGGGTCGAAGGGTGACCGAGATTGCAGTCGTCTTCAAGCGTCCAGCTCACCAATTGTTTGGCGAGGAAGATGTCTCACAGCTAGGTGAGAATGCCCTTGTGATCAGGGTTCAGCCCAACGAGGGAGTAACAATAAGGTTTGGCTCTAAAGTTCCTGGACCAGTAATGCAGGTCAGAGATGTCACCATGGACTTTGCCTACGGTCACGCGTTCACTGAAGATAGTCCGGAGGCCTACGAGCGTCTGATTCTTGATGTGTTGTTAGGAGAACCACCCTTATTCCCGCGTCAGAAGGAAGTTGAGCTGTCGTGGCAAATACTTGATCCAATCGTTGAGTTTTGGTCTCGACAATCCCTTGTTGAGCAGTACGCACCCGGTACGTGGGGTCCAGAGGGTGCTAATCAAATGATGGCAGTGGATGGAAGGGCTTGGCGAAGACCATGATTGTGGAGATGCGCAGCACCAGCACTTCCCTAATTGCTAAAAAACTTCAGGAGTTGAGGGAAACTGGCGGAGTAGTTGCCCTCGGACGGGTCCTTAGTCTGTTGGTGGAAACGGATTCGAACCACCTCGAGGAATCAATCAAGACAGCTAACTCAGCGTCTCGACTGCACCCTTCCCGAATCATAGTTCTAGCCAAGGATGAAACCGCTAAATCAAATCTAGATGCAGAGATTCGCGTTGGTGGAGATGCTGGGGCCAGTGAGGTAATAGTTCTTCACGCTGCAGGAAAGACCCTAAGTAACATCGAGTCTTTAGTTTCTGGCCTATTGCTGCCGGATGCCCCTATTGTGGCCTGGTGGCCGACTGATTGCTCGGATAATCCAGCTGCTACAGAAATAGGTAGGTTGACCGGACGTCGAATCACGAATTCCGCGTCTCAACCAAACCCTGTGTCGTTTTTGGGGCGCTTAGCTAAAAATTACCAACCTGGCGATGGTGACATGGCTTGGACCCGAATAACCCTCTGGCGTTCACAGCTCGCCGCTTTGATGGAACAGCATCTGAGTCGAAGAGTGCTAGCGATTTCAGTCTTTGGTAATGGAAGCTCCCCCAGTACACATCTGCTGAAGGGTTGGCTACAGCTCAAGTTAGGTGTAAAGGCAGAAATAGTTGAGAAGATTGGCCAAGAGGAAGTTTCAGGAGTTGGTGGCGTGGAAATTCAGTTTGATTCAGGGACTCTTCGAATAATCCGCGCTGGCGAAGTAGCCAGAATTGAACAGCCAGATTTGCCGATAACTTCGGTACTACTCCCCCCACGCAGCGATCTTGACTGTCTAATTGAAGACTTGCGTTTTTTGGGTGAAGACTTGGAGTACGCAGAGGTGTTAAAGGCAAGGTTTCTGAATGCAGGTTAGATCTTTCGCTGATCAGCATGCCCTAATTCAAAGCCTCGTCACGGAGATTTTGAACTTAGTAAATAGCAGCGACAAACCAACATTCAATCTTGTTGTCACTGGTGGTGGGCTAGGCATAAAAACAATTGAAGCCTTAGGGAAGCAAATAAGGCAACCTAGTCGACTAAGAATCATTTTTTGCGACGAGCGCTTCGTCGAGAAGGATTCAAAAGATCGAAACGAAGCACAGGCTGAAGCTGTCTGGCCGGGAGTGAGCCAGACGCAATTTATTCGCTATCCCGCGAAACTTGGCTCAGTTGAGGCAGCAGCGAATACTTTTTCTGCCGAACTTTCAGACGTCTTTGGGGAAATTACAAGTCCAAGTCCTGTATTCGACTTAGTGCTGCTCGGAGTGGGTGATGATGGCCACATAGCATCCCTTTTTCCCAATTCCTCGTATTTCAAATCCTGGGTTGTTGCTGAATCAAATTCCCCAAAGCCGCCAAGAGAGCGACTGAGCTTGAGCTATGAAGCCCTAAATAGATCAGACCGCATATGGTTTGTAGTTGGCGGGGCTAACAAGGCAGAGGCGGTTCGACGAATCAGAAACGGAGAGAACCTTCCAGCAGCCAAAGTCGCTGGTAAGCGAGAAACGCTGTGGTGGATTGATCAGGAGCTTAGCGACGAGCTTTAGCCGCCGCGGCAGCTTTTTCTCTGCGAGCACGGATGGCCTGCAGGGCCTCATCGAGAATCTGAGCAGCTTCCGCGTCAGTGCGTCTTTCCTTTACGTATGCAAGATGAGTTTTGTATGGTTCTATTTTCGCTACCAGTGGTGGGTTGTTCTTGTCTCGACCGGCTGGGAAACCGCAGTGAGGACAGTCAATCTCAGCAGGAACTTCTTCCTCTAGAACCGTCGCTGCAAAAAAGGGGTGTGTTTCGTGCCCGTTCGCACAATAAAAACTTTTGGTAACTCTGTCGACGTGGTGCCCGCGATCCTTCTCGCCCATAGGACCTGCGCCTACGCGAGCGCCACGAATTGATGGAGTGGAGGACATTAGGCCCAGCCAAATCTCGTAAAGAGACCTAGAACAATAATCACCGTGACCCAGACCAAGCCGAGCACAATGGTGATGCGATTTAGATTGCGTTCTGCAACTCCAGAAGACTGCATTGAGCTGGTCACACCGCCACCAAACATGTCGGCAACGCCACCACCACGACCCTTGTGAAGCAGAATCATCAAAATCAGCAGCACACTAGTAATCGCCAAAAGCACTAGTAATGCGGTTTGCAATGCAGCCATTAATCCTCCAAAAACCTTGCCAATTATAGAACTATGTGCTTCTTATAACGAGCAATACCCGCAAACTCGTCTGAATCTAGGGATGCTCCCCCGACCAATACCCCGTCTATGTTCGCTCCCTGCATGAACCCGGCAACATTCCCAGCCTTGACTGAACCGCCGTACAGGATCCTCACCTGGTCGGCCAAGTCACCGAACTTCTCGGCAAGTGCTGCTCTAATCTCTGCCGCAACACTGTCGGCTTGTTCCGGAGTTGCTATTTCACCGGTTCCAATTGCCCAAACTGGCTCATAAGCGATGACAAATTCCTTCAGGTTCTCTTGGCCTTCGAGTGCGGCGAGAGTTTGCCGCACCGGAATTGCGCTGGGGCCAAATTCGCTCAGCTCGTCTTGCGTTTCACCAACGCAGATGATTGGTACCAGATTTGCCCCAAAGCAAGCTGCCACCTTGGCAGCTACTAAAGCATCATCCTCACTGTGGTGTTGCCGTCTTTCCGAGTGTCCCACCAGCACATATTTCACTGCCAGTTTGGAAAGCATCAATCCAGATATATCGCCCGTATAGGCACCGGATGCATGTTGAGAGATGTCCTGAGCACCAATTGTCAGCCCAAACTTTTCCGCCTCAATCAATGTTTGTGCACTTCGTAAAGATGTAAAAGGTGGAATTACACAAACCTCAACATCCTTATAGTCGTGGTTCTTTTCATTAAGCGTCCAGGCAAGTTTCTGGATAAGAGCTATCGCCTGGAAGTGATCTAAATTCATCTTCCAGTTGCCAGCAATCAAAGGGATTCTGTCAGTCATTTAATACCTCTAAGCCCGGTAGCGATTTACCCTCAAGAAACTCTAGACTCGCTCCCCCGCCAGTTGAAATATGTGTGAACGCGTTTTCGGAAAATCCAAGCTCCCTAACGGCAGAAGCAGAATCTCCCCCGCCAACCACGGAGGTGCCAGAAACTCCTGAGAGAGCCTGGGCAACAGCCTTGGTGCCGCTCGCGAAATTAGGAAACTCAAAGACGCCCATTGGACCATTCCAAAAGACAGTCTTCGAGGAACTAATGAGTTCTGCGAATTTGGCGCTGGTTCTTGGTCCAATGTCTAGTCCGATGGCGTCTACTCCGAACCTAGAGTCTTCTATGCGCTCGGCGTCGACGACTTCGAATTCAGCGTCCGCGGCGAACCTACTTGCAACAACAACATCAGAAGGTATTTCAAGGGAAATTCCGAGATTCTTTGCTTGCTCGATGAAGCCTCTGACTTTCTCCACCTGCTCAGTCTCAAGCAAGCTCTTCCCCACCTTGAACCCCTTGGCACTAAGGAAAGTGAACAACATCCCACCACCAATGAGCAGTCGATCGACTTTTGGCAACAAATGCTCAATAACACCGAGCTTGTCGGAAACTTTCGAGCCGCCAAGTATTACCGTGTAGGGCCGATCCGCTGAAGCGCTTAGACGCTGCAAAATCTCCAATTCCTTTTCGACTAGAAAGCCCGCATAGCTCGGAACCAGCTTCGCCAGCTCATAAACACTTGCTTGCTTCCTGTGTACAACTCCAAATCCATCACTGATAAACAGATCGGCAAAGGCTGCAAGCTGTTCCGCGAATGCTCCTCTGGAAGAGTCGTCTTTCGATGCCTCGCCCTCATTGAATCTGAGATTCTCGAGAAGCGCGATGTCTCCATCTTTCAATTGTTGAAGGTTTTGGTGAGCTGATGCCCCGACGGTGTCGGATGCAAAGCTAACTCTTTGACCCAGAAGATCGGCAAGTCGTTTAGCTACTGGTAGAAGTGAGAATTTAGGGTCTGGTTTGCCATCAGGTCGCCCCAGATGCGAAACGATGATTACCCTGGCCCCTGCTTTGGCGAGGTGCTCAATGGTTGGGATTGCTGCCCTGATTCGTCCATCGTCTGCTACACGATCACCATCAAGCGGGACGTTGAAATCGCATCTTAGAAGCACTCGCTTGCCGCGCAGCTCGCCGGCTTCTTTGATGGTCCTGAGCATCAGAGCTTCGATGCCACCAATTCAGTCAGCTCAACCAATCTGTTTGAGTACCCCCACTCATTGTCATACCAGGCTGAAAGCTTTACCGTGTTATCGATAACGCGAACCAGACCTGCGTCGAAGATTGAGGAATGGGCATCCGTGGCTATGTCAGTGGACACGATCTCGTCCTCGGTATAAAGCAAGATCCCCTTGAGAGCCCCGCTAGCCGCTTCTTTATAAGCTGCCTTGATCTCGTCAACCGATACTTTCTTTTCTGATACAAGTGTCAAATCGGTAATTGAGCCGGTTGGAACTGGAACACGAAGTGCAAATCCATCCAATTTACCTTTTAGTTCTGGAAGAACTAAGCCGATTGCCTTAGCGGCTCCTGTGGTAGAAGGAACAATGTTCAATGCTGCCGCGCGTGCACGACGAAGATCTTTGTGGGGGCCGTCTTGAAGATTTTGGTCTGCCGTGTAGGCGTGGACGGTAGTCATAAGGCCATTGACAATGCCAAATTTGTCGTTGAAGACCTTGGCTAGTGGGGCAAGACAATTTGTTGTGCAGGAAGCATTGGAAATGATGTGATGCTTGGATGAGTCGTAAAGATGTTCATTTACCCCGATAACGAAGGTCGCATCTTCGTTAGTTGCCGGCGCAGAAATGATTACTTTCTTGGCCCCAGCCTCAATGTGTTTCTTGGCCTTTTCACCGTCTGTGAAAATACCTGTCGACTCGATGACGATGTCGACTTTTAGTTTGCCCCAGGGAAGGTTTGCAGGGTCACGCTCGGCTAGAACTTTGATTGATTTGCCATTAACAATGATGCTGTCACCTTCGACGCTGACCACTGCATTTAGTCTTCCCGTAATGGAGTCGTACTTTAGGAGGTGTGCAAGTCCAGCAGGATCGGAAAGATCATTTACAGCAACGATTTCGAGGTTTGAGTTTTGCGCCAGGGCAGCTCGCATGAAATTGCGACCAATTCGGCCGAAGCCGTTTATGCCAATACGGGTCAAGATTATCTCCAGTGGTATGCCTTGAATTATCTATTCCACGCGCCATTGGGCGGACTGGAGCTAGCCTAGCAGCAGCGAACGGCTGTTGAGGCTTACTGAGCCAAATCTCCTAGCAACGTCATCCCAGTTCACAATGTTCCAGAAAGCCTTTACGTAGTCAGCCTTCACATTCTGGTAGTCGAGATAGAAGGCGTGCTCCCACATGTCAAGCATCAATAGCGGGATGCTACCGAGCGCCAAGTTGCCCTGTTGGTCATAAAGTTGGCCAATTATTAGTCGGTTTCCAAGCGCATCCCATGCTAGGTAAGCCCAGCCAGATCCTTGAATACCAACCGCAGCGGCTGAAAAGTGATTCTTGAATTTCTCGAAAGAACCAAAGTATTCGTTGATTGCGGAAAGTAGTTCGCCAGTGGCCTCTCCTCCAGCGGGCGAAAGGTTCTGCCAAAAGATTGAGTGATTGACATGGCCACCCAGATTAAATGCGAGGTCTTTTTGCAGCTTCGGCAGAGTTGCGAAAGAGTTTGTCTCCCTTGCCTCAGCCATTGCCTCCAAGGCCGCGTTAGCACCCGTGACATAAGCCTGGTGGTGCTTAGAGTGATGAAGCTCCATAATGCGTGCAGAAATGTGCGGCTCTAAGGCTGAGTAGTCATAGGTCAAATCTGGCAGCTTGTAGGTCATGTTTCCCTCTCTGGTTAGGTGAGCAGTAAAACCGCTCTATTTATTCCTCTAGCAAGTCAGCAATCGCAGATTCAGTATCGGGAATGCCGAGCTCCTGCGCCCTGCGATCGGCCGTTGCCAACAATCTTCGGATTCTTCCCGCTACTGCATCCTTAGTCATTGGTGGCTCTGCTAGCCGACCAAGCTCATCTAAAGAAGCATCTTTGTGCTTAAGTCGCAGCTCTCCAGCATATTTCAGATGCGCCGGAGCCTCTGGTCCAAGAATTTCTAATGCCCGTTGAACTCTGGCGCTTGCTGCAACGGCTGCCTGAGCACTGCGTCTAAGGTTTGCATCATCAAAATTCGCGAGGCGATTCGCCGCGCCGCGCACCTCACGTCGATTTCTAAGCTCTTCCCACTTATCCAGTTGCTCGATGCAACCCATCTCGCGCAGCAAGTCAGCTATTCCCTCACCGTCACGCACAACGACTCTAAAAACATTACGAACTTCTCGCGCCTTGGCGTTTACGCCTAACCTTCGTGCGACTCCTACTAGTGCCATCGCCGATTCGTTGCCGGGGGCAACCACTTCCAGCGAAGTTGATCTTCCGGGATCAGTTAGGGATCCTTGTGCAAGAAATGCTCCCCGCCAGATAGCTCTTGCCTCGTCCATGGTTGAAGATACGAGAGTGGAAGGTAGTCCGCGCACCGGTCGACCTCGGTTATCAATTAGTCCAGTTTGCCTAGCTAGCAGCTCACCATCGCGCATCACACGTATCTGGTATCCACTGCTTCTTCTAAGTCCTCCCGCTTGAACGACAGTAACTTCAGCACTAATTCCGTAAAGTTCTGAGATTGCCTTGGCGATTCGCTTAGCGACCGAGGCTGATTCGATCTCTACCTCAATTGCAATCCGTCCAGAAATTAAGTGCAATCCCCCACAGAACCTAAGAATAGTTGCCAGCTCTGCAGCGCGGACGAGTCCGTTGACGGGCTGAACTCGAGCCAGTTCTTCCTTAATCGCTTGTGTGATTGCCACGTTATTCCTTGCCCAAGTCTCGATGTGCAACCGTGATAGTAGCATCTGCAACTGCACTCAAACGCCTACCGATTTCATTGGCGATTGCCACGGATCTGTGCTTCCCACCGGTGCAGCCAATAGCTATCGTTGCAAAGCGCTTGTTCTCTGCTCGGTAACCTTTGAGTACTACCTCAAGAGCTGCCACATAGCTGTCAATAAATCCTTGAACTCCCTCTTGCCTCAGGACGAAATCACTAACTAAAGGGTCATTTCCGGTCATTGACCGCAACTGCTCATCCCAATGCGGATTGGGTATGAACCTGGCATCTGCCACCAAGTCAGCGTCAACAGGGATTCCATACTTAAATCCAAAGCTGATTACGTTTACCCTCAAAAAATTGGCGTTGTCTGAAAATGCCTCTGCCACCCTGTTGGTGAGCTGATGAACATTGGAATCAGATGTATCAAAAATGAGATCCGCGCTCTCCCGCAGGCCGACCAGTTCCGCGCGTTCACGACCTATCCCATCAAGTATCGTCCCATTACCTTGCAGCGGGTGAGGTCGGCGGACAGATTCAAAACGCTTGACTAGAGCTGAATCGCTTGCTTCTAGAAAGAGAAGACGGACGGCGATCTCTCTGTTCTTTAGGTCATTTATCCTGCTCTGAAGCTCTGAGAAAAATTCCCCACCTCTGACGTCAGTGATAACAGCAATCTTTGGCAACTTCGCCTTGCTAAGAGCAAACAGGTCACTCATCGGTCCGAGCATCTGTGGCGGCAGATTGTCTATGACATACCAACCCTGATCCTCCAGAGCGTTGCCAACTGTTGAGCGCCCTGCTCCTGACATTCCGGTTACTACGAGTAATTCCGGCTTTCTGGTCTGACTCATCACTCCCCTGACGGGAACAAGGTTAGTGCCTTCTAATCTCGGGCGTGTCGGATTATGGCAACTGCTCTAATTGCTCAAGCAGGCGCTTGGCCTGACTTTGGCTAAAACCAGGTAGGTCAGCTATTTCCTCAGCGCTGGCTGCCCGAAGCCGCTTCAGGGATCCAAATTTGCGAATCAGCAGCCGCACTTTGGCTTCCCCTAGGCCGGGCAGGTCCAGCAGCGTTGAGGCTATCGAGGACGTTCGCTTAGCTCGCTGGGCAGTGATAGCAAATCTATGTGCTTCGTCTCTGATGCGCTGCAAAAGAAAGAGTTCCTCCGACGACCTGGGGAAGATAACAGGGCTATCACTTGAAGTAGTGAATACCTCTTCTAATCTCTTGGCTAGTGTCGCTACCGTTATGTCGTCTATTCCAGAGTCTGCAAGCGCTTTTGCTGCTGCATTTCGTTGCGGAATACCACCATCAATCAAGATAAGACTGGGACGATAGCTGAATTTATCGCTGCTTTCATCTTCAAGGTACTTTAGACGCCTGCGAAGCACTTGATAGATAGCATCTGCGTCATCAGTCCCCTCCAAGTTAAATTTTCGATACTGGTTCTTCCGGGGTAGTCCATCCTCAAACACCACCATAGATCCAACTGTTCCTGTCCCCGCTAAATGCGAGATGTCGAAACACTCAATTCGAAGGGGTGCTGTGGCCATACCCAGGCCCTTTTGTAGACCAGCCAACGCATCAGCTCTTGCAGCAAAGTCAGCTGTTCTCTTGAGTTTGTAGGACTGAAGCGACTGCAGGGCGTTAGTTTCGACCGTTTTTGCCAGGACCGATTTTTCACCACGTTGAGCAACCAAAATCTCAGCCTTCGATTTTCGAATCTCGCTTAACCACAGCGAAAGTTCCCTGGATTCTTTGGGTAGTACAGGAACATAAATTGACTTTGGGACTTCAATTGGTTCAGCTGATTTTGGTTGGTTATAGATTTGGTGAAGAACATATTCAATAAGCTCTGCGTCATCTCTCTCAAGTTCCAAGTCAACGACCATGCCTCTGGCACCTCTGATTCTGCCGCCTCGAACATTGAATATGGCAATTGCTGCTGAAAGCTCGTCTCTAGCCAAACCAATAAAGTCGGCGTCTGTCTGATCGGAAAGGACGATCGAAGACTTTTCAAGAATTTTTTCAAGGGCCGCCACGTCGTCACGAAAGTTTGCAGCGGCCTCGAAATTCTCAGCTTCACTCATTTCCTGCATTTTCTTGCGAAGTTGGGCAATGTAAGTCTCGTCACCAGAGGAAATAAAGCTTCCGAGTTGCTTTGCCAAAGCTTTGTGTGCGGGTAGATCTATCCTTCCAACACACGGAGCGCTGCATTTGCCAATGTCTGCTAAGAGACAGGGTCGATTGGCTCTCTGTGCTCTATCAAATATTCCCTTTGAGCAGCTCCGGACTGGAAACACTTTTAGCAGGGTGTCGAGGGTTTCTCTGACTGCCCAGGACTGGGTGTAGGGCCCATAATATTTCAATCCCGGTATCTCACGATTTCTAGTGATGAAAGCCCTTGGTATTTCCTCAGACAAAGAAATTGCAATGTACGGATAACTCTTGTCGTCCCGGAAGCGAATATTGAAGGGCGGTTCGAATTGCTTAATCCAACTAAATTCAAGTTGGAGTGCATCATATTCCGTGTTGACAATGGTCCATTTCACATCAGAAGCTGCCTGCAGCATCCTCTGAGTTCTCTCATGTAGACGATCAAAGGTGCCGAAGTAACTCGAGAGTCGGGCTCTTAGGTTCTTGGCCTTGCCAACATAAAGGACGCGTCCTCGGTCATCAATGAAGCGATACACCCCTGGATTAGTTGGAATCTCAGAAGTGTTTGGCCTGAATCGAAGATCACTCATTTGCCAAAATGTCAGCTAGAAACTTTCCTGTATGGCTTGCTTTGTTTTTTGCGACCGCTTCCGGAGTACCCTGAGCTACGATGGTGCCACCACCTGATCCACCCTCGGGTCCTAAATCAATTATCCAATCCGCCGATCTAATTACATCCAGATTGTGCTCTATGACAATCACGGTGTTACCTCGCTCAACTAGAGAATTCAGCACTAGCAATAGCTTTCTTACATCTTCAAAATGAAGTCCAGTGGTGGGCTCATCTAAGACGTAGATGGTCTTGCCAGTAGCCCTACGCTGCAATTCGGTCGCAAGCTTAACTCGCTGGGCTTCCCCACCAGAAAGAGTGGTGGCACTTTGCCCCAGTCGCACGTAGCCCAGTCCAACGTCGACCAGGGTATTGAGGTAGCGAGCAATTGAGTTAATTGGGGCAAAGAATTCCGCGGCCTCACTGATAGGCATGTTTAGAACGTCCCCGATGGTCTTTCCCTTGAAGTGAACCTGTAAAGTCTCACGGTTGTAGCGAGCCCCTTTACACTCCTCGCAGGTGACGTAGACGTCGGGAAGAAAATTCATCTCTATGCGAATGGTTCCATCACCAGCGCAATTCTCACATCGGCCGCCTTTGACATTAAAGGAGAATCTCCCCTGCTGATACCCCCTTACTTTGGCCTCTGGTGTTTCGGCAAACAACTTTCGGATGTGATCAAAAACACCGGTGTAAGTTGCTGGATTAGATCTTGGAGTCCTGCCGATTGGAGCTTGGTCGACGTGGACCACTTTGTCCAATTGATCAAGCCCAGTGATTCTGGTGTGCTTGCCGGCAACCCCCTTGGACCCGTTCAACTTAATTGCCAAGGTCTCGTAGAGAACATCGTTAACGAGAGACGATTTACCCGATCCACTAACTCCCGTGACGGCTGTCATAACGCCAAGCGGAAATTCGACATCTAGATTCTTTAGGTTATTTTCCTTGGCTCCAACAACCTTGATTGAGCTGCCGCTAGGTTTGCGGCGCTTCTTCGGTGTTTCAATTTTGATCCGACCAGCGAGATAGTCTCCCGTTACTGAAGCCTTATTGGTCAGAATCGCCTCGTAGGATCCACTGTGGACCACCTCACCACCGTGAGCCCCGGCCCCAGGCCCAATGTCCACTAGCCAATCCGCCGCTCGAATGGTGTCCTCGTCGTGTTCTACAACAATCAAGGTATTTCCAAGGTCGCGAAGCTTAATTAGCGTTTCAATTAGCCTGCGGTTGTCTCTTTGATGAAGACCAATAGATGGTTCATCAAGAACGTATAGAACGCCAGTGAGGCCAGCACCGATTTGGGTAGCCAATCGAATTCTCTGCGCCTCACCGCCCGACAATGAGCCGGCAGAGCGCTCAAGGGAGAGGTAGTCAAGCCCAACAGCCAATAGAAAATCTAAACGAGCACGGATTTCCCGCAGCACCTGCGCGGCGATGGTTGCCTCGCGCTTAGTCAGTTTGAGACCCTCAAAGAAGTTGTGCGCTTGAGACAAAGACAACTGAGCAACATCGTGAATTGACTTCCCGTGTACCTTTACGGCTAGAACCTCAGGTCTTAGTCGGGCCCCTTCACATGCCGGGCATGGTACTTCTCGGAGGAATTCGGCCCACTTTCCCCTTGCCCAATCAGAATCCGACTCTTGATAGCGGCGTTCGACATACGGAAGGACACCTTCAAAACCTGACGTGTAGCGCATCTCCCTACCGTATTTTGATCGCCACTTAACTTGAACTTCAAAATCGTTTCCGTATAAAACGGCATCTCGGATTCGCTTAGGAAGTTTGTTCCAGGGAGTCTTAAGACTAAAGTCCAATTCTTTAGCTAGGCCTTGCAGGAGTCGTGTGAAGTAGGAGTAGAGACCTTTGCCTTGCGTAGACCAGGGAATTATTACGCCATCGCTGATTGAACTCTCTGGATCCCCGATCACGAGTTCAGCGTCTACAGCCATTTTGGTTCCTAGACCCGTGCAGTCGGGACAAGCTCCAAAGGGAGCATTAAATGAGAAAGTCCTAGGCTCAATCTCAGTTAGATAGATTTCGTGTTCATTTGGACAACTCAACTTCTCACTGAAAGTTCGCTGCCGCTTCTGATCAACAAAATCGACAATCACGCGGCCATCAGCCAGCTTAAGGGCGGTTTCTACTGAATCAGTTATTCGACTAGAAGACTCGCCCTTCACGACTAGCCTGTCTACTACTACTGAGATGTCATGCTTATAACTTTTCTTGAGTGGCTTTGCATCGGCTAAAACAATCGTTTCGCCGTCTACGACTGCTCGGGCGAATCCTTGGGACTGGAGCGACGCAAATAGGTCTTCAAAGGCTCCCTTTTTTTGTTGCACAATCGGGGCCAGCAATTGGAATTTGGTTCCCTCCTCCATAGCGAGAAGCTGATCAACAATTGCCTGTGGCGTCTGCTTTGAAATAGCCTCGCCACACTCAGGACAGTGCGGTACACCGATTCGACTCCATAGAAGGCGCAAATAATCGTGAATTTCTGTGATTGTCCCGACGGTTGATCTGGGATTGCGGTTGGTGGACTTTTGGTCGATTGAAACAGCCGGCGACAGACCCTCAATAAAGTCAACGTCTGGTCGGTCAACTTGGCCTAGAAATTGTCTTGCGTAGGCAGATAGCGACTCTACGTATCTGCGCTGCCCTTCAGCAAATATCGTGTCAAAAGCAAGCGATGATTTACCAGATCCCGATAGGCCAGTGAAGACAATTAGTGCATCCCTCGGGACCTCAAGGTTTAGGTTCTTAAGGTTGTGCACTCTCGCGCCACGAATCGAAAGCTTGCTTCCCGGGGGCGTCTGAATTATCACCGTAGAAGTCTATGCGTGGCCAGCAGCATCAAATTGCCTCAGCTCACGCTTTAGCTCAGCGATTTCATCGCGAATACGGGCCGCCAGCTCAAAATTCAAAGCCGCTGCTGAAGCCTTCATTTGGGCGTCTAGCTCAAGTATTGTTTGGAGGAGTTGTTCGCGACCAGCCTTCCCAATGTCTTTACGGCCTCTGATTGGCGAAACAGAAGTTTTGCCCTTGGGAGTCTTCTTCATTTGTTCCATCAGTGCTTCTGTATCGACCTCCTCCCTCACCAAAACGTCTGTGATGTCCGCGATCTTCTTTCTCAGTGGCTGCGGATCGATGTTATTGGCCCGGTTATATTCGATTTGGATATCCCGGCGACGGTTTGTTTCATCAATGGCTTTGCGCATTGAATCTGTAATTCTGTCTGCATACATGTGCACTTCCCCACCAACATTGCGGGCTGCACGGCCGATTGTTTGGATAAGGGCAGTCGTTGACCTCAAGAAACCTTCCTTATCAGCGTCGAGAATGGAAACAAGGGATACTTCTGGGAGGTCAAGTCCTTCTCGAAGCAGGTTAATTCCTACCAAGACGTCGTAAATTCCCTGCCTCAGCTCTCGAAGTAGCTCGACGCGTCTCAAAGTATCTACGTCTGAGTGCATGTAGCGAACACGAATTCCCATTTCTGTTAGGTAATCAGTTACCTCTTCTGCAAGTCTTTTGGTAAGGGTCGTTACCAGAACGCGTTCATTCTTCTCGGTTCGAAGCTTGATCTCCTCCATGAGATCATCGATTTGCCCACGTGATGGCTTTACCACAATTTTTGGATCAACCAGGCCGGTAGGTCTAATGATCTGCTCAACTACCCCGTCAGACAGGTCAAGTTCATATTGCGCGGGAGTAGCGGAGAGATAAACAGTCTGTCCAGTTCTGGCGAGGAATTCATCAAACCGTAACGGCCGATTATCCAAGGCCGAAGGAAGTCGAAATCCATATTCGACCAAGGTTCGTTTGCGAGATTGATCCCCATTGTGCATTGCTCGAATTTGGGGAATTGTGACATGCGACTCATCAATAACAGTAAGAAAATCATCGGGGAAATAGTCCAAAAGACAAGCGGGAGGCTCACCCTGTTCTCGCCCGTCGATGTGACGAGAGTAATTCTCAATTCCTGAACAGAAGCCAAGCTCCTTGATCATCTCAAGATCAAAGGTTGTTCGCATTTTTATGCGCTGTGCTTCAAGCAGTTTCCCCTGCTTTTCTAGTTCACGAAAGCGACCCTCGAGCTCCTCTTCGATCGCCTCTATTGCTCGTCCCATTTGTTCAGCGGGTGCAACATAGTAGGAAGCTGGGTAAATTGCGACCGACTGACGCTCCATCAATACCTCGCCAGTCAAAGGATTGATCCGGTAAATCTTTTCGATTTCGTCGCCAAAGAATTCGATTCTGGTGGCTTCTTGATCATAAATAGCAATCACTTCGACCGTGTCGCCCTTGACTCGAAAGTTACCCCTGGTGAAGTCCACATCGTTTCTTTGATACTGAATGTTTACCAGTCCACGTATTAGTTCATCCCGATCAATTCTCTGCCCAACCCGAAGTGGTAAAGATTGAGCTAAGTACTCTTTTGGTGCTCCAAGCCCATAAATACAGGAAACTGTAGCGACAACAATTACATCTCTTCTTGAAAGGAGTGACATGGTGGCTGAATATCGAAGTCGCTCAACCTCTTCATTGATAGTGGAGTCCTTTTCGATAAATGTGTCTGTTTGCGGAACATACGCTTCAGGCTGGTAATAGTCGTAGTAACTGACGAAGTATTCGACTGCATTGTTTGGGAAGAGTTCCCTAAGCTCGCTAGCCAGCTGAGCTGCCAGAGTTTTGTTGTGAGCGATTACCAGTGTTGGTCTTTGAAGTCTCTCGATTAGCCAGGCTGTGGTTGCGGACTTTCCCGTTCCAGTGGCCCCGAGTAAGACCACGTCTCGCTCTCCTGCCCTAAGCCTCTTTTCGAGCTGATCGATGGCCTTGGGCTGATCCCCCGAGGGGCTGTATTCGCTAACTACCTTGAACGGAATTGACTCATCCATTGACGAGCGTCCCATATGCTGATCGAGACCGAACTAGTAATTCTTCAAGACTGCAGTTTGAATCTATAACCAAGTCCGCCACTCTTTCCCGCTCATTATCCGAGGCTTGGGCGGAGATGCGCTTGACAGCGTCTTCCCGTCTAAGTCCTCGCTTGATAAGCCGCTCCAACCTGACCTCTTCAGGGCAACTGATGGTGACAACTTTGTCAAATTTGAGCGGAGACTTGGTCTCAACCAATAAAGGAATCGTATACACCGTTACGCCTTGCGAATTTTCACTGGTTCTCTGCAAAGCGAGGGCTTGAATAAGAGGGTGCAAGATAGCTTCGACACGTTTGCGAATTGACGGATCTGAGAAGCTCATTTCTGCAAGCTTCGCACGGTTCAAGCTATCGTTGGCATCAAGTACTTGTTCACCGAACTCATCGACAAGCATTGCGAGCCCCCGGCTACCCGGCTCTACAACTTCCCTGGCAAGCTGGTCAGCATCGATTTCACGTGCACCTAGGCGAACCCACTCGGCGGCCACCGTCGACTTACCAGACCCAATTCCACCGGTTAGCGCGATTAGCATCTAACCAGAATAGGCCTGATTTCTCTGCCTACTTGTCTTCTGCTAGCTGGTCCCTAAGTGACGCTAGTGACTCGTCTTGTGAAAGCGAACCTTCTGGCGATTGAACTGACTCAGCAGGCTGGGCATCTGGCAATCCAGCAAGCTTCTCGCGCATTGCCTTCACCTGTGTTTTGTGCAGTTTCCAACGCTCGTGAGCCTCGGCGTAGTCAGCCTCCCACTTGGTGCGGGCCTCCTCGTATCCGGGCTTCCACTCGTTGGTGGCTGGGTCAAAGCCTTCTGGGTAGCGATAGTTGCCACTCTCGTCATAGTCTGCGGCCATTCCATATAGAACTGGGTTAAAGTCACTACCTGCAGGATCGACTTCATCGACAGCCTGCTTTAGCGATAATGAGATTCTGCGACGCTCAAGATCGATGTCAATCAACTTCACGAAGACATCCTGGTTCACGGTAACAACCTGGTCAGCGTGCTCAACGTGCTTCGACGAGAGCTCGGAAATGTGAACAAGCCCCTCAATACCGTCTGCCACTCTGACGAAAGCTCCAAACGGAACAATCTTGGTGACCTTGCCTGGGATGTACTGTCCGATTGCGTGTGTTCGCGCGAATACCTGCCATGGGTCCTCTTGAGTGGCCTTGAGTGACAGTGAAACGCGCTCGCGGTCAGAATCAACCTCAAGCACCTCAACGGTAACTTCTTGTCCGACCTCAACTACCTCACTGGCGTGCTCAACATGCTTCCAGCTCAATTCTGAGACGTGCACTAGGCCATCAACGCCACCCAAGTCAATAAAGGCACCGAAGTTTACAATCGAAGACACAACACCAGTGCGAATCTGACCCTTCGCTAGATCATTCAGCATGGTCGTACGGCTCTCGCTTTGGCTCTGCTCAAGCAGCGCTCGGCGTGAAAGAACAACGTTGTTTCTGTTTTTGTCAAGCTCCAGAATCTTTGCCTCAACCTCTGTTCCAAGATATGGACCAAGGTCGCGCACTCTTCTAAGTTCAATCAGGGATGCTGGTAGGAAGCCGCGAAGTCCAATGTCGACAATGACGCCGCCCTTGACGACTTCAATAACAGTTCCTTTTACTACTCCGTCAGCTTCCTTGATCTTTTCTACATCGCCCCAAGCTTTTTCGTACTGAGCACGCTTCTTGCTCAGAATCAGACGACCTTCTTTATCTTCCTTTTGGAGAACTAATGCCTCGATTGACTCGCCAACTTTGACGATGTCGTTTGGATTTGCGTCTTGTCTGATAGAAAGTTCACGAAGAGGAATAACACCCTCTGTTTTGTAACCGACATCAAGTAAAACTTCGTCGCGGTCGATTTTGACCACGGTCCCGGCGATCAGATCACCGTCATTGAAAAATTTGAGGGTTGCTTCGACCGCTGCTAGAAAATCCTCTTGAGAGCCGATGTCGTTGACTGCTATTTGCTTGTTGCCTGCGGTCGATTTGGTTGCCATATTTATACGTTCTTCACTTTTACTCGGGTCGCGCAAAACAAAACCTGACTTGGTCTTGACTTGCCCGACAAACGGACAGGGAAAGCGCCCTAGAGCGCCTGACAAAGCCTAGCGGGATTGTCAGTGACCCGCCAGCTCCCAATTTGGGCCGACACCCACGTGAACTTCGACCGGCACCGAAAGCTTGGCAACGCCCTTCATGCTCTCGGTTGCCAGGATTTTAACCTGCTCAAGTTCGTCAGGAGCCACCTCAAACACCAATTCGTCATGCACCTGCAGCAGGAGTCTGGATTTGAGGCCTTGCCTAGTCAGGCGAACATCCGCTTCAATCATGGCCAACTTCATGATGTCGGCAGCGGTTCCTTGGATAGGGGCATTCAGTGCCGCCCTACGAGCGTTTTCTCTGACTTGAAACACCTTTGAGTTCAAATCCGCAAAAGGCCTGCGACGGCCGTAAACCGTCTCTGTATAGCCATCCACTTTAGCTCTTTGAACAACTTGATCCAGGTATCTTTTGACTCCGCCAAATCGAGCGAAATACTCGCTCATCAATTCCTTGGCTTCAGATTTAGAAATTTTCAGCTGACGAGCCAAACCAAATTCACTCAGACCATATACCAAGCCATAGCTCATTGCTTTCACCTTTGAACGCATGGCTGCGTCGACCTCTGATGGCTTGACGCCATAGATTCGAGAGCCTACGTAGTTATGAAGATCTTCTCCTGCTCTGAAGGCCTCAATCAATCCCGAGTCTTCGCTGAGGTGAGCCATGATACGCATTTCTATTTGCGAGTAATCCGCGGTAAGAAGCTCAACATATCCGGAGCCAGCGACGAACGCACTCCTTAGTCGTTGGCCTCGCTCGGTCTTGATTGGAATGTTTTGAAGGTTTGGATTCTCGCTGCTAAGGCGACCCGTTGCAGTGCCAGTCTGGAGGTAACTGGTGTGTATTCGACCGTCTGCTCTGATTGAATCAAGGAGCGTCTCCGACATTTGACGAATCTTTGTGACGTCGCGGTGAGCCAGCAGCTTTTCCAAGAAGGGATGGCCTGTCTGTTCCAGAAGTTCAACAAGAGCTTCCGCGTTGGTCGAGTAACCAGTTTTCACTGACCTAGTACCTTCAAAGCCCAGCTCCTCAAAGAGAACAGTTTGCAACTGTTTAGGGCTTGCCAAATTCACTTCGTGCCCAATAATTTGATAAGCCTGATTGGCTATTTCCTCGACCTCTTTGGAAAGAACTTCGTTCTGTCTTTGCAGGTTCTCTCTATCAACTGCAATACCAGTGGCTTCCATTTTTGCCAGTACCACCGAAGAGGGTAATTCAATCTCTCGATAGACCGATTTCAAGGTTCGATCTTCCAATTTTGAAGTAGTCGCTCTAAAGAGTACTGCCGCTGCCCAGGCATCTAGGGATGCGGGAACTTCGGAAAAAAGCTCTAGCGGATCTGCTCGCACAATGTCGACTCCGACAAGGTCTCGCAGTAGTTGATCTGGGTTGTACTCCCGCAGAGTAGGGTCGCTCAAGTAGCAAGTCAGTAGAGCATCCTCTTTAACTGCGATTCCCTCGAGACCCATTTCGCTGCATTGATGGATGAAACGTTTTGAATCCCAAACTCCATAGTTTCCAGAGCGGAGAAGATTAAGCGCTTCAGCTTTCTCCTTTCCGTCCCAGTCCAATCGGGTTGTGATGTTTGCGGCACCAAGCCCAACCAACTTGCCGTTCGAAACCTGAATTGCCAAGAAGACTGGCTCCCGCATAAAGTCGTCTAGTTCGGAGACGCTGGCGAGCCGGCTCTCGGGCTGTTCATAGTTGTGCTCGTGTGTTGACCCTGGTCCTTCTTGCTCATCCTCAATCTCAGCAATCGGAACAGGTATTTGAGCGCCATTGGTGCCACGAAGTTTAATAACCCGAGTCAAAAGTGTTCGGAAATTCAGTTTCGCAAAAACGGTGCGAACCTCTTCCTCATGCACCGGACCCACAGCCAGGTCGTCGATTGAGAAATCAAAATCAAGGTCTCTGACTAAGTTGTTTAGCCTTCGATTGCGGATTGCTAGCTCTCGCTTTTCCCGAAGCGTTTCGCCCACTTTGCCGGAAATGTCATCGGCAGAAGCCAATATAGAATCCAGGTCGCCATAAGTCTGAAGCCACTTAGCGGCGGTCTTTGGACCCACCCCTGGTATTCCTGGGAGATTATCTGAAGTCTCTCCGACTAGCGCAGCGAGGTCTTGGTACTGCTTTGCTGTCACTCCGTATTTCTCTTGAACTGCCTTATCGTCCATCCGGGCAAGGTTCATCACACCTTTGATCGGGTACAAGATTTTTGTCTTATCACTAATTAATTGGAACGTGTCCCGATCCCCTGAGACGATTAGGACTTCCATACCCGCAAGCTCACCCTTTTTGGCAAGCGATGCGATCAAGTCATCGGCCTCGTAGTCGTCTCGCGAAACAGAAGTGATACGCATTGCCGCAAGAGCTTCGACCAGCAGCTCCGTTTGTCCTATGAATTCCTCCGGAGTCTCCCCGCGGTTACCTTTGTACTCTGGGTATTCCCTGGTTCGGAAGCTCTCTCTGGATACATCAAAAGCGACGCAAATGTGGGTTGGCTTTTCGTTCTCCATCAATGTCAGAAGCATTGATATAAAACCATGGACGGCATTGGTGTGCTGCCCAGATTGATTCTTGAAACTGTCTGGATTGAGAGCATAGAAGGCTCGAAAGGCAAGAGAATGTCCGTCGATAAGCAGCAGAGTAGGCTTCTTTTCAGCAGACATGCGACTAGCCTACTTTGCTTAGGAGATACCGTGGAGAACGAAGTCGTTTCATCAGCCCAAGCGCTAGAAGTGATGCGTCAACGAGGCTTAGGCGCTCTAGCGGATCGAATGGGAATCAAACTACTGGAACTGAGCGCGGAGCGCGCGGTGGCAACCATGCCAGTAGAGGGGAACACGCAACCAATCGGTCTATTACACGGCGGAGCACACGTTGTACTTGCAGAATCGCTAGGCAGTTTTGCCGCCAATGTCCACGCTCATCCCTGGGGTTATGCCGTCGGTATTGAAATAAACGCGTCACATCACTCATCGGTCAGCTCTGGGATCGTAACTGGCACCTGCACTGCTATAAAGCTTGGAAGAAGCCTAACCACTCATGAAATAAAAGTGACTGATGAAAAAGGACAGCTACTGTCGACGGTGAGGATTACTAATTATCTTCGTCCGAAGCCGTCTTCGGGCCAAGCTGATCAATAACTGCTTTTGCTACTTGAGCCATTGAAAGTCTTCGATCCATTGAGGCCTTTTGAATCCACCTGAAGGCATCTGGTTCGGTCAGTTTCATTTTCGACATCAGTAGACCCTTGGCGCGATCCATTAGTTTTCTGGTCTCAAGGCGATCTGATAAATCTGATATTTCTTGCTCTAGTGCAGAGATTTCTTCACTCCGAGCGATGGCTATCTGAATAGCTGGTATCAGGTCTGCTGGCTTAAACGGCTTGGTAATGAAAGCCATTGCGCCGGCTTCGGTTGCTCGGGTGACGAGTTCCGACTGCGAAAAAGCAGTGAGCAAGACAACCGGGATTTTCGCTTCGGCTAATTTTTCGGCCGCAGATATCCCATCAAGTTTTGGCATCTTAATGTCCATTACAACCACGTCTGGAGAGAGTTTGGCCGCCAGCTCAAGTGCCTCTTCCCCATCGGAAGCTTCTCCCACCACATCAAATCCTGCTTCAGAAAGAGTCGATACAACATCCATACGGATCAGCGACTCGTCTTCTGCAACCAGAACTCTCAGCGATTCTTGCATGCTGCTACTTTAGCCATTTCAGCATCCACTACAATTGCCAAGACCGGCCGGAATGGCGGAACGGCAGACGCGGCGCACTCAAAATGCGTTGTCCGAAAGGGCGTGTGGGTTCAAATCCCACTTCCGGCACAGTTAGTTGGCGTAGCCAG
>JACCEA010234431.1_pt1 | contig 64354 bp, 51 predicted proteins | sample 7449851 | NCBI WGS metagenome assembly JACCEA01 (sample SAMN15323453, study PRJNA562643) | freshwater metagenome | isolation source: river surface water | place: USA:Blue River Watershed | collected 2017-08-18 | reverse complement strand
TAGTCGGTACATCAATATTTGGCTTATTGTAGGATGGTGAAAATATTCCACAGCCGCTAAGCATAGTAACGGTTGTGGCTAAACTGATTGCTGAAATTTTTTTCATGATGAATCCTTATTTGTACGCTATTTGGTTGTATCAATTTGGACATCAGCACTAGCGCCAACCCGCAGTGGAAATTGTGGATTATTCGCAACTTTTATGCGAATAGTAAAGCGTTGAGTAACTTTAACCCAATTTCCAGTAGCATTCTGGGGCGGTAGTAATGAAAAAGTAGTTCCACTGGCATAACTTATACTTTGAACTGTTCCTGTGTAGTGGGCATGTTTATACATGTCTAGTTTTACATCTACGGGTTGCCCATTTTTTACACGCTCGATATCGGTTTCTTTAAAATTAGCATCAATCCACCAACTATCGTTATCGACTAATCCAAAAACTTGTTGTCCTACACCAACATATTGTCCCTTAGTTAAGTACATATTGGTGACATAGCCATTGACTGATGATATTACATCAGTATAGCCAACATTATTTTTTGCATTCGCAACTTGGGCTTTGGCTTGACCTACCTGAGCATTAGCAGCTTCAACCTGGATTTTATCTTGCTCCAGAGTGTTTTCTGCTTGAATTAACTGTGCTTTGGCTTGAGCAAATTGGGTTTGATAATTTTGTAGATTTTGTGTAGAAGCTGCATTCTGTTTATTCATTTCAGTATAACGCTCAACTTGTGCTGCGGCATTTGTATAGTTAACCTTGGCGCTGGCAACGTTGGCGATAGCTGTGCTAATTTGGGCTTTGGCGTTATTCGCTAATTGAATTGCGTATTGTAATGCTTGCTGTTGTTGATCTAATTGAACGCTATAGTCGACTGGTGTAATCCTAAATAACACATCTCCTTTATGGACGTATTGGTTATTTTTGACTAAGATATCTTCAACATAGCCACTTACTTTTGGAGCAACATTAACCAAGTTTGCATTAACATACCCATTATCCGTTGACGGATATTTCTCAGTATGATTAAAGTACCAATAGACGCCTCCACTAACCACAGCAATTAGAAGTGCGCCACGAATTAGAATATTTATTTTTTGTTTATCCATTTGTTGTTATCCTGTAATTTAGGTTTAATTATTAAGTTTGGTTTTTAAATTAGTGAGCATGGACTTTAATAATACCACTAGGTGGTTTTGCCAAAAACAAGGGGAGTGTACAAAGTGCCAGAGCCATGATGCCTCCTAAATAGAACAGATTGATATTGGCAATAAAAAATGCCTGAGCTTGAACCTGCTGTGACAAAATTGTGATTTGTTTTTGGATTGGCATACCTTGAAATAACCCATTTTGTAATTGTTGGACAGCACTATTAAATGGGGTTAAATGAGTTGATAAATCATTCCATGAGGTTTGCTCATTACGACTAAGAACCGTTGATGCAATTGAAGTTCCAACCGAGTTACCAATATTTCTAAAAAAATTAAATACACCACTTGCATCGTTGCTCAATGCTTCAGTGATACCAGTAAACGCTACTTGTAATAATGGAGTAAATGTCATTGACATGCTAAGTCCAATGATTGCACAAGTTAATATCTGCGAAGATAAACTCCAGTTAGTGCCAAAGTGTGTTTCTAACCAGCAGCCTGTACTGAATAAAAGCAGTCCACAAATGAGAATAATTCGTTTATCGAATTTGCTGCATAAGATACTTCCTACTATTCCGCCAAGCACAGCAAATACGCCGCGCGGGGCGGTAATGTATCCCGCAATATCAACTGGGAAGTTATATCCTTGTTGTAGGAAAGTAGCATAAAAGGCCATTCCAGTGGTGACAGCCACCATAAACATAAAGACAATTGCACAAGAGATAACAAAATTTGAATTTCTGAAAAGTTCAAAATTTACGACAGAATATCCCAAAATTCCTCGCCAAATGAAGAATGTAATAAATACTAGACCAATTGATAGGCAAATTACCATCAAATGTGAATTAAACCAATTTAAATTATTACCTTCATCGATGAAATATTCTAGTGAGCCAAAACCAATTGCCATAAAAGCAAAACTGATTGATTCAAAGCCAACTTTGGTAGTAACTGTTTCTTTCATCCAAAAAAATACGATTAAAAATGCAACTAGGCAGATTGGTACGTTTACAAAGAAAATGCATCTCCAGCTGTAAGCATTTACGAGATATCCGCCAGCCAGTGGGCCTATAATTGGTCCCAAAACTACGGTTAATGTCATGATACTCATCATCTTGGGCTGTTCTTCTTTATCGAAATTGCCAACGATATAACCTTGTGCCATTGATGGTAAAAATGCTCCACCAATCCCTTGAATTAGACGGAAAATAACCATCTCATTCAAACTGCTCGCAAATCCGCAGAGAATAGAAGAAATACCAAATACTAGTGTCGATAATAAAATGGTTTTTTTACCACCTAATCGTGAGCTGACAAAGCCGGTTGTCATGATAAAAACTGCAGCGGCAACAATATAGCTGGTAGTTACTAATGAAACCTCTTGAATGTTACACCCTAATGCACCCATAATATGTGGGATTGCAACTGCTACAATTGTTAAGTCAACAATTTCTGCTAATGCCAGTAAACAAACTGCAATGGCAACAATTGATCGAGGTTCTAGCCAAAACCCTTTTTTCATTTATAAATGTTCCTTTGCTTGTTATAGTGTGATGAATTGATATAAATTTTATTTGCTATGATTTTTAGCATAAACAAAAGTACGATTATAAGCTATTTTATCGAGCTGTACAACTACTTTTTTACTTAGTCTTGGTTAGGGTTATTTGGGTAAAATTGAAGTTAATAAGCACTAAATACTTGTGTTAAACTTTCAATCTTATTTTATTTGAGTCAAGTTATGTTAAATAAAGATGATCAGGAATTTATTAGGCAGTATGTGGCGTGCTTTAAATTAATTAGTCAGTCAACCGGGGAAATTTTAGGTGGAGTGCTCGGTTTAGATGGAGAACTATTGTATCAGTCTGAGTTTTCCAAGCGGATTGGGATTAGTCAAGAAGATGTTATCGAGCACCTTCATAGATCTGACATACTGCTATTACAGCAAAAAGCGATTGAGAAACGAGTATTAGTAAAGTATCTATATATGGGAGTGTCCGCTGAAGGACGGTCAATGTTTCTAATTTTATCGTATGCACCAATTATTAATGCTGAAACCAAAAATGTTGTTGCGCTTTATAGTAGCAGTAGAGTATTTGATACACCTAATATTTGGTTTATTTTATCTAAGCATTATAATAATGGTATTGCTTTGATTGATGAGTTTGCATATCAGGTTAAATTGACTAATCGTGAGAAGCAAGTTGTGTTTTTATTTTTGTTAAATTTAGACAGTAAAACTATTGCGGATGTTATTTCCAAGATTGAAGGTAAGAAAATTTCTAAAAATGCGATTGATCAAGTTTTTAAGTCACAATTAATTCCCAAATTTTCGGTATATGGCCGTAAAGCTCTTTATGAGAGATTAACCGATTTAGGTTATTACCGTTTTATTCCTAATAATGTTTTACGGAATGGATTTTGTATTGAAATAACTGATTATATGGTACTTGATTTTTAATATGAATACAATACAGCTTGTTTTAGGTTGCTAGATTTAAGGTTTTATTTGTTAGTAGATTTTCAGGATGTTGAATATTTTTTGTTATTTATTCATATTGACTCAAAATTAATAATTTTTACCAAATTGTGTTAAAATAACGGGTTACTCTGCGTTTATTGATTGACGCCTTTGATTAAAGTTATCAAGTTTTATAAATTAGTACCCCTATGCGTTTAAATATATTCATTCGTCGTCCGATTTTGGCGACTGTAATTTCGTTAATTATAGTTTTATGTGGTGTGGTTGCAGTTTTCAACCTGCCAGTTAGTCAATTTCCAGATGTTTCACCGCCATCAATTTCAATTAGCGCTAGTTATCCTGGTGCGAATGCCGAAACTGCTGCTAAAGTTGTTGCCGCACAAATTGAGAATCAGATGAATGGTGTGTCCAATTTAATGTATATGGCCACCTCAACTTCTTCAGCAGGTACCATTTCAATTACCTTGACTTATAACGTTGGAACTAACCTAAATTATGCGATTAATGAGGTGCTTAATCGGCTACAAGCTGCAATGCCATTACTGCCAAGCGTGGTTCAGAGAATGGGAGTTACTGCGCGAAAAAGTTCGCCAGATATGCTGTTAATTGCGGCATTTTATGCTGATCCATATATTGATCCAGTTTATGTAACTAATTATTTGCAGCGTACGGTTGAGAATGATTTGTTATTGCTATCCTCAGTTGGAACAGTCAATGTCTTTGGAACTGGTTCTTATGCGATTCGGGTATGGTTAGATCCAAACAAAATGCAACGCTTAGGTGTGTCGGTTGCTGATACCCAAAATGCAATTAACGATCAGAATGAGGAATTTATTGTCGGACGCGCCAATGCTTCACCGAATGCCAAAGGTGATATGCTCACCTTAAATGTTAGTGGTCAACCGATGTTTAGCCGTGCTGATCAAGTTGCGAATATTATCATTCGTAACAATAATAACCAACCAGTGCGAATTAAAGACTTTGCGCGAGTTGAACTTGGTTCAAATAGCTATACGACGATTGCTCAGATCAATTTCCGTGATGATAAAGGTAAGTTTAAAAATTACCAATCAACTATGCTGCAAGTATTTTTACAGCCTGGGGCGAATCAGCTTGAAGCTAAAGCCGATATTATGAATAAATTAGCTGAGGCCTCAAAACGCTTCCCAACTGGTTTACATTATCGAGTAGCGATAGATAATTCACGGTTTGTGAAATACTCGGTGATTAATGTAGTTGATACCCTAAAAATAGCCTTCATCTTGGTGGGGTTTATAATTTTCTTATTTTTACAAAATTGGCGTGCCAGCTTAATTGCGATGTGTTCGATTCCAGTTGCAATTATTGGAACGATGGCATGTTTATATGTCTTGGGTTTTTCATTAAATACGTTGAGTTTATTTGCCTTGATTTTGGCCATTGGGATTGTCGTCGATGATTCGATTGTAATTGTGGAAAATATCGAACGACTACGTGAAGAGCATCCTGAAATGAGCTTGGTGCAAGTTATTGAATTGACTTTGCATGAAGTTTTTGGTGCAATTATTGCAATTATGTTGGTGCTAAGCGTGGTGTTTATTCCTGTCATGGTGATGGGTGGTTTACCTGGGATTATGTATCGTCAATTTGCGGTAACGATTGCTTGCGCAGTAGTTTTATCGGGAATCGGTGCGTTAACTTTTACTCCCGCAATTAGCTTTTTGATCCTTAAAAAAGATGTTAATAAACCTAAATTTTTAGCTTGGTTTGATCGGTCTTTTGATTGGTTAACTGATAAATATGTACGCATTGCAACGGTATTAATTGTGCGTAAGAAATTAGCGATTGCTGTGTGGTTAGCAGTAGTAATTGGTATGGTTGGTATGTTTAAAGTGGTGCCTATGGGGTTTGTACCGATTGAAGATCAGGGTTTATTATTTGCAACGGTGAATTTGCCTTCGGCGTCAGGTTTGGCAGAAACTAAAGAAGTTGTTAATAAAATGACTGAGAAATTAACTAAGAATCCAGCAATTGATTCGGTTGTAACGGTTACCGGTTTTGATTTCCTAGATTTTGGTAATCAAAAAACTTATGCGGCATCGTTCTTTATTGCTTTGAAAGATTGGGATTTACGTAAGACACCAGATAGCAGCGCTGAATACATTATTAAACAATTGAATATGTCGGCGATGAAAGCACCAGGGTTAATTGTACGTGCCTTTAATCAGCCACCGATGCGTGGTTTAAGTACCACTGGTGGTGTTGAGTTTTATATCGAAGATCGAGTAGTTGGTGATCCGCGTAAATTGCAGGCAATTTGTGAGCAATTAATGGCACGCCTGAAAACGCATAAAGCCGTTGGCTCGGTGATTCAGACTCTAGATACCAATGTAGCAGAGATTTCGATTTTACCTGATTTGGAACGTGCAACTTATTATGGTGTAAATTTTAATGATTTATACAATAGTATTCAAACTATTTACAGTAATAATAACGTGAATTATGCGTATATTATGCAGGATTTAGTTTGGGTGATTATGCAGGCGGATTATCGCTTCCGTGCAACCATTGCGAATTTGGATAATGTGTACGTGCATTCTGAAAAAAATGACAAGATGGTACCAATTAATAGCTTGGTTACAGTTAAAAACGACCGTGATGCACAAATTATTCAACGGTTCCAAGATTATATTGCCTCAAAAATTATTGCAAATCCTGCACCTGGTTATTCAATGGGTGATGTGATGAAGGTAATTGATCAGGAAATTGGTACTTTACCAAAAGGTTATGATTATGATTGGTATGGTACTAGTTATATGCAACGTCAATCGCAATCGACTTCAGCTAATGCTTTTGTGTTTTCGATTATCATGATTTATTTGGTTTTGGCGGCTTTGTATGAAATGTGGAGCTTGCCATGGATGGTGTTGCTGGGAATTCCTTGTGCATTATTTGGTTCAGCTTTAATTTTGCTTTTAAGCGGCAATATTAATGATTTGTATTTCCAAATTAGCTTGATTGCGCTGCTTGGATTATCCGCTAAAAATATTATTTTGTTGGCTGAGTTTGCTTTGCAGCATTTTAAGTTAGGCAATAGCGCAATGGATAGTGCAATTCACTCCTTACGTTTACGTTTTAGACCAATTGTAATGACCTCGTTGACCTTTATTTTTGGAACCTTACCTCTAGTCTTTGCATCTGGTGCTGGAGCTAACGCGCAGCATTCGGTTGGTATGGGAATTATTGGTGGTATTTTAGGCTCGGTATTTATTGGTACTTTATTAACACCTGCATTTTTTGTAATGATTATGAAGCGGAGAGAAAAGTAATGTTACGCTTTTTTATTAAGAACCCTGTTTTTTCGTCGGTAATATCAATTATTATTGTTTTATGTGGTTTAGTGGCGATTATGAATTTACCACTGGCAGAATATCCAAATATTGCGCCGCCGACAATTACAATTAGTGCCCATTATCCTGGTGCAAATTCCGAGACGATTCAGAAGACTGTAGCTTCACCGATTGAGGATCAGATCAATGGTGCTAATCAGATGATTTACATGAATTCGGTAATGTCGAGTAATGGTGATTATAATTTGGTAATTACCTTTGCAACTGGAACTAATTTAAATGCGGTAATTGGAGATGTGTTAAATCGTTTAAATACGGCGCTACCAATGTTACCAAGTGTAGTGCAAAATCTTGGTGTTACGATGCGTAAGAGTTCACAGAATGTTTTGATGTCGATTTCAATGCAAGGTGATTCACGGATTGATCCAATTTATTTAAGTAACTATGTTTATCGTGCGATTTATACCGAATTGGTGCGGGTAAAAGGCGTTGGCGATGTTGAAGTAGTTGGTGCGCGGACTTACTCAATGCGAATTTGGCTTGATCCAAATAAAATGGCTAAATTAGGCGTGACGGTTGGTGATATTGAAAATGCTATTAATCAGCAGAATGTGCAGGTGGCAGTTGGACAAATTGCAGCTCCACCAAGTAATGGCAGTAGTTTAATGACGATTAATTTGGTCGGACAAAGTTATTATAGTGATCCTAAGCAATTCGAAAATATTATTATTCGTTCGCAGGGCGTACAATACATCAAGATTAAAGATATTGCACGGGTTGAGCTTGGTGCGTTTAGTTATGATACGGTAAATAAACTTAATCATGATTCAACTATTGGTCTACAAATCTACTTAGACCCAAGTGCTAATCAATTGGCTGCACATGCTGCAATTGTGCAAACGATGAATAAATTACAAAAACAATTCCCTGATGGAATGACTTATACTGTTGCTTTTGATAATACCAAATTTATTAATAAGGCGCTGAGTAACGTTGGTGAAACTTTACGTGACGCCTGTATCTTGGTTATTTTGGTGGTATTCTTATTCTTACAAAAATGGCGTGCAACTTTAATCCCAGTTCTTACTATTCCAGTTGCGGTGGTTGGGACATTCGCAGGGATGTATGCACTTGGTTTTAGTATTAATAATTTGACCCTATTTGGTTTGATTCTCTCCATCGGTATTGTCGTCGATGATTCGATTGTTGTGATCGAGAACGTCGAACGGATTATGGAACAGCAGAAATGTTCTGCACTTGAGGCGAGCATTAAATCGATGGAAGAAGTTGCTAGTGCTTTGGTGGCAATTGTTTTGGTGTTATGTTGTGCGTTTATTCCATCAGCTTTCTTAGGTGGTTTAACTGGGATTTTATATCAACAATTTGCGGTGACAATTGCGATTTCAGTTGTGCTCTCAGGGATTGTTGCATTGACGTTAACTCCAGCGTTGTGTGCGATTTTTCTTAAAGATAGCTCGGGACATGCCGTTAAAAGTAAATTCTTTAACAAATTTAATCAAGGTTTTGAAAAAATTACTGATGGTTATATTTGGGCGGTTAAATTACTATTAGCTAATCGTAAAACTTTTATGGGAGTTTTTGTTGGGGTTTTAGTTGTAACAGGAATCATTTTTGCGTCGTTGCCAGTTGGATTTATTCCGAATGAAGATAAAGGTTTTTTTACAACCCAAGTGACTTTGCCAAATAATGCTTCGATTGAGCGCACTACGACAGTGGTAGATCGTTACATTACTAATTTATTGGGCGATAAAAAGAATGTCGATAATACTATTAGTCTAATTGGGATTGATGAACTGCATGCTGGTGCAATTAAAACCAATGTGGCAACTGTAACTACCGATTTAGTTGATTGGGATCATCGTAAAGAAGACGTTACTGCATTAATTAAAAAAGCTAATGAATATGGTGACAAAGATAAAGATGCACGCTTTATTGCGTATAATCAGCCAGCAATTGATGGTTTGAGTAATACCAACGGTGTGGAGATGTATATTCAGGATAAAGTTAACGGTAGTTACGTTAATTTGGATCATTATGCAAAATTAATTACCGATGAATTAAATAAAAATCCTAATGTTGAGCGTAGTTATTATATCTTTAATCCATACAATCAAGCTTTTAGTGTGTTAGTTGATGTTGAACGAGCTAAATATTATGGCTTACAGGTTTCTGATATTTATGATGCGCTTGAAGCTAATTATGGTCCAGATTTGGTAAATTACTTCTATCGAATGGGTGGATTGTATTGGGTAACCTTGCAGGGTGATTATGAGTATCGCCGTTCACCACGCCAATTAGATAATTTGATGGTGCGTAATGCCAATGAGTCGATGGTACCAATTAATTCTTTGGTTAATACCTCGATGACTACTTCACCAGATGTTATTGAGAGGTTTAATGATTATTTGGCAACTAAAATTGTGGTTGAACCTAAAAATGGGGTAACTATTCAAGAGGCGATGCAATATATGCAGGCTGCGGCGGATAAAATTTTGCCGAAAGAGTATAGTTATACGTGGTATGGTGTTAGTTATCAGCAAGATAGCGGTGGTGCGACATCAACTTTTGCCTTTGCTTTTGGTATGGTGATGATTTTCTTGGTGTTAGCTGGGCAGTTTGAAATGTGGCGTTTACCACTGGTGGTAATTATGGCGATTCCATTTGCCTTGTTTGGTGCAGGTGCGATCTTGTTTATGCGTGGCTTAAACAATGATTTGTATTTCCAAATTAGTTTGATTACGCTACTTGGACTCTCGGCCAAGAATTCGATTTTGATTACCGAGTTTGCGATTGAGCATTGGCGTGAAGGAACTTCGACAGTTGAGTCGGCATTAATTGCAGCACGTCAACGGTTTAGACCAATTATTATGACGTCATTAGCCTTTATTTTGGGAACCTTACCTTTAGCAATTGCACATGGTGCGAATTCGAATGCAGAACATTCGGTTGGTACGGGAATTATTGGTGGGATGTTGGGATCAACTTTGATTTCAATTATCTTTGTACCATTATTCTTTGTGGTAATTATGGGTAATAAAAAGCGTCCAAATGAAGAGAATGGCGAAGAAGACGTGAAATAAAATAAAAGGATGCTTGAGGGCATCCTTTTTAATTACTATGTGCTAATTTGAAATTATTTCTTGGTATTTTTAAAATTGAGCAGTGCTTGATGAAAGCGCTGTAACCCAAGCTGAATATCAACTTCGGGAATAATCAAAGATGGTGTGAAGCGTGTAACATTAGCTGAAGCGATCAATGTTGCTACGTCATGATCAAATCCGCTAAGCATAATTTCTTTGGCACGACCGTGATATTCAGGAATAAGACTTGCACCAATTAATAATCCCAAGCCGCGGATTTCATTATATAGGCTTAGCTCAGTATTGATTTGCTCTAATTGAGATTTGATTAATTCTCCACGTGCAATCACTCCATCAAGGACTTCTGGTGTATTGATAATATTGAAGACACAATTTGCTACTGCACAGGCAAGCGGATTACCACCAAAGGTACTACCGTGTGAGCCAACTGTAAAACCGCTACTAAATTTTTCTTTAACTAAAATTGCACCAATTGGAAATCCTCCACCGAGAGCTTTGGCGATGCTAATTAGGTCTGGTTCAATTGGGAAATGTTGATAGGCAAATAATTTTCCAGTTCGTCCAATCCCAGTTTGAACTTCATCAAACATTAGAATTGCATTATGTTTGTCACAAAGTTCGCGTAGTTTGAGCACAAAATTTAACTCGGCTGCAATTATTCCGCCTTCGGCCTGAATTGGTTCAATAATGACTACTGCAGTATTTTCATCAATTAATTCTTCTGCACTCGTTAAATCATTATAAGTGCCATGGATGATTCCTTTGGGTAGTGGCACAAAGTCTTGGCTATATTGGCTTTGACCGCCAGTTGACACAGCAAATAAAGTCCGTCCATGAAAGCTATTTTTAAATGAAATAATATTATGCTTATGAGCACCATAGTTTTTACGAGCAAAACGCCGTGCGAGCTTTAAGCCTGCTTCGACTGCTTCGGTGCCACTATTGCAGAAAAAAGCTTTGTCAAAACAGCTATTTTCGACCAGATTTTTGGCAAGTTGCACAGCAGGTTGATTGACCATAATATTGCTAGTATGCCATAGCTTTTGGGCTTGTTGCGTGATCGCTTCAATCATTTTGGGATGCGCATGACCGAGCGCATTAACAGCAATTCCACCGGCTAAATCAATTACTTCGCGATTATTTGCATCGTATAAACGTGAACCAATCCCATGTGTCGGTGCAAAATCAACTTGGGCGTAAATATCTAAGCAATACTGAGCAAAATTTTGACGTGAATTCATTGAGTAACTCCTGAAATAAATGAGTTGAAACGTTATGTGTTTATTAATTATTATTGAGTAAGCATTGCAAAAGCATCCGTGCAATATTTTGATTAGTTATCAATGGTATATGATAATCAATTGCTTGGCGGCGTAAAGTAAATTCAGCACGATCTTGGTGTGCATCATAAATATTAACTGGAATATTAATAATTAGGTCAAATTTATTCTGAGCAATTGATTCTAACGCATTTTCACCACAATCTTTGAGTCTGATTTTGGCTGAATCCAAATTTGTGAAAGTCTCACCATAAGCACTAAGTTGCCAATTGGCTTGACTCATTTGTTGCAATATACCTATAAATTCTGGATCTAAGTTCGCTGCTGTAAGCAAAATTCTTTTGCCACCAACTTTTTGCCCCACTGCTTGCCATGATTGGTAGAAAGTTTCAAGTAAATTCGTACCAATGCAGGCAACTTCACCAGTTGAGGCCATTTCAACTTGCGCAACAGGATCAGCACCTTTGAAACGATTATAAGAAAATACTGGAGTTTTAACCGCAACTTTAGTGGCGGGTAATTCAGGAGTTACTTCATTAATTGGCTGATCTAATAAAATATCGCTAACTAATGAAATTAAGTTACAGCCGCTAACTTTAGAAATAAATGGAAAAGAGCGTGATGAACGCACATTACATTCAATTACTTTAAGTTGATCGTGCTTTTCAATAATCTGTAGGTTAAACGGTCCATGAATATTTAATTGCGCGGCAATTTTTTGGCTAATTTGTCTAATTTTCGATTTAGTCTCTGAACTAAGGTTTTGTGCTGGATAAATTAGCGTTGCATCGCCTGAATGTACCCCAGCTTGCTCCAAATGTTCAGCGATTGCCAGAAAGATTATTTCACCATTCCTAGCTACTCCATCTACATCAATTTCCTTAGCTTCAGTAATAAATTCTGAGATTACAACTGAATTATTTGGTGAAACTCTGGTTGCCGTCGTTAAATAAGTTTCCAAATCAGCTTTGCTGCTGGCTACTTTCATTGCGGAACCCGAGAGAACATACGATGGGCGCACTAAAAGTGGGAAATTTACTTGCGTAATGAATTCGTCAATTTGTTGTTGATTGGCGGCATTAATCCACGCTGGTTGATCAATCTCACAATCATGGAGTAATTGTGAAAATAATTGGCGATCTTCAGCTCGATTGATATTTTCAGCACTCGTTCCGAGTAATGGATAATTAAGCGCGGCAAGTTTGGTAACTAAATTATTGGCAGCTTGTCCACCGACACTAACAATTGTACCAGCACATTGCTCGTAGTCAAGGATGTCAGCCACGCGTTCAAAAGATAATGGCTCAAAATATAGGCGTTCAGATTCATCATAATCAGTTGAAACAGTTTCTGGATTAGAATTAATAATAATTACATTTTGTTTCCGTTTACGTAATTCCCGCGCCAAATTTACCGTGCACCAATCAAATTCTACTGAAGAGCCGATTGAGTAAGGTCCTGAACCAATTATGCATAGATGATTTCTAGATGGTGTCAAATCATGGTGATTGCCATGATAGCTTAAATATAAATAATTACTTAAGGCTTTAAATTCACCAGCTGCGCTATCAACTTGTTTAACAACTGGGATGACATTGTATTTCTTACGTAATTCCCGTACTTCGAGTTCGGTTAAATTCTGTACTGTAGCAATATATTTATCACTAAGGCCAAATTGTTTAGCCTGCAGTAAATTACTGTAATCTAATTCTTGGGTATTGAATGTATGGCTAAACGTAGCAATTGCTTGAATTTGAGCTAGGAACCAAAAATCTATTTTGGACAGTTCTTGCGCTTCTTTCAAACTTTTGCCTGTTGCAAACCATTGGTATAAGGCAAAAATCCGTCTATCGGTGGCAAATTCCACTTCTTGGGTTAGCTGTTCAATTTGCTCTTGATAATCTTGTAAGCAAGACGCGCCAATATTTAGCATCTGCACAGCTTTTTGTAGTGCTTCGGGAAAGCTTCTTCCAATTCCCATTACTTCGCCAACGCTCTTCATTTCAGTACCAATTTGGCGTTCTGCAGAGCGCATTTTATGAGTATCCCAGCGTGGAATTTTAACGACGATATAATCAAGTGCTGGTTCAAAAAAAGCACATGTGGTTTGAGTTAGGTTATTCTTTATTTCATAAAGTGGATAACCTAGGCAAATTTTGGCAGCAACCCATGCCAATGGATAACCCGTTGCTTTGGATGCTAGTGCGCTAGAGCGTGACAGACGTGGATTCATTTCAATTACACGATAGTCACCATTGGCTGGATTTACTGCAAATTGAATATTGCATTCACCAATAATGGCAAATAATTTGGCACACTTCAATGCGACATCCCGCAAAATTTGATGTTCACGATTATTGAGCGTTTGGGCTGGGGCAACGACGATGCTTTCACCAGTATGAATTCCCATTGGATCTAAGTTTTCCATATTACAAATGGTTAGAGCATTTCCTGCAGCATCACGAATGATTTCATATTCAAATTCTTTCCAGCCAGTTAAATACTCTTCGAGTAAAACCTGTGGAGTTACACTTAAAACTTGTCCAACTTTACTAATTAATTCTTTTTCAGAATGGATTCTACCTGAGCCAAGCCCACCGAGAGAAAACCCAGAGCGCATCATTAATGGATAGCCAATTTCATTCGCACACTGAATTGCTTGTTCTAAGCTGGTTGCCAATTTGCTGCTTGGTGTTTTAACTTGTTCTTGTATTAAGCGATCGCGAAATAATTCACGGTCTTCGGTCGCTTTGATCGAAGCAATTGAGGAACCTAGTACTTCAATCTTATATTGAGCTAAGATGCCACTATCATGTAATTCGAGACCAAGATTTAAAGCAGTTTGCCCACCAAAACCAAGAGCCAACGCATTAATTTTTTCTTCTTCGATAATTTTAATTACTTCAGTAACACTCAAAGGTACAAAATAAGTTTTATCCGCCATGGATTTATCGGTCTGAATGGTCGCAATATTGGGATTAATTAAGACTAAATAGTGTCCATCGTCTTTAAAAGCTTTGATTGCTTGTGATCCAGAGTAGTCAAATTCACCAGCTTGACCAACCCGTAATCCGCCTGAGCCGATGATTAGAATATTTTTCATGCTTGTGCCTTTTGAATAACTAGTTCCATGAATTGTGTAAAGAGAAATTCTGTATCATGAGGTCCTGCCGCTGCTTCTGGGTGAAATTGCACCGCTGAATAAGGCAGGGTTTTATGCTGAATTCCCGCAACGCTTTTATCGTGTAAATGTTGAAAGCTAACCTGCCAATCATTTGGTAAACTTTGTGCCTCAATTGCATAACCATGGTTTTGTGAAGTTAGGTAACAGCGTTGATCATGCAAATCTTGACAAGGTTGATTTTGTCCACGATGACCATATTTAAGTTTATAGGTATCTGCACCAGCGGCGAGTGCTAATAATTGTGAACCTAGGCAAATTCCAAAAATTGGTTTTTGAAGTTTCAAAGCTTGTTGCAAAATCGCGATGCTTTGCACACATTGCTTGGGATCTCCTGGTCCATTGGATAATACAATTCCGTCACATTCTTCATTTAGGTAATCATAATCATAGGGAACTTGTTTAATTGTTACGTCAAACTTAAGTAATGAGCGGATAATATTTTGCTTAACCCCGTAATCAACTAAGATGAGCTTATATTTGCCGTTGCCATGATATTTGATTTCTTGGCATGAAGTTTGCGCAACCCAATCTTGGGAGTCATTTTCAATTTTCACGGCACCAATTTGTTCGGGATGACTAATTATGCCATTTAAATAACCATTATCACGTAATAATTGAGTGAGTTCGCGGGTATCAACATCACTAATTAGTGGAATACCTTGCCCTGTCAACCATTGCAAAAAAGACTGTTGTGATGCATGATGTTGATTATTTTCAATCAGGCTATTACAGATCACGGCCTTAACATGAATTAATTTTGATTCCCAGTGCTTTTGTGCACAGACACCGTAATTACCTAATAGTGGATAGGTAAAAACCAAGATTTGTCCAGCATAGGATGGATCTGTTAAAGTTTCTTCATAGCCAGTCATGCCTGTATTAAACACTACTTCACCACGAATTGGCTCGCCAGTATAATTATAAATTTTACCTGTAAATTTTTGCTTGTTACTAAGTACCAAAGTAGCGTTATTCATGACTTATCCTTCATTCACGTGCGTAACTAAACTGCTTGTTTTTTTAACCGTAATGCATTTAATTTAATGAATCCAATTGCATCAGTTTGATCGTAATCGCCAAGTTTATCCATGCTGGCAATATCGTGGTCATACAATGAGTTAGCCGAACTCCGTCCTAAAATAATTACATTACCTTTGTAAAGACCTAGGCTAACCGTTCCATTAAAATTAGCCATGGATTGTTGATTAGCCGCCATTAGCATTTTGAATTCTGGGCTATACCAAAAACCATTATAAATTAGTTGAGCAATTTTGGGTGCAACACAAGATCTAAGTAAAATTACTTCACGATCCAGAACCATTGTTTCTAAATCTTGATAAGCTTTATGTAAGATGGTTCCTGCTGGAGTTTCATAGACACCACGTGATTTCATCCCAACAAAACGGCTTTCGACGATGTCAATTCTACCTATTGCATTTGCGCCGCCAACTTTGTTTAAATAGTTGAAGATGTTTAAATTATCGTGCTCAATTACTTTTTGAGTTTCTTTTTCTACAACTTTAACTGGTAATCCATTAGCAAATTCAATGCTAAGTTCAAATGTGTGATCGGGTGCATCTTGTGGGGATACAGTTTTTTTGAACATATTAGCTGGCGGAGTTAGTTCAGGGTCTTCCATAATTCCAGCTTCATAACTGCAATGCATCAGGTTTTCATCAATGCTATAGGGTTTTTGTAGACTCGAAGTTACGGGAATATTTTGTTCAGCGGCATAATTTAATAAATCAGTCCGACCTTTAAATTGTGCAATAAACTCTGGATTTTTCCATGGTGCAATTACGATTACTTCAGGCATAAATTGCATGAAAACCAATTCGAAACGCACTTGATCATTACCTTTACCAGTTGCACCGTGAGAAATATGTTGAATTCCATGTTTTTTAGCATATTCAACTAATTTTTTAGCAATTAGTGGACGAGCTAAAGAAGTACCAAGTAAATAACGGTTTTCGTATAATGCTCCAGTTTGTAAGGATGGATAAATATAATCACTGACAAATTCTTGTTTGCAATCTTCAATAATTACGGTTTTGGCACCAATTTGTAAAGCTTTCTTTTGTGCTGCTGCGAAATCTTCTTCTTGACCAACATCAGCGATGAATGCAGTTACTTCATAGCCTTTATTGATTAACCATTTCAAAATTACTGAAGTATCTAAACCGCCGCTGTAAGCTAAAACTACTTGTTGTTGCATGTTATGCTCCTAAGGGAAAAGTTAATTGTTTTAAGTCGTTAATTTGTAGTTTAATTGAGTCTAAGCCAAGATTACCCGTTGCACCCAAATGTGTTTTGGATTGAATGTTTTCAAGTGGATCACGGCTACTTAGTTGTTCTAAATTCTGTGCGGTGCGTTGATAAGCATCACGGAATGGAACCCCATTCGCAGCTAACTCTAAAGCATAATCGGTCGCAAAAACATCGCCACTAAATCCTGCCAAGCATTTTTCTGAGTTAGCAGTTACTTCTGCCATGATAATTGTAATGACATCTAAACTTTGTCCAACTGTATCAAAGCTATCAAATAATGGACGTTTAGTTTCTTGAAAGTCACGGTTATATCCAGATGGTAGTGCTCGTGATATTTCCATAGTTTGCAATAAATTTGCCATTAAAATTGCGCTTTTGGCACGAATTAATTCAAATGGATCAGGGTTTTTCTTATTTGGCATCAGGCTACTGCCAGGGCAAAATTGGATTGGTAAATCTAGGTAACCCATTTCTGGTGCACTAAATAAAATTACATCAGTAGCTAGTTTAGATAAATCAAGCATGATTTGGCTTAATCCATGAATCACAATACTATCAAATTTACCGCGGCTGTTATTGGCATAAAGCACATTGTTTTGAACTTTAGCAAAGCCAAGTAAATCGCTGCTAAGTTGACGATCAATTGGTAAGGCTACACCATAACTTGCGGCTGAACCAAGCGGTGATTGATCGACTATATCGTAGCTATTTAAAATCAATTTAGCATCATCGAGCAGTGATTCTAGAAATGCACCCATCCATAAACCTAATGATGAAGGCATTGCCTTTTGATAATGAGTGCGTCCAACATAAGGAATCGCGTGGTATTTCTCCGCAAACTCATGTAAAACTTCAAGCGTATTAACTAATTTATCTAATATTTGTTTTAGCTCATGCTTGGTATAAAGACGTAATGCGGTTAAAACTTGATCATTCCGCGAGCGTGCCGTGTGGATCTTCTTACCAATTGTTCCGAGATGCTCAACTAAGTAATTTTCAATTGCAGTATGAATATCTTCTTGACTTGGATCAATGGTAAATTGACCAGTATCGACTAATTTAATAATTTCATGGAGTTTCTCGATTAATTGTGCTGATTCATCAGAAGTTAGAATTCCGATTGCATGGAGCATTTCAGCATGTGCAATGCTGGCAATACAATCATATTTCGCAATCCGTAGATCTAACAGTGGATCATCACCAGTCATAAAGTCTTCAACTATTTGGTTGAGTTGGTAGCCTTTGGCCCATAATTTGCTCATCGTATATTCCTTGTATTTTGGGAAATAATCTTTATGGATAAATCGAGCCAGCCATTAGGCCAGTTGATTCCGCTAATTTATACATTAAATTCATATTTTGAATGGCTTGTCCTGATGCACCTTTAATTAAATTATCAATGCTGCTAACTACAATTAAATAGTTCGTACGTGGGTCAAGATGCAGGCTAATATTGCAAAAATTACTGCCGATTACCGATTTAATTCCTGGACGTAATTGATTACTGCTAACTCGAACAAAAAATTGGTTGGCATAATAATTGTTATAAAGTTCTTCAATTTGTGCCAAAGTATAATTACCATTTAAACGACAATAGGCTGTTACTAGGAGCCCACGTGGCGTTGGTAATAAATGTGGCGTAAATTGAATTTGCAAACTTTGCCCAGCTAATTTACTTAATTCTTGTTCAATTTCAGGAGTGTGCCGATGAAGTCCCGCTATTTGATAAGCTGAGAAATTATTCATAACCTCACAGAAATGAGTGCCTAGATTTAGACCGCGTCCAGCACCAGAAACACCAGATTTAGCATCAAGAATTAGTGGTGAAGTTTCTAGATCGACACAGTGATTATGTAAGAGCGGAGCTAAACCCAAAATAGTTGCAGTTGGGTAGCAACCAGGATTCGCAATCAAATTAGCCTCGGCAATTTGTGTAGTTAAACCAATTTCAGATAAACCATAGACTGCTTGCTTAAGTAATTCGTCTTTTGCTGCTGGGTGTTGATACCATTCTGTATATGTTGCACCTGAATTTAGGCGAAAATCAGCACTTAAATCAATTACTTTGCAATTCATGGCTAAAAGTAATTCAGCAAATTCAGCCGCTTTAGTATGCGGTAACGCAAGAAAAACGACATCACTTTGCTTGGCAACAGTTTCTATATTTAGTGAGCTGAATTCATGTGTTACTAAGTGAGCCAAATGCGGATAAATCTGCGCTACTTCTTGAGCCTGATAAGTTTCAGAAACTAGACAACTTAATTTGACATTAGGATGTTCATTTAATAGGCGAATTAATTCAATACCAGTATAACCTGATGCTCCAATAATACTTGCGCGAATTAGCATGAGATTTCTCCTTGAGTTACAGATGTGCCAACTTGATTTGGATTTTGCACAGTGTTGATAAGACTTTGCGCAATATTTCCATTTACAATATGTGCCGAAGTTACACCAGCTTTGACTGCGTTAAGACAGGCAGTTAATTTTGGGCGCATTCCTGCGGTTACGGTAGTTGATTCGGCAAGTAGTTGACTAATTTCTGCTGTATTTAATGTTTTAATTAAACTTGCTGGGTCAGGGTAATTGGCATAATAACCATCGATATCACTAAGTAAAATCAATTGTCCAGCGTTCATTTTTGATGCAACTGCTGCGGCTGCTAAATCTGCATTAATGTTTAAGGTATTGCCACTTTGATCGATTGCTAAGGGTGCAATAACTGGTGTAATGCCCAAATTTAATAAAGAATTTAATAGTTGAGTATTTACGCTATAAATTTCACCGACAAAACCTAAGTTAGTTTGATCAATAAAGTTGGCCACTAATAAGTTGGCATCATGCCCAGATAATCCTACTGCTTGAATTTGATTTTGATTGAGTTTTTGCACCAATCCACAGTTGGTTTTACCGAGTAATGCCATTTGAGTAACAGTTAAAATCTCAGTAGTAGTTACGCGTAATCCTTGGCTAAATGTGCTTTTGAGGCCTAATTGATCGCACAGTTGGTTAATGTCAGGACCGCCACCATGCACAATAATAATTTGATAACCTAGTGCTTTTAGTATGCTGATGTCGTCCAATAAGATATTTAACTCTGCAGTATTGTTGATGATAGAACCACCGCATTTAATCAGCAATAGGTTGTTATTTGGGGTTTGGGTTATAGTTTGCATATTAAGTCCGATACGCCGCATTAATTTTTACATAGTCATAAGTCAGATCACAGCCCCAAGCAGTGCTTTTCTCACTACCTAAACCTAGATCAATGTTAATAACCACTTCAGTTTTTTGTAATAATTCTAGAGCAATTTCTTCGCTAAAAACAATTGGCATGCCTTTTTCAAAAAGCAGTAAATCTTCGATGGCGATTTGCAGCTTATTTTGTTGAATCCCAGCATTAGAATAACCAACTGCGCAGGCGATTCTGCCCCAATTAGCATCATTTCCAAACATTGCTGCTTTGACTAGAGAAGATGAAATAACTGATTTAGCGACTAATTTAGCTTGCTTATCTGTTTTTGCGCCAGCTACATTAACCGTAATTAATTTACTTGCACCTTCGCCATCGTGGGCAATTTGTTTGGCTAAATTGGTGCAAACAGTTAATAATGCGTTATAGAATATTTGTCCATCAATGCTGTTGAGGTCATCAATTAATGGATTATTTGCACAGCCATTCGCCATCACGAGCACCATATCGTTAGTTGATGAATCTCCATCGACGCTAATCATATTGAATGAATTATTCACAACTTGAGTTAAAGTTTGTTGTAAAGCAGATGAACTGATCGCGACATCGCTGGTAATATAACCAAGCATGGTTGCCATATTGGGATGGATCATTCCTGATCCTTTAGCAATCCCGCCTAAATGTACGATTACACCGTTTGATAACTCAACTTGGATAGCAACTTCTTTGATAAAAGTATCGGTTGTTAAAATAGCTTTAGCTGCGGCAGAACCACCTGTTTCACTTAATTCTGTACTTAATTGCGGAATTCCATTTAATAAGGTATCAATTTGTAAGGGAACACCGATAATACCAGTGCTAGATACGGCGATTAACTTTGGGTCAATTGCTAATTGTGCTGCCAGTTGCTTGACGGTTTGGAGCGCATGTTGTGTGCCTAATTTGCCAGTGCAGGCATTAGCATTTCCACTATTTGTGATGATCGCTTGTAATTTACCTAAATTGACATGCTTTTTGGTTAATAATAATGGTGCGGCTTTGATTTTATTTTTGGTAAATACTCCAGCTGCCATTGCTGGAACTTGGCTATAAATTAACGCCAAATCTGGTTTTTTGGATTTTTTAATTCCAGCCGCAATTCCTGATGCGCTAAATCCTTTGGCTGCACAAACATTATTCTCAATGAATTTAATAGTTGATGTCATGATTGAATTCCTTCGTTATGTGTGCCCAAAGTTGCGACTAAGATAGCTTTGATTGAGTGTAGGCGATTACCAGCTTGCTGAAACACGATTGAATTTTTACCACGAAAAACTTCGTCGCTTACTTCCCGTACATCGACACCAAATTCTTGAAATGCATCGTTAACAAATTTAGTTTCTAAATCGTGAAAAGCTGGTAAACAGTGCATAAATACTACGTCTGGATTTTGAGTCTGCGCAAGCATAGCGGTAGTGATCTGGTAATCTTGCAATAAATTAGCCCGATTTACAATTTGATCTTCTTCGCCCATTGAAATCCAAACATCGGTATAAATAACATCTGCATTAAGTAAACAAGCTGGATCATCACTAGCTTCAATAATTGCACCACTAAGTGCGGCACAAGCTTGAGCTTTAGCTAATGCATGTGGATATGGGTGCAATTCTTTAGGGCCATATGCAACAAAGTGCATTCCCATTTTGGCACAACCATACATCCATGCATTGGACATATTATTTCTGGTATCACCAACAAACACAACTTTGATCTGTGATAATGGCTTACGCGGAATTGCTTCTTGAATAGTCATTAAATCTGCCAGTATTTGGGTTGGGTGATCATCATCAGTTAAGCCGTTATACACTGGCACTCCAGAATATTTAGCTAAATCTTCTACAGTTTTTTGCGCATAACCACGAAATTCAATCCCATGGTAAAACGTAGCGAGGACTTGAGCAGAATCTTCTACTGATTCTTTTTTGCCAAATTGTGAGCTCGATACATCAATAAAGCTTGGGTAACCGCCTTCTTCGGCAACACTAACTTCAAAGGCGCATCTGGTCCGAGTTGACGTTTTTTCAAAAAGTAGGGCAATATTTTTGCCAGTTAATGAAGTACCTTGAATGCCTTGTTGACGTTTTTGTTTTAATTGGTGTGCTAATTCAAGTAAATAATTAATTTCTTCAGCCGAAAAATCTAGAAGAGTTAAAAAGCTTTTGCCGTGTAGATTGATGTTCATAGTTAATATCCTAACTATAACTATTGTTTGGAATAGTATAGCTGTAATTAATTTAAACTCTACGCTAAGTTAGTATTGGTGATTTAGAGTTAAATATACAATTATTCTTAGTCAAATTGAATAAAAATATGAATAAGTAATTTAATCTGCTAATTTTTTATCAATATAATTTACCGAATTAAAATATAAAAATATTTTATGGCAAAGTAAATTGCACAAATAACTTAGTCTAAGTTTAAATGTTTATAAAGTATAAATTGAAAGTAAGTGGTTACTAAACTGGTTACGCAGGTGGTAAGTGTTTAGTTTTTGATGACGGATAAGGAGCTCTTATCGTCGTAGAGATGAAACTAGAGTTGGGCTTTTAATATTAGTAGTGATTTTATTTGGAGTTGTTATTGCATGAAAATCAACTACTTCTGGAGTAGCCATAATCGGAAAAATTGTAACGTTGCTCATGATCTGAGCTCCTTATAAAAATATAAGCTGTTTTAAATTTAAGTTTGGAAAGTGTAACAATTGAAATTATAAATTGTCAAATATATTTTAATGAAATTATTCGTGATGTTTTGTGTTTCGTTTATAAGTAATTGATTTACATTGCTTAAGATGTGCAAATTAAATCCAAGTAAATTGTTTGATAATTAGCTTAAATCCATAGTTAACGCCGCTAATGCTGCGGATGAAGCATTAGTTTCGCTTTGCACGAGTAACTGTGTGGAATCTTTATATTCAACAATTGAACTTTCTAAATCCGCTTGATATTCGACGACGTTGCACAGCACTGCGGCAACTTTTATACCACGTAGACGCCCAAGTGTAAGTAGTGACGCAGTTTCCATATCTGCGGCAAGCAGACCAAGATTCGACCATTTTGCGCAAATTTGTTCTTCTGCCTCGGTATAAAATGAATCATGTGAACGAATTAGGCCACTCGTATAATGAATTTGTTGATTGGCCAAGTATTGCGCAATTTTGGTGGTGAGCCCAAAGTCAGCAATGGCAGGGTAGGCGGGTTCTATATAGGCAGCAGATGCTCCATCATGACGTACAGCACCTTCTGCAACTATAATGTCACCGAGCTTTATTTCAGTTTGTAATGCTCCAGCGCTACCAACTCGAATGATTGATTTTGCACCACAGCGAATTAATTCTTCTAACGCAATCAATGCTGATACGCCACCAATTCCAGTTGAGCAAATTGTTACCAAATGATGATTGTAAGTGGTTTCATAGACCGTGAATTCACGGTTAGTAGAAATGTGTCGTGGATGTGCCCCCAATGCGGCAATTCGTTCAACCCGTGCAGGGTCGCCACAAACAATAACTAAGTCTTGAATATCTTTTGGGCTACAATTGATGTGTGGTTGTTTCATTGGTTTATCCCTGTATTTTGATTCTGTGCAGATTTAATCCATGCAATGCTACCATTAAGTGCAATTATGGTTAATAGAACGTATTCTAAAGCCATAAAGTATACGCCTTGCTTGCTATATAAAAGTATACTAATCAGATCAATTAAGACCCACAGAATCCAGTTTTCCACTAATTTTCGCGTCATTTGTACCATAGCAACAATGGATAAAACTGTGACTGCCGCATCCATCAATGGGTATGGGTCGGGTTGTAACGCAGGCATCGTTATAGTTGGTACAATTGCCTGCATTAATTTTACCGCAATCAGAGTTAACATGTTGAAAAATGGATTAATATACATTGCTAAAATGCTGATTGCTAGGACGGAAACTAAGATGGTAAAAAATAATTGTGGTAATTTTAGCCAGCGAATTACCAAAAGTTCATCGTTTGAATTTGATTTACCCCACGCATATAAACCATAGATGTTCATTAACCAAAAAAATATTTGTAACAACAGGTTAGCATAAAGCTGAATCTGATAAAAAATAATTGCAAATAGCGTAACATTAATCAGGCCAAAATAAAAGTTAATGCGTTTTTCTTGGCTAGCATACCAAACACAAAGTAGCCCAAAGATTGTTCCAATTGCTTCGATATAAGAGAGGTCGTAACCACTACCCAGATTAAAGTGATAGAGAATAGTTTTAATGCTGAAGGCTTGATTGATTAATTCGAGCATAAGTTGCTTTCGAAGGTAAATAAATTAAGGATTAATTGTAGCATATCCGCTCAATTGCTTGCTTTTTATAGGCTAAACTGTTATTATAGAGTGTTAATTAACTGAGGATTTACGAAATGAAATATCTCCAATTACTGCTTTTATGCATAGTACCAATGGTTGCTGGAGCAACAGGTATGGCAGTTACAATGAGTAATTTATATTTACAAAATGCAACTAGTCAAGCTACTGTTGTACAAATTAAAAATTTTGATGAGAGTGCAAATAAATTTACGGTTCCTGCGCGTGGTATGTGTAAAATTGAATCAACAATTATGTTCTTGCCATTTGAAGAAGAAAGCAATAATTTTGTGGTGATGATTAGTACTGAAAAAAGTGTTAACCCGATTGTAATTGATAAATTTGGCTTATTAGCCTTGGCTTCAGCTTCAGAAATTAAAGCTAATTCGAGTGGTAACTTATCTCAATATCGTTTATTTGGTTTTTGTGGTAATAAATACGCGCAATATCAATATCTTAATGTGAAACCACACGATAATGAGAGTGCCGCACCAGATTTTAGATTAGTTAACTGTACGCAAAATTCTAATTATTTATATCTGATCAATGAGCAATATATTAAAGTTAAGAACAAACCTAAATATATTGATTTCTCAAAAATTGGTAATTGCCAATTAAGTCACTAATTTATTAAATTAAATTTATGAAATTGACAAGGTTAACGCTTTGTCAATTTTTATATTTTAGTTGAAACCTTGTATGTTTATGGAATGGATCCTGTTGATATGAAAAAATTTATTAAATACACTATAATTGGCTTGGTTAGTATAGTTGTATTGGCTGCAATTGGTGTGACTTTGTTGGTGACAATAGTTAACCCAAATCGCTTTAAACCGTTTATTGAAAAATCAGTTTATGAGTCAACAGGACGTAAATTAACTTTAGGTGGTGATATTAGCTGGAAAATTTATCCTAATCTTGGAGTAACTGTTCGTGATGTAAGTTTGAGTAATCCTGATGGTTTCAAAACACCAAATTTGGTTGCGTTACATTCTGCTGATGTTTCGGTTGGCTTGATTCCGCTTTTGAGTAATCATGTGGTAGTTAAGACTTTGGCAATTGAAGGATTAGACCTAGCATTAATTAAGCAAAATGGGGTAAATAATTGGACTTTCACACCACCTGCAAGCGAGTCTTCTCCTGCAGGTGCTCCAGACGGTAGTGCACCACAGCCTTTCCAACTAGAAATGAAAGATTTTAGCTTACGTGATTCGAACATTCACTTTGATGATTTTGATAGCAATCAGCATTATGGTATTGATAAAACCAATTTGATCGTGGATACTGAGTTTGGTGGTGTAATTAAATTTGATCAGGCCGCAGATAAATTAGAATTAAATAAAGTTAAATTTAACTATAATGATTTGGCGGTAGGTAAATTGAAATTTGATTTACAACAATTGGCGAATCCGCAATATTCTGGCGATGTAGAATTCAGCACATTGAAACTTAATGCCATTTTGGATCAATTTAAAATTGCTCAAGTCCAGCGTAAAGATATGCGCTTATTGGATAATATTAATTTTGCAGGTAATTTAAATGGCGATAAGCAAAATATTACCGTAAAAGATTTAAGCTTTAATTTTGCTGATAAGCTTAAAGGTAAAACTAGTGTGGTAGTGAAAGATTTTGCTAAACCGACCTATAACGGCAGTTTAGAATTGGATAAATTTAATCTAAATCAATTGCTGGATAGTTTAAATATTGCGGTGGCTGCTCGTAAGAATAAACCATTGCTGAATAACGTTGCAATTAGTAGTGACGGTTTTAGTGGTGATGTACATAATATTCGTCTAAAAGGCTTAAAAGTTAGTGCTGGTGACACCATGAAAGCTGCTTTTGGTACGCTACAAGTGCAAAATTTCAGCAACCCTAGCGTTAGTGGTGATGTTAGTATTCCAACCTTTAATTTGAATCAGACGTTAGATGGATTAGGAATTGCTGTTGCTGAACGTAAGAATAAACCATTATTAAATAGTTTTGCCTTCAGTGGTGGATTTAATGCAACTCCAAATTCAGCTAATTTGAGTAATGTTAAATTGAGCGCAGGTGGTTTAGTTAATGCTTCACTGAGTAAATTAGCGGTACAAAATTTCAGTAAACCTACGGTGAGTGGTGACATTAGTTTACCTAGCTTTAATTTGAATAAAACTTTGGATGGACTGGGAGTCGCTGTTGCTGAGCGTAAAAATAAACCATTACTAAATAGCTTCGCATTTAGTGGTGGATTTAATGCGACACCAACGTCTGCTAGTTTTAGTAATGTTAAAACCAGTTTTGGTAGCAATTTGAGTGCAACTTTAGGTAAATTGGCAATTCAAGATTTCGCAAATCCTAAAATTTCTGGTGACATCAACTTACCAAACTTTTCTTTAAATAACGTGATGCGTCAAGCCGGGATGACACCACCAGTTTTATCTAATCCTAAGTTATTAGATAATTTTGCCTTAAATAGCGGTTTTGCGGCGACTAAAAATAGTTTGAATTTGACTGGGATGCGCTTTAAATTGGCTAATTCCAATATAAATGGTAATCTTAATTTAAGCTCATTCGCACCAGTAGCATTTAATGAAAATTTAACCATTGATAAAATTGATGTGGCTGATTTTAGTGATGTTAGTGGTTATCGCGTGCCAATGCAGCAAGTGAAACTTAGTGGAAATTCATCGATTGCAAGTAATTTGAATTTTGCAACCCTTAACGGAAAACAGAATATACAGATTGGTGACATTCGTGTTCAAGGTGTGAGCTTAGATAAATTGGTTTTACAGCTAAATAGCACGATTAATAATTCTGGTCAAGGTAATGATAATGTTGTGAAATTATTACTTAACTCTGCACAAGTTGCGCAGGCCGTGAACAATATGAAAAATGAGGTGCAGAAATACAGTAAGCCAGGCACACGTGATTTGAGCCAAGTAACTAACCTAGGAACCTTTAATGGTAATGTTGCAATTGTAAATGGAGTGATTAATCCATCGGTATTTAAATTGGTTGGTCCAAGTGTGTCACTAAATGGAAGTGGTTCAGTTAACTTGGTAACTAAAGCACTTAATTATCAGGTTAGTAGTCAGCTATTGACCAATGGGATCAATCCAATCTTTAAAAAATTAGTCTTTCCATCAACAGTTACTGGTACAATCAATAATCCAAGTGCTAGCTTGGATTGGGGCTCAATTCAGCAACAATTATTAAAATATATGGTTGAGAATAATAAAGGGCAAATTCAAAATGTGGTGAAACAGCAAATTAATAATGTGCTGGGTAATCAACAGGGAAATTCACAACAACAAAATACTCAACAAAATCAGGCTGTAGATGCAGTAAGTAAGGGTGTTACAAACGCTTTGGGCAAATTATTTGGTGGTCAATAGAAAGGAAGTTTATGTTTATTATTGATATAGAATATACGGCTAGTTTGGATAAGATTGCTGAAGTTGTAGCGGAGCATCGTGCTTGGTTGGACATTTACTATCAACAAGGTGTATTCTTATTTTCTGGACCACGTAATCCAAAAACAGGTGGAGTAGTTATTGCTAAAGCTAATTCAAAAGCTGAGTTGGAACAATTAATGCAGCAAGATCCATTTGCTATTCATGGTGTGGCTAAACATCAAGTTAGTGAATTTCAAGCGATTAAAGCTCACCCTGAATTACAACAATTTATCGAAAATTGATTGTGGAATTTGATTTCTACTTCGTTTATAATTAGATTTTTCCAAATTTGATTAGCATATGTTGATATTCCATTGCCAAATCTTGGATTGGTCTAGTCCAACGATTAAAGGTATTTTGGGTTGCTAGTTATAAAGTCTTAAATACAGCGGTATCATTGTGAAATGACCGCTTATTTTTTACCAAATTTCTCAGAATCATATTCATAGATTCTATTATTTTCTCTATTTGTATCATTACGAATTGCTCTTCTTAGATCTGCCCAAATGTGTTCAATAAGATTTAAGTCCAGTAAATAAGGTGGTAAATAGATCAATCTAAAGCGAACACGCTCAATTAATTCTTTAACCTTTGCTATTGCGTGGCTTGCATTGAGAGCCACATAGCTTATTCTCTTAGACATTGAGAAATGAAGTCAATGATTACTTGTTCCTCAGCTGAAAGATTTTTGTGGCTTACTATATGAAAATTTAGTTCGTAAAGTCCCCACCCAGGAAGAATACTAATAATTTTTCCTTTTTCTATGTCATTTTCCATTATGGAGCGGTGTGAGCAAAAGATATAATCTGATGTATTTATGCCAATGTTGTAATGATATATTCCCGAGTTTATGTTTAAACGATTCCTACTAAAGTCCAAAATATACTCTTGTTTGGAGTGAATGTTGTAAGCCTTTAAGAAGTTAAATGGCTTGAAGTATTCATCAGTAAAGCCTACAATCTTATGATTAGCAATGCTTTCAATTGATTCGGGTATGCCGTGTTTCGCAGCATAGTCTGGAGTACAGAATAATTGTACATGCTCAGTTCTAATAAATCTATTGATAAAGTTTTCGCCTTTTATATAGACTGGTGATAATACGATGCTTATATGTTTAGCTGGCCATTTTGTACTGTTACGTAGAAAAGTTATATTTAAGTTTAAGTCAGGATGTTTGTCTAAAAACCCATTAAGCTTGGGAACAATATGTTTATATGCAATTGTTTCTCCAAGTGCGATATTTACTGTACCGCTCAAGTTACTGACATTGTGTAAGTTTTTATATTTATTAAATGTGAAATCAACAAATTCTGGAATATGCTTAAACTGATTATACACGTATGTACCAAACTCTGTCGGTTGAAATGTTTTTGATGTGCGTGTAACTAGTTGATTGCCAAGCTTATTTTCTAATTCACCAATGTGGTAACTTAATGTAGATGCTTTTATCCTGAGTATTTCAGCAGTCTTTTTGAAGCTTTGTTGCTCATATAAGTGAAGATAAAGCATAATGTCATCTAACATTCGATAAACCTTTCAATATTGTAATTGTTTCATTCTAGTTGTATTATCTAAAGTATGAAATTCCAGATAAATTATTAACTTTCCTCTATTTTATCTTTATCTATAAACAAGTTCAATTTTTTAGTCGTGAGACTATGCTCATTTAGAGTTTTGGGGTTATTTTACCATTACAAAATTGTATCTTAAATTATATTTATGTTGCTATTAATATTTTTATGTAGCTTATTTGAATTAATTAGAGTAATTTTAGTTTTCACTGCTTTCAAAAATTGAAGCATTAAGAAACAAAAAAACGGGTTTAATGTGCTAATTTGGGGTATTTTGACTGTGGTGTTTTTAAAGTACAATCATTGACTTATAAAAAATAAAGTCATATTATAAATGGCTATTTTAAGATCAGCATCTATCAATTTTAGATGAGGGTTTATTTTTTATAAAGTCGTACATGAATTTTTGTCTCTTGTTAAATGTCATGAAAACATTTACGTCTTTTGCAATTTTAATTAACTAGTAGTGCTTTTCGTCGGTTTTAAAAACTTTATTTTTGTATACTTTAAGTAGGCAAGCTCCTATTTGGTGATAGATTATTATTACTTCCTCAAGGTTATTATTATCTTCATTTATTGTATGGACTAGATTTAAAGTTTGATTTCTTTAGAAAATGTTGCATAGATGAACAATATTTAATAATCTGGTCATTGCTTATTTACTGTTCTATGTTTGTGATAGCTTTTAATTGATTTTTGTATGCATTTGTTATGGATTATTTTATTAATAAATAAGTTTCGAGTATGGGATTAATTTATTCTTTTTTTGAGATTATTTATTCGAAATATAGTTACCCCATAAACAAACTGCCTATAGATTCAGATATTGCACTATGTATGTCTTTCTCTCTATTAGGATGAACTCTTATCATTCTTTTCAAATTAGCCCATACATGTTCAATCGGATTTAAGTCTGGTGAATATGGTGGTAAGTAAATTAGGTTACAACCAGCTTCCTCAATCAACTCTCTGATTTTGCTAGACTTATGGAAGCTAGCATTATCCATTACTACGGTTTGATTTGGTTTAAGTTTTCTACATAAGAAACTCTTAACCCAAGTTATAAATACTTCACTATTCGTATATCCAATATATTCCATTGGCGCAATTAATTCTTTATTGCCGTAACAATAACCACCAATTAGGGTAACTCGTTTAGTTCTAAAACCCAATGCCTGAGTAAACGATTTTTTACCACGCAATGACCAACCTCGTAGCTTAGATAAATTGTTATCAATTCCTGTCTCATCAATATAAACGATCTTATTGATATCTAAATCACACAACTTATTTAAAAACTCAGTTCTCTTTATTTCGCAGCGGTTTTTGTATATTACCTCTTTTTTTATATGTGATCCCAAGTCGAGTTAAGGTATTATAAAAACAATTCTGACAAACATTTGGGGCGAGTGCATTACGTAATTCTTTACCACTAGCATCGGGGTTAACTTCCAGATATTTTAATATAGCATCCTTGTCATCAAATAATCTTTTGCGACCTACATTTTTAGGCTTTTCAACTTTACAGCTTCCTGTAGAGTCATATTGCTTTAACCAATAGCGTAGTGTTCTATAGCCAATCGATAACAATTCTGATAGTGATTTTTTATTGTAATTGCCAGTTAAATATAATTTGATGGCGCGATCTCTCAAGTCCTGTGAATATGCACGCATTTATCTCATCCTAATCTAAATACACTATTATAAACTAGGCAATGTATTTATGAGTTAACTATATTCAAAATCCATATATTGGTATGCCAAGCGGTGGTGGTACACAAAACATAGTTGAAAGCCAGTATGTTGGAATGACTGCAGCAGAGAAGTTATTTACAACAGGTAGTTGGAATGTTTTTGGTGCTGCCAGTTATGTTAGTCAAAATGGTGCTAATAATTATGGTTATGGTGCTAATATTTTTGCACAAACAGGTCAGTTAGGTGGGTTCTCAGTTGGTGGTTTAATGACGGTTATGAATCCTGTGTTTAGCGGACAGATAAATCCCAGTAATATTGCAGATCAGGCACAGGGTTTATCGATATATCAACAAATTACACCACAAGAATTATTTTTGGAGTATCAATATAGTAACGTTGTGCAGGCTGATGCCGGTTGGATTGGAATTAGCAATAGTCCATGGATGACTTATTATCAAAATAATGCTTTGAATATGGTTACTTATCAGGGTGCAATTGTTAATGTTAATCCAGGTGGTGGTTGGTTATTAAGTGCGTTTGCAATTAATGGAGCACAGTTACTCGGTGAAAATGGATTTAGTCAAGAAACAATGTACAATAGTGATTTTGATTATGGTACAGGAACTACTGATATTGGTAATCGTGGAACACCAAGTACTTTTGCGATGGGAGCCAATTGGAGTAGTTCTGGTGGTATGTTAGATGCTCGGTTGTGGGGTTATCAATTTACCGATTATGCAAATATGGCTTATGCCGATACTACGATTAAATTGCCCGTTAATGATGATTTGGGATTTACTTTGGGCTTCCAAGGTGCAATGCAAGGAGCCAATGGTTCGGGTAATATATTAAATGATAGTGGTTATGGTAGTAGCGTTGATAGTAATATGCTGGGTGCTCAGTTAGGATTTAATTATTCTATTTTGGGTTTACAGCTTGGATATAATAATATCTGGGGACCAAGTGATGCTTATCAATCAGGTGGTTTAATTTCACCATATACTTATCAATATGCAACCGATCCATTGTTTACTACTGGTTGGATTCAAGGTATGGTTGAGCGTTCTGCTGGTCAAGCTTACAAAGTAGCGCCATCCTTAAGCATCTTGGATAATAATTTAGTAATTACTCCGAGTTATCAATATTATGCGACAACGATAATGCCAGCTAGCTCTGAGTATGATTTGCAAATTAGTTATAACATTCCCGAAGTTAAAGGTCTTACGGTGTTTGGTGGTTATGGATATTTAACCAATGTTAATGATGATGGTGATAATGTTTATCAGGCGCAATTAATGCTGAGTTACATTTATTAAGTAGTTAATCGCGATTATATTGGATGGCAAATCAAGTTTTTGGTTTGCCATTTGTGTTTATTATTGGTATATTGATTTTCTAGTTTGGACAAGAATAGTAAATTATGATAAAATGCCAAAAATATTTTAGGAAATGAATTGTGAAAATAGTAAAAATGAAGCACTTATTGGTGTTGTTAGCTGGATTAAGTGTTTTTGTAACTGGATGCTCGACTGAAGCATCCTTTAAAGTGAATGCAGATTTAACTGCTCCATATATTACTGATGTAGAAAATCAGCGTAGTGATGATTTGGCGTTAGCGTCTCGGCTTGAAGAGGTGCTTAGGTCACAAATTCCTACAAGCAAATTAAAAGTTGTGGCTGATCATTATAATGTATTATTGGTTGGACAAGTTGCGAGTAATACCGATAAGGCTACAGCTGAGAGCATTTGTAAAAAATGGCCAAGTACACAAAAAATATTTAATTATTTAACTGTAGCGGCACAGCCATCGTTGAATACTAATTCGTCAATTAGTAAAGAAGCCATGAGGCGTGTTGACATGCAGTATGATGTTGATTCAAATGCAATTATTATCACCACCGTAGATAATGTGGTTTATTTGATGGGAACTAACGTTGGGAATTTAACTGCTTTGAATGATATTATCAAAGGTATTTATTCAATTGATGACGTGAATAAGGTAGTCAATTTAGAACAAAAAGGACCATCTGATTACGTAACAAACTAAGTTAAATTCAACTTTATTTAATGACATAGTCTGGTCAATAAAATAATTAGGGCAGAAATCAAAAAAGTTTGATTTCTGCCTTTTTGCTATTGGGTTCTTAGATCAAAATCAACAATTAATATTGTAATGATGAATATTCAACATTCTGTAAATAACTTATACTGAATACTCAAAGTAGTCATTTGTGATGTCTATCTATTGGAGTATTATCGGTAATTTAATTCACATAAATTGAACTCATTTTTAAATTAGATTATTATTTATGGTATTCACAAAAGTTATTAAGAATGAAGTATGATGAAATTTCTATATGAGTTGAAAAACTCTAAATGGTTGGATTTAATTCTGTTGCTATTAGTCGCCATAGTTTGGGGTACTAGTTACGGAGTTGCTAAAAATGCTGTATTATACTACCCTATACTAGGTTTTATAGCATTAAGGTTTTGTATTACATCAGTTATCTTTTTACCATCAGGTATTAATTTAAACATCTCAGAAATAAAATCTAATCTAAAAGTTGGTATCCCATTAGGCATAATCTTGCTTTTAATTTTCATTAGCGAAACTTATGGGGTATCCAAAACTACGGCATCTAACTCAGCTTTTTTAATTAGTTTATATGTGGTTTTTACACCATTTATTCAATGGTTAGTACTAAAAGAACGCCCACATAAAAAGATCAGTATTGCCGCATTCTTATCTCTATTTGGTGCATTCTTATTAAGTTATAAGCAAGGTAATTCCTTTAATTTTACTCTAGGCGATTATTTAATTATATTTGCCGCAGTCATGAGAGGAGTAATGGTAACATTAACTAAGAAATTAACACAAAATACAATTACAAATACAGTATTTCTTACATCAATTCAAACTGGGGTTGTTGGCGTAGGTTGTTTATTATTAGGGCTAATGATAAACTTTCATCAACTTACTATACTTCCAAAAAATACATTATTTTGGAGTGATGTAATTTATTTGGTCATTTTCTGCACGATGTTTGCATTTTTTGTGCAAAATTTTTCGGTAAAACGCACTTCGCCAACTAATGTATCATTACTAATGGGAAGTGAACCAGTTTGGGGAGCATTATACGCAGTAATGGTAATGCATGAATCTTTAAGCTTAATTGGTTGGGTTGGCGGATTAATCATTGTAATATCATCTCTATGGGCTACCATTAATTCAAAATAAATAATACGGATGTTTGATTATAAAGACTATGGTATTATAGTAGAATAAAAAGGCAAAACTAGAATATTTAATTAATGATTAGCTAGTTATGGCATATAGCAAGTAATCATAAGAAAAAATGGATGCAGAACATAACTACAAAAATCTTTAAGAATCCTAATTTACCATACGTAGAGCTGCGCTTCAATCAGGTAATTCAATATAACCCTAAATTACATATTCATGACTCGCTGACACTAGCTGCACTAAAAAGTGGAGCATTATCAATTTTTCCACATAGCAGCCAGCTTCTCAGAAATGGTACTGTTGCGTTGATTAACCCGTATCATGCTCATTATGGTAAGGTAGTAGAAATAGGTAATGATGGTATTTATGTGTTATATCTAGATATGAACTGGTGTGAAGAGGTACAAAAGAGTTTATTTGGCCAACAGCATAAATTTTATCCGCTACGAGGCGGAGTTATTGATGATCTATTACTGTATCGAGATTTTTTTATTTTAGCTGATACGTTATTTAGTGAGGTATCAACTGCAACAAAGGCATACGCAGTTAAACAGTTTGCATTACAGTTATTCTGTGATTTTTGTGATACTGATAACTCTACTACTGAAACCTCATTTGCTTATGCAGTAAAAATTTTCTTGGAGCAAAATTTTCGGAAAAATATAACTCTTGAAGATTTGGCTACAAGATTTGAAATGTCACCATTTTATCTACTTCGTGCATTTAAAAAAGAGTATGGTTTACCGCCACATGCCTACTGTCTCAATCTCAAAGTACATTATGCCAAAAGTCTTCTTGACTGCCACCATTCAATTTTGGATGCAGCATTGTCTGCCGGATTTTACGACCAAAGTCACTTTTATCATGCTTTTAAGCGTGTCTTTAGTATTAGTCCAGGAGAATATCAAAGCAATTTTATACAAGACTAGGGTTCTTATTATAGTTTATTATGATGTTTTTAACGGAGCAAAACAATGAGTATACAGCAAACACATAATAATAAAATTATTGAACAATTTAATCAGCAAGCCATTCCTTTTGCAAAAATGGAAGCGCATATGGACGCTCTTGATATTTTACTTAGTTTAAGCAATGTAAAAGTTACTGATAACGTACTGGATGTTGCATGTGGGCCAGGATTAGTTTCCTGTGCGTTTGCGGCAAAAGCTCACCATGTCACTGGAATTGATATTACTCAGGCAATGATAGATGCGGCAATTACTCGCCAATCCGAGCTTAAATTAAATAATCTTAGCTGGGATATTGGTGATGTGGGTAAATTACCTTATGCTCAATCCGAATTTGATATAGTATTAAGTCGTTATGCGTTTCATCATTTTATTAATCCAGATCAGGTTTTTGCTGAGATGGTTCGGGTATGCAAAGCTGGTGGTAAAATCCTATTAGTCGACGTTGCTATACCTGAATCCAAGCAAGCAGCATATAATTATATTGAGACATTGCGTGATCCATCACATACAAATGCATTAACCAGACAGCAAATTGAATCTCTGTTTACAAGAAATAAATTATATGATGTACAGTATGCTACATATACAGTTGATGTTGCTCTAAAAAATATTTTATCCGCATCATTTCCAAATTCTGGAGACGGTGATAAACTATATAAATTAATTAGCGCTGATGTTGGTACAGATAATTTGGGGATTAATGCGAGGCAAATAAATGGTGAGATTCATTTTTCATTCCCAATAGTGGCTTATATTGCCCAGAAATGATATATTCCTAATTTATAGGTTTCTTAATTCTTGTATGAATGATCAATTTAATGGCGTTTGATTCGGTGGTGAACCTCGAGTATTTGCATGGAATTTCTCCTGCATTTACCAAATTACTCATTATTGATGGTGCACTACCGCGGCAGGATTAGGTTTAAATAATTTCCATTGAGCGTGTTGAAAAGATTACTATGTCAATGTATAACTTCTATAGCTAGAGTTTTAGTGGTGCATTGCAGTATCATATAGTAAGTTTGTGCTTTTCATCGATGTTAAAATTCACGTTTTACAAAGGGGCTAATATGGAATGTTCTCCACCAAAAAATAAGGTTGGTTTATTATCGGTTATTGCAATTTCTACGACAGGTATTATTGGTAGTGGCTGGTTGTTTAGTGCATATTTAGGGGCAAAAATTGCTGGTTCTGGGGTTTATCTTTCTTGGTTGTTAACACTTATATTCTTTATTTTAATGGCTTTGGTTATTTCTGAAATAGTTTCAATGTTTCCATTGCGTGGTATCATTGGTCGAATGGGAGCTCTATCGCACAATAAATATTTTGGGGTAATTTTTGCCTTCGCAATTTGGCTTGAATTAATTGGCAGTATTCCTGGTGAAGCACAGGCAAGCGTGGAGTACCTAGCTGGTATTTCTCCAGCATTTACTAAATTACTGATTAGTGATGGTGCACTTACCGCAGCTGGATTAGGAGTTACCTTCCTTTTCTTAGTCGCTTACTGGTTGGCAAATATGTTTGGTATTAAGTTTTTTGCTAAGATTAATAATTCTATTGCGGTAATCAAAGTCTTTCTTCCTGCATTTATCGCTCTTATGATTATTGGTGCATCATTTCATCCTGCCAATTTCACGGCATATCATAGTAGTTGGATTCCTTATGGTTATAATTCAATTATTTTAGCCATGACTTCTACGGGAATGATTTACTCTTTCAATGGCTTCCAGTTATGTGCGTCTTTTGCTAGTGAGATAAAAAACCCAGGGCGTAATCTACCATTGGGAATGGTTCTTTCGATTATATTATGCTTCTTTATTTATGTTATTTTACAAACATCTTTTATTGGATCTCTTGATACGGTGCAGATTGCCACGCAAGGTTGGCATCAATTAAATTTTCATTCACCGTTTGCACAAATAACAGCAATGCTGGGTTTAAATTTTATTACGGTGGTCTTATATGCTGATGCTTGTATTTCACCTTCTGGCACTGGAATTACTTTTGTGGGCAGTGGCTCAAGGGTGCTCTATTCTATGGCTGCAGAGAGACAAATGCCAAGTATGCTGGCGGTGTTAGATAAGAAGTATAACTTTGAAAAGAGAGCGCTGCTATTTAATTTTGGTGTAGCAATCATTTTTTTATATTTGTTCCATAGTTGGGCGGTGTTAATTAATTTTATTACAGCATTAATTATTTTAATGTACATGGTTATCCCAATTTCATTAATTGCATTAAGACATAGTCAACCAGATTTAGTTAGAAGTTTTAAATTACCTGCTGCAACTTTAATTTGTGGGATTTTATTTATAGTACAGTCAATATTTTTTGCATTCATTGGTGCACATGATATGTTTAATTTAACTCTTACTATGACTGGGTTGATGTGTGTATTTCTCGTGCTAAATGCTCGTGGTCAAGATAATTATACTTTTATAGATGTAGTTAAGATCTCTATGCCATTTGTAGTTTTTCTCTGGGCAATAACTTTATTAATTTTGGCTGGACCAATTAGTTATGGTGGTCACGGTTATTTAGGTTATGGGTCTTTCTATATTAGTTATATTTTGGTCTCTATTTATGCATTTTATTATTTTACTAATAAGAAATTTGTAGAGAAATGTCAAAAAATTCGAGTGGCAGATAAAGTTGAAATATGTGAATAGTTCAATAACTGCAGTAATAAAAAAAGAGCACGTCGTGCTCTTTTTTTATTTGATTCTTTATAAGTTGAGTTCAAGATATTAAGTGTTGGGTGTTTAGTTGAATAGGATCAGATTTGTTTAAATTGATTTTGGTGATTATTAACTAATAACATACAGGTATAACAGATTGCCATGATGATAAGTAGAAATACCACCGAAGGTAAAATATAATGTTTTAAAACTTGAGTAAATAGAATCATTAATGCAAAAGTGCTTGTGGAGAAGATAAAAAATGCATTACGATAGCATGAAATAATTGATACAGCGCGTACTCTTGGTGAAAATAAATTACCTAGAATAATTGGGCAGGCTAGGGTAAATAAGCTGTGGAAAACAATGATAATTGCTACGGCAATAAATGGAGCAGTGTGGAAAATAAGTAAAAGATAACTAATGATACTACCAATTATGACGCCAGATAACCCGTATTTAACCATACTTGCATAATCAAACTTGTGTAAATGCTGGTTAACCCAGATATTCAGAATTAGGGCCAATAAACTCGAAGCTCCCATTATAGATGAGGCAAGATGCGCATTTAAATTAAGATTGTGTACTAAATAAGTTGGCATATAAATTACGCCAATGATACTTAGGCTGCTTTTTATTCCTACCAAGATTATAGAGATAGTTGAATCTTTTGAATTTTTTTGCAATATATTATTGAAATCATTTGGTATTAATTCAGCATTGCTAATTGTAGTTGATTGAGCTTGTACCGGAGTATTTATGAGGTAGATGATGATTCCCAGTATAGACCATACTGCAGCAATTGCGATTACAAATGCCATTAATGAATCCAATTTTGAGAAAGTTAGGAAATCGATAATTTTATAACCAATTATTCCGAATAATAGGCTGAGCTCTAAGCTATTGACAATTAGTACAATGAATTCATTTGATAAATCAGGTATAGTTAAAATTGATTCGTAGGTATTATGAATTACTGCATTTAAGCTTACTTGATAAATTATGCGGCAAATAAGTAGTAAAAATAGTGCGTGGTAAAAATGTGATTCACAAAGAGATAAAACTATCCATGTCATTAGGCTTAGTGAAGTGGAGATTATCAAAGTTGCAATTAATAGTTGTAATCTACCGAGAATTAGCCGAGGAAATTTATGGAGTATCTTATTGTAAATAACTCTCCCGAATAAATTGGATGACCATAAAATAAGCAATAAAATAATCAAACCGATAAAATGTTCCAATTGCGATGGAAGATATATTTCAGTTAGGCTATTGGCATTATTAATATAAACAATTATATCTAGGCATTCAAGACACATCACGCTTAGTGCAGAAAAGATATACCTTTTGTGATGCGGTTTTACCTGATTGCTTTGAAATAAACGCCAAAAGAGAAAAATTCTCATTTTTTAGGTTTTGCCCAAGGTAACATTCTTGCGAGAATTTGATTTTTATCAATGATATGATGTTTTAATGCTGCAATGGTGTGACCTGCAATGATAACGGTTAACAAAATTGCTAAATATTTATGAATCTCAAGAAGTCGCTCTTGTAGATCCATATCTCTCTCAATGAAAGTTGGTAAATGAAACCATAGTAAGCCAGGGTGTTTTCCAGCGCTTTGGCTTAACAATATTCCACACACAGGGATTGCAAACATTAACGTATAAAGTAATAAATGACCAAATTTTGCTAAAAATATTTCATGTTTGGCAATTAATCCATCTAGACTTGGATAGCGGTGTGTTAAACGCCAGATTAAACGTAAGATTGCTAGCATTAGCACCGTAACGCCAAATTGCTCATGAATGATGAACAAATTAAGCTGCTTGCTGAGTGAATAAAAATTAACTAAAATTACGCCAATAATTAGGTTGGAAAAAATAATTAGTGCAATTGACCAGTGAAAAAATTTTGCGCTGGTTGGATAAGGTTCAAACTTATTCTCGGTAGAATTAATTGAGGATGCTTTCATGATTAGGTTACACTCCATAGTTTTAAATCAAATGATTTACTGTTTTACGTTACAATGGTTTGATTTACATTGATTTTTATCTTTTCTGGCTATTCTGTGTAAGAATGCTATTGCAAGAGTTATATTTAATTTGACGCTTGTAGACGAATTATAGCATGTGTTTTTAAACTGATAAAGTAGTTATACTGTATTTTTTTGTAATTTTCAGTTCATACATTGAGAAATACCTCAGCCAGTTGGTTGAGGTACTCTTGTATAAGCTTGGAGCTACAATTATGTAACTAGTTTTTTGCCAAATTAATTACCTTTAGTGGCTTCAATTTCAATATTTAATTGAATTTCATCGCTTACTTTTGGTACATAATTGGCAATTCCAAAATCAGAGCGTTTTAGATTAGCCGTTGCGCTAAATCCAGCAGTTTGTATACCGTTATTTGGATTAATTTGATCAGCATTTTGCGTAACTGCCAAAGTGATTGGTTTTGAGACACCGTGAAGAGTTAACACGCCAACTAAATTAAATTGCTTACCTTTGATATCTGTAACTTTATTACTTACAAAAGTTGCAGTTGGGTATTGAGCAACATCGAAGAAATCAGCACTTTGTAAATGTTTATCTAATTTAGGTAATCCAGTCACAATATTAGCCACTTGAATGTCAATTTTAGCTGAGCTTTTTGCAATATTTTGTGATTCATAATTTAAAGTACCGGTTGCATACCATTTACCCGATGGATTAGAAAACCCAACGTGGTTATAATGGAATTCTACATAGCTATGAGTTGGCTCCAAGGTATAAGTATCTGCAAATGCTAGAGTAGTAAATCCACCAATTAGACCAAGAGTTAAGAGAAGTTTTTTCATGATTCGTCCTTTAAGTTTAAAATTAAAATAAAATATTACCAAGTTTGGGCGATTGCCTGGGCTTGTGCTATGGAGCTGGTTAAAATTGGTGCCGCGTGTTCAGGCATAGCTTGTGAATGTACCATAATATGTTGATAGTTCAAAACCCCCATAATTGCTAAAGTTGCACGCAAGATTGGCTCACCATAATTACCCATAGTGTCAAAAACTGGCAACATTTCATGTGCGCTTGGTGCTGCTGCTAGCACTTGGCGAAATCCAGCACGTGTTTCTGGCACATAGTTACCACCACTAGCTTGAATAAATACGGCTTTTTTGTTTTTTAGTAATCCCATTGGTAAACCAAATTCATTATATTGAAATGTTTGGCGTGCTGCACAAATAATATCCAGATATTTTTTGAAGACCGCAGGGAAGCTAAATTCCCACATTGGTGCCACAAAGATATATTGATCGTGAGCTATAAATTGGTCAATAACTGCTTGACGTTTACTTAAAGCTAATTGTTGCTCTGCGCTAAGATCAGTAAATGTTCCGCCACCCATTAAATGTCCGAATGCACTATAAACTGTCGCATCAACATCTGGTGCATCGATTTGGAATAGATCAAGGTAGGTGATTTGTGTGTCTGGATTTTGAGCCTTGTAGCTATTAATAAATGCTTCGCTAACTTGTTGTGATTTTGAATAACTTTGCGCACCAGGGTGAGCGGTTATAACTAATAGTTTATTCATGATGATTTCCTTCGGTTAAGTTTGAATTTAAATATTTTTCTAATTTCATGCGGATTGCGTATAGTTCTTGCTGTAATTGATCCATTTCTATATTGTCAAACTGGCTACAAATTGGTTCTAAGTATTGCTTGTGTTCTGGGAAAGATTTTTGGAATAATTCCTCACCAGTAGTGGTCAAAGCAATTAACACACTTCTTTTATCATCTGGATTTTCTTTACGACTAATTAATTCTTTTTTTAATAAACTGTTTAAAACTACTGTTAAGTTTCCTTTAAGCATTAATGTATTTTCAGCTAATTCTTTACAAGTCATCGGTGGCTGATTTCCTAGTGTCGCAATAACGTCAAATTGTCCAGTGGTTAAACCAATTGAGCGTAGATGTGGATAGGATATTTTCTCAAATAAAGTTACTACATTAATTAACTCGCGGATTGTTTTTAAGAAGCGCATTTTTACCTTCACAAAAATATAGTTTAAATTTGAACTATACTGACGTAATAATAGTTCAAACTTGAACTAATTGTCAAATTTATTTGGTTGCTATTGCTTATGTTAAATTTGCCGTGCAAAATTTATCAAATTGAATCAATGTGTTATGTTGTGGTGATTTTGGTGTGTCTTGTGTTCCAATAGAGTGGAGTAGTGATTGTGGCTAGCTGGAATGATAATTCGTATGATGGTTGGTATCCTTAATTAAGGAATTCTGGTTTGAGTATTGGAGTTATGTTTAGTATCCAGCAACTTCAAGACCATGAAAATGTGATAATATTTGTGGATATTTTATCTAAAGGAATTGATATGAGCAGTCGTTATTCACAGAAAAAACTTGCCAATGCTGGTAATGCAACGCGTAATATTCATTTTGGTATTGAGCCAGATCCAGTGACAGGGGCAATTTTACCTCCTATTTATCAGACCGCTACTTATGCACAAGAGGCGGTTGGGGTAAATAAAGGTCATACCTATAGTCGTTCATCAAATCCAACTGTTGCAACTCTTGAGAAAAAATTGGCTGGAATTGAATATGCGGCTGGTGCAATTGCTTTTGCAACAGGCTTGGCTGCAACCACGGCCTTAGTTATGAGTTTAATGAAGTCTGGTGAACATATTGTGTGTTCGGATGTGGTGTTTGGTGGCACGGTACGTTTAGTTGACACCGTGTTTAATAAATTTGGAATTAGTATTTCTTATGTTGATGCAGCAAATCCAGCTAATGTTAGTGCTGCGATTCAGGATAATACGACCTTGATTTTCTTGGAAACACCAGCTAACCCTACTTTGAAATTAAATGATATTGCAGCCATTAGTCAAATTGCTCGTGCACACAACATTCCTTTGGTGGTGGACAATACTTTTTTAACTGGAGTACTGCAGCGCCCATTGGAATTAGGTGCGGATATCGTATTATATTCGACTACTAAATATATTGATGGGCATAATGCTACGGTTGGCGGGGCGCTATTGACTAATAATTCGCAATATTTGGAAGATTTTGATTACATGCGTAAAAACATTGGTAATATTCAAGCTCCAATGAATGCATGGCTAACCATGCAAGGAATTAAAACGCTAAATTTACGGATCAAACAACATTCGCGCAATGCGCAGCAAGTTGCAGAGTTCTTAGAAGCTCATCCGTTAGTTAGTAAAGTATATTATCCAGGCTTGGCATCATTTGAGCAGAAAGAGTTAGCGGCGACTCAGCATCTTGATGGTTACCATGGTGGTATGTTAGCTTTCGAAGTGACGGGTGGTTATGAGCATGCATTGCATGTTATGAATACGGTTGTGCTTTGTACTTTAGCTGAAAGTCTTGGCGCTACTGAAACAATTATTACTCATCCCGCATCGATGACGCATGTGATGATGCCAGCTGTACAGCGCGCACAAATCGGAGTTACTGACGGTTTAATTCGTTTTTCGGTTGGTCTTGAAGATCCTGAAGATATTATCGCTGATTTGGAACAGGCGTTGAAATGGACTGCTGGTCGATAAATTTATTATGGATTAAATTTTGAAATTGGATGATTGATGAGTGCAAATAAAATTGAAAGTTTTAGTCTTATTGGAATTGCTGTCAGAACATGTAATAGTGATATTCAACAATTAACTCAAGATATGCAGGGGCTGTGGGGAAGATTCATGGCAGAAAATATTGCTGGAATGATTCCTAATAAGCTCGATGATAATATTTATTGTGTCTATACTGATTATGAAGGTGATTATACCGAGCCTTATACAGCGTTACTTGGTTGTAAAGTAGCTACTTTAGATTTAACACCAGAAATGCAGGTTGCTAATTTGATCAGTAAAAATTTTATTGGTGGTAGTTACAATAAGTATCTTGCGCAAGGTAATTTGATGGAAGGCGCTGTATTTAAAAAATGGCAAGAAATTTGGAGTATGGATCTTAAGCGTGCCTATACTGCAGATTTTGAAGTTTATGGTGTTAAAGCGCAAAATATTGCCGATGCAGAAGTTGATATATTTATTGGAGTTTTGGAATAAATTCCTTAGTTGGTGGTTATTATTCAGATAATTATCTGAGTTATAGTAATAACCCATACCTATACAGTGTTATAATGTAATTACTTATTTATAATTTTTATCTTTTAAGTTGTAAATCTCTTTGCAATTAATCAATATTTTGCTTAGTTTTTATGATTTTTTAAGGTGTTAGTTGTTATGGTTTTATAAATATACTTAATTTATGATTAAGGATGAGGTTGTGCTAAGTTTCTATTTTTATTTATTTGCTGGGTTAGCCTTAATTGCATTAGAGTTGGTAACGACGACCTTTTATTTATTGCTAATTGGTATCGCTTGTTTAATTGCCAGTTTGAGTGCCTTAATTTTACATGATTGGTTAATTCCAACATTAAGTGCTGGAGTTTTATCTTTGATCTCGTGTTATTTATTAAGCAAACGTAAAGGTAAAAGAAATTCTGGGCAAATGTTGGTAACCCATTTAGGGCAAAGCGTAGAAGTTGTTGAAGTTAATGCAGATAAATTATTGGTATTGTATAGCGGAACTTATTGGAAAGCAGTAACTAAATCTTCTATAGCTGTGAAAGTTGGCGATCATTTAGTTATCAGTAAATTTAGCAATCATGAACTTGAATTAGAAGAGGAGAAAATTAAATGAATGTTGAAACATTAAATAGTCTAATTATTCATTATGGTTTATTAATTGCATTTATCTTTTGTGTGGTAATGTTTGTTAAGTCAAGCATTAAGATTATTCCACAAGAGCGAGTAGGGATTGTCGAACGTTTAGGTAAATTTCATTCTGCGCTAAATCCTGGTTTGCATATTTTATTACCATTTATTGATCGTTTGGTAGTAGTGCATGATATGCGTGAAGTGCCAATGGTAGTGCCAGAGCAAGTTTGTATTACCAAAGATAATACGCAACTATCAATTGATGGTGTAGTGTATTTTCAAATTAGTGATGCTAAATTAGCGACTTATGGTACGAATAACTTTATGGCAGCCATTGTGCAATTATCGCAAACAACTTTGCGTTCAGTAATTGGTAAAATGGAATTGGATAAAACCTTTGAAGAACGTGATGAGATTAATAAGCATGTGGTTGCATCGGTTGATCAGGCTTCCTTAAATTGGGGTGTGAAAGTATTGCGTTATGAGTTAAAAAATATTCAACCACCACAACATATTATCAACGCGATGCAAGAGCAAATTACTGCTGAGCGTGAGAAACGTGCCAAGATTGCTCGTTCAGAAGGTGAACGTCAGGAAAAAATTAATTACGCAGAAGGTGATACAATGTCTGCCATTCGTCGTTCGGAAGGTGATAAACAATCTGCAATTAATCAAGCAATTGGTGAAGCTGAAGCGATGAAGACACGTGCTCAAGGTGAGGCACAAGCTATTTTGGCAATTGCGGAAGCCAATGCGGTGGCGATTAAATTAATTGCTGAGGCAATTTGTAATGAAAAAGGTGAGTTGGCAGTCAATCAAAAATTAGCCGCACAATATATTGAGCAATTCGGTAATCTAGCGAAAGCTGGAAATACAATTATTCTGCCCCAAAATCTGGCGGATATTGCAGGGATTGTTTCTACTGCATTGGCGGCGGTGAAACCTACATCTAAAATATGAGTTTAGTATTTAAAAATGGAGCTGGTTAATTTAACTAGCTCCATTTTAATTTTTACATAATGCGTTATCATTGTCAGTTTTATTTAGTAGTCTTAATATCAAGCTTGCTGATTAAAATTGCCAAGGCTTCGTGTACGTCGGCTTCTTTAATACCACCTAATTTATCACTAACTTCGCGGATAATATTAACCATTTCTGGTCCATTTTGATTGGTATCTAAATAAGTTTTTAAGGCAGTAATTGCATTATCCATATCATCTGCTACTACTATGGCTTGGTTACGCATAGTTTCATGAATTTCACGATCGCTCCAGGTTGGTTCCAATTTACGAGCTTCTTGAACTAAGACGCGAATTAACAATTCAGGGACAATTTTGCGCGTGCGAAAAGCAATTATTAGGCGAATAATACGGTAGAGAGCCTGTACCTCATTTGTTACTGGTAAATTATCTTTGACAAGTTGTGCTGCTGCTTTGGTAACTTGTTCTCGGTCAAGCTGAGTTATGCTTGGAGTTAGTCGTGGTGTTATTTTGTCAGTACCCCAGAATTTTTGCACTAATGGATTTGACCAAGTATCAAAAAAATTTTTCTCATTTTGTAAATCGTGCTTATTAGAATGATCTTCTAGATAATTTACGATTGCCTCAGAATATTGTTGTTGCAGTTTTAAAAATGGATTCCCTTGGTCTATTTGTGCGCGTTGCTTGGTGACTTGGTCAGCAAATTTGGCAAATACTCCCATAAATGGGTTAATCTTTTCGGCAAACATGGTGTAGCTTTGACGTAGTGGATGCAGATTTTTCATTAACGCTGCAACTTGTGGCGTAGCAAAACTCTCAAAAAATGGATGAATTGTTTTATCGTATGCTTGACTGATCTTTTGTGATGCTTTTGCTGCGGTAGCAAAAGCTCGATCATCTTCTGGGCTATTCCAACCCAGTGCTCTGATATCATCAATTGTACGCGCTTCGTAATGTGAACGAATTTTGCCACTTACTTCTTGACCCTCTGGTGTATCAATTACCAATTCATATAATCCTGGTGGCATAATATCAATTGAGTCAATATTTTCAACAAATAATTCATCTTCGCGTTTTCCAACTTTGCTGGCAGTGAAAATTGCCAAATGACCTACCTTATGATTTAAACAGTAGATGATAGTTTTTCCATGTTGGCGAATTTCATCTGCATCATGGTATAAGTCTGCGATCCAGCCAGCAGATTGGGCTGGCGGGCTAATATTATCGCCATCAGAAACAAATGTGATTAATGGCGAAGTAATTGTCCGTGGATCTAGTTTTGTACCATCAGCTAAAGTCAAATTACCCGTGGTTAACTCATTGCCGATAAATAATTTATCAACTAGCCATTTAATTTCAGAGGTGTTAAATTGAATGAAATCTCCCCACCAGCGTTCAAACTCTAGATAGCGTTCACCTTGGTTATCAATATCGGCAAAGAGGTTATATTGTTTTGACCATAATGTGTTGGCTGGATTTAAACCGTTAAAGTTTTCAATTAGATAAGACCCATCAAATTTTCCACCTCCAAGATCGCCAAGTAAAGAATTTATCCATGAACCACCAATTAATCCACCAGCATAACGCATCGGGTTTTTACCACGGACACCGTTCCAATAGGATAAAGGTGATCCAGCAATTATGATTGGACCAAATAAATCAGGACGCTGCATTGCATTAAACATTGTTAAATAACCTGCGGCACAATTCCCAATGGCACACATTTTGGGACTTTCTGGGTGTAATTCGGCAATTTTTTCATAGAAAGCCACTTGACCTTTGATTATGTCTTCATAGGTTTGTCCATCCAGTGGTGCTGCGTTAAATCCTACAAAATATACGGGATGGCCATTCTTTAGTGCATCGCCAATCTCACTATCTTTCTTCATTCCACCGATTCCAGGTCCTTGCCCTGCACGTGGATCTTGAATTACAAAGGGGCGTTTTTTATTGTCTGTAGTCACGCCAGCTGGTGCATGCATTTTTGCTAACCAGTAATTAATGGGGCGCTCAAAAGTTGAACCATTCATCAGAATATCAAAGTCAAAATTAAGTACGGTAGCGCCGTCATGAGCACTCATTTCAAGAGCCTGATTACCTCTTTGACGCATGATATCCATAAATAAGATACTACGTTGACTAAAATCTGTTAGGTAATCACTAAATTGTTTTGCCGCTGGGCTTAAAGGTATTTGGTTATTTAAGACTTTGGGATCGAAAAATAGATTATTCATAGTAGTACTCTCCTTAAGAGATTAAAATTAATATGATGGTGCTGGAATTAAATTGTATAACTCCGCCACATTTAGAGCAATCATTAGCTCTTCGTTAGTTGGAATTACGTAGACTGCAACCTTAGAATCTTCTTGGCTTATTTTGCGTGTGTTTATTCCACCTACCGCATTTAAATTGGCCTCGGAGTCAAGTTTAACTCCTAGCCAGGCTAATTTCTCTCCAATTCTAGCGCGGAATTTGGCATCATTTTCACCGATTCCGGCAGTAAAAACTAAAGCGTCAAGACCTTCGAGCGCAGCTGTGTAGGCACCGATGTACTTTAATACTGAATAATCAAAATAAGCTAAAGCTTGTTGTGCATTTGGATTATTACTGTCTTCAAGCGTTCGCATGTCATCAGAAATTCCTAATGAGGCACCAATTAATCCACTGTGTTTTTCCAGCTCTGCTTCTAAATCTTCAGCGGTGTAGTTACATTGTTTTAATAAGTAGAATATTGCATCAGCAGGGAAATCTCCTGAACGAGTCGCCATTGGTAGTCCCGTAATTGCACCAAATTGCATACTGGTGTCAATGCTTTTACCATCGAGCATTGCACATAAACTGGCTCCACCGCCGAGATGCGCAACAATGACACGTTTGGCGTTTGGCGCAACAGCTGTTAATTGACGACTGATATATGCATAGGAAATTCCATGAAATCCCCAATGGCGCACGCCATGAGCGGTAATTGTTTCTGGTACAGGATAAAATTCGGCCACTTTAGGCATTGTTCGATGAAATGAGGTATCAAAGGTTGCGCTTTGTTTTATTTCTGGAAATACTTTGGCGAGAATGCGCGCACCCATTACCTCATAAGCCTGATGCGTTGGCTCAATTTTACTGAGGTTTTCGAGATATTCAAGGCTTGCTGAATCAAGTTTAGTTGCCTGTGTATATTTTTCACCACCTAGTACGATTCGATGTCCCGCATATTCAATATTTAGGTGCGGGAATTTCTCACGAAGTATTGTTAGTAGCTTGATTAATGCTGCTTCATGGTCAAGATTATCTTCTGAATTAAAATTCAAGTTACTGATGGTTTGCTTATCAGCTGCTTTTATTTTTAGATGGGCGTTATTTGGCATGCCTGTGAATCCGCCACTTGCAACAATATTTAATTCTGCCTCAGTTGTCTGATACAGCGCAAATTTTAGGCTAGTTGAGCCTGAATTTAAGACTAAAATTCCAGGGTGTTGCATGTTAACCTCGTTTAATTTGATTATGATGTGCAATTAATGCGGCGGCAGCAATTGAATGTAATCGTGTTTCTTCATCGTCAGCACGACTAGTGACTATAATTGGTACTTGTGCGCCAAGAATTACATCTGCGGCATCAGCTTTACCCATGAAAATCATTTCTTTATATAACGCGTTTGCAGATTGTAAGTCTGGTAGAATAAGAATATCTGCATCGCCCATAATTGGCGATTTAAAATGTTTAATTTTAGCTGCTTCAGGAGAAATTGCAATATCTAGATCGATTGGACCATCAACGATACAGTCTTCAATCTGTCCACGATCGGCCATTTTGGCAATGATAGCTGCATCAACTGTTGCGGGCATTTTTAAATTAACCACTTCTACCGCGGCGATAATCGCCACTTTGGGTTTGTCCCAGCCAAGAGCGCGAGCCATTTCTACCGCATTTTCCAAAATTTGAACTTTTTGTTCCAAAGTTGGAGCAATATTCATAACCATATCGGCAAGAAAAACTAGGCGATTATAGCTTGGTAAATGCATTAGACAACAGCTACTAATTAAGCGTTTGGTACGCAAATTATATTCAGGCTGGAGTACAGCGTGCATCATGATGTCGGTATGTAAACTACCTTTCACTAAGCAATGAATTTCGCCGTTACTTGCCATTTTTGCAGCTGTTGCAGCAGCCGAAACATCATCTGTCGTATTTATAATTTTTAGTTGACTAATATCTAGTTGATTATCTTTAGCGATTTTCTCTATTTCAGATTGTGGACCAATTAAGATTGGTTCTAGGATACCTTGTGTATAGGCTTGTAGTGCTCCGCTGATTGCAACTTCAGAGCGAGGGTCTACAATGCCGGCAGAAACACGACCAAGAGTTTGACATTTTTCAATTAAGAAATTTAAATTTGGCATAATTTGTCCTTTGATTTAAATTTTGTGTTGTGTAAGTTTGATGAGTTGATGTGTACGGAGAATGACATTATTATTAATAATGTATTATAGCACTTTGGGATTTATATTGAATTAAGTTTTTAATTAAATGGTAGCATCGTAATGATTAGTAGTAGTTCATATTATTTTTGACCGTTTTTTTAGATGAAAATTAACTTGTGTTATTGTGATTAATTACAAGTGGTTTTTTTGAACTGTTAATGCCCATTTTTTGCAAGGTTAATTATATTTATTATATGGCTATCGGGTAAAATAACGGCTGCTAAATTTAAATAATTAATTCTAGGTATTGGAATCTTTCTTATGTGGTTAACTCGAATTTCGCTTAAAAATCCTTATTTGGCAACAGTAATTATGATCGCATTGGTATTACTGGGTTTGGTTGCCCTTAAAGGTATTTCGGTTGAAGAGTTTCCAGCGGTTAAATTTCCCGTGGTAGTTGTAACTACTAATTATAAAGGTGCGTCACCAGAAGTAATTGAAACTGATCTTTCGCGCCCGATGGAGGAAGCTCTGAATACTTTGAGTGGAATTAAGACGATACGTTCTTATTCATTTGAGGGGTCATCAACGGTGGTGGCAGAGTTTAATTTGAATGTTAATCCTGATGTGGCCGTGCAAGATGTTCGTGATAAGGTTTCCTCGGTCGCAGCCGGATTTCGTAAAGATGTAGATAACCCTTTGGTTTCAAGGGTTGATATGCAAGAGCAACCGATGATGTCGTTAACAATTGGTGCCGATAATATGTCATTACGCGATATTACTGAATGGGTAAATCAAGTTGCCAAGAAGCGTTTGCAAACCATCTCTGGTGTTGGTGATGTTAAATTAGTTGGTGGTGTTGCTCGTCAAGTACGGATTAACGTTGAACCATATAAACTACAATCTTTAGGGTTATCAATTAATGATGTGACTAAAGCGGTACAAGCAGCGAATGATAATTACCCAGCTGGTGATGTGCAAACCAGTAATCAAAAAATTAATGTGCGTTTGAATGGTAAACTAACCTCAACTCAAGATTTTGCCAATATTGTGGTGGCCTACCGTAACCAAGTGCCAATTAAAATTAGTGATGTTGCACAAGTAGAAGATGGACATGATGAATATACTAGTTTAACTTTGATCGACGGCAAGCGCGCCGTTGGTCTAGATTTACGCCCAGCGGCAAAAGCGAATGTGGTTGATGTAGCGGTTGGTGTTTATAAAATGTTAGCAGAATTAGAAAAAGTTAAGCCAGCTGGAGTCACATTGAAAGTAAGTTATGATCAATCCGAAGCAATTAAAGCCTCTTTAGATGATGTTGCCAGTACCCTGCTTGAGGGGGCAATTTTAACGATATTGATTGTGTTTTTATTCCTAAAATCATGGCGTTCGACGGTGATTACAGGGTTAACTTTACCTATTGCATTAATTGGGACATTGTTTGTAATTTGGGCGTGTGGTTTTACGTTAAATATGATGTCGTTAATGGCATTGTCGCTTTCAATTGGGCTTTTGGTTGATGATGCAATTGTGGTGCGAGAGAATATTGTGCGCCATTTACACATGGGTAAGTCACATTTTCAAGCGGCAATGGATGGCACAACTGAGATTGGTTTGGCGGTAATTGCAACTACTTTCACTGTAGTAGCAGTGTTTTTACCAGTTGGCTTTATGCAGGGAATTATTGGTAAATTTTTCTTTCAATTTGGAGTTACCGTTACCGTTGCGGTGTTGATCTCATTACTGGTAAGTTTTACTTTGGATCCGATGCTATCGAGTATCTGGCATGAGCCAAAAGATGGTGGCTGGTTGGCACGTTCTAGGCTTGGGCATGGATTAGATAAATTTGAAGCTTTTTTTGATCGTTTGATTTTGGCTTATGAACGTTTTATTCGTCGCTCGTTAAATTATCGTAAAACTACTTTGAGTATTGCATTGGGGATTCTGGTTGGGAGTTTCTTATTGGTGCCACTGATTGGTGGGGAATTTATGCCCAAAGCTGATAAAGGTAAGTATACGGTTACTTTTAAGACTTCGGTTGGTTCAAATGTGTTTTATACCGAGGGCAAGGTTAATCAGGTCAGTGCTATTTTGCGTGATCATATTAAAGAAATTAAATCGATTACTGGTGGCGTGAGTAAAAATTTTGGTGATGGTAGTAATAACGCGACATTGACAATTGATTTGGGAAGTAAACATTTTCGGAGTCGTGATTTGGATACGGTGATGTTAAGCACACGGCAATTATTACAACAAGTTGGCGGAATTACAGTACAAACCGTTATGCCACTGGGTTCACCAGGTGGCGATCAGAAACCAATTAATGTGGACATCAAAGGCGATAATATTTTGGTATTAAAGCGTGTGTCGGATGATTTGCTGACTAAAATCGCTAAAATATCGGGTACTGCAGACTTGTCAACTAGTTTTCAGGAAGCTGATCCTGCAATTAATGTTGATGTAAATCGTGATATTGCTGCCAATCTTGGTATTCAACTTTCTGACGTAGGGTCGACATTATCATCGTTATTTGCAGGAAATAAGGTTTCGACTTGGGAAGATCCTAAAAATGGTGAAAATTATGATGTTGTGGTGCAAATCCCTGAAGAAGAGCGTAACCGTGATGTTTTAAATCATTTGCAAGTACCGAGTAATAATCTGAATCCAGAGACTAATTTACCGCAAATGATTGCTTTAGCCACAATTACTTCGACTAAATCTGGATTGTCGCCACGGGAAATTGATCATATTGATCTACAGCGCAAGGTTACGATTACAGGTAATATTGTGGGTAATGATAATCAAAAAGTCTTTAATCAAATTCAGAAAATTTTGGATAGTTATCAATTGCCAAGTGGGTATAAATTTCAACAAAGCGGTGATAGTGATGATATGGTGCAATCATTTATGTATGCCGTATCGGCTCTGATGATCGGGGTTGCGTTTATTTATATGATTTTAACCGCGCAGTTTCGGAGCTTTGTGCAACCATTGGTGATTATGGTGGCGTTACCGCTATCTTTTGTTGGTGTGTTTTTGGCTTTGCTATTATGTAATAGTACGCTAAATATGTTCTCTATAATTGGGATTATTATGTTGATGGGGTTAGCAGCTAAAAATGGGATTTTGTTGGTAGATTTTATTAACCAACAACTTCGTGAAGGAATTGAATTGACCGAAGCAATTGTTAATGCAGGTAAAACGCGGCTACGCCCAATTGTTATGACGTCACTTGCGATGATTTTTGGGATGCTGCCATTGGCATTGAGTAATGGTGAAGGAGCGGAAGTCCGTAAACCAATGGCGTATGCGATTATTGGTGGGATGACAACTTCCACTTTATTGACTTTGATTGTAGTTCCAGTTTTGTTTAGTGTGATTGTACGCCGCCGTCCAAGGAAAGTTGTGCCTCATGAATAATAAATCTTTTAGCGTGGTTTTTAACTTTCGAACCATTTTATTTTTTATTGCTCTGGAAACTTTAACGGTACCATTGGTGGCTATGAGTAATAAAATTGCAACTCAAGCAGTTATTTTTATGGCGATAATGGGTTTTATGGTGGCCTTTATTATCGTCATGTTGTTGTTACGTTTACTGAAAAATATAGTCATTAAAAATTCCATAAAAATAGTGGGTATGCAATTAAGTGATATTCGTGGAACATGGTACTTGGCGATTTTAGCTGGTGTCTTGGAAATGATTATGTTTGTCGTGCAAGATCAATTGTTCGCTTGGCATTGGAGTGATTCTGCAGTTGGTTTTGCTTCGGCTTTTATTAGCGTTGGTCTTACTTTGGTGATTTACCGCTTAGGCGTTAATTATTTTAAAATTGCTATTGTGCTACTTGGCGATGACGATAGTTATAATTTGCAATTTGCTTGGTTCGATATATTTAAATTAGCATTGCTATTTGGCTTATATGAAGCTCTGGTTTGTCCGATTACTGGTTGGTGGATTCCTTATCAAGATCGGCAACGCTTGTTGATGGCAATTTGGTCGGGTATTGTGGGCGGCAGCAGCGGTGGATTATTGTTATATTTAATGACTCATAGTATGTCATGGATGCGTCCAAAGTTTGTTTTATGTTCGAGAGATAGATATTTTATCAAAGTATAGAGAGGATAACCTTCTAAGTATCTCTGTATTTGGTTGTTTTGAAGCGTTTTATATGCGGACATATTAGAATTTATCTATTTCTAATAGACTTGGATGAGTTTTTGTCAAGAATCAAATTCATCGTCTCCATTTTATTTTTCCATAAGTGTTGCAAAATTAAACATAATTAATTTATATTTAAGCTGAATTTACTCGATTATGATCAATTTATAATGTTTTTATTTAATTTATGTTAGAGTTATCCCAATTGGAAGAATTGGATTAATAGTTTATATTATACAATTCAAACTATAAAAATATTTTGAAGAGGTGATTAATTGAAAGCAAATCCAAACGCATTACTCAGTATGTTATTAGTATCTGGAGCGCTTATTTCTTGTAATGGCGGTGGGAGTAGTAGTGCGGCATCGACGAGTCAATGGACTCCATTATCAGTGGCATATGAGATATTAAATACTTCATCAGTGCAGAGTAACCCTGAATCTGCAATTCCAACGTACAAGAATTCTGGTAGTAATCAGATGACAGAGTCTGTTTGGGATGCGACCAATTCAAGTGGTGCTTATACATATCAGCCACCAGCACCATATATCAGAAACACTACACGATACTTACAATTTAATGAGCAAATTTTTATTTCGTCTCCAGGACAGGCACCCGGTGTAACAACTATCCTGACTACCAGTGATGGATATACATGGGGTGCAATGTCAACTGCGATTAATGCAATGTACCCATTTGACCAATATGCGGCGGCTGGATATACCAGTGCATATCAGGCTGGTAATGCTGTTACTACTCCATATCCAGGTACGGTTAAAGTTACAGCAAATTATAAAGCTCAAGATATGAAGTGGTGGGAGTATGAAAGCGGTCTTACTTCTGGTAAAAAACTTCCACGTTATTTTATTACTGACCCATATGGTAATCAATATATTATGCATGCATCAGGCGAATCAACTCCTGCAACAGTTTTGCAAGCATTTAATTCTGCGGTTTTACCAGATGGTTGGACTAAACAAGGTCCAGTTTATTTGACTGAAGATAAGGTTTTGACACCGTCAGTTGCACCTGGTTACATTTATGAATATAATTTGATTCGAGATAGTGCTGATAATACCTATCATCAATGTGCTTGGGGTTTGACTGGCGTCAGTACCAATGCTCAAATTCAAGGAATGCCTATTTGGGGTGCAACTGTACCAACTACTCTTAAGGCGGTTAATTCATGGGATAGCTTAATTTATGAGGGTGGTGGTGCGACCTTGTTTGTTTTCCCGCGGACATTAACTGCTGGAGTTAACACGATTGCTAATTTTAATCCGAGCAATGGTGATATGTTGAATTTTGAGTACCAAACGTACACCCTGCAAAATACTGCTAGTGGAATTCAAATTAATCTTTCTGGTGGTGCAAGTGTTTTATTATCAGGAATTACTACATTCTCTAGTAGTTGGATTCAGAATTAGTTTTATCTTTTAATATAGAAAAGTCGCATTAGCGGCTTTTTTTATTGATTATTTATTGGGTAAATCTGGTTTTGATGGGTGTTTTTTAATTGACTATTTCTTACTTTCCTCAAAACTCTATATTTCATCACTAATTTCATTTAATGCTTTTTATGGAATTAGCTCAACTATTTTTTATTTAGTTTCAAAATAACTCTAATAAATCTTGGTAATTTCTCTCAATATGCAGATTTTATTCACTAATTCACAACAATACTGGCAATAATGCTTAATATCAGATTTAAGTATACATAATATAATTCACATTAGAATTTATCCGTAAAATTAGCTTTTATTCATTATGTAACTAAAGATAGGGTTAATTTATCGCATAACGGCTACAAACATACATTATTAAGTAGCTTGATCGTGCGTATTTTGAATAGCTGTTATTCATTATTGAATATATACAGGATATATAATTTATGCAATAATGTGTGCCTATGTGCTGCTATTGAAGTTTAAAAACATTGTAACTACTTTTTGGTGACTAGAAATAGTAGATTTTAAAGTCATTTTTTTGGGATATTTCTGATGTGTTTTTATTGTTAAAGTCTTTAATGGCGTGATCACTAATTTGCTATTAATAATATTTAATAAGATATTGTGATTCATAAGTATAGCTAATTAAGTAATATGACTTAACATGATAAAAAACATTGAATTTTTTTAAAGAATTAAAAATGAAATTATTTACTAAAAAATTTTTTCTAAGTTTAGCACTAGCTGTGCTAGGTCCTGCGATATTATCTGCTTGTGGGGGAGCAGGTAGTTGTACTAATTGTTCTTCAAATAGTAATATTACACCGCCAAATATAGGTGGTCTTGATAATATAAGTATGGTTGCGCCATCTTCTTATCCAGCTGGAGTGGCTGTCACTATTCCTGTGGTAGTTACCAATAATGGTGCAGAAAGCATCAATAATCTCAGCTATGCAATTGATGCAGCAAGTAACACTACTGGCGGCACCATTACGATTGAGGCATCTAGCGCCACGAGTTGTCGGGCAATTGCAGCTAAAGCAAGTTGTACTTTAAACGCAGAAATAGCTGCAACACCAATCTCACATCCAGGTAGTTTTAGTATTACAACAACTCATGGTGTAGCTCAATCTGGGATTGATGTTTTCCGTACTTTTCTTGCCTCAAGCGTGCTCTCGGTAAATGTAAATATTGGTTTAGCTCAAATGCCGACTAATCGTAATATTGGCGCTGATGGCTTGACTTTATATTATCCAAGTTCAGTTGTTGGTATTGCTGATGGTGCAACACAATTTATTGTAACTGCTGTCATTACTTCAGAAGATGCTGCGGGTTTATATAATATGATTCAATTGGTTGATGGTAATGGTAATCCATTAAACTATACTGTGCTTAGTGGTAATATCGGGACTGGAATGACTAATCTTGCTTATGGTAGTGTGGTATCTTTTTTATTGACTGTTCCAAGCGGTAGTAGTCAAGTGCAATTTAAGGCCAAAGCATCTCACGATGGTTCAGCAGCATCAACTTCAACTAATTCAAATACTGTTGTTGTGACCAATCCAGCAACGCCAGTTGGAATTATGAATATTTTTCCAAACTACTTTAACTTAACTCCAAATAATGACAATCAAATTATCACACTAAGTAATAGTGGTAATGGACCTATTAGCAATTTAGGTTTTACGGTTACGAGCCCATTCAGCGAACTTAGCAATAATTGTGGCACTACGTTAGCAGCAGGTGCAACTTGTCAATATGTGATTAAATTCAACAAGGATATTCCAATATCCGGAACTGGTGGTGTGGTAGTTAATTATAATAATGGCAATACAGAACAAAGTGCAACTGCAACTGTCAATTATACTGGTGTAGATCCAATTGCTGGATTAACCATTACTAGTGATAACCCAAATTTTGATTTTATTACTAGAACCAAGACGCCAAGCCAAACTTCTGTAGTTACCTTAACTAATAGCGGTAATAGTGATGAAACTGGTTTCAACTTTGGTTTAGTGACTTATTTTACAACTAATACAACAGGTATAGTTAATCCTTGTAGCTCATCAACTATATTAACCCCTGGCGCAAGTTGTAGTATTAATCTAGTTTATAATAATTCGACCGAACTTAGTGCAACGACCAGTGAAATTCCAGTCTCTTATCAGTATGGGAAATCCTTTAAAACTGCAACAAGCAGTATTCTTGTAACATATACTACTATTCAATCTGTAGCCATTTTGGATATTACCCCCAATCCAGCCACGTTTCTTGGAATAGTTGATAATGGTGTTGATAGCAATATTCAGACTTTTAGCGTAACGAATAGTGGCGACGAAACAGCAACTTTATTGAGCACTACCTTTTCAGGAAACAATGCAGCACTGTTTAGTGCAGTCAATAATGCCAGTAATCCATGTGGCGCTAGTTTAGCTACGAATACTAGTTGTAGTCAGGATGTTAAATTTGGTCCAACAATTGAGACAGCTGGTAGTAAAACTGCGAGTTTGAATATTAATTATATTCCGTACACGAATGCAATTACCACCACATCAGCTAGTTTAATTGGACAAGTTAGCGGTGCTCAAGGTGCGATAATAAATCAAGGAATACCAACAGCCAGCGGTTTTGCTAGTGGCACTGGTCTTGATCAAGCCAATCAATACCAAGTGGCACAATCTGCAGCCTCTCCAACACTAAGTTATACTATAACTAATACAGGTGCGATGCCTGCGAATAACTTCAATGTTTCTGGTGTTGCTAGTTCTGGTTGGAGTTACAATGGTTGTGGTGCTAATGGAGGACCTCCAGTGACTTTAGCTGCAAATGGTGGTAGTTGTACGTTGACCTTTACGTTAGAAGATACTGCAACTGTCTCTGCACATAATTTAGATTTAAGTGCGCTCACAATGAATTGGATAGATCAAGATTCACCATCTGGTCAATCTCAGCCAATGATTGGTATTCTTTATGTTAATGTATTTACCCCTGCTGTAATAACAATTAGCCCAAGTACAGCGACTTTAACTCCCGGTGCAAATGCGACTTTTACAGTTAATTTAGCTGGCGGATATCAAGTTGCAGATCAAACTATTTCTTTAAATGATGCAAGTTCTGCAACTGATGGTATAACAATTTCCCCAGCTCAATGTGTAGTAAATAGTACTACCTCTAGTTGTTCATTTATGGTGCAAACTTCAGTAAATACGCCATCAGTAAGTTATCCATTGACTGTAGGGTACGGTAGTATTACTCCTAATATTACAACTCTTACTTTGAGGGTTCTTTCCTCTGCACAAACCCAAATGTTGTTAGCTCAATCTTCAGCATATGGGTGCATGCTAAAAGTTACGACTAATGTTGCTTATTGTTGGGGTAGTAATCGGAATGGTGAATTAGGAAATGGGACTAATGTGAATACAGCAACCCCAACCGCGGTATTAATTGGTGGTTCTTCTGCCATACCGGTAGCGGTTCAATTAACGGGGATAACGGCTGGCAGCGCCACAAGTGGTTATGCATCATCGTGTATAATCTCTGCGGATGGAAATATGTACTGTTGGGGATATGGTGGACAGGGAGCTTTAGGTAATAACTCTTATACGACTAGTAACAAGCCCGTAGCTGTCCTGAAAGGAGCTCCTAGTGCTATATCTAATGATACTATTTTAACTTTTGCTAGTACATGTGGATCAAATAGTTGTACTGTAGATTCTACTGGTAATGCTTACTGTTGGGGTTATGGGGGGAATGGACAACTAGGTAATAATTCTTATACAAGCAGTAGTGTACCAGTGGCCGTTTTAAAAGGTGGCTCCAGTGCAATAACTTCTAGCACACAGATTACATCTATTTCAATTGGATATCATTATGGATGTGCGGTAGATTCAGTTGGAGATGCCTATTGTTGGGGTCAAAATCCAAAAGGTAATTTTGGGAATAACACTACTGTGTCGTCAAATATTCCTGTTAAAGTACTAAAAGGTGGAGCCAGTGCAATTGGTGTGTCAGAAAAGATTATACAGATTTCGGTTACAAAAGACCATAGTAGTTATTTAGAATTGACAACCTGTGCTGTCACAGATCTTGGCAATGCATATTGTTGGGGGTATAATACAAAAGGAGCAATTGGGAATAATAGTACGATAAATAGCAGTGTTCCGGTTTTAGTGCTTAGAGGTAGCTCTGGATCTGCTATTCCATTATCTGCGAAGTTTACTAATATTGAAACATCTGGACAAACAACGTGTGCTGTAGCTAGTGGTCTTGGTTATTGTTGGGGTCAGAATCAACGTGGGCAAGTAGGGGATAATTCTACGACCATGACATCTGTAGCAAAATCTGTTATTGTCGGTGGAAGTAGCGCCATTCCTTCTGGGATTTCATTTTTGAATATTGGAACCGGTTTTGATGATGCTTATAGTAATGCGATGAGTTCTTGCGCTCAAGGTAGTGACAATAAGTTTTATTGTTGGGGTGATAATACCTATGGACGCCAACTCGGCTTAAGCCGATGGGCATATTAAATTATTTAAAGAAAGTGATTTTAGGTTTATTAGCAAATAGCTGATAGCCAGTAATAACTGAAATTATGTATACTACAAAATTGGCAATACTCCGATGTCTAGTATGACAAAGCTGCAAGCGGTTCTTTAACAAGTTAAAAACTGACTCAATGATGGAGCGTTTCTTCAACATAATAACGTCAAAAAGCTCAGCAGGCATTAATCTCGATTTCATATTATTTCGGGCTGTAGTTATAAGAGTCACGCCCATATCCGCAAGTTGTGCCGCTAATGTTTTACTCAAATAACCTTTGTCAGCAAAGAGTTTGCCTTTAAATCCATTGATTAACTTTACAACCGGGACTCTGTCATCAACATTGCCTTTAGTAATTGACATACCTGTTAAATTACCCGAAGTATCGCAAGTAATATGTAGTTTAAAACCAAAAAACCACCCCATAGTTGACTTACCTATTTCCGCTACTCCACTAAAAACTTTATTGCTACGAATTCGTTTATTGTGACATACGCCTATTTTGGTGCTATCTATATATTCAATACCAATGGAATTACGGCGGTTCAAGTAAGTTAAGTAATTGAATAGCCTTAATAAGACGAGTAAGCTATTTGGCATTAGCTCGGTAAATCGGTTATAACTTGGTAACTGCCTAAAATAACAGCGGTATTCAGTTAAGACTTTATTGTCATAATACCATTTGAAGCAAGCAAAACCTGACTCTTGAAATAATAAAATAATCCAGACTATCTCACTGGTTGAAAGCATCCCAGTTCTAACCCGAGTAATTTGCTTTTTATTTTTCAGAATTTTTAGGTATCTAGGCATGAATGCCTTGCAAAAATCATCGATAATAACATATAATTCTACTAAATCCATCATTGCTCCGTCAGTTGTAACTTGTTTTGTGAGAAACTCATTTTAACAACTATAAGTGTAATGGTGGATTTTTTATATCTTTAATTCCTTATCCCGAGTTGGCGTTTGAAGCATATCTAAATACAAAGCTAGATAAAATTACTGTTCATTATGTGTTTATGCCGCTTCCTATGCATCCTAACGCCGCAGCTCATACTCGCCAAATTCTATGCTCTTCAAATCCTGCTGGAGCAGTTTTTGATTTAATGGTTAATCATACTGACCTTGCCGATGGTAGTGCATCTTGCCAAGCAAATGCAGATAAAATTATAAAAGCCAATGAAGAATTAGCTCGTGCTAACGGTGTTAATTCAACGCCTTATACTATCACGGACACCAACAAAGTTATAGGTGGGTTTAATCAAGCTGCTTTTGATAAATTTATTGGAGGTAAATAAATGAAACAATTAATCGTTACATTATTGGCGGTCGGATTAATAGGTTGTTCAAGCCTAGATAATCCATGTAATGACCAAGGTGCAGGGCATTGTGCCAGTGTTACAACAGCTTATGAAAACTCTCTAAAAACGACAGTCAATCCAACTGATTTACCTCGTGGCCAAGATGTCTCAACCAGTAATGGTTCGATGCAGAATTATGGAAGTAAGGTAAGTTTGTCTGACGCATATAAATTACAAAACAGCTATTCACAGATTCCTCAATCTGGTGATGCATTACGTACTTCAACTAAAACTATGCGTGTTTGGATCTTACCATATGAAGATGACGTTGGCTTATACCATGATCAACAATATGTTTACGCCGTAACTCAGCGTGGCACTTGGATGTTTAAATCTGTAAGCAACAATAAATCTCAGAATTCTTATGCTAATACAGTTGCGGCGGGTAATGTTAAGCCTATCAATTACCAGCCATTTGTGGCCAAAGAGTCTGATGTAATCACTAACAACCAAAATTTAATTTCAGGCTTAGGTAATAGTTCAAGTAGCCCATTTTCAACTCAAGGTGTGGCCAATAAGAATGCTTCAGCTATAAACAGCATTTCATCAGCTCCGTCAGGAAACTAATTATGAAATTTCTAGATGACTTCAAGAAGAAATTAAAATTTATTGAGCGTTCAATTAATTCATCAAGGACCCCAGAGGGGTTTTTGATGCAGCAAAAAAATCATCCTGAAATAGAACGGGTTCAGAATTTTTTGTCTAAATATTCAATTTCGCAAATATTTAAGGCCCAAATGTACAATCGTCATGAAGAGCTTTATTGTCATGATGGCTATTTTGGAATTGTCTTGAAGTTACAGATTGAGCCTAAAATAGAAGCTAGGCTTTATCACTTACTTAAATTTGGATTTCCTGAACGTAGTTTTCTAAATTTTACTATGGATAATATAGATAAAACGAATACAACAATAATGAGTTTAGTTACTAAAGAGCAGAAGAATAAAGCCAAAAATAAAAATAATCAACATATATTAACTTCAATAAGTAAGAAAATTATTCAATTGTTTATGGAGCATCATCTAAATGCAGAAGCTGTTCGGCCAAGCCAATTACTAGAATATTGTAACTTACGATTAGCTGGTAAATCAACTGAGAAATATGACTCTCAGCAGTATATTTTTACACAAATCAAAGCACGCACACCTGAAATAAGCCCAGATGGAGTTTTAACTATTAATGGGGATAAGTATATTGTTTTCTATACCAAGCAATATCCTAATGTACAAACCGATCCATTCGTTCAGCGTTTTATAAACCCATTAATTACAATTTCACAAGATTTTATGGATGTTGGAATTGAGTTTTATTATAGCGTGTGCATTGATTTAGAAAACTATTCTAATGTCGGTAAGGTTAAATCGGTTAAATCAGATGAAGAAAAGTATTTTCTATTTAACACAACTATTTTTGTTAAATATAATGAATTTGATAACTCCAATAAAACGCAAGCTGAATTTATTCAAGATATTATCGAGTATTTTAGATACAAACATGACTGGTATATATTTCAAAATCGAAGTTCATCGTTTCAGAGATTCATGAATAGTTTTCCTCTGCAGTATGACCAAGATACAACTGAATTAATAAAAGAAAGTTCAATCAATCAAATATTTCCTTTAAATAAGATTGCTGAATTATTACCAATTGGAGTAAGTCATGAATAAGAGTACATTTCAAAATACAGTTAAAAAGAGCAAGGCAGCATTTGCCTCAAGGGCAGCGACCTTACAACAACATTTAAAGAGCCGTAAAGAGGCTCCAAAGAAAATAAAAACAAATGTTCGTCAAGACTATAAAGCACTAAATACACAATTTTTCTTGGGTCAATATCTGAATTACGAAGACTATGATGAAGACATAGGAATATATCAAAATGAAGAGTCTTATGGTTTTTGTATGTTCGCAACTCCATTAAATGGAGCAAGTGAGCAAATTGCATCTAACTTAATGGGGTTATTTAAATTACGCTGGTCTCAAGAAGCCACATTATCATTTTGCCTATATTCATCAAAGGAATTAAAGTATAAATTTGATATTTGGTCAGATAGACGCAAAAGTGCTGAGAATCCCATTATTCAAGAAATTGCCAAATCTCGGATTAAGTATCTAACCAGCGGAATTAATAACACTTTGATTAAGAATGAGAAGCTTTTAGTTCGTGATTATAGAATGGTTGTTTCAGTGACTTTTAATGGCGAGTTAGATGAATATAACCGTAACGAAGTTGATATTTTTAAGAAGACATTCACTTCAACTCTAAATAACTTAAATATGCAACCTATAGACATAAATCCAGATATGCTCTTAGACTTTATGGATGAAATGTTCAATCGTAAAGAAGGATTTCGTGATCAAAATTATAAATACAATCGATATACTCCAATAAAAAATCAAATAATTGGTCCATCAACCAGAATATTAACTGACAAAGATGGGTTTTCATGTAACAACACCATTGTGCGCGGGTTGGCGGTAAAAGAGTATCCCAAGCAAGCCTCTTTAGCTCAGGCTATGGATTTGATTGGTGACATTCTTGAGGATAATACGCAACCATCATCTCAATTCATGTTTTGCACAAATATTTGGTTTCCAGATCTAAGCACTCTTAAAAACGCCAACTCGGCTTAAGCCGATGGGCATATTAAATTATTTAAAGAAAGTGATTTTAGGTTTATTAGCAAATAGCTGATAGCCAGTAATAACTGAAATTATGTATACTACAAAATTGGCAATACT
>JACCEA012128022.1_pt1 | contig 64415 bp, 79 predicted proteins | sample 7449851 | NCBI WGS metagenome assembly JACCEA01 (sample SAMN15323453, study PRJNA562643) | freshwater metagenome | isolation source: river surface water | place: USA:Blue River Watershed | collected 2017-08-18 | reverse complement strand
CGTCAGTTGTAACTTGTTTTGTGAGAAACTCATTTTAACAACTATAAGTGTAATGGTGGATTTTTTATATCTTTAATTCCTTATCCCGAGTTGGCGTATGGAGGTAGTGCACTTTGCAATAAACCCATCATTGAGAAGTGGAAAAATGATGGCAGGATAGTTTCAACTTGTCCAGAGGTTTCTGCTGGGTTAGCAGTTCCACGCCCGTCTTCCGAAATAATTGGTGGTAGTGGTATTGATGTTTTAAAAAATAATGCCCAAGTTTTTTCGCATACTGGAATTAATAAAACAGAGGCATTTATTACTGGTGCAAAAAATACACTTGAAGTAGTTAATTTACATAAAATAAGGATGGCTATTCTAAAAAGTAAGAGTCCATCTTGCGGCAACAATCAAATATATGATGGTACTTATTCTGGAAATATTATTCCTGGTAGTGGCGTAACTGCAGCATTATTAATGCAAAATAATGTAGTAATCTTTAATGAGAATGAATTGGAGTTGGCAGATTCTTATTTAAAAACTCTTGAAGCGTAATTAAAAGTTATATATAGATTTGATGTTATCTGGAAAATAAAATCAGGTGACAATATTATAGTAGCTCCAACAAATGTTGATAATGCTGCAACAGCTTTAGGCTTTAGTCGTTTGTCATATAGAAGAAGCTTGTACAAATATTTAAGTCTTTATTTGAATTAACAAATATGATAAGGTTACAACAATGATTACCCTTCCATTTAACTCTTATTTTAAAAAAATAATTTTTATATTATCAATAATATTATGTGCAGTCAATTCAGATGGTGCAAGTTGGCAATCAATTGGTATTCCTGGGGTTTCTGCTGGATATTCAATAAATACTAAAATTGCAACGGCCCCAGATGGTACTACATACATTGCCTATATTAATGCTCTGAATAAAGTAAATGTAATGAAATTTACTGGCGGTATATGGCAAATAGTGGGGTACTCAGACATTTCTAGTGGCAATGCAAGAGACTTAAGTTTAGCAATAGCCACAAATGGAACTCTTTATGTTGGATTTGAAGACACCTCAATTGGATATTATAGAGCAACAGTAATGAGGTTCAATGGTGTATCATGGGAATATGTAGGCGCACCTGGCTTTTCTAACGGTGAGGCAATAGGTTTAAAGCTAGCTATTTCAAGTGATGGTATGCCTTATGTAGCATACAGAGATTATTTAAATCAAAGTTCTGTAATTGTAAAGAAGTTTAATTATTCAGCATGGGTGACAGTAGGTAGTCCCAACATATCGAATGGTTATGTAGAATACGTAAGTTTAGCACTTTCTCCCAATGGAACTCCTTATGTAGCATACTCATATAATGATGTACGTAACTACAAAAAGCAAGTTAAAATGTTTGATGGTTGTAACTGGGAGTCAGTTGGTATCTCTGATTTTACCATGAAGAATGCTTATCATATAGATCTAAAAATATCTGAAAATAGCACTCCATATATTGCATTTAATACATCAAATAATAATGTTGTTGTATCATCTCTCAATAATTACAACTGGAAAGAGATTGGTAGCATTGCTTATCAAACTGCCAAACCTATTAGTATGGCAATACGTAATAATATACCATACGTAGCATTTCAAGATTTTAATATAGGCAGCAGGGCTACAGTAATTACTTTTATGAATAATGAGTGGCGTAATATTGGTACTATTGCTTTTTCACCTGTAGATGCAGCTTATATTGATTTAACTGTTGCTGCTAATGGAACGCCATATGTGGTTTATAAAGATACTATGAACGTAAACAAAGCAAGTGTAATGAGTTATTTTTGAAGTTCTACATCAAAACATATATAAATATAAATCTTACATTTTGGTGTGTGTCAATATGCTCAATTAGTTTGAGACACACTCTTCAGAGATTTTTTGTAAAATTGAAATTAAAATCTGATTATTTACAGACTCATATCCAGAGCAGATTGAATTTATTACATAAACTGCTTGTGCTTGTTTATTTTCTTGATATATCCAGTTTGAATGAAATCCCATAGCATCTCCAGGGTGGCTATAATATTTGATATGTGTGCCATCAGGAAGGGTAGTGTAAAATTTCATTATTCCTAGTCCATAGCCTTCGCCAATGCCTGTTTTATTAATTTTTTCAACATCAATAATATGCTCACCAGCATTATATTGACTACTGCTTTCTGTAGCTACCAAATATGTTAGCTCCATTAATTGGTGGTTTTCAAGCAATCCGCCATGTTCCTTATTTTTAAATAAAGCATTTACGTATTTATTCATGTCAATAACATTTGATATTATTGCCGCTGCAGCATTTGCCCAAGAAAATGAATATGAAGCAACATCAGTTAGCTTTATAGAACTTTGATATGGTAAATGTTGATAACCACTCATTAAAAGATTTCTTTGACTAGGTATGATTTCACTAGATTCTAGGTTCTCCACATAATAAGTATGCTTTAATTCTAATGGATTAATTATTCGGTCATTAACTTGTTGTTTTATTGAAGATTGCGTAACTTGGGAAATTATTTCCCCCATGATCACGTAATTAGTATTTGAGTAATTCCAGCTAGTACCAGGTTTAAAATCCAATGGTTTATTTGCTACTAGAGCAATTAATTTATTTGCGCTAATCATATTATATGGTTGTGGTAAATAAATATTTGATAAATCTCTTCCAAGGTACTCTGGTATGCCGCTTGTATGGTTTAATAACTGTCTTAATGTTATCGTATCCCATTCCTTATTCCAAGGTATTTGTAACTTAGTATTGGAGTTATGAAAAACATCACCTATTTTACTATCAAGTCCCTTAGACCCAAAATAACTTTCAGCTTCCAATTGTAAAGCAATTACAGCAATAAATGACTTAGTTTCGCTGCCTATAGAATATATTGCATCTTGAGATAAATTTTTTGAATGTGGAGCACGGCTAAATTTTCCAGCAGCCATAGTAAGAGGTTTATTTAAATTAGAAGTTTTACACTGAAAAAGCAATGGGATTCCTGTAATTGCAGAATTTTTAGCACTTTGACTAGTAATTAAATCTTTTAGCATTAACAAGAGATCAATATCTTTATTTTTATCATCCGCAAATGCATTTTGGTTAATAACAGCAATTAAAGTTAAAAATATACGATTAATCAGTCTTAAACTTTTGTACATATTTGTCTTTATTTATAAATTAATAAAATAAGTTATTGTGCTCTCAGTGTTTATAAAACTAATAACTATTAAATCCAATGATGAGCGTTACAAATTAATAATTTTCTGGGACCATTAGTTACCTATACAAACATTCGCAACCATATCCAAAGTTCTAGATACATACACAAGTCATATCATAGCAATCTTATATTATACATGATTAATTATATATGAGTTTATTCATCAGATGTTCCATAATTTGTTAAAACACGTTGCCTAATAAATAAACCTAGTCTAACCTAAAAATACGCGTTTTCGTTGGTAATTTATTTATTTCAAACAGTTACAATTTGTGATTAATTAATATGAGTCATAAGATTAACTATGAAAAATAAACATTATGCACCAGGAAATAAAAAGCCTAGTAAATCAAAGAATAAGCATCAAAATATCTGTGTTGATGATATTCCTGATTCTTACTTTATCAATAGCAATTATCCTAGATCTAGACGTACTCCGCAAATTCCGTATTTGCTGAATCATAGAACTAATATTGTAAAAAATCGATTTAACTAAATTAAGGAACCATTATGAGTGATCAACTACCGCAGAGTGATGAATTTGAAAATCAGAAATACATATCTAAGGTTAGAGGAAAGAAATCTTTAATACGACCAAAATATACTGGTGAAGATGCGAATGGCAATAAATTATCTTTTGGTATGAAATTTAATAATTTCATCGAAAACAATCGAGTAGTAATAACCTCTCTCATCTTTGGACTTTTATCTTCTGTAATTGTGCTTGGAACTTACGTTGGATTTATTGAACCAAAGATTAATAAAACGATTGCAACTGTTGATATACAAACATTGATGCAGGAAGTTACCTTTACTACATTTAAAGATATGGCTGGATTAACGCCAGAGAAGCAATCTGATTTAGCTAAAACTAATATAACACAGGCTGGAAAGAAGATGGAACAGGCATTAGCTTTGATTTCAGAAAAGAACCATGTTATTTTAGTACAAAAACAAGCATTAGCATTTGATAAAAATGTACCTGATTATACAGATGAGGTTAGAAATGCGCTTAAAGTTCTTAAATGATTATCAAAATACATTGCTTAAGGTTTCTTTAATTTTAGCTTTTTCTGCTGCTTTAACTGGTAAATATGTAGTCAATTATTTGCGATTCGCTGGGTATGAAATTAAAATAAACGTTACTTCATCATTACCTGGACGAGTCTGGTGGATCAATAATAAACATACTGTTAATTTTATAAAAGGACAATATTTTATCTTTTATGCACCTAATGACAAAATGTTAACAAACGGAGAAAGCACGCCATTGTTGAAAATGGTTGCAGGAACTGCTGGTGATGTTATTTCTTTTAAAAAAACCTCACTTTTAATTAATGGGGTAGTTTCAGGGCATGTTTGGCCAAAAACAATTAAAGGGGATTTACTCCATTCAATTGAATCTCAAACTATTGCTAAAGGTTGCTACTTTGCTTGGACTCCGGCTTTATATAGTTATGATAGCCGCTATACTGATATAGGAATTGTATGCGAAAAAGATCACAGAATAGTCGGTTCGGCTACACCATTATTTTAGCCATAATGATGACAACATCTAAAGCTTCTGGGTTTTATGGAGATAGTGGTCGAGGATGGTTTTTTTATGAGTCAAAACCCGTTGAGAGCACTCCAAAAGTAATTTCAAAAAGCTTATTACCAGCAGAAATTAAAACACCTGGTGAGCAGGCTGAGTCTGATCTAGCTACATTACAGAAACAACTTAAGCAAGCTAGTGCATTAGCCATAATGGATCCAACCCCTGAAAATGTCTGGTCTTATCAGCAAGTAAAAACTAAGATTTTTGACATGAGTAGTGTTTTAGCAGACGTTCAAATGCAAAATGAATGGCAGCGGCCAGATTCATATATGTCAAGTAATCCAACTGGAGGTGAAGGTCTTGCGATTGATAGGACCAACCAAAATCATTGTTCTGCGGATATGATTAAAAAAACAGGTGATGTCTGGGGTACGTTTTTGTTTGTATCAAAAGATTGCAAGTATTGTAATGCGCAAATTAATGTTCAAAAACAAATAAGTAGAACATATGCTATGACTGCAATGGTGATTGGTTTTGACAATATAAAACCAGATAATCTGGATGGTTTAGCATTCGCGCCGGACAATGGAATCTCTAAAAGATTTAGCATTAAAAATGAAGGTAAACCTGTCACGGTTATGCTTAATGTTAAAACTGGCCAAAGTAAAGTTTTGGGATATGGTTATATTCCAATCGACAACCTTAATGAGCGGATATGTCATTTATACACTAAAAAACTTGGAGAGATTTAAGCATGAAGAAAATTAGTTTAACCTTACTCTTAAGTTTAATGGTTAGTTTTGCTGAAGCCGATGTTGGATCCGCTTTAAATGATTATTATGGATCATTAAGTGCTAATTCTAAATTTGAACGAGCTGCCTTAACAACTAATGGTGCGGCTCTTGGTGGTTATTATCAACGTGGCTCTAATGTTGATTTAACAATGGGTTATGTTACACCACCAAGTCTTAAAGGTGGCTGCGGCAATATTGATTTCAATATGGGAGCCTTCTCGTTTATTAGTGGAGATCAAATTGTAACTGCATTAAAATCTATTGGCCAGAATGCCAAAGGTTTGTTGTTTACAATGGCAGTGGAAATAGTTTCTTCTTCATTATCTGGCGAATTGAAGTCTTGGATTGACACAGCTAATAAATGGATGGGAGTCTTAAAGAACTCATGTCAAGCTGCAAATATGTTGATGGGAGCAGGTGCTAATGCACTTGGATCATGTCAAAATACAAATCGCTTTAATAATGCATTTTCTGATGAAAATCACGTCCAGACATCATGTCAAACTTATGATCAAGGAATGAAATCAGTAAGAGAGTTGCCTGGTATGAATACACCAGAGGCAATGGCGGCAAAAGCCGCTATGGCTCCACAATTTGTGATGGAAGGAGGTCTTTTACAAAATCTACTGTCTAAATATTTTGCTAAAACAGCCAAAATTAATAATATGAGCCAAGATCTAGGTAACTTAGTTCTTAGCACTGTTGGAGACATATACACTCAGCCTATCAGTAGCAATACAAGTAATGATCAGTCTGGTGGTGAACCTGTTTCAGTTCCTAGTCAGTTTTCTATGAGTGATTTAATGAATATTACCGTTGCTGCTTCTGATGTGCAATCTACAACAACTGCTAAAAATGTTTATAACTGTGATTTCACCTATGATCCAGATATTTTTCGAGCAAAGAACACTTGTGTTGTTGGAGATAAATATAAACTAGCACCAAATTCTGATGGGGTTTTTGCCTTACAAAAAACCATAAGAGCAGCTATGGAACGTATTCATAATGGGCAATTAACTGGTAATGGCACAGGAATCACTGATGGAGACTTAACTATTTTAAGCATATCTCAAGCTCCATTATTTCAGCTAATGCAGGCCGGGGTTGATGCTGGACCAGCAATGGATGCTATAACCTACCAAATTGTTCAAAAATATATGGATATGACCATTCATGAAATATTTTTAAATATCTATACCACAATCTCTACTGATGTCAATCAACAAATGGCGGCTCTTGCTGGTGGTGTTACCGCTCAACAATCCGCTCAATTAGACATGATGAAAAATAACTTGGCGGATCAAATTCAAATAATCAAGGATCAACTAGTTAAAGACAGAGATACCAACAAGTACGATCCAAATGAGGTATTAGAGAGATTAGCGATGGTCAAACGCGAGATTTTAAAAGGTTTGTCTCCTGATTTGCGTCAGGCATTGGCATTTTCTTCTACCTCATTAGGCAATAAGTAAATGGAGTTACTCATAACACCAATTACGATTTCATTAATTTGAGCAGCATTTATTATTTTAATAATAATCAAAAATACGCGGCTTAAGTTTTTCTTCAGAATAAAAATTCTGTTTGTAAATTACCTAATTTTTGCAGCCGTGGCAAGGATTTAAGTTTATTGTTTTAGAAAGTTTATATTATGGCATTTACACCGATAATTTATACGTATGGCGGAGGGCAAGGTTTAAATAGTCTATTTCAATCAATGTCTATATTATTTGACTTTAGTAAGCATTCAGAGATATTGTGGATTGGTAGAATTTCTGGTATATTAGGTGTATTCTGGCTATCAATATCAGGGTTTGCATCAAGGGGCAAAGATGGATCTCCTGGTGCCATAGATTGGACATGGTTTATACGATTTGCGATGATATGGATTATTCTCATAGTGCCCAAGACAACTCTAGAAATACAAGATAAAATTACAAAAGCAACCTATTCAATTTCAGGAGCACCTTGGTCATTAAGTATATTTGGATGGTTTACATCATCTATAGGTTATGGAATGACTTCGATGTATGAAAACGTACTTGGTGGTGGAATTAATACTGCAACGTCATATAGTGGTAATGGATTTGCATTTGGATCCAGTTATTATAATAGCTTACCAAAAGTTGCTAGATTCAATAATACAAACTCAACTGCGGCAGTGTTTCCATTCATACAAGAATGCTTAATTCCAGCGGCTGGACCAATTAATTCAACCTGGAGTGGGATTGACAAACAAACATTGTTAAATACGCCTGATTATGTTACTGCAATTCAAGGGCTAAGTAGTAATTTCTTGCAAAATAGATATGTAAATGTTGATGGAGTATCTGTAACATGCCTAACACTCAGAGATAGAGTACTCACTCAATGGAATTCTGATAGCTTACTTTTACTTAACCAATTTAATATTAATGAGCAAGGTGTAGCCGCTTTGGATAAAGAATTTATTGGCTCCGCAACTGCTGCTTCTGCAAACTCTCTTAAGCAAGCAATGATGATGAATGCAATTCAAGATGCAGCACTAGCTGGTTCTATTCAATGGGGTGATGCAGCTATGGCCGATTCATTGGCGCAGGCTCAAGCGCAAATGCAACAAACGTCAGCATGGAAGCAGGGTAGTCAATTTGCCACAGTGTCACTAGTATGGTTACATGATGCAGCAGAAATAATTACATATGCAATCTTTCCATTCTTATTACTATTAATTTTATTACCAGTCGGATTTGCTGTTCTTATGGAATATATTAAAGTTTTATTTTGGTTACAAACCTGGCCAATTTTATATGCAATTCTGAACTTTATAATTGGAGTTTATGCAACCAGTAAAAGCCAACAAATGGCTCTGCAATATGGTGGATTCACCATGAATGATTTTTATAAAATTGGTGATATGAATGATGGAATAGTTTCTACAGCTGGTTATCTATGTACGTTAGTACCAGTATTGACTTGGATGTTTTTACAACGTGCAGGCATGGCAATTGCTAGTGCAGTTGGTGGGTTTACTGGAGCAATCAATAATACGGCTGAATCAGCTGGTAAACAGGAGGCTTTGGGTAGCATGGATATTAATCGCGTTAGTGTACAAAGTAGCAATACGGCTGGAGAATCCACTACCGGATCTGCTCAACATACAAATAGAACTGCAACAGGTACAACTATGACAACTGGTGGCAATACAACCATTCAGAGTGCGGCAACTGCGAATGCGCTGCCAGTTGGAATAAACTTTGGGGAGAGTTTACAAAATAGTATTTCAAATAGAACACAAACAACACATCAAGAAGCAAGTCAGCAAGCCACAGAATGGGGCAAAGTTAGTCAACAATTACATAGTGAAATGGTTGCCAACACAGGTGGAACATCAACGAGCACAGGTACTGGTGGTGATAGTAGTGAGTCTCTGAAAAAAGGGCAGACATTAAGTGCTGAAGCTGCGGCTAGAGCCGATGCTTTGGCTTCAATAAGTGGTGGCTTTAGTGTCTTTGGAAATGGAGTAGAAACTAAACTCCAAGGAACGGCTTCTGTAGCTGCTGTATCCAAAGCGAGCCAAGATTATGCTAACGCTGTGAAGAAATTTGATGATTGGAAACAAAGTACTACAACTGGAACTACAGGAAGTATAAGCGATGGATCAAGTTCAGCCGCAAGTTTGTCACAACGCTCGGGTAAAACATCCAGTGACGGCATCTCAATTGCGAAAGATCAATCAATTGTGGATTCTAGATCGTCATCAGTCCAAGCCGATGGAGTAAATGCATTTAAAAATTGGATGATGCATGATAAAAACATGACGCCTGACCAAATTAATGATATGGCATATAATGATGTTGGTGGATTGAATAAACTTGCTCAAGAGTTTAGTCCTAAGTTTGTTGAACAAGTTCTTGGTCAAAATCATATGACAACTCCAACTGCTCCAAATATAAGCGAAATGCGACAAAATATTGGAAAAACATCGATGACGCCGCAAAATAATATGGGAAGCAGCTCCAATGCAAGAGATATTATTGCTAACGCTCAAGCAAATAATACGAGCAAAACTAATAGTGGGAATGAAAGTGTTAACGCAGTATTAAATAAATTCAAAGATAACCCAACTAGCATAACAGGCGAAAATATAAAAAATGCTCAAAATAATATTCCTGGAGTTAAGGAAATTAAGAATATGGTTACAAATGCTGTAGAAAATACTAAAGTTCCCGAATATACCCAACCACCACAATATAGTAGTGCAAAAAACTATGCTGATCAGGACTATAAAAACATAATGGAAGTTAAAAATGAACAGCAACAAAAACTATCTGTAGAACGTAAACAATTGGATCAAATAACGACACAAAAAACTATAAAACCAGCTAATTTAACTGAGATTATAGATAAATATAAGAGGTAAACCATACAATGTGCTTGGTGTAATTACGTTTTATGGTATAATTATATAAATATTATCGGGGATAAATACAATGAGTACTTTTCTATTTTGGACTTGGCCAATATTATTATTTTTTGCGGTAGCGGCTATAAAAGGTATATTTGGTAAACCAAGAATCAAGCCTGGTTATGCAGGTTTTGCTGAGCAAGAAAAAAGGTTAATTAATAATGGACCATACAGCCCATCTTCAATAGATATGATGAATAGCTTAAATCCTACGTCCAGAAGTCTGGTTGGTGATGAATAACGCCACCAAAGTAGGTTATATAATAAAAGCCCATTACTAAAGGGCTTTTATTATTATAATAGATCACTTTTTAAAGTAAAATACATGATTAAAAAACTGCTTGCTTTTTTCAAAAAAAGAAAATTAAAACCTTCATTAATTTACACACCACCAGCACCTCAATTAAAAAAAATACCTCAAGAGCCAGAAAATGTACTAATACCCAATATAAGCATTAAATCATGTAAACAAGAAATGTTGAATTTTCTTAAAAACCAGCCTACTGAAGAGCAATGGACAATGATTTTGACACTATCTAAAAGAGTAAATGTTATTGCTGGAGCTGGGTCGGGTAAATCAACAACATTAGCATTAAGAGTGATTTTTCTATATAAATACTTGAATGTGCCTTTAAGCGAAATTACTGTAATTTCATTTACTAAAAAATCATGTGAAGAGATGCGTGACAAGTTAGTTAGTGTTTTTAAAGACTTTCGTATTGATGAGGATATGGATACAATACATAAAGTTGTAAAAACCTTTCATTCACTAGCTTTTCAACAATATAAATCTTTATTTGGTGATTATACCTTATTTGAAAATTTTAACAATGCTGCAGCAAACCAACCATTAAGTTCTTCATTAAGTAAAATTCAATTTATTGAACTAAAAGATATTTTTGGTAAATTAATGAAGAATGATCCAGAGTTTTATAATTCTGTTAGGGTATTATCTAAGCCATTAAGTTTTTATGAAAAATATAAAAATTATTTACCTGTATTCATGCAAAAAGAAAAAGAATATTCAACTTATGTTTCTATTGCTTGGAAAAATAGCGGCCTTGAAGAATATGTTAAATTAGAATTAATACCAATAAAAATAACACATTATTTAACTATACATGCTCATGGTCGCTTAAAAGATGGTAGATTGATTATTTTAAGAAATAGTGGATACAATAAAACGCAAGAAGATATCTGGGCTGTCCAATCATTTATTGAAGAGCCATTTTTAATCTTAGAAGATATGGAAACAGATTTTGATTTTTTAAAAAATGAAATAAAATATCCGAAATTAGCAAAACATAATGCGGATCTATTTCAAGTTAAGAACTCTATTGGATCTTACGTTAACGTACTAGACTATGTTTATGATGAGATTTGTTTTGCTGAAAATTTTGGGTTATTACCGAATGATATTAATCCGACAGGGTCAAATATACAGAATAATGAAAATAGGGCAAAACTTAACCTTATATATAAAATGTGGGACGAAACAGATAAGTATTTAGAGTCATGTGGAAAAGTAACCTCTAACAAAATTTTTTCTAAATTGAGCAATTACTTTAATCATAACAACTCAACAGGAGAAATTTTACAAAATTTCAAGCATCTAATGATTGATGAATTTCAAGATATTTCACCTTTATTGGCTAATTGGATCAAGAGCTGTAAGGAAATCTTAGATAAAAGTGGCAGTGGTTCATTGATGTGTGTCGGTGATGATTGGCAATCTATCTATGGATGGAGAGGGAGTGCACCTTCATTTATTACTAATTTTGATAAGTATTTTGGCAAGTCAACTAGTTTGAAAATGACAAATAACTTTCGCTCGAGTCAAATTATTATTAGTGGTGCAGAAAAACTAATAAATGGAGTAAAAGATAAAACCATTGGACGTAATGGTAGGGCAGCCAATTTACAGTATAAAGATGTTAATAATGAAATTGAACTGCACCCATTTGAAGAAGGTAAAGTTCGCGAAGTAATGTCTAAAGTATTAACAAGCACTCCACATAGTAAAATATATTTAATATCTAGAATTTCTTCAGATAGGACAAAATTTAAAAAAATGTTGGATGTAAAACATAATAAAAAATTTTCTGAAGAACTCACAATTCACTCTTCAAAAGGTTTGGAGTCAGAGGTTGTAGTTATTTTAGGTGATTGTAATTATTCAGGCATGGATTTTGTAAGAAATAATTTTATCTCTAAAACAGATCTATGCCCAGCAGATAGTCCTTATCGTGGTTATGATAAGATGCAAAAAGACGAAGCACTTCGGTTAATGTATGTGGCAATAACTAGAGCGAAAAAGCAATGTATTTGGTTTTGTTCACCAAATAGCAAATTTCCTGGTGCTTATGCACAATTCACCCAGGAGAATAATTATTAAATATGAGAAAAATACTATTTAACAGATTTAAGAAAATAATAAAGCATAATAATTTTATGGATTTGGTATCTAAAAATGGTCTTTTTGAGTCTAAAGAATTTACTAAGCCACTTCAAGTAATGAAATTATTAGGTCGAGATGCAGATTATGATAATAGAGAAGAAATTGGTGACATTAATTTAGATAAAGTTATTGGGGTATGCAATACTAAATTTGAATCAAATAGCTGGGAGGACTATAGCTGGTCGAATATATTTTATTTTGATATGCTAACTCGTATGAATATGAACTTAATACTGTTAAAAGATAATATTGATTTCTATTATGGAGATAGCAATATTGGAGTCGGGATGGAGTTTATCAGCGAGGATAATGGAGAGACTTTTTTCATTAACAATGGTAACCATCGTACTTTCATAGCAAAGTTTTTGTTTGCCTTAGAGCGTATTTATACTGGTAAAACCGAAAATATATTACGTAATGTACATTTAATATTTATTAAACCCTTATGAAACAAGTATGTTTTAATAATTATAAGTGGACCATATAATGTTATCTATTATGAAAACATTTCTAATATAGTATCTTTAACACAACCACTTTCTTTTTTAGAAAGATTGCCAATATATTTAAAGAGTCTAGTTTTATCTAATGTTCTTAGCTGGTCTATCACTACGTAATTTATTTTATTTTCTACTTCAATCTCGATTCTGGTTGGTATTCTTGAATGAATTTGACTAGTCACAGGGGCTACAATTACAGTATTTAAAAAATCATTCATTTCATCAGGCGAAACAATCACAACTGGTCTAGTTTTATTAATTTCTGTGCCAACTGTAGGGTTTAAATTTGCAATGTAAATATCAAATTGCTTCATTATGTAGGTCTTCGTCTTCAAAGGTATCAGGAATTAATAATTCATTATGTCCGTTAGACATAAATTGCTTAAATTGTTTGCTCCATCCTTCACGTACTGAATTATTGGATTTTTTTATCACTATTGTTTGGCTTTCTTCTAAATATTCAATATCTAGCGTATCATTAGTCGAAATATGCGCGTAATTTAGGATGCTGGTTGGTATTATCACGCCTTTACTTGTTCCTATATCCCTACATTTAGTATGTAACATTTTTCTCTCCTAATTTATTTGATTAATCCAGTATAATATTATAATGCTATTATAATATTATGTCAAGACGAAATTTAAGTTTAAATAACTTAATCTAGAAATGAAATTGAAATAGTTAAATATAATATGCTTATTCACACAAAATGTGGATAAAAATTAGCCGTAGTTACAGATACAACAATTTAGTGTTACCTAACTCATGTGGATAGCAAAGCATCCGAACAAATCATTAACTGGCCCATGGACAAATTGATGGACAAGTTCTTAACTAGACACACAATTATGCCCACAACGCATTTAACAACTTGTTATCAGTTGCCCACAATCATTCATGGCAACATAATAATTATAATTTTATGATATTTTCAGGACTATCGTTTTAAATTTTTGAATATTTATAAAAATTAATTACATATTATCTATTATGTAATTAAAACCAATTGGGATTGCTTCGGTGATCCCATATGGGATTATCAGGCAGTTCCTTATTATTAAGGAATCATCATGACACAAACTACAACTCAAAGTACATCATCATCGTTAAATCTTAATAGCATATATCAAGATTTATTTAATGTTGCAATCAGTAACCCAGGTAAATTAGCAGAGTATTATCATTGTTTTTATAACTATAGCTTTGGTAACATGCTGTTTCTAATGCATCAAGGGGTTAAGTCTCCAGTTGCAACATTTAAACGTTGGTCTGAACATGGGCGTAAAATAAATAAAGGTTCTAAGGCTAAAAGTATTTGGATCCCTAGCACCAAAAAAGGAACTAAAGAAGATATTGAAGGCGATTTGGTGGAATTTAGCTATACGCGTTTTTTTGCAAAAGCATGTATTTTTGAATTGAACGATACAACTGGGGATAAATATTATACTCCAGAAGTTGAGTTACCTCAATTTGATAAAGCTAAAATTCTTGCTGCATTTGACATTAAAGAAGTTGAATTTTCTGCAATGAAATGTCTGAATACTCAAGGATACGCTAAGTCTACTATTAAAGAAATTGCAATTAATCCTATTGCGGCATATCCTGTAAAAACATTTTTACATGAAGTTGCTCATTGCTTGCTTCATGCACGCAATGAAGATGGTTTGGTTATTGCTCATGGTTTAGAAATACCTGTTTCTTTAAGAGAAGTTGAAGCTGAGTCTACAGCATTTATAGTTGGATCATTTTTAGGTATTCTTGATGATGATGCACAATCATTTTCACGAGCGTACATTCAAAGTTATCTAGTTGAGTTTCCTATGCAAGAAAAAACTTGTCAACGTATTTTTGGTGCTGTTGATAAGATTTTAAAAGCTCTTGGAGAAAACAATATTGATTCAATAGCAGCATAAGGAGCAGCATGATGAAAATCACAATAAAAACTGGAAATATATTCACATCTTCATGTAATGCACTAGTTAACCCAGTTAATTGTGTTGGTGTAATGGGTGCTGGATTGGCCAAACAATTTAAAGGCATATTTCCTGAAAATTTTAAAAAGTATCAGCTTAAGTGTTGGGATAAAACTCTAGTAATTGGAGTATGTTTCACAACTACAGAAGCAAATAAAAAAATAATCAACTTTCCTACTAAATTTCATTATAAAAATGGTAGTGAATATGATTATATTCAAGCAGGGCTAAATGCTTTAGTTCGGCATATTAAGCATTATAAAATTACTTCTGTTGCTATTCCTGCACTAGGTTGTGGCTTGGGTGGCTTAGAATTTTCAAGAGTCAAAGTAATGATAGAGGAAACTCTTTCAATATTAGATGATGAAATTTATGTTGAATTGTACTCAGTTTAACATTTAAAATAATTTTATAATTTATTTAATTTAACCAGGGGTGATGTATTTCACCTCTGGTGAAAATACTATCGTCCCTATTTTATTATGAGGGTATAATTATGTCTACTAACAATGATCAACCGGAGGCTCCTATGCAATTAACAATTACACAAGATAAACTTGTTGATTTGCTTTTGCATGCTGCTACACGCGAAGATATTGCAAGATTAGATACAAAGATTGATAGTAAATTTTCAGAACTAGATTCTAAATTTGAAAAGAAATTTTCTGAGTTAGATTCTAAGTTCGAAAATAAATTTTCTGAATTAGACTCCAAAATCAACAAACTTGACATTAAAATTGATAGCGTTGAATCAAAGCTTTCATCAAGAATTGATAATCTTGAATTGAAACTAGAGGCAAGGTTTAACAAAATTGATGATAAGTTTGATAAACAAAATGCTAAGATTGACCGTATAATGTGGTTTATCCTTGGCTCGATACTGGTGCCTATTTTATTGCACTTCATCAAATAAACTTATGCACTTACTTTGATAGTAATTTTGCATTTGTAGTAATTAAAGATTAAGTTCTTTATTTTAACACTTCCAAAAACACCCTTTTAGGGTGTTTTTTTATTTATTTTAATAAATCGTTAAAGAAATTTGAATAATTTATAAAGTAAATTACATATAGTATATTATGTAACTAAAACTCAATAGGATTGTTTCGGTAATCCCGTTGGGATTATCATGCGATTTCTTTATTTAAGGAATTATCATGTTTAAATTTATTAAAAGCTTTTTTTCTTCTAATAACTCAATTGAATGTACTTTAATTACCAAAGAGTATAAAGACTATCTTGAATCTAGTGTCAAAGCTGGTATTAAGGATAATTTATCTTTGAAATTGCAAGCTATAGATTTCAAATCTAAGGTTATTGAATTAGAATCAGAGTTATTAAAATTACAACTTCAAAATTTGGAATTAAAAATTCAGAATAGTGCTGAGAAATTTGAAGTTATGCATAAAAATATAGAGATACTCAAACTCAATGGAGTAGTAACAAAATTATGCGCGATACGTAAATAAAATTAATAACATTACAATATTATTTAACCAGAGGTGGTTTTTCACCTCTGGTGAATTACTGCCTCATTTTTATGAGGTACTAATTATGAAATTTTATATATCTCCGAATGTAGCTGATTTATTATTGGCTCCTAGTGCTAGAGGTGATATAGAGGGCGCAATTTTGGCAGGTGTGTTAAATGTACTTATTATAGGCTTAGGCTTTATAGCGTACAAACACATTAAACAAAATATAAAGCTGAAATTACTGTTGAGTAAAGCTAGAAAAAGTCATTATTCTACTCGCAAGGCCAGAGTATGAAACTTTTAAAATTTATACTTAGCTTGGGTGGCGATAAGTTAACATACATTGATGTTCTAGCTGATTTAAGGACTATCTCAGTTGCAGCTTTAGTGGTTGGTGGTGTATCTAGATTCTTTGGGGTACATGACCATACTAATGTTATAATTATGTCATTCATGACATGGATTTCTTGTATCATTTTAATCCATATATTAAGAAAGTTAGTAAAATGATTTTAATATATTTACTGTTGGGTGTAATAATTACAATGCTGTTATCATTAACTTTTATTCCAAAAAGCTATCTTAAAGATGGTGGTTGGTCTGACAGCGAAATTGATAGCGTTAAGAAATTTTTTCATACAACAAACTTATACAAATAAAAAAATATCAAAATTAATTCAAAAATCGTTTAAAATTTTTGAACATTTCTAAATGCATATTACATATAATGTATTATGTTAATAACAAACTCACTTTGGGACATTTTATATACCCATTGTGGGTGTATAGTGTTCCTTATTCTAAAGGAATCTATTATGTTAAAAATTCAATTAATCGGTAATGTTGCTGCTTCTGCTGAACGTCGTGTATTAAAAGATGGCAGTTATTTCTTGGTTTTAAATGTTGCTGTAAATGGTGGCACTAAAGATCGACCTCGTACCGATTGGATTAAAGTAAATATTAATAGCCCTAAATTAATAGCAGTAGCTGAACAATACGTAACTAAGGGAACTCTGTTATATATTGAAGGCTTTCCTGGTGTTGATGGTTATATTAATAAAGAAGGTCAAGTTGTTGCTACTCAAAAAGTTTCAGCATCTTCTTTTAAGATACTAGGTTCATCTAATGCACCATCTAAAAACTCAAGTTCTGATGATACTGTTGTTGAACCTACTGGTGAAACACACTCTGATGATACTACTTTTACTGAAGACGATATCCCTTCATTTTAACACTTCCAAAAAACACTCTTTTCAGAGTGTTTTTTTCATTTCTGCTATTCATGATCAAAAACCTTCAATTTTTACAAAATCAGATTACACATAAATTATTATTAAAATCCAAAAATACGCGTTTTCGTTGGTATTTTTAATTTTACTACATTATAGAATACAGTATTAATTATCAATTCTTAATGGGAAAAACAATGCTTGTAAAGCTAAATGTCAATGTTGATGATGAAAATCAATTAATTACTATTGAAAAAGATAAACGCAATGGATACTTTAATTTTGCGCTATTAAATAGCAATGCAAGAATGATCTCGTTCAAAAATTTAAGAACATTTCAAGAGCTCATTGATGTATTTGTTATGTTATGGTGCAATAGCTATAGCCTAGTTGAAATAAATAACCGGCTAGAACACCAAATTAAAAAGATATTTGAGAAATGGTTTGATGAAACTAAGGAATATAGCCTTGAAGTACAGGCTTAAACTTAAATTTCTAATTATTTCATTGCTTACCTTTAAGTTATTTGCAATTGAAATTACAGAAGTATTTTCATTTACATGCAGTCACTGCTACAACATAGAAGCTCAAGTTGAGCAAGCATCTACATCAAAAGGAGTTGTTTTTGTTCCTGTGCCACTTTATGATCCACGAAATCTAAATGAAGTTGCCGCAATAAGTGCTTATTTTGCTGCTGTTTCTTTAGGTAAGGGCAACGTATTTAAAAGAGCATATTTTGATGCTATTTTTGTTCGAGGTCTTGAAGCATACTCAAAAGAAGCTTTAGTTTATACATTAAATCAATCTGGCTTAAATAATAAATCATTCCTTACTCTTGCTGGTAGTAAACAGACTACTACAATGGTTAATTATGCGGTTAATTTAGCAATTAAATATAACGTTACCAGCACACCAACGTTTGTTGTGAATGGAACTAAATTTTACGAAGGTGAAAATGGTATTCAAGAAATATTTATTGGTAATTAGTAGCCTGGGATTTATGAGTTTGTCTGGAGCTGTATGTACAAACTCACAAACATGTTTGGATGACGGAGTTGCATACTCAAACAATAATACTGCCAGATCCACAAGTAATATTAATAATTCAGTTATTGAATCTGCAGTTGGAGCAGATCGTATCGCTAATGCTAATAGCACCAAAGATTCGATTCAAAACTCAATGGGTGGTAATTATAAAAATATTGATGGTATGAATAATGCAGGAAACTCTCAAGCTGCTGCATGCCAGGGAAAAAACACCCCAGAATGTAGCGCATATAATTACTATAACGATCCTTTAACTAAACAGGGTCAAGATAGTATTAAAGATGCAGTTAGTATGGCTAGCGATTTAATTAATAAAAAAATAACTGAAAATGTAGAAATTCAAGGGTATTGTGCCGCTAATCCAAATGATTCAATTTGTAAAATGTGCGCAAAGGATCCGTCACAAGCAATGTGCCAATCTGGTAACAAATGCACCACAATTAGTTATAAATCCACTGGCGTAGAAACTAAACATGCTTGTGAGATTGTTGGCCAACGAGGATACCAATGTAACTCATGGGTAGATGACGTGGTTTCTCATTACGATTATGTACCACCAAGCCCAGTTGATGGAACTATTTTGGCTCAAGCATCAAATGCTGATAACTCCAAAACATATTGTATGGTTAATGCAAGAGTTATAGCGAATGAAGCATTAACTAAAGGTGGAATGGTACTAATTACCGTTACAAATCAAAATAATGATTATCCATATGGACCTGCCGATACAAACGTTAATATGGAAATGTCTGGTGCTGGTAAGAATTATTTATATAAAAATAGTAATAATGGCAATACTAACAAAACTGTTCGTGGCGATATTAGTGGTGCTAATTGTTCTGGAGATAATTGCACGATTACCGTCAACACTGGTTGCATTCATAATCAGCTTGGTGGCAATGATTGGAGTAGAACGGCATCTGTAACTTTAAATTACACTAAGCCAAAGATAAGTTCAAATAAATTAGTTATTGATAATGTAATTTGGAAAGATGATTGTACCAGATAGTTATTAATCATAGTATTAGTGGTCATAATCAATATTTAATGGTATTACTTTAGGAGATTTTAATGTACTTTAATATAAAAACTGAATTAGCTCTATCATTACTCATGTCTTTAGGTATTGCTATAGCAGCACCGACATCAACATCTGAGTCGGCGGTATTAAATACAATTAAATCAGTAAATAATTCTAATGTTGTTATTAAATTTGTGAATAATAATATACAAATGACGTTTACTAATAAAAACTCTGAGCCAGCAATTATCACTCAGATTAATCAATATGTTAATAATGCAGTATCTTGTGCTAGTTCAAACAGTTCATATTTAATTCAGTCTGAATCAACACTTACATTGTTTCCATTTACAATTCCAGATATGAGTAATTGCTTTTCACAAGTGCATTTATTTAAACGTTACGCAAGTGGAACTTATCCAACTGTCCTTGGTTTATATGATGCAGATAATCTTTTTAAAGGCTCTAATTACATTTCAGACTGGGGCGCATATGTTTTAACCCCAGTTGCATTTAGAATTACCTATTCAGTTGGTAAGATTAATAATCAAGTTGCAGTCATTAAATATTTTGCGTATAAAATTAATGAATAAATTCTTATTAATAGTTTCTATAGTAGTTGTTTCTCTATTACACAATTGCTTTGCGATAACTCAATCATGCAGTGAGGCAAGTTCTGTTTGTGTAGATAATTCACCATACAAATATTTTAATGGGGTGGCTATTACTATGGCCCAGGCTGGAGTTTCTTGTTGGAAGTATGACAAATCTTATAATTGCCCATTAGTTGATAGCTGTAAGCAATGGATAGATAAAGGATGTGTAGTAGATATATCTAAAACTGTATGTACTGAGAAAGATGGTAATGGTAAATGTAAAAGCTGGACAAAAGAGGTAGTCTGCTCAACTGGATCTGAAAACACAATGATAGCTTGTGGGAATGATATATGCAAACCATCAGCAGATGGAACACAGACAACTTGTTATAAAGCGGATCCAACGACCGATACAGATTTTGGTTCTGCGATGGCTGCATTAGAAATGGCCAATGAAATGGGTACTATGAAAAACTGCTATGATAAGACAACTGGCCTTAAGTGTCAAATGTCAGATCCTAATGATCCAAGTAAAGGAGTAAATGCTAACTGCGAGTGCCTGTTTTTTCAGGGTAAATTCATGACTTATAAAGATAGCTGGATTATTTGGGGTGGTGGTTGCGCAGCAGGAAATACGGCAACGTTCTGTGGACGAGTCGCTGAAGAAGCTGGAAACAATAGTTTTAGATCAACTGGACCAGTTCTAAAGGCAAATAATGCTATGTTAGCTGCAGCGGCACCATTGCCTACAAGAAACGTTGATGTTTGGAGTGATAAAGGTCAAGTTAATGCGAGTTTAACTGGTAATAAAGATAATACAGGAATACGTGGTGGTGGAAATCAGTACGTTTATAGCTTTGCTAGTTCAAATAAAGGATTCGATGAAGGCGGCCAAAATGTTTCAGGCGTTTCGGATCAATGGGCAGAAACAAATCAAAAAAATGCCAATTTGCAAATTGCGGCTAGCTCTAGTGAGCAGGTAATAGATAAAGATAATCCAAATGCCCAGAACAATACCGTTAGATGGAATACTGGAGGTAGTCAAACATCTCAGGGTAGTACAGCAAAAATGGATGGAACTATGAAAGTTATTGGTGATGCAGCAAAGATGGTTGGCGATGTAATGGATTTTACTAGTGCTTTTTCGCAAGCATGCAGTCCAGAAGACAGTCAAAAAATGATTCAAGTTGGTAAACGTCATTGCTTATTTGGGTATGGTGGTGTACCTGGACCTGAAACCAATCAATGGGTACTTTACAGTTACGGTGATAAAGAACGATGGGATATGCAGCATTGTGGCAGTCAGATGACTTTTTGGGGTTCTACAACATCTTGTTCATCTGGTGCTCAAAATGAGCAATTATGCAAAAATAAGATTGAGTGCCTATTGGATCCAAGTCAATGTGATTCAGATTATTGTTATAGACAACATTTGGGTGGTGCTAGTGGTCAGGCATGTGGCGGAATAACTGGTGGTAATGATGTAATATGGAAGGGCAATGTTAATTGTTGCTTTACATCAACTATCTCAAAAATTATAACTAAAGCAGCATTTGAGCAGCATGTTGGAGGAAGACCAAGTTTACTGAATATTCGTAATAATGTTGCAATATATAAGGATCTCGAAGTTTGTACCGTTCAAGATCTGGCAACTGGATTGTGTAACCCAGCTAATGATGGGTTACAGACGTATAACACTTTTCAAGCTATGTGTGAACGTGGAATTACAATTAGTGAAATGCAAGCAATTGATTTTGCAAAGGTTGATTTTACTGAATTTTATGAAGAAGCTAACAAAGGTATAAATTCAAGTAATTATAACCCGAACTCACAAACAAAGAATAATCAACAAAATAGAATTTTTGATGATACAGAGCAAAAAAAGCAAGATGCTAACCAGGTTCAATCTACACAACAGTTACAAGGGCGCAATTATTTCTCATTTTAGGATTATATTGTGAACACAAACACTTTAAAACATCTAAAAATGGTGTATGGTGATAAATGCACTATGTGTCAGGTTGAACCTTCGACTGTTTTATACTTTATTATTCCTCAAGCTAATTTAAAGCATACGCGTAAATTAAATAAGCGTGGAAATAGAACTAAGCGAGTGCCTCGGCCAATAATTTCAAATAATAGCTATGATAATTTGTTACCTGTTTGCCAGAGCTGTAAGAAAAAAGATCAACTTAGTATTTATATCAGGATATCACAAGGAGAGATCATGCGTATTGATGCGGTACGCGCGCAACATGGTTTTACATTAATTAGTTCATGTAGTTGTCAACGTGAGTTGCACAAATTAATATCAATAAATCAAGAAAAGGATGCTTTAAATGTTAATTAAAATCAATCAGTTAAAAAAAATCGAAATTATGGTGAGTCCTGAAATACCGGAGAGGATTAAGGCATTATCAAGTAAAGCTTCATCACTAGGCTATAACGTGGACATTTCTACATCAATAAGTAAATTCTTAGATAAAGAATTAAATAAAATTGAAGAACAACTGGAGAAAGAAATTAATGGTCAAGGAAATTTATCTGATAATGAACGTTAAAATGATGGAACGTATATCTCTGCTATTATTTTGTGGTAGTAACGCATCATGAATATTGAAAATATTCTAATTTATGGTGCACTAACGATTTATATCATAAATTTAATTCCAATTTCTCCAGTTTTAATCACTACTACTTTTGCTCATGTGCAAATAGGTAAATTACTACCATTATTAGTACAAAATGCAAATAATAAAAAATTTAGTAAACGAGTATTATTTACATCAATAACAGTATTTCTTTTATTAATCTGGAATATATTAGTTGTGATGAGTCTTTTTTACTTAGGCGACAAATTTCCAAATTGGATATTGACGCATACCAACAATAAGATTATACTTTTTTTAACCTTTAATTTTTTCTTATTGAGCTCTATATGGGGGTTTCTGTCCCTCTATGTTGCCTTTCAAATGAGTATGGATCATACTAGAAGAATTAATAGGATTATGAATAGTTTTGTAAAGGATAATAAATCATCTAATCTATTAATGGCAATTAAAATAGCTCGATGGATTGAAATAAAATGGGGCCACGCTCCAACAAACATTGAGGTTATATTAATGAAACTAGATATTGTTGACTCATGGTTTATAGCTAGTAATTATCAAATATCACTAAATAGCAACATTATAAAAATTAGGGATGAAAGTAGAAATATTGAAGCTTTTGAATCCTACAAGGACTTCATTAATTATAAATTTATTTGATATCGGAAATACGCAAATTACCAACAATTTCAGGAGCATTACTAGTTAATAACATTTTATAAATTTAAACATGCTTACCATGTTTTTTCTTCGAGTAATAAATAAAAGGAATATGTCATGAATAAACTATCAGTAATTTTATCATTTTGCGTAATTGCTACTGCCAATGCTACAACGCCAATTTCATCAGGTGCAAGCTTTGATATTGGCTTTAGTCCAAATCAAGGTAGCTTGGAGTTAGTATTAAAAAGTATTAATGCGGCCAAGAAATCAATACATGTTGCAGCATACAGCTTTACGTCTAAACCAATCGCAGAGGCATTATTACAGGCTAGTAAACGTGGTGTAGACGTTAAGGTAATCGCTGACCAAAAATCTAACTCAGGTAAATATAGCGCAACTACTTATTTGGCCAACAATAAAATCCAAGTAAAGCTTGATGGTAATTATCCAATCTTTCATCATAAATTCATGATTATTGATGACATTAATTTAGAAACTGGATCTTTTAATTATAGCGCAGCAGCAGCAAGTAAAAATGCAGAAAATGTATTGGTTTTATGGAATGTTCCACAAATTACAGCCACATATAACAAAGAATGGAATAACTTATGGAATGAAGCTATACCAGTCTCGGCTAATTATTAAATGCATAAGTTAGATTTAATTGGGGTAATAAATGTTAATTAATGAAATCACAAAGGCATTAAAACAAATCAATTTTATAGTAATTATTGGTGATTCTGCAACAGGAAAAACCAGTACTATACTAGATTTAATTCGTATTAATCTAGATGAAGGGCGTAATTATGTCTTAATTACCAATGATATACACAATCACAAAGTATCATTTGCAGACTCAAAAATAGATGTAATTTATATTGAACAGTTTAAACAAATTAGTATCACATGTGATTTACTAATACTTACTGAAAATTACTATCTTCAGACTGACGTGAGCATCATTGAATTTGCATGTGCTAATTTTATTGAATGTTTGATTAACATTCAAAATAATCTAACGATTTACATAGATGATGTGCCACAACACCTTTTAGAATATTTATTAAATCAAATAAATATAAAAAACATACTCAATAATTTAAACATAAAATTAGTTGTGACTAGTTATGTAGATGATTTACCAATGGAAAGCATAAGAACGTTATCTCCTGAGGTATTTGTTTTACAAAGATCTTAAATCAAAATCATAATAATGTTTAATTTACTAGCAATGGTGCTAGTAGCTAATCTAATGATTCTTTATAAAAACTTAAATAGATTATAATTCTCATTTGCTGGTCATTTGCAGGATCAGCAATTTTGAGGTGATATTTAATTTGAGTTATAATTAAAACAATATATTATGGTTTAACTTTCATTTGATGGTCATTTGATAAAATTTAATAATTAAGGAATTTAAAAGATATGAAAAGTATAACCATTCCAATAGAGGTCTCAAATACCTTACTTAGTAAATATTGTGCTGAATGTAATTACCAGACAGCAGAGGAAGTAAATTCAGATGAATTGAGAGTTTGGTTAGAAAGTTACTACAAAAAACTTGAGCAGAAGAGCACTAATGAAAATTAAATTTTTAATGACCACCTTAGCTGTTATAAGTACAGTCTTTGCAGAAAATCAAATACTTGAGCAATATGCCGTAAATAATCTAAATGTTAATGAACAAACGTCTTCAATTGTGCAAGGTATTCAAGAGTTTGGTGCTTCTCAAATACAAATACAATATGCTGGTGCATATATATTTTTAGCTAACGAAGTGATGGTAGGAATTACGTCTCAAAGCTCAGTACCTATTCAATTAGTTCCAATTAATGCGTATTATAATTACAATAATGGACAAATCACTGTCAGCTTAATAGGAGATCCAGCAAAACAAGAGGCTGATGGCTCGAACACTCAACAATCAAGTGGGAGCTTCTTCGATTACACAACACCAGAAAGTGGGTTTTTCCAAAATCAATAAATGCACCTTAATTTAGGTGTTTTTTTATATTCAAAATACGCGTTTTCGTTGGTAATTTATTTATTTTGAAATTGTATAATTCCATGTAGTTTAAATCTATGACTATCGGTTTATATAATAAAGGAGTAAATAAAATGTTAAATAAATTAGAATCTGGTAATAAAATTTATAGATATTGTAATAATTTAATTAATGTCGGATGGTTTAGTGGTTATATCTTTAATTTAAGTAAAGATCGTAAATCTTTTTTTCTACGTCAATCAAGCTATGCATCACATTTATTTTTTGTTGAAATGGCTCAAAACGATTTTTTACCAAGTATTTTCAAAGAGGGATCAGGTATTAAAATCATGGCTCGCTTGGTTCCAAGTGAAGTCGCAGGGATGAAATCAATTAAATTAACTCCAGTCTATGCAGATAGAGCTCCTAAAAGCCAACTTCCTGATATAGAAGATCAACCAGAAACACCACCTCAAGATAAAAAGTTCGACCCGTACTTTGCTTACAATCTAACACCAATAGCTGGAACTGCGGTGAATACTGTGTTACTTGCTGGATTCATTGACACACTTATCCATGATACCAACGAAAATGGTGAGATCAAAGGTGATTGTTTATTAATGGATTTAAGAACCGGTCCAAAGGATGTATTACCTATCAGAATTTATGGAAATAGAGCCAAGTCAGAATTTAACACTATCAAAAGAACACCAAATAAAGGTAAGTTTCAACCAGTCTCATTTAATACACAGCTTCGCTCCAAAATAATTAAAGTTGAAGATCCTGAACAAGGAGAAGTAAATCAAATAATTTCTTATGTTCATTCAAGCGTTATAACAACTATGGATCCAGAAGACTGCGCTGATTATTTTCTTGGTCATCCAGATTGGTTCTTGGAGGTACAAAAAAATTGGTTGGACCAACAAGCTGAAATTCAAAATTAAATTAATTATGAGTAACCAAAGTTTATATGATTTAGATTTATCAGAGAATCAAAATAAATTGATTTCTGTTATTAGATACCACGTTAAGACAATTTTGGTTACTCATGGTGCTAAAAGATTACATAGCCTTTCATGGATGTTTGAAAATCACGATGTAATGGGTCAAGTTTCACTAAAAGACTGTTGTCATGCTCTTGAAATCTCAATTAGTCTAATTAGAATTAGAATGCAATATGAGATATATTCTAAGCGTTTAAACCTAATTAATGTATTTTATAGCCAATTACCTGACGTTTTAGTCGAAGAAATTTTAGTCTATGCAAATTTAGAATCACTAAAGATAGCAAAGCTAATTTGGTGTAATCCTGGAATCAACATCAAACAGCTTTATAATATTAGCCCCAATATAGACTTAAACGTACATTTAGAAAAATTAAACAAATTTATTGTTTTGCAGGATGATAAATATTATCTGCCAGGACGTAACATTAAAGACAATCAGAACATAAATTGGGCTAAGTGTTGGAGCTTTTATGATTAAAAATAATCCGATAATCAAATCAACAATTGTGATATTTATAACATTCTATTTATTCATTGCTATATGGTGCTTTTTAGATCAACAAATCCATATGGATGACTTAATTAACTCTCTATTTACATCAATTAGTATTATTGTTACAGTCATCTGTATAGGATTTATGTGGACATTTGGCATATTCTGGTTACGTAAAAAATCTTTACTTGGAGACTTGAACAAAAAGAGATCAAATGGCCGCTATAGTAATACGCAGGGTAACTTACCAATTATACAGTATCATAAATTTTCATCAGTGGCATCTACTAAAAAATCTTTAACACCAATCATCTCTAACTGGGTTTTAAAGTCTACCGATAGTGAATCTGTATACATAAATTTATTATTAAAAGTTGCTGGGATTTTAAAACAAAACCGTAAAGCATTGGCAGAATTAAATGGGTCAAATCTACTTTATACGCATAGTAAAAAAGTTACTGGAGAAATCCTTAAGTTACAGCAAACTAGCGTAGATAAATTAGCTATACAGTCACAGTTCGATAAGGATGAAAATTTTAATAAGTATCATCTTAAAATTGAAGATGTTATTAGGATTTTAAATTCTCCATTAATGGTGGTTTTGGGTATGTGTCATGACGTAGGCAAATTAGATTCACCAATAGAGCCTGGTCAGAAATTGTACCTATTAGATTATGGTATTAGAGGGCGGAATTTGTTAGCAAAATTAGATGAAACATGGTTATTGCCTAAAGATGAGGTAAATGATCTGTTTATTGTAATGGCTAATTACAATGATTATGGTAAATCACCTAAACTATTACAAAATGGTGAGTTAATCTATAAATCTGCGACATCAACATGTTTAACAATGCTTCTTTTACATTGCCATAATTTGGCATTATTGAATAATGAAGAAACTATTGAGCCAGAAGAAGATGAAGAAGATGAAGAAGATTTTGATAATGTAGTGCCAGTTATCGAAGAGTTGAAGGAAGATATTTCATCATCAGATCACATCGCACTAGTTAAAATAAATAATGACACATTAAAGGAACTTTCTAATCAAGGCTTTACAGAGAATTTAGAAGATGCAATATCAATTAATGAAATATTTAATCCATTAAATGTATTGCCAGGAAACACAAAACCTCAAGATAATATTCAACCCCAAGAAGTAAAAATTAAAGATTTACAGTTATCCTCAACAATAAAACAAAAATCAGTTCAGGTATTAGATCTGTCAATGAAGGAAAATAAAAAGGAAGAAAATAATCAAACCATACATGGGTTATTTACTTCAAATACCATAAGCGACAAAGTTGAAGCTACTCATCATATAACAAAACCACAAGTTGACTTCTCTAAAATAGTTCGTCCAAACTTGAGTAGCAAATATGTAAAATCAAAGGTTAGAGAGACTAGCAATAAACCATATAGCATTAATAACTCAGACAAAGAAGTTATTGAGGATGTGTCTGATGATCAAAAATAGCCAATACAATGATTTTTATATTGCATTGCATGATTTAATTCAGTCAAGTACTTCATTGGATAATGTTGCAGAATTAGTATTTATAAATAGGTACTGTAATGGATTATGTACTGGAGTAGCTAAAAAATTCAAGGTATCTGCAGAAGACTTAATGGCCGAGATAATTTTGAATATTTTGGATAATTCATTATTTGGAGCCGTATTAAGCAGGCATTGTGCTTTTAATGGCAGGGTATTTACATACCAAGTTATGAATATTGCTAAGTTATTACAACGTAAAGAAAAGACTTATAGTAGTGATGATTTAAATATGGAGTGGATTCCTTCAGGTGAAGACCTTGAGATGAATGTTATAAATAAATTATCTGAAGAACAATTGAGTTTATCGTTAGAAACGATTAAAAAAAATAAGCTCCATGAATTACAAAACTTATATGAAGAAATAACAAATGGAACAATTGACATTAAAAGATTTTGTCAATCAGTTGAATTAACTCTCTATCAGCTAATGACGAATATTAAAATTAATAATTCGTATAAATTGTTTAACCACCCTGAATACTTTGCTTCAGAATTAACCTTAATATTAGATAAATACATTGAGTTATTTAATAAATGGTTTTTACAGATTGACTGTCATATTCGAGACCTAATTATTCAATATCGTGATTGGGCTGGATTATACAGAAAGCTAAATCCCAAGTTAAGTTATGCTGCATTTACAAGGAAGTACTCAACGCCAAGTATATGGGACATGTCGGAGCTAGAGTTACTTTTGGAGGTTGCTAATGCTTGATTTTCTAAATTTAACCGGAGGTTGGGATTTCAAAACAATTATTGTAGTTGCAGTACTTGCTTTTTTATTCTATTTATTACTTCTAATCATTCCTGGTGTTGGGATTGTCGTAAAGCATATCACGCATACTATCTCAAAATATGTCCTTCATCCATTATTTCATGCCACGGTCGTTGTAGTTGGTACATGGATAATGCAGTTTTTTTGGTTTTTATTTAAATATTTAATTTTTGCACTAAAAGTATATTTTTATAACATCTCTAAAACACATGGGAAAATTTATCCAAAATTAGCTAAAAAGAAAATCGGGGTTATTGATGAATAAAAAATTACTATGGCTAATTATATTATTGACACACCATGCTTTTTCAGAAGACTTAGGAGCAATTGGTAAAACCTATCCAATAGGAGAGCAAAATTTGATGGATTACATAAAATCAAGAGCTACTACTTTAGTAAATAATGGTCAGTGGGAGAATTTACGTAAAAAGGCCGTTAGAGATACAGAAAATAGAATAGATCATCCACCAGTAATTGCTGGAATTTATCCAACTATAGAGAGCTCCGTACGTTATTATGATCCAGCGGTTAAGATCAATCAAGATATTATAAATCCATATGATAAAAGCATTATCGCTCGTAAAGGACAAATTGTAAATCCCACAACTTATATGGCGTTCAATAACGAATTAATCTTTATTGATGGACGAGATAAAAGCCAAGTTGAATACGCGTTGGCAGAAAGCAAACGCTCACCTTATCAAAGCAGTATTGTTTTAATTGCGGCCAATAATTTTAGAGACCTATTGAAGCAACAGCAACACCTGTTTTTCTATGATCAAAGCGCGACTTTAACGAAGAAGTTTAATATTAGACATGTACCAACAATTATTTACCAGGATCAAATTAAGCCTACTAAATTAAGAGTCGAGGAAGTTAAGCTATGAAATACATTACATTACTAATATGTGTAGTTTTGATGGCTGGATGCTCCAGATTTGAGAATGCCAAATTAAAGGAATGTGAATTCAAAAATAGAAACATTGCAGAATCAAGTTCACTATATCAAGCAAAATTACAGATACAAACCGAAAAAAATTTAAAATTGGAGAAAGCTCTGGAATCTGAAGTTGAATCTAGAGTACGTACTCAAAGGTTATTATTGATAAAAGAACGCGAAAGCATGATTAATGAAAATAATAATGCTCGAGCAACATTACGTAGTATTTTTGGATTGTCTATTATTGGCATACTGATTAGTTTTGGTATGATTAATTACTGGTTTTTAACGAAATATATAAAAAGAAAGCCAAAAGATGAAAAGTAATCTTTATCGAGTTTTAATGATGCTATTTACGGCGTTAATTATAAATAATGCTAACGCTCAATGTGTTGGAAAGTGGGCCAACCCAATAACTGATATTTGTTGGTCTTGCATGTTTCCATTTATGATTGCAGGAATCCAAATTGATAATTCACATGGCGAGCAACCGAGTGGATCTTTCACAGCTCCACCTGTTTGTGCAGGAATGACACCAATTGGTTTTAAAATTGGTATTGGAATGGATTTCTATGATCCAAATAGAATTGTTGATGTGACAAGAACTCCATATTGTATGGTTGGACTTGGAGGAATAGACATGAGTGCAGGGATTGCATCATTATACAAGCGTGCCGGTACATCAAAACAAGATGAAAAGATTAAAGTAGAACAGTTTTATCAAGCCCATACTTATATAGATCCGCTATTGTTTTTACTTGAGGTACCAATTGATATGTCTTGTACTCAAGCTGCAGCTTTTGATGTTGGTTATTTAACTGAGTTAGATCCACTGTGGAATAATGATTCATTAACGTTTTTCTTAAACCCTGATGCGATTTTATATGCCAATCCAGCAACAGCCGTAACGTCAGCCTTAGACTGTGTTAATAATTTACCTGGTGCGTGGAATATAACTAGTGGTTTAGCTTACTGGAGTGCTGGCTGCCAAGGGTCAATGTACCCATTAGATGGCAACTTGCCAGGAGATACTTCAATTAATGATAGTGTTCTAACCATGGAGCGATTACTTCATAAAAATCATCGTCAATTAATTGAATTTTCGACAGCAGGACCTCTTGCCATGTTTGCTTCTTTGGTGCCGCAGCCTCTAATGAATAAAACCGAGTATAAATACAGTATGATTTATCCAATGGGATTTTCTGATCCTTTGTCAGGTGGTAAATGTTGCTCTCCATTTGGCAGAACAACGTCGGGATGGAGTTCAGGACATTCATTTCCAACAATGGGCGAAGATTTCAGTTTTCATATCTACCAACGTCGAGACTGTTGTAGTGGTATCACCATTCCAATGTAACTAAATATTTAAGAAAGAGATTTAATGTTCAATCAAGTAGTTCAATTGTGTCAATACACAAGCATCATATTAGTTTGTTTAGGCTTTGGTTTTAAATCGTATATTTTTGCAATATTAGATAAGGGTACTTCTAAAAAAGATTCAGTGTTAGAAAATGAAGCAAATTATTTAGTGATTTATACTATCTTAAATCTAGTTTTATTATTTTTACTACCTATTACTTTGCTGTTATCAGAAATAAACATAGTTAACTCCCATGAAAATGGTTTTGATCTCATGGTAACAATTGAGACAATAAAAACTTCAGTTCCATTATGGCTAACAATGGTGGGTTTTGTATTACATCTGCTATTTATGTCAAAACCATTTATGAAAAAAGTACATGATTTAAATAAAATCAATGGATACCATGATGAATAGAAGCCATAATAACCACTCAAATAAAGCTTCTCATCAAAAAGTACTAACTATTTTTATGCTTTTAACTTCAATAAAAGTATTTGCGGTTAATGTAAATTTAGCAAATATTCAGGCCAAGAATGAGAGTCAAATTAACTCAATCAATACTAACTATCAAGCTACTCAAGTAAATAATAAATCACTCTTTGGGCAAAGTAATGTTGAATCTGTTCAGCAGAGCAATCAAATTAAAATTAGTAATCTTAAGTTTGCACCAGGTAATATGCCAAATATTGATTTAGCAACGATAATCCCAAATAAACTGCAGCTGGACCAATTAATTAATCAATCTCAAAAATCGATGAGTGAAATGCCAGAGAACAGTAATATTTATTTGTTTTTAAGCTTTACCTCATTGGATAAAGATACTGTGTTAATGTATGCTAAGCAAGCATCTAAATATAATATTCCAATTATACTGCGAGGGTTCATTAATAACTCATTTAAAGAAACTGGCACCTATATTAAGGCAATAAGAGAGCAATATCCAGAACTAACTATTCTAATCGACCCACCAGCATATGAAAAATATGACATAAATGTAATTCCTGCACTAGTTGTTGCTAAGTCCGCTGCAAATCCTATAAAAGACGGCTGTAATGCACCAGGTGATTATGTAAAGGTTTATGGAGAAATTTCTATAACTGGAATGTTAGATTATGTTAGATTCAATAGTAAAAATCCAGCACTGGTCTTGGCTGCTAACAATAGTATTAATGGAATTCGAGCTAAGAGGTATTTTAAAAGTGAATAGAATATTAATACTAAGCATGTTTACTGCTATTTCTTGGGCTGATACGACCATGATAGTCAATAATCAGCCATCTAACCAGCAAGCCATTGCAAATGTAGCCACAAGGATAAATCCCACAAATATTAAGCACCAGCAGTCGTTACAAAATCAAGAAACCCAGCTAGCAATGTCCATTGATGAAATTACTCATATTCCCACATGGAGAAGTTTTATCTTAATTAGAAACTCCAGAATTAATGAAATAATCAGTCCAGACATATTAATTCAAAAGTTGAATACTTATCTTATACAAAATAATCACCCAGCCTTAACAAGTTATCAAGTTAACCAAATAGTCAAAGCGGCAAATGCGGTAAATTAGGACTTTCATTCTCTCATGTGAATTTGGACCATGTCCAACATGGAATAAACCATTTGCTGATTGATGGATAATTCCCGTGGATAACTCGTTGAGTTAAACACCGGTTTACCCACATTGCAGCTAACAGCTTATTATCATTAATTAACAATCGATTGAATGAAATAATAGTAGGTTTTGGATGAAATAAATAGCAGAGTGCAACAGATCCAATTTACAGAACACCATTCAGAGTAGTTACAAGTATTACCAGAAAAAGAACTTCCAAATTTAAAAATTGAAATTAATGGGAAACAATAACTCCATTTATTTACGGAGTAACTTCGGTGAATGTAGTGGATTCAAGTAATTCTAATGTTGGTGCTTTTGTTGACTTAAATAAAATAATTGGGAGTATAGTATCAAATACTATTCCACTGACAATTTCACTTGTTAAGCTGGTGAAATATTTATCAAAAACAGTATAGATTATTAAGTGAATAATCATGCTAATTAGAAAACCGGTTACCTGCTTATTGCTTGCTTTTCTATTCCACATTATAAAAGCGAATATCAAAGATGTTAAACCATATGGATCATATGTGGCAGTAAAGAAGTATCCGATTTTTGCAGTTTTATTGAGTTTTTTATTTGTTTCTAATCGGTGCTGTAATATTATATTCATTTTTATAATTGCTTGCTATCATTGAGTAATTTTATTTAAGTTAGTTCTAATTCTTTGGTAAATATTTTTACGATGAGAAATACCAATCGCTACAACAACTAACCGATTATGTTCCAATTTACATACTATCCTATAATCAGCAACGCGATAACGGTGCAACCCAGCTAAGTCACCACTTAAAGGCTTTCCAAATTGGGTTGGATCTTCACAGCCTTCAATGTTTTTTAACAGATATTTCATGATTTGCTTAATTATTGGTTTGTCCAGAGCAGACAGGTCATCCTGAGCAAAACTAGAAAACTCAACTAGCCAGGTCATATTGAGCCATTATTTCACTTAATGATTTATTTTTAGATGAATCATACTCTTTCAGCCGATCTACGGCTAAGTAGTAGTCTTCAAGCTCTTCAAGTTTTTCATTAATGGCTTGTTTTGCTAAAAATGACTTAGTTCGACCAGTTCTTTCAGCTAACTTAGCTATCCTAGCTTCTAAATCCTCTCCAAGTCTAATTGCAAAGCTCATTCTATTGTACCTTCTTATGTATTACAGTTAACTACATTGTAACATCGTAAATTAACATTGTCAACTATATATTATTGTGTGGTATTATCTGCAATGTTATAGCGTAAGTATTATTGTATAAGGATCAATTATAAAATGGTAAATCATAAAATAACTAGATTTTTTCATCCAGTTGGTCAAGGAGCATTTTATTCAGAGCGACATTTAGTAAATGAAGCTCAATTTAATATTGTCTATGATTGTGGTAGTAGTTCAGCATCAAATTATATTGACAAAGTAATAAAGACAAGCTTTAATCGAGATGATTGTATTGATATACTTTTTATATCTCATTTTGACGCAGATCATGTAAATAAAATATCATTACTATTGAAGAATGTACGACATATAAAAAAAGTAGTTTATCCATTATTAACGTTTAATGAAAAAGAACTTCTCAAAGTTTTCTATTCGGATAAAAATTCAGATGAATGGCACTTAATAGATAATCCAGATTTATTTTTTAACAAACATCTTAATAGCAAGAACGACAAAACTATGGTTATTGGAGTCATGGCACATGATTATCAAGAAAAGAATAACGATGAAAATATTTTAACTAGCGGTGCTCATATAGGTATTGATATTGATAAAAAAATTAATTGGGTGTTTATTCCATATAATTATCACTCCACTAGTAGAGTTGAAAAACTTAAACAGATTCTAATGGAGGATCTTAATGTAACAGAAGAGAAGATTATAGTAACTTTAAATTTATACCTAAGCCAAAATAAAACTCGTGAGATTAAAAAAATTTATAATCAACTTGAAGATACAATCAATAACAATTCCATGTTAGTTTACTCAGGACCAAATAATGAATGTAGCAACTATTCTAGTTATTCTAACAATCACACACCTCCATTAGAGTTATTACGAAATTTTTCACATCAAAGTTATTTAAAATATTGTTGTACCTATCACGATTATTTTAGTAATCTAGCTGGGTGCATATACACTGGTGATATAGATTTTAATCATTTTAAGAAAGAAGAAAGTCTGGAAACAATATACCAGAAGCATTATAAGAACGTTATTATAATTCAAGTTCCACATCACGGATCACGGAAAAGCTTTAATATAAATTTTATGCTTGGAAAAAACAATACCAAAAAATATCTCTGCCCAATTTCTGTTGGTAATAATAATATTTATGGACATCCAGGAGGATGCGTTTTAAATGACATTATAATGCAGGGTTCAGTACCAATACTAATCACGGAAAATATTGGCTCACTTTTTTATCAATTTATAAGATTATGATTATAACCATAAAAACTTTCTTATCTACACAGCAAACCTAAATAACATTGATGATATATTTATTAATGTTATTTGTTTATTGGACGATCTAATTTTTCATATTTACTATCTTCTTCGTCTATGTCTCTTTTAAGCTTAACTACATCAATATACTTTTTATAGTTTAACTTAAGACTAAGGCCTTTTTCTGGTGTATCAAGGCCTAACTTATTTACCTGAAATGGGTGATTTTCAACTGCTTGCATCATTGGCATTTGTAAATGATAAATATCTTTACCGCCAACAGTCATGATGCATTCACCAATGCCAAGAGCTTCAATTTGCGGTGCCGTTATAATGTCCACATCTGACTCTTGATAACCGTATGATTGACCAGTGCCGTCACCGGCAGTTGAGTTTGGAGTAACTTGCAAATTTTGTTTACTTTCACTATTACTTTCAGTGCTGGTTAGCGTGTATTTAATAGACTTTGTTGTACCAATATTTTTAACAATACGTTCTGCAGTATCTAAATCTCCAACTTTTAAATAAATCTTACTCCAAGAATTTCCTTCAACGATAGATAGTAATTCAGGACTTATCTTCTTATAATTGGCATCAGTTTGAACTGCCGGCATCATTACTATTCTAGCAGATCTGGCCTGCTCAAACAAACGTCCCCATGAATCATTAACATATGACCCAGCCTCATCCATAGATGCTAGGAACAATGGACTAGGCTTTTGATTATCGGGAAGCTTTAAAACCCAAGACACGGCAGTCCTTAGATCCGAAACCAAGATTTTACCAAATGCGTTTGCAGCCTCAGTCTTACCAAGTGTTGGTAACATAATCCATAAAATCTTATTTTGAGTAATAACATCGAATAATTTTATATCTGGATTGTAATTATTTGTAATTTGGCCAAATTTATTAGTTCCAAGCATAAATATACGACCACCAACACCACCAAACATATCTTTTAATGCTTGAGAATCAATACGACCCTTCTTAATGAATTTACTTAAAAGAGTTTTAAAATTAATTGCAGCCTCGTGATACTCATCTATTTCAGATAATTTAGCATCAAGTTCCATTAGTGCTTTATCAGACATCAGTAATAAAGCTAAATCAATCATAGAATAAGCTAAACCAGCTTGTTGTAACGCACCAACAAATATAGTTAATGCAACAGTGGCTTCAGTTCTATAATGGTCTGAGCCTGGACTATTTTCTGAGGATGGTATAAGTGAAATAATTCTTGTTGCCACCTCGTCTGGATCTCCATATAAAATTGGGTTATAGGTATTGGATAGTTCAGGCAAATCGACATTAACAACTAATACGTCATCTCCTCGGCCAATACTACACATCAAACTATAAAACTTTAAAAAATCTCCCTGGTCATTTTTACCATCAATATGCATTAATCCACCACCTTGCAATGCATGTTGAAATAATAGGTTTCTAACTAGTACACTTTTACCGGTCCCAGATTGTCCAATTATCATTATGTGCCTGGTCATAATCTCAAAATAGATCCGGATTGGTACCGCAGTATCTGTGGCATGCCCAACGAGATAACTTTTGTAAACATCAACATTGGCTGGCGGAGGGCTTGATTTAAACTTAGTGCTAGTTTCTAACTTATGGGCATGAATATACTCATCTAACAAGCGATATGAAATACCAATAACTCCAATAAAAGACAAAAACACCGTAAAAATATGAATTTCTGTACTGTAAAATACAGGCGTTAAAGTTATTAGTGGTAGTAAAATTAATGTAATACAAATTGTATCTTTATTACCGCCTATCTGAATATCATTTAATTTTTTTAACATAAGGTCTCTCTTTATGAAAACATTAATTTTCTGTGGGTTACTAGGAGTTTGGGCGTTTTATATTTATCTAGGTGAATCACCGCAAACTAAAATTTATCGTGCCTGTTATCCAATTGATGGAACCACTCAACTATTTGCCTTTGCAGCATCAAAATGGAGCTCTAATGGCGCAGCATCCATAACTAAATGGGGTACATATGGTGTTCAATGGTGCCAGTATGGACTTCATAAAACTATTTATGGATCTACCGTTGAATAATTTCAAAGCTAGTAAATGAATGATCTAAATTGGTGTCACTCATTTACTTATTCCTAATATTAATAAAGAATCTTCCAGGCTCTCCATCCTTTCTGAATCTGATAAATCTCCAAACAATTAGGGATTTTAGTTAAATTTCTTTCTACCAAATACTCAAAATGATACTTTTTAAGCATCGCGCATGAAACACTACCATCGACATCTATACTCTTCATCATTAGTTGAATATCCTGAGTATTTGCACCAACTTCCATTGCTGGTGCAATTTTGATATTTGGGCTATAAAATGGCACGTAATAATTTGATTGGCTAGTACCTAAAACAGTTGAATTAACTGGTAATATAAATTTAGGAATCATCAAGTAACTATTTACTGACATTGGCAGGTAAATAGCTAGACAAAGTAGGGTATAACGTAATAACTGTGAGATTTTAATGTTATGACGATTTAATTCCAAAGCAAGTATAAAAACAAAGAAAGCACTAACTATGGCGGAATATCGTATCATATTAAAGGAACAGAAGAAAACTAACAACAAAATAAAAATTGAATTTAATGAGTTTGAAAAAACGTAACTTAAAATTGTGGAAAAGGACTTTCTTAAGGCAGTAAACACAGTGTCTATTTTTAAACTCTTAGACTTACCCAGAATAATATTAAATTTGTCCAATCGTAAATATACATAGTAAAGTACTCCCATGCTGGTTACTGGAGATAAAAGCATAATAAATATCGTCTTATTTTCACCGACAACAGCTAAACGGTTTAGAAACATTTTATGGAGATCTGAAATACTATTAAACCATTGCCAATGTGAGTAATATTGCCAAAATATAAAATTTATGACAATATATACAACGGTAAAAGCCAGTTTAGTATATTTCTTGTTAAAGGTAAAAAATACGGCCGGTACATAAAAGACAGCAAGCCAGTAGGTTGGAATTAAAATTAATCCAACTATAAACCAGCAAACTTTAGCAATGCTTGAGTTTTTGGCCACGATTCCCCAAAGCACCCAACAACTAAAAATCATCTCTGGACGGCCAAGTACAAAGCGTAAAGTAGTAAAGTTATTTAGTAACAGCATTAGTAGGATAGTAATCCATAGTGGTTTGTCGATAGATGGCTTAATGAGTCTATTTAAAATCAGAATGCATGGAGTTATGAAAAATATCATGCAGATAAGTTGAGTTAGGTGTGCAGCTACTACACGACTAGTAATCAAACTTAGATGATGCAAAACTATATCAAAGAAAATATATTGATTATATTTTGCCATTAATGGTGCATAAATATAAAGATTTGAATAGTTATAGCCATATGATCCAGCGACTATATCGCGCATCAAATCATCTTGTGGTAACGGCAGATTTAGTCCAAATATAGCAAATATCATACTTACATAAAGGACTAGAATTCCATAATTTTCGGCCTTCATCGAGATACCGACATTCTGACAAGTCTGAATAGGTCCCAAAACTTTATTTTTTTACCGACCGTTCTAGGGTTATAGATGATTGGAATTTCAGTTATAGGAACATCGGATTTTAAACATAATTTATTAATTTCTGTTTCAATCTCAAACCCTATTGATGAACACTCTTTTAATATTGAAGTAGGTACAATTCTTGTACCAGTTAAACAGTCATTAATCTTAGTCCCATATTTAAGATGAAGTATTAGCCTTATTAAACTATTAGCTAATTTAGAACTCATGAATAGATTAGCCTTAGGTCTTACACCAATAATCATTTGAGGATAATCTAGCGAGTGATTTGTCATCAGCTTAATACTGTTTGCATTATATTCATTATCTGCATCATGTAAAATAACAAAATCGGTTAGGACACTACCGATACCTCTTCGTATAGCGTTACCTTTACCACGATATTTCTCCAAGAGATAGGTAACAGGGAAGCTCTTAATAATTTCAGCGGATCCATCATTAGAGTTATTGTCTACAACAATGATTTCTATGTACGGGTAAGATCTGGTTAAATTTTCTAGGACAAGACCAATTGTCGGAGCTTCGTTATAACATGGGATTAAAATAGTACATGATTCCAATTTAAATACCTCTAAATATTAGTTTCGGAATTATACCGATGGGAACTAAATAAATTAACGACGAAAACGCGCATTTTATTGTGATTAAGTTGGCATGAAATGTTAACACATACAAAACGTACATAATGTGTGACACACTAAACACGCACCTGGTCTCAAATTATTTGATGTATTGTTTAAGTTAATATACTTATGATCTATTTTACACATATTAAATCTTATGACTTAACTTGGTAAATACTGCTTAAATAATATTAAAACAGTATAATATGTACACTAAGCATATTGAATATATAAAGCATATAATTTGCCTTATTAGTTTTATTTGTCTTCTATGTTTAATATGTGTTACACACCTCAATTGTGTGATATAATGCGCTCTATACACATAACACATTATAAATGTTTAGTATGTGTTGCACTTATAACACCTCCCATGAATATAAGTTGAATTAAGTGTGTTGTATGTGTTCTGTGTTTAATTTGTGTTATAATTTTGACTAAGGGGTTTATGTATTATGATTATTTCAATATCAAATCAAAAAGGCGGAGTTGGTAAAACTACAACGACTCAATCATTGGCAGCAGTTTTAAAAAGTAAGGGCCATAAAGTATTACTCATAGATTTAGATCCACAATCAAATCTATCAACTGCTTTGAATGCTAATAATAGCCAAGTAATGACAATATATGAAGTTATGAAAAATGAGTGTAGCATCAAAGATGCAATACAAGAAACGGAAAGCGGCGATATAGTTCCATCAAGTATGTTGTTAAGCGTTGCAGATATGGAATTTACTAAACTTGGCCGTGAACAAATGCTTAGGGAAGCTCTTGAACCTGTTAAAGATCAATATGACTACATCGTTATAGATACGCCTCCTGCGTTAAGTGTATTGACCTTGAATGCATTTACTGCATCAGATAAACTTATAATCCCAATGGAAGCGGATATGTTTAGCTTGCAAGGGTTAGGGCAGCTGAATAGTACTGTGCAACAAGTTATAAAGTACAGTAATAAAAATTTAGTCATAGCTGGAGTTTTATTGACTAAACATAATCCTAGAACTAATTTATCGAGAAATGTTACAGCTGCAATTTCTAGTGGCGTGGCACAATTAAACACCAAATTATTTAATACATACATTCGCAATGGCATAAGTATCAGAGAAGCACAAATTAGCCAAGAAAATATCATGAATTATTCACCAACGGCAAATGCGCAATCTGATTACTTAAAATTTGTTGATGAGTTTTTAGCAGGATAGAATAATGAAAAAACAAAATTTGGCAGATGCCAGTACAGCAGCTCTTAACAAATTTTTTAATCCTAATGAGGCAAATCAAAAATCAAACTCTTCAGAGAATAATGTCGATGATACTCAGCAAGAAGTTGTAAAACCCAGACAAGCTGCAGCTCAGAAAAAATATATTGATAAATATAGAATGACATTGGTCTTAGATGATGAATCTAAGATGTATTTAGACGTAATGACTCGATTAGAAGGTCGTAGTATAACTCAATATATTAATGACTTAATTGCCGCGGATACTGAAAAGCGTAAAGAAGAGTTTTTGATGGCCGCAAAAATATTTAAAATTGACGTATAGCACATATATAAAGCTCTGTATGCTTTACGAGTGCTTTACATACAACACACATAGAACACATAGAGCAGTATTGAATACTACAAAAATTTGAAAGGAATACTGATGTTAGATCAAACAATTTTTAATCAAGACAATCAAATTCAAAGCTTTGATAACGCAGGAAATTTAATCATTACTGGGGTGTTTGACTTAGCTCAAAATCGCGCTGTCATTAATGGGTTTAATATTTGCGAGAATGATAATTTAAACAACCTAAAACAATTTATCAATGTTTGCAGGTCTAAACAAATTGAACAAATTAGTTTTAATGTAACAAATAACGCGCACGAACCTGATGGACAGCAAGAAATTTATAATTTATTAAACAAAGCTGGATTTACAGTTTCTGAAAAGCAAGGTGTCATAGTCGGCAGTATTAATTTAGGGTCTATACTAGAACAGAGATTTTAAAACATATTAGAACTCGAATACTAATTTACGATTGCACAAATGTGTGGAGTTTAAGATAGTTAAATTAGCTTATGATCTTCAGAATTTCGTGTTCTAAATACTAATAATAGAAACCATATCATTCGGGATCTTTTACACTAAATTTTAATTTACTTAGTCAGGAAATTAAAAAAAGATATAATTTTAAAACAAAATTACTGTAGATATAAATAACAAGAGTAGAGGAGGTTAATCATGACTTTAATATTTGCTGGACATAATTTATCCTTTGATGATGGTAAAATAGAATCTACTGGATTGTTTGCTACTGGCGATAGTGCAATAACATCAATAAATTCAGCAGGATCTAAATGTACACATATACTAAGTGGATTTAAAAAAATTTATTCTTTAGATATACATGTATATAAGCCAAGCTTTACTTGTGACTATGACGGTGGTTATTTCACTGGCTTTCATACTATTCATTTTCAACATACTGCTTTTGTTGCTATAGCTGGTGGAACCTTAGTGCTTCAACATGTAATGAATGTCCTTAATAATCATATGAAAAAGCTTAGAATAGTTAAGGACGATGCTGAGTATAAGATAATTAGAGAGTGTCAAAGAAATACATTAAAAGACAATCAAGGTAAAATACACTATCCAAGTAATATATATACAGATAATGACTATACAGGTTTAAATAAATCAGAAACATACTTTAAACACATAGAATACTCTATAAAACATTCCCTGAAATCAGCAATACCAAGACAAATAACAAATCAATCGGATGTAGCTCGAATTGGATTTGAGCTCGCTGTTGGTCTGTATTGCGAAATAAATAATGAATACATGCTTAAAACATATATTTGCGAACCAAAAATGATAGAACCAGGTGAATGGGAGTTTGAGCTTAGTGTCAAAAATATACCAAAAGATGAGGTAGTTGTATTGGGATTAAAAAATGATAAAGAACGTGCCAGCAATTTATTAAGAGATCTCATTACACAAGAGGAATATATCTCAGATAATTTTTTTGCTTTGTTAAATACCTGTATTGATGAGAATAATTCAGAAAACAATGATAATTTACGTTTTGCTATAAGTAAACCATCTGTATTGTATGAATTGGAGCGCAATCAATTATTGAAGATTAAGATTCATAACGGAGAAACTGTATCCATTCTACACCATAGAATAGATAAAAGAAAGTTTAAATGGGTACCACATTAACATGCTATCCTTTCTGGATCTCGAGGACTAATTATTCCATAACCACGAAAAATAACCATGGTTATTTTCAACGATATAAGCGAGATTAGATTACTCATATTAGCACACGATATTCCGAATTGCATAATGTACATTTATGGAAATAGTCATACATTAATCCGAAGGTCTATAATTTAATTTACTTAAAAATAAAAAACCAGCAGGATTTGATTTTTTGTTGCCCCAAGCAACGCTTCGCCAAACCCGAGCCAGCACCAAAAACACTCTCTTTCACCACCATACGAGGTGGCTTAGTTCGAGCTACGCTACTTTTAACCCCATACCCATAATGCTTGCACAACGCACCCCTAAGAAAATCTACATAATGAGCAACAAGGCAGCTTACCTGCCTTGAAGTGTTTGATTCGTGCTAGCAGCACTAACCATAAATCATGCTTGCTTTTTGCTTACTATTCAATAACCCCAGCACTAATTAACTATGCTGGGGTTATTTCATTTCACGCTCTCAAAATGCGCACAATTTAACTCACTACTCAAGCCAGGAACATTCATCACTCAGGCCATTTAATTATGCCTGATTTCTTCATTATTTTTTATAGTGTAGCTCATTACTAGGTTTTCTAATCCAAAAATTTTTTATCACATTTTTTTGCTTTGACAAATAAATGATGAAATAAATTTTAATGAACTAGGGGGTTAGCCTGTTGTGCCATTTTATGGGTATGGGGGTAGCACAAAACCCGCAAGAGAACTTTAACAAGCTGGATTTTCGATTAACAAGTAACTAATTTCTGATTACTTACGGCGGACGTGGAGAACCACTAATTTACCGTAAGCTAATTAAGGACTTGTGAAAGAACGAATTAACATAATACATTTTAAAGAGAAGAACAAATGAATGAAATTTTAATCATATTTACTGAAATGTCTAACGACAGCAAAATTCAAAGTTTTAACCTTACTGAATTTTATAAATATTTTAACGTGGTTAATGAGATTGTAACAGGAAAATCAGATTGGAAAAGCTTTTTAGTTAAGTCCAATTTATTAGTTGACTATATTCCAGATTATAACAAAAGTGGATTTATAGCAGAACAGCTTGAAGACCTTGAAAATTTTGGATATATCCAAGGTACAGAATGCTATAGCTTGGATTGCTACAGTGTAAACGGTAATGTTTTTGCTAGCCAATTTGAAGACCAACTTAACTCAGGTGAGCACATTACCCAAGCATGGCAGCTGCTAACAGCATTTATTGAAAAACAAGAGAGTTGTAAAATTTATTTTAAATAGGAGTAATGAGTCATGACTGATATTTTAATTTTATGGAACCAAGAAGATTCGGAGCCAAAGCTGGAAAAATTATTTATTGTGGATTTCTTCAAGAAATTCAAAATTCATCAAGTAATAATCTGTAATTTAGGCGGTTGGGAAAATTTTCTAATGGAAAGTGGCTTAACTATTAATTATATTCCAGATTTTTATGAATCGGGATTTTCGAAAGAAGATTTGGAGACTTTAGAATCACTAGATTATATAGATGACACAGACGGTCACAGTTTTGATTGTTTCAGTATAAATGGACATATTTTTGCCAGTCCGTATCAAGATTATATTGAGACAGGGGAACACTTAACTAGTTCATTCCAAAAATTACTTTGGCATATTGAGAAAACTAATAACTGTCAGATTTTTTATAAACTATCATAAATAGGAGTAAATATGCACAACGTACATTTTATTAAAGTTAATGCAAAAAACTGTGATGAGGCTATTTCTAAGGCTCACGGCTGTATCAGTATTGAAAATTCACTTGTGGATTACTTTCAAATAATCGGTGCCTTTGATATTAAGAATCCAAATAAATTTATTGCTAGTAATGAAGTTTTTAATGATTATCTTGGTTTAGAACCAGAGCAATTTATTAACGACGTACTGAAGTGCTTAAATCGTAATGTAAAACCACTTAAATCAAGTAAACAAGAACTCATTAAGTTAATTAAACAAGTTAATAATAAAACTTTAAAAAGTTGTCTACCTTGGCAAATCTTCTCTAAGGCTAAAGAGCTTGCAGGAAATTATTTAATCACGGACTTACTTAAACAAAGCAAGTATGAGAATGAATGGGAAGAAATAGGATTAACCGATTTTTGCGAATGCGAAGAAGATATAACGCATATTGTATTAGTAGATTTTCATAGTTAATTATAAAGCTGGTTAAATAACCAGCTTTTTTTATTGAGGTAACCAAATGACTGGACAAACGAACAATCAAAAAAACCAAACGCTACCATTACACAAAATGGAGCAATTTATTGCCAATGTACGCGTTTTAGAAGAGTTAGCAAAGCCAACACCTAATGTCAATATTTTAAAACAATATAAAGGCTTTGGCGGACTAAGTCGTTGTTTTTGGGATAAACAGCTTTACGGACAAGTTATGCGAGCAATTAGGACTAATTTTGGCTCGGAACAAGAAAAAAACATTTTAGAAAATTTGCGCCTATCATCCAGTAGTGCTTATTACACACCAAAGGAAGTAATAACATTTATTTATCGCTATTTAGAGCAAGTTTGCGGTTTTACTGGTGGGAATATATTAGAGCCGTCATGCGGCAATGGCGCATTTTTTGAGTATATGCCAGAAAATATCAAATCTAACAGCCAAATTTCTGGTGTGGAGTACGATATTATTACTAGCAAATTAGTTAGTAAAATTTATCCAGAAATTAAAATCATTAATGATGGTTTGCAAAACATTGATTTTAATGGTGAAAAATTTGATTTAATTATCGGCAATCCACCATATTCAGGTGAAAAAATGACTGATAACTTTATGCCAGATTTAAACGGTTACACGATACACCATTACTTTACTGCTAAATGTATGCGCTTATTGAAAGATAACGGCATTTTAGCGTTCGTCTTGCCATCTTTCTATATGGATATACCCAGAAGTAACACACGGCACATTATAGACGGTGAGAGCGTAATTATTGATGTTATACGTTTACCAGAAAATCTATTTGAGCAGGCAACTGTTACAGTTGATATTGTGTTACTGCGTAAAACAGGAAATAAAATCCATGACATCGTAGAAACATCAACTTACACACAAGGTGAGGCAAGTGAGCAAATAAATAAATTTTGGATTAAAAACCCTAACCGCATTCTTGGAGAATTAAAGCTTAAATGGGTTAAGCCTTATAATCGTTTCGTACCAACTTGTGAAACATCCGACAAGAATAAAACGCTTTATTATTTGGAGCATTGTCAATTTGATAATTTAACTACATTGAACTATCAAAATATCATTAAAAATGAAGTATTATCTATTGATGAAAGGTTGTCAGAAATTAATTTAGTACAAATTTTACATGATAATTTCTTGGTTATTGAAGAGCTTGAAAATGAAGCAAATAATCTAAAAACCAAGCTAAGTAAGTTGCATAACGCTACTTGGGAAATTATTGAGAGATTACAAAAGCAAATTGGCGAAATTTAAAGATAACTATCAACTGCTGCGAATATATCAAAGCAGTTTTTTTATTGGACAATTAAACATGATATACAACATAATTTTAAAAAATCAAAACTACGATTTAAAAATTAGCATCATTAATGAAATTATTAAGAGAATTAAGTTATCTGGCGGATTTATTCCATTAAAAAAACGCATAAAATTAGAAATTAACGAAACAACTAATTTATGTATTTACATTGAAGCATTAAAATTACATAACAACGACATAGTTGCCGAAGCTGTTATGTTGAGTCCAACCTCAATAGATTTTATTAAAGAATGTGACCTTTTAATTGCACTCAAAAAATATGATAATGATTTACTCTTAAGAATTTTAGACAACATGCCATATTTTAAGCATAACAACGTTTATTATATAATGGTAAATGGATACTTTACTGATGATAAAGAAGAGTTTGAAAATATGCTTTGCAAAGTAGGGGAAATACCAGAATCATTTGAGGATGATGACGATGATGTAAATATTTTCTTCTACTTTGATAAAGAGCAAAAGATCGTTGGTAACGAAGGCTCTATTTTCATCTATGATTTTGAAGTATGTGTATAGTGCTTATCCGCCGAATATTCGGCGGTATAAAGATTAAGTAATGCGTCATAGACGCGCTCATTTTTACCCAACCCACCCATGCGTGATAAGACAAAATTCAACGCCCAACAATTCAAGTTCCTGAATCATAAAACTAAGCTTTTGACAAAATTTAAGACTTGCTACCTCTAGCTCAAATTTGGTAAATAAATCCGTATTGCTAATGTCCAGTTAATGGTGTGATACCATGACATGGATATTTTCACGCATAGCGAATTTATCAGCTATTTTAGATAGTAACTTAACTCAATTGTTAGTGCTAATTTTGTGTTTGAATAAACCCAATGAGCGCGAACAATGACCATTTTTAATTCTTTTTTGTTTAGTTATTGAGATTGTTTAACTAGGTAAAGATAAGTATTGTACGCAGTAAGATCTTAAAAAAACTGATAATACCTCATAAAGTATGCCCATACTTTGATGAAAGTTAATAGGTAAAATTCAATTGTGGTATACTAATGTTTAGCCAATAAATCTATTCAAAATCATTGCAATAAGGAGAATCATATGAATAAAAATATTATTAAAGTTTTCACTAGTGCTTCCCTTGAAAATTTATTTGAAAAGGGCGGATCTGGTTGGTGGACAATTAATGAATCAAGAGCAAAGATGTGTGATTACGTGTTATGTGTGCAGAATATTAATGGGCATAAAGTAAATCTTGAAGATGGTGGCACGTATACAAATCATCACACAGGATTTTTATTAGCTGAAATTGGTGAGATTATTACAGATGAGAACTCTTCTAGAAAATTTATTAAATTTAAACAATATGCCAAGATATGTATTCCAAATTTAAAATGCGCAAGCAGTAATCCTATTGGGTACACAAATTTTGCAGAACTAAATCTTGATAGTAGTCAGTTAGAGTTCAAGGAGCTACCGTTAAAGCCTACGCCAGAATTAACCATCGAAGAAGCAAAAGCTGGTTTATCATTGCATTATAAGATTGATCCATCACAAATAACAATTAATATAAAATTTTAATGGGGCTCATTTCAATGACAGAAAATAAATATAAATTTAAAATTCCAACCTCAAATAAAGGTGAGATAGACATACCAATAACAGAAGGGCGTGCCGTATTTGTTCTTGGCGCAAATGGTGTTGGTAAATCTACTTTAATGCATTTATTAGGAGAGCAAAATTTTGGGCACACAAAGAGGATTTTTGCACATAGGCAAACTTGGTTTCATTCAAACTCAATGGATATGACCGCTTCAAACAAGAAACAAACTGAATCGCAAATTAAAGATAGTGACAGAAGTATTGAATCTCGTTGGAGAGATCATAATTCTGGAACAAGGTCTTCAATTTCAATATTTGATTTAATTAACTCCGAAAATATTAGAGCCAGGAAAATTGCAGGAGCAGTTGACAATAATGATATTATTTTAGCAAAAGATCTTTCAAACAAACAAGCTCCATTACAAGCAATAAATGAACTTTTAGCAATATCAAATATACCAGTCACAATTTCCTTAGGTAAAGACGAACAACTATTTGCCTCTAAAAATGGCAGTACACCATATAGTATTGCAGAATTATCTGATGGAGAGAGAAATGCATTACTTATTTGCTCAGACGTTTTAACTGCTGATCAAAATCAACTTATAATACTTGATGAGCCTGAAAGACATTTGCATCGTTCAATAATTTCCCCTCTATTGTCTTCTTTATTTCAAAAAAGAAAAGATTGTGTATTTGTTATTTCAACCCATGATATTTTTCTACCAATTGACCAGCCAGAAGCAAGCGTTTTACTTTTGAGAAGTTGTGAATGGAATGGTAAAAACATAAGCAGTTGGGATGCGGATTTAATTTCTGAAGTTGACCAAATTCCAAACTCTATAAAACATGAAATATTGGGATCTAAAAGAGATATTTTATTTGTTGAAGGAAACTATGAAAGTTTAGATAGACAAATTTATCAATTAATTTATCCAAATGTAACCATCATGCCACAAGGAAGTTGTACACAAGTCGAAAAGGCGGTTGAAGGAATAAAAGGCACAGAAGGATTACATTGGATTAATGCTTATGGTTTAGTAGATGCTGACGATAGAACAGAAGAACAACTCCAAAATTTGATCCAAAAAGGGGTTGCAGCATTAAACAGTTACTCTGTTGAAAGTCTGTATTACAATTTGGAAATTGTAAAAAAAATATCAAAAAAACTCTCATTGCTAACCGGGCAAGATGAAAATATATTATTTAAAAATGCAACATCTAATATTATTAATGATCTTATCTCACATAAAACAAGATTATGTGCAAGACTATGTGAAAAGCAAGTTAGAAATGGCATAATGGCCATATTACCTGACCATAAATCTATTCAGAAAAAAGAGGAATTTAACTTAATTTATAATGTAGAAGAAATGCTAGAAAAGGAAGAATCACATTTTGATAAACTAGTGGCTGACAACAAATTAGATGATTTAATTTCACGTTACCCAATTAGAGAGACATCCGTGCTAAAGAACATAGTAAAAGGCCTTGAGATGGTATCTCGTTTACAATATGAATCTTCTGTAAGGCAATTAATCATTGAGGATAGTGAAACAAAAGAATATTTTAAAACATTGCTAAACCCTTTGACAACATTAATCGAGCAAAACCTGCTCCAAAAAACTAAAGGGGCGTAACCCTTTTATTTTTTGTGACCTGTGTATTAAGAAAGGACGCACTATGGCGTCCTTGCATTGTTACAAATGTAGATCCTTTCAAATATCCACAAATAAATTAGTAATAATCAATTATCACTAAAAGTTACATTGTCCCATAATTAAATGGGTCTAGTCACCATAAGCATAAACTGCCAGGCTTTTCTAAATTACAGTGAACGTTATTTTATTTCCACGTTCTAAATTATAAAACCTCAGATACATTAAATATACAGAGATTAATCATATTAACTAGCTCTAAGTAAAGAGCTTTAATAAAGTAATTAGTAAGAATACTATTTACTTAATGTTCATTTAGACAAGTATTCAATTGTGCATTGAATAAACATCCTCAAATGATTAGTAGTATCTCAAGTAGAGTTTGTTTTACCAAACTTCACTCTTTCGACCGAAAACTCAACGCACTCTAAATAAATAGAATGGCCAGGGAACAGCGTTATCGAAATTAGAGAATTTACCTGTAACGTACAAACTAAGTTTTTTATGAAGATTCCTAGAAAAAGGAACGCATCGAGTACCCACCACGGGAACACAAAGCATTCCGAGTGAGTACAAAAAAGATTAGCTGCACAAAATCCAGTAGATACTATTATCCCATTCTTATCTTCATTTTAGAAAACAAGTTTTTCAAAAAATATTTCTATTTATTGTTTGGAATTTAATATTTACCAGATCCGTACAAACTATAATTGACGGAGATTTTTTTGAAAGTGAAACAGCTGCGACTAAACAACTGCCAACTTAATGACTCAAAAACCATTCCCCAAATCACGGTCACCCATGACTCTCATCCCTGTTTTTTGCTAAACTTCAAAAGTCAAGAAGACTAAATTCATTTAGACAAGAACAGTTCCACCCCCGACTTTCGTTCACAACATGGCTTGGTGCCACCACATTGCTATCTGTTTCCGATCTAGTTCTTGGTACCACCCAAGAAAAAATAATCTGCTGTATCAGAACCTACTCATCAAGTCTCCCACTCATAGATCAGTGTAATTCCTGACGGTATTACGTTTCATACGATTAACGAATTGCTCTACAGCAATCCTACCACTTCGTATTACTCAAATCTTTAGAGTTTCCCCGCATAGTTACAATTCCTTTACAATGCGCTGTTTGCCGTCTTGCGATTAGTTCACTTTGTGCTTGATTTTTTGTCAAAGCACCGATATGTGGGTTATAAGGTTCCTGGAAAGTTGCCCCCATATCAGTATAATAATCGTCTCAAGTTTCGCCTTATCGGCACGGACACATCTGCATCTTACCACATAGAATCCCAGTTGGATCCATGTACATTTTTAAACTATGTCCAGCGATCTAACATTATTCCGCGACTCTGCGCGGCATTTTGCTAGTACCAGTTATTCCAACAGCCTTTCGACCGTCTCATAACCCTGCGTCCTTTCGGAACGCCTCAGCAGCCTTAAATGTGTGGCTCCGTCATATAGATTGCTCTACATTAGGAGGTGGATTAGTAAGCTTGCCAGCTCACAGAACTTCTTTTAGGGTTTTCCCACATAGTTGTCCTTTATCACCACTTTAATTGTAACAGGCTCATCGCTTCAGTCGTGGCTCGCGCCCTTTACTTTCACGATTAAGTTACATCAGTTACTTAACGTCATAGGTGCATATAGCACATAACATAACTCTTGTGTAACCAGTAGTTTTCGCAATAAATGCGTATCTACCTGCCGGCTCACGGTCATCCAACCTGCACCCCAGGGCGCATTGATTGTTTTTTGGATGTGGATAGATAGGGAGTTGAATCCCTAGCCCCACTCGTAGCGCAGCGAACCACTCTTCGCGGTACTGCGCTTCGGCTTGAAGAACAACAACAGATTGGTAATCTGTGTTGTCTGGTGAATGTTGCAACTAAATAGAATTGGCGGTTCCATCTAGTTGCCAGTTTGAGTCATTAAGTTTTATAAATTTGGTTTGGTAAACCAAAATGAATTGTTGAGTCCGCTAGTTTCCTTTCTAGCTGCGGACATCAAAAACAAATTAAAATTTGAATAAATGGCTTCGCAGCTAGTTGGGTTAGTCGTCCCAATTTTGCTTTTACAAAATTAATTACTGATTGGCAATCAGTTTATAGGAATCGCCGCAACTTTAGTTGCAGCTTCAAAGTAATCAAAGTTATTTTATCATAAAACCTCGGCCGGTCTTTACAAAAAATAATTTTGAGTTTTGTGGGCTTACGCCCAGCATAGGAACCTTATATATACTGCGTCGCCATTTTATATAATAAAATTTGGCGACTAAGCCTAAAAACCCTTATTTTTAAGGTTTTTTATTAGATTACTTCAAAAAACTCTGTTTTTGCAATTCTATAAATATTTTACAACAAAAAATTGCAAAATAAATTTTAAAAATATAAAAAATACGCGTTTTCGTTGGTATTTTTAATTTTTATTTCCATTAAGCTTATGTATTGATTAGTGGAGTTAAGACATGAGTAAATATTCACATAAAGCTAATTTAGAAGAATTATATTTTATTACCACATTAACTGGTTTTATGAAAGAAGTACAAAAACAAATACAAATTGGCTATAAATATTATTTTGAAAACAAATTTGAATATACAAAACTTAAAGATGTTTTAGGCAGATTGGATGAAGATTATCATGTGTGTGAATCTTCTGATGACAGATGGCACAGACAACAAGAAAATAAAGTTAGCGTTCAACTTATAATGTTTTACCCCGGCGGAGATATGGTTCACTTTGTTCTTTTAGCCAGAGAGGGAATAAATGGTTCAAAAAATCATAATTTTTTTAAGACCCTTAAACCTAAAGATGCAACTTTGGGACATCAACGATTTACACTGAATCAATACATGTTGATTCGATGTAATAAACAAAGTTATGAACTAAAGGATCAAAATATTCATGTTCCTGCCGTCAGCGGACAATGGAGTTATGGATTACAAAAAACTTATATTGAAGAGATTAAAATTAAATTTACTCAATATTTAAAGTTGAATGATACGTACCACCTCAATCAACTTTATAAAAGCTTAACCAAACTAATTGCCTTCGGTAAAGTTAGAACTAATTATGTTAATTTGAGAATATTTATGGCTAGAGAGATAAATATTAGACTTAAAGCTGATAAATTTTTTAAAACAACGATTGCTGGAGATTTTTATAACATGCCAGAAAAATTGCCAATATTAAAAGGTATTAAAATACCTATGATTACAGTTGCTGAGCAAATTAAACCTAAGATATTAAAAAAAATGATCCATCCAGAGCTATCTAAAAAAACACTTATATTGAATTAATTTTAAAAAAATAAATCATTTGAAAGTTCACATATGAAGAACATAACCATAATTGGAAATGTTAGATCAGATTTCCATATTGACCATCGCTATACGTTAAGAGAGGTTATGGACAATATTAATCCAACAAAATTAAGTAATGAATATATGGATTCATATTTTAAATTTTTATATAAATATGTTGATGACTCCATTAAACATGGTGCCGCCACAGGGGTTAGTACATATGCAGAGCTTAAAATTGTTCTCCAGGACTACCTTAATAAGAGCAGGCAGCCCAGTCTAAAATTTAATTTTGCATTTAATGAATTTGATCAAGCTGTAAGTAAAATTGATAAAGAGAATTGGTTATCTAAATTTTTAAGGCCTAAAATTACAAATAATATTATTGGCAAAGGCGTTAATCTAATTGAAGTACATGAGCATATGTGCAGTGAACATACGGCATTAATAATGCCTCATGTTTTGAATAATATCAAACATCTAGATGCTCCAACTCTTGTTTGTAGCAATCAATTCCTCACAAACTGTCATTTTGAAAACGGTGAAGAGCATTACAAAATTTCCAATAATTTTCATAGACACTTTCTTCGTGATTGTAAACAATCTGGCGTTCTATATATTGAATACACGGGGCAAAATTGGATATGCATTTAATTAGAGTTTTATTATAAATGTTAGAATTTAAGGAAAAATCATGAAAGTAATTATAGCTGAAAAACCAAGTATTGGTAGAGCAATTGCAGAACACCTTGGTGTTATAAATAAAAAACAAACACATTTTGAATGTAATAATGGGTATGTTGTCACATGGTTATTTGGCCATGTTTTAGAGCAGTTTCATCCAGAGGATTATACTTCAGAATGGAAGTCATGGCGCATTCCTCTGCCAATGCGTCCTCAAACTTATAAAAATAAAATAAAAGAGAGTGATAGTATTAAGTTACAAGTTAGGGCAATTGAACAATTAGTTAATAATTGCTCTCAAGTGATTAATGCAGGAGATCCTGACCGAGAAGGGCAACTGTTAGTTGATGAATTACTAGATTATTTAAAAAATGATAAGCCAGTCTTTCGCATAATGTTGGCTGCAATTGATGATAAATCAATTGGCAATGCATTTGAAAACATTAAACCAAACGATAAATTTATTGGTTATAAGCTTGCAGCCGAAGCACGTCAACGTGCAGATTGGCTAATTGGCATGAATTTCACTAGGGCATTTTCAAATACATTTCAAGATAATGGATACAAAGGAGTTGTATCCATTGGTCGGGTACAAACTCCAACTTTGAAGCTAATTGTAGACCGAGATAATGAAATCAAAAAATTTAAATCAAAAGATTTTTATGAGTTAAGCGCGGGATTTAATAACCAAGTTCCATTAATTAAATCAAAACTAGTTTTACCTGAGTTTATTCAAGCACTATTAGATGAAGATAACCGTTTATTAGATAAATTACCGCTTGAAGAGATAACAAAACAAATAATAAACCAACCATCTAAGGTTGGAAGTTATTCAAAACAAAGTAAAACAACAAAACAACCATTATTATTTAATTTATCAGAACTACAAGCTACGGCCAATCAGAAGTTTGGTTATTCTGCGCAAACAGTACTTGATGTGGCACAAATTCTTTATGAAAATAAGTTAACATCATACCCAAGAACTGACTGTCAATATATGCCTGAATCACAATTTAATGACGCTAAGAACATCATACAAAATTTGCTTTCATTGAATGATTATTCTAAGTTTACTCCATCAATAGAAATAAAATCTCAAGCATGGAATGACTCCAAAATTACGGCCCATCATGGGATAGTTCCAACAGGTGCAAACTTATCGAATTTATCTGAAGTAATGGCCAAAGCTGGTAAAAACAAAGATGCAGCTATTAACCTATTTAACATAATCTGCCTACGATATATTGCTCAATTTTACCCACCGTTAAAATTTGATCAAGTTGATATTTACTTTGAAGTTGGTGAATATTTCTCTCCAGAAAGTAAAATTAACATGCCATATCAATTTAAGGCGACAGGGAAAACCATCATTGATTATGGCTGGAAAGCAATATTTATAAATGACAATTCCGATGACGAAGCTGAAAATCAAGAAGATGAACAGCTACTACCTATTTTAAGTAATGGTCAGACACTAACATGTACTGAAGCCAATATTATAGTTAAACAAACCCAAAAACCTAAGCCATACACCGAGGGTACAATTATTAAAACTATGGCAAACATCCATAATAAAATTCCAGAATTAGTTAAAGGCATGGGATATGATTTAATTAAAACAAATAAATTAATTCAGGAATACCGCTCCATTCTAAAAGAAACTGCTGGTTTAGGAACTGAAGCAACCAGAGCTAAGATGTTAGAAACACTGAAAGAGCGTGAGTTTATTAAGTTAACTGGCAAAAACCTTAGTGCCACGCCACTTGGGCATATGCTTATAAATGCTATTTGTGATGTAGGGGTTCGTGATGAATTATCATTCTTGGCCAGCCCACTAACAACTGCAGAGTATGAACAATATTTTGATGAAATTCAAAAAATAGGCACTCAGGAGGTTGTAGATAAGTTTTGGTATAAGTTTGATCCTCAACTAAATAAAATTTCAGGATTTTACCAATTACCAATAAAAATTAAGATGAATTCTGGAAGTATACCATGTCCATCTTGTGCAAAAAAAAGCGTACAGGCACTACTAAAATGTTTTACCGGAAAGCATGGCAAATTTTGGAGTTGTCAAGTTTGCAATACAAAATTTAACGACCTTGATGGTGTTCCAATTATAAGCATAGAGCGTAAAGATGCCAAACCAACTGGAGAAAAATGCCCAGAATGTTGCTCTGATTTAGTGGAGAAAACTGGGAAATTTGGACCATTTATAAGCTGTAGCAACTATCCTAAATGTAAATGGTTACCACCAAAAGCGGAAAAAACAGAAGCTCAAGGAACCAAAACGGGGGATAAATGTCCAGAATGTAAATCTGATCTTGTTGAGAGAGATGGCAAACATGGGAAATATATTTCTTGTAGTGGATATCCAAAATGTAAATGGAAGCCAGCTAAGCCTAAATCAGAATCTACTGGAGAATTATGTCCAAAATGTGGGTCCGCAATGGTTAAACGAGAGAACTCTAAGAAAAAAAATGAATTTTTCTTAGGATGTTCTGCATATCCAAGATGCAAGCACACTGAATGGTAGTAACCTAGTAAATAGGGTTGAATATGACAGAGTTAGATATTAATATTTTTTTAAAGTGAGCACTATATGAGTAACGAAAACAATAATAGTACAGTTGGTTGTGTTACATTGGTTTTTATAATTACATTATTTCTTGGTGCTGCTATGGCTTTTTCTCCTGATTTACATGAATTAAAATTAAAGCTGCAGCATTTCCTCGGCTGGTTGTTGGCTGTTTCTTGGGGTAACTGGTTAATTTTACTTTTTATATTAAAAAATGATGAGAAATTACAAATATTAAATGCTGGTCTTTTTGCTATGAATATATTAATGAGTATCGGATATTTGATAGGTTAATTGCTTTTTACATTAATGCCCTAAAAACTGCGAAGCTAAACCTTATTATACTTGCGTCATTGTTAAAAAAGAGTAATCAACTTTAAATAGCTCATGGTATGCATAATGAATGCATTGATATTTAAACATAAATTTCTAAAGGGACATAGTAATGATTAATCAAACAATATTAAATTTTATTGAATTGGGAGTGAGTTTACCACTAATAGTTCAAATGATTATCATGGCACCAATGATTGTAACAGGTGTGCTTTTTATTGAAATAATAACTTTATGTGAGATTTGTAGATATGTAAGTAGTTATAATCTCTTGGTAGAATTTATTAGCAACTATCATGTTACATCATTTATTTTAATAATTTCGTTACCAGTATTCTTTGCATACATCATACAAAAGAACATCAAGAGTTTTTTTGCACTACATACTGCCCCAATAATTCTTTGTGGATTGGTTTTCGTAACATTTAGTTTAGTTAATATAAGGGATAGTTTTAACCAAATGAAGTTTACAACATTAGTTATAGCTTTGTTATCCGTAGCTTCTCCACTTATATTATACTTATTTCTGGATCTTATATTTGGAGAGAAAATCAAGGAATATAGATTAAAAAAATTGATTGTAGAATTGCGAAAATATAATGCACTAACACCTGAAGTTATTGCAGAAATGAACCAAACAAGTCAGATCTTCCCACGTAGGGATGAAGCACATGTTATTCAAAGTTTGGCGTTAATTAAATTAAATTATCACGGCAAAATAAGCCGCAATCAAGTTGTTGGCATAATAAACTTATTGCGTGATGAATCAAGGCAAGCTAAGCCGAACTAAATTAGCGATAAGCTATTATTTTAGGTTATTTTCAAGGAGTTTTAAGAAATGAGTAATATTCGTTCAATATTTGTCCAAGCAAATTTCAATACAAAAAAGGGCTTTTTTGGCGGTGATAAATCTACTGACATGATTGATGGTGAACAATTAAATGATGATCTACAACTAGTACTTGAGGCACTAAACAATGATGGGTATTCAATAGTTAGCATCACGCCAATCACATCAGGTAAGGATAATTATAGAAATGGTGTAGGGTATGGCTATGGATATAGTTATACAGAAGGACTAATTGTCGTGGCAAAAAAAATTAATGTCTAAAAACAATTTTACCAAAGGTAATAAAATTATGAATAAATCAAAATTAATCGAAGAAATCAGCAAACATTCAAAATTATCTATTAAAAATGCTGAAATATCACTAAATGCTATGCTTAATAGTATCACCATGACACTACAACGTGGTGAGTCAGTTTCACTTGTAGGGTTTGGCCAGTTTTGCACTTCTGAACGTGCCGCACATACTGGCAGAAATCCAGCCACTGGCGATGAAATTCACATTTCGGCAAGTAGATCACCAAAATTTAAGCCAGGAAAGAATCTTAAGGAAAGTCTATTGATTTTAAAAACACCTAAAGAAAAAGAATAACTTCAGCATTCAAGATAGATCCAGGTTAATGGTTCTTTCGTAATTGGGTGCTTGCCAGCAGATTTATATGGATATTTGCCACGAACCAGATTTTTATTAAGATGCCGCATTATGACGGTGTGTGTAATCCCACACCAGATTGCGGCATCTCTCATGCTATTGAATTTCTCACCAGTCGATGCTTGAATTTTTTTTGGTCTTTGACCATGAGTTTTACTGTGATTATAAATATCGTCTTTAGTTTGAGTTGATTTAGATGTCCAAATTAAATTACTTACATGGTTATTTAATTGGTTTTTGTCGATATGTCCAACAACTTTTAAGTTGCCAGGATTAGGTATGTAAGTTAAAGCAACCAGCTTGGCAATACTAAAATATTTCACATTTTTATTATTAGTAAGGCTTATTACTAAGGCTCCAGATGGTGAAACATTATGTTTTAACCATCTGCCATCATGAGATTTTGTTCCTCGGCATGTATCCCAAGTTTTAGGGTAACTCCAAATTTGACCAGACGCAGTTATTGCATATAACCCATCATATGCTGGAATGTCTTTAATGATCTCGTCATTATCAAAAATTGGAGTATTTTTCATAGTCATAATAATACCATAAAGTTTTATTAATATTGGTACTATACATTTATAAATAGCACTTTTCATTTTAGTAATTAATGAATATTTTTATCCGCCAGAAAATCTTTGAGTATATCCATACTAATTTTTCTAACCGTAAATTCACGGTCGCCGTAAGTTTGAGGGATATTTTGATTTTTAGCGTAAATTTCTTCAATTGACATACCAGCCTGATATTTTTCTTCAATGAAGTTAGAGAACTTTAAATCAATATCATAAAATAAGTATTTTTCAATAGAATCCACACTAATAAAAAAGTCTCCGATATCTCCATAATCATCTCTAAAATGAGGACTACACTCCATATCATACTCATCATCACTTGGATTGGCATAGCTCCACACATAATCCATAATATATTGTCTAATTGCTAATTTAGCTAGTTTAGTGTCGTTTAAATATAATAAATCATATTCTTTAAATCTATCTTGGTGATTTACCATAACTCGCCACAATGGGTCGTAAGCTACAAGTGGATCAAATTCATGACCCATTGATTTCAACATAATATGCCTTAATTCACCGTTAATATCATCTTCATATGAATCTAAAAACCAATTTACATAATCAAACAGTATAAAATATGGCTCTCTAGGGTTATCTGATTCAGCACTCATTTTTATAGTATGTGCTACCATTCGTGCAACATATTCTAGGCTCTCATATTCTTCATCTATTCTTGTGTCATGTTCAATCAAGTTTTGAATTTGAGTTTGATACTTCTCGTAACGGCCCTTTAAATTATCAATAGTGCTAGGGAATAGCCTAATCGTAATAGCTTGTCTTTTTTCTTTATCAAAATTCATACTTATATTTACTCCTTAATAAAGTGTTATTATAAATCATCGATATTTAAAAAACATGTTGAAAACAGATATTTACTAATTTAAAAAATGGTCATTTTCCATTAGCCAAATTTTCAATTTCTTCCTGCCGAGATTTTTGTTCCATTATTCGGCTCTGTTGTTCTACTTTTTTTGCGGCATCAGATAATTCATTCATATAGAAATCAACTAATTTTGATGAGCTAATATTGAGTTTTTGATTTTTTAAGCGCAAATCAAGTGCATCACAAGAGGTTTGTCGATATGCTCCGGCTGAAGATAACGAAAACCATTCGCAACTATTATAATAATTATGTACATAATCAACTTGTCCAGCAGTCGAGTACGGTTGAGTCATAGAATTACCGATAGATTGCTTCACTAAGTTTAATGTAATCGGATCTTTTAAAGCCGTAGTGTATTCTAATTTATTGGAACACCCGGCAATAACCGCGCTGCATAATAAAGTAACTAAGATAATTTGTTTATTTTTCATTTACAACTCTATCGCTATAAGAATTTTTGTAAGTATCAAGATAATGACAAATCATTATCCACGAACGTGTTAATACGATATATACAACTAATAAACTAATAGATCCGCCATACGCACTGTTAATTATGAATGTATGTACAAATAGTACTATAGCTAATAAAATAAGTAAAAGACCCATATAGTTTTTATTAACATTAATAAAAATATCCAAAGTACCTTTTGACTTCCAAAAAGTGTTTAACTCTTTATTGCTATAAGTTGCTACCATAAAAATAGTATTTATTATTAAAAACATCATGATTACAAGTGCAAGTATTCCAAATATTGGATGTACAAAATTATGTGATAACACACAAATATTTATCAATGTCATATCAGCAAAAAGTAACTTTAAGTTTTTATAAATTGGGTATTGGTTTTTCATTTACTGCTCACATTTGTATAAATGGTATATCAAATTATGCTGCTTTGTACATTAATTCACTGATACTAATTTTGTCAATTAGCAGATCATTTAGTATTTGCTTGCATTGTTCAAGTTCTTGATTAATGGTCTTATAATCTCTCGGACAATATTTTTCATAATGTAATTTATCTTTCATTGGATGTGAAAAACAATTCCAATTATCAATTAAACTTATTGTTTTATCTGAATCTTGAAAATGTATGTTTACGCCAAAACTTCCAACAAAACCTGCAAGTTCAACTTGAATACTAAATTCTTTAGATTCTGTGATAAAAATTGCTAATCTTGTAATATCAAGCACAAGCTCTGTTCTTAGTTTTTTATGTTTTTCGGTGGTTTGAATAGTTGTCATTTTTGGCTCCTAAAATAATATATTATTATACCATAAACCAGGTACTTACGCTAGAAAATATCATTATATTTCAATGTGTTATGGCGCAATATGTTGTTTTAGTAAATAGCTTCTGAAGCCTCAATATTTAGCATTTCTTGCACGTATAAATTAGCTGTAAGAGACAATTAATAGGGCAGTTACCCCCTGGCGTTGCAGCTTTAAGAAAGTGATTTATTTGGGATTAATTATATTATCCACAAATCTTGTGTATAATATAAACCATGCTATTATTGTGGTTATGCTTAGTGCTTAGATTTATGAGATCCAATAAAGTCCAACCAAATCCGCACTTCTATTTCGCGGATCAGTTTTTCTGAAACACCTCGTTATCGTGTCTTAACCAACCATTTGCATAAAGTTGAGTCTGTTTGCACTCAAAACCTCATAATTTGATTTAATTTTAATATTCTGGGGTTGGTAAGGGGTAGCTCGCTACCACTTACACATGCTGCACCGCAGGTTACTTATTTACTAATTAAACAAGATAATTTAGGGATAAATTAGTCAAGATATACTATGGCCATCATGGCCATTATTTATTGTGTATTGGTGCTTGTCACCAATACATGGGACGTTATCAACATCCTTCGGGATGTAGTACTTTGTAGAGTTTGAGAAAGTATGTTAGTATGCGCTCATAAGTATACTGTTCTATTTAATTATTTAGCCGTAAAAGGCTACCTCATCCCGTATATTTTAGATATAGATACCAATTAAATAAGTAAGCTACCAAATATATTTTAGTAGCTTACCAATTTAAGATTAAAAGTTATGCACAAATCTAGCTAATGTTCTTTATTGCAAATTTAGTTACTGTCTCTTGATGGCGAATATCATCGTCAAGGTGTAAATAGAGTAGAGTAGTACTAATTAAAGAATGCCGTAAGTTTGCCTGAACTGTTCTAATATCAATCCCAGAATCAATTTGCATGGTTGCAGAAGTGTGGCGTAGCCAATGTGGTGACATTAAGTTTAGTCGACTTTTTATAGTCTCATTACATGAGAAAGTATTAGCTAAGCTTCGACAAATTGATTTTACGGAATAATAGATATAGTCATGTGTAACTGATTTATATTCTTTTTCTGAGTATTTTGACATAATGATTAATGGTATATGTCTTTCTAATGTAATTTTGTCGCGTATAGCTGGGAGATTGTAAATGCTTCGATACCAATTTAATCGTATTTCAAGATGAGTTGAAATAGGTATTTTTCCATATTTATTACCTTTACCAATAACTTGTAGCCAAAGCTTATTCCTAATAATAATGAAGTCATCCATAGTTGCATTACTTAGTTCTGACTTTCTACATCCAGTAAATAATAATACCTGGAAAATCCATCGACTACGAATTTTATAATAATATTGAGCATCTGTTTTATCTGGAAGTTTTGCAATGAAATTACCAATTAAATGAAGCTCCCGACGCGTTAGACAATGATAACCTTTAAACAAGCTATTTACTGATAATGAATTAAATTTAAAGCATTGTCTAGCTGGGTTAATGCTTAAATATGAACTATTATAAAGATAAAAATATAGCTGCCTAATTATTCTCATGTTTTCTTGAATAGCATAGCAGCAAACTGGTTTTCGAAATGGTTTCCATTCAGGATGTAAGAACGGCCTTCGTTTACCAATCCAATCCTCATTAGGATCTTGCATAAATTCAATATATTCTAACAGATTAAATCTTTGCACATTCTTAAGCAATAAATGTTTATGCTTAAGCCATAAGTAGAATCTTAGAACAGCAATTCTATAGGTTACATAGGTATAACCAGAATACTCATTAAGCCATAAAGCAATGTGATGAACGTCGTCATCATAAGATAGACTAAGATTAATATTTTGAAGAAAGTGATTTTGATTAGTAGCTATAAAGTGTCTCAATAAATGACTCCCGAAAATTTCGAGTTTATCATTTATTCACTTATAAGCACCGCATTAACAATAAAAACAACAATTATTAATGCTAAATATCAACAGATATAATATTTATAGTTGTGTAATGATTAATCATTACGTTTTCTTCATAAGATTTGATTATGAGGGTTTATAAATAATATTAGCTATTATATAAAAAGTTAAATCTTTATTATATATGAAATATATTTGGAAAAAAATATGAATAGGTGATTATTGATGATAAATTTACAGAAAGTCTGAGATTAGACTATAAAACTTGACAGGATAAACTATGTAACGTACAATACTAAAAGAACTTAGAAATAAGTCTTAGTTTTGTCAGAGATTAGAGGTCGAAATTCAAATCTCTGGCAGGACTTCCTAACATTATCATTAGAATATTAAAGAGCTGGTAACTCGATAATAATCTACTAAAACCTTAAACAGCAAGGATCAGTATTATGCTTAATGCTTACCAGAATTATATCACATCCGATTTAAATTGCAACAAATATATTCCAGATAAGGTGTGTGTAAATAACCACAAGATTAATCAAGCCTGCGTACTTCCTTTTACAAACTCTAAGGAACATTTCACTATTATTGTTATAATAGCGAAATTTATATTTAGGTAAATAACATTTAAATCCACGATGTTTAGTATAAGATAAATCTACCATTGTTTAAATACTATATCACCATTTTGTAATTGGCTTTCATATAAATGATTTATTGGTGGCGGTTGATTAGCGTTATTATTTGAGTTCGTATTGCTAATTGGTATAACCACACTTGGACCAGCATACATGCCGTCAATTCCATAACTACCAAATGGCCCATCAAACATTCCATACCCCATATCTGTATTGCTTAAATAATAGTCTTCTTCCTCAGCAATTTCTTCCTGCCTTTGATCATACGCAGCAGAAATTTTACTTTGCTCTTGTATAGCTTGTTTCAATGCATTTGGAACTTGAGAAATATATGATTCTGCACCGACCGATTGATCATTTATTTCACCCAACATAATGACTGGCTGGTTATTACTACTTTCTTGATTATTTGCCCCCGCGAATGACTTCATTAACAGTGACATTAATGCACAAAATAATATAAATTTTTTCATACTTGGTATTTCCTTACAAAACTTCTATTTTGAATTATAGCAGAATAAAAATATAACTTAATATATTTTAGCAATCTTAAACACTATAATTTGTTATTAATGATTAAATTTAAATGGGGCTAGACAATCAAAGCACATTTAAAGATGTGGTAAGATACTGTCATGGTTCAAATAAATAAGTACATTAAGTGTTCAAAAATTTCTGAAGTTAAATTTAGAGAAATAATCAGGTATTTTGT
>JACCEA011823330.1_pt1 | contig 64675 bp, 69 predicted proteins | sample 7449851 | NCBI WGS metagenome assembly JACCEA01 (sample SAMN15323453, study PRJNA562643) | freshwater metagenome | isolation source: river surface water | place: USA:Blue River Watershed | collected 2017-08-18 | reverse complement strand
TTCTATCCGCAAATCACAGATCGAAATACAACAGGTAACAGTGCATCGTACGTTTCGACACAATTTGCAATGAACCCGAGTACCGGTACAATGAGCTTGCCGATTGTTAATGTTACTTCTGGTACTGCCGCAACAACAGCAGCCACTGGGGCATTGGTAGTAACTGGCGGCGCAGGCATTGGCGGCAACTTATATGTTGGCCAAAACATTGTTGTGGCAGGAAACTTAACAGTACAAGGAACAACAACAACCATTAGTTCGACTACTTTGGATGTAGTTGACCTGAATATCACAGTTGCAAAAGGTGCTGCAACCGCAGCGGCAGCTAACGGCGCAGGCCTAACAGTTGATGGGGCTGGTGCAACATTAACTTATTCTAGCACAACCGACAGCTGGAATTTTAACAAGCAGGTAATTGGACAGTTCACAACAAGCAACGCCCAAATCACTGGGGGTAGTATCACTGGCATTACAGGTGCAGCAACTACCTTACAAGCAACTAACTTCTCAACTGGCAATGCTCAAGTTACTGGGGGTAGTGTCACTGGCATTACAGGTGCAGCAACTACCTTAGTTGCTACAAACTTTAGTTCGGGTAATGCGCAGATTACCGGCGGCAACGTACAAGGTGTAAACTACCTATTAGCAACTAACTTTAGTACAGCTAACGCCCAAATTACTGGGGGTAGTGTCACTGGCATTACAGGTACAGCAACTACTTTACAAGCAACTAACTTCTCAACTGGCAATGCTCAAATCACTGGTGGCAGTGTCACTGGCACAACTGGACAGTTTAGTACCTTAACTGCTACTAACTTCAGCAGTGGAAACATTGTTGGTACATTGTCGGGCACAGCAAGTACCGCCAACGTATCTCTATACGATTCGGTAACAGCAACTTCAGTTAATGCAACTTTCTATCCGCAGTTTACAGATAGAAGTACAAGTGGTAATAGTACTGCTTATGTGTCGTCGAGTATAACAGTTAACCCAGGCACCGCAACAATATCTGCAACCAACTTTAACGGGACGTTCAATGGTACAGCAAATATCACTGCTGGCAATATAACTGGTGTATCTGGATCCGCAGTTAATTTTGCAGTAACACACTTAGCGACAGCTAATGCAAATATTACCGGTGGTAATATTACTGCAATTAAATTGCTAACATCTAACGTTGTAATTGCAAACGATTTTGTCTCGCCTAACGTCAATATCACTGGCGGCCAGGTTATTAATATCAATGGTTCTGCAACTGATTTTGATGCGCAAAGTTTCACTACTGGTAATGCTTACATTCTTGGCGGAAACATTTCTGGCATTTATAATTTGCAGGCGACAAACTTTGACTCGGCGAATGTTAATGTCACCGGCGGCGCGATTACTAACGTGGTTGGTGGTGCCGACACATTCAATATAGTTAACTTAGCAAGCGGCAACGCGATATTGTCCGGCGGTAGCATTGAGGGCATGTCAATTGGGGTAACAAATCCTTCGCAAGCTCATTTCACAGAAGTATTTTCCCAAACAGCAATTACCACTGGTAACATTGTTGTTGGTTCTACTACGGATTTAATTGATCCGAATAACGCAGCATTGATTGTGCATGGTGGCGCATCAGTTGCCAAGTCAGTTTACGTTGGTGGCACAATTAACATCGGGGCAAATTCGTTAATTGTGCCGCTAGTTAATTCATCAATTTCTGCAACTAACAGTGGTGTTGATTTCTGCCAAATTGGTTTAACTAATACTACCTCAACTGGTTCTGCAGACTTCTCGGCATACGCAAGTAACGGGGATGTTAATGAGGGTTGGGCTGATATGGGTTTCACCGGTCCAGCATTCAGCGATCCTCTATATACTATCACTAAAGAAAACGATGGGTATTTTTTCACTAGACCAAAGTTTGGTTACGGTGGTAACTTGGTTATTGCAACTAGTGAAGTTGGTACATATAACGATGTTGTTATTGGTGTTGGCAGCTTTGACGAAAGTGCAGAAGTTGCACGATTCCATGGAAATGCATCCACTGGTGGATATTTACAGTTAACACAGGGCACATCGGCGACTAGCACATTAACTGGTGCGTTGAGAGTCACAGGTGGAGCTGGCGTAACTGGAAACATATACGCTGGGGGCAGTGTAAATGCAGCCACAGTAGTTACCACAAACGGTGCAACTATTGGCGGAAATATTGCAGTAAACGGCGCAGCAACATTCAACGCTGGACAATTAAGCAATTACGATACAGTTGCAAAAGGCAAAACTGATTCCACGTTAGTGTGGGCACACGCTGGCGCAAGTTATGACCAGGTGGTGATTGGTGGCAACGCCGCAATAGGTAACTTGATCCCGGGCGCCAAATTCCACATTAACAGCACAGACACAATGATGTTACCACGTGGTACTAGTGCTCAACGTCCGAGCAGTGTTGGTGCAAGCGATATACCGGGTATGTTGCGATATAACACAACCTTGAACGCACTTGAATACTTTGGTGGTACCTTGGGACAATGGAGTGCTGTTAGTACGCAATTTACTATTATTGCAGACGAGCAATTTAGTGGCACTGGCAGTCAGACAGTATTTGCACTGTCGTCGAACCAAACAACCAACAACTGTATTGTAACAGTCAATGGTATTGTTCAAATTCCTACATTGGGATATAGTATCAGTGGGTCAACTCTAACGTTTACTAGCCCACCGGCTAACGGCGCAGTAGTTGATGTTCGCAAGTTAACAACTACAGAAGTTATTGCAGAAATTGCAAGCCAAAATGACCGTGTGGTAATTGGGGCAGATAACACTGGTATCCAGTTTATATCCGGTTCGTCTGGTAGAACACTTCAGTACACATTAGATACCAGTGGCGCATGGGTTACACATCGTGCAAACACAGCGGTTGCAACGGCAAATACCCCGGTGGCAGTTGACTCATTTGCAACAGGTACATACCGCAGCGCCAAATATCTAATACAAGCAACGGCTGGGTCAGAGTATCAAGTAATGGAAGCGTTGGTTATCCATAACGGAACAACTCCAGTTATTACCACATACGGCGTTGTTAAAACTGGGGCCAACTTGGGAGTATTGACGTCTTCTATTAGTGCAGGGACGCTCAATGTTAACTTTATATCAGCTAACGCAAACACTAATGTTCGTGTAAGCAAAGACTACATGCTAATCTAAGAGATTAAATATTAATTATGGCGAACGAAAATTTTGTAGTACACACAGGTCTTGTAGCAGGTCAATCCACAATTGATGCAGCTACTGGAAATATTGTTACCGGGGGCAGTGTACGAGCCCAGTCGGTATACACAGATAATCTTAGATTTGCCAATGGTAGTCCATTTGTTTCTACTACAGTGGCTAACAGTGCAGAGATTGTTGCAAACATATCAAGTGGTACTAATGTCGGGCTAACATTAACTACGACTGGTGTAGTTGCAGGCAATTATGGATCTGCAACTAGTATTCCTACTATTGTAGTCGACGGCAAAGGCCGCGTAACAAGTTTAACAACCAATGCAGTAAGTACAACTATAGGTCTAACTGGCACAACTGGGACTGGTTCTGTTGCAGGTGGTGGCTCCTTAACTTTTGCAGCTACAAATGGCATAGCGATAAATGCCAGTGGCAGCACTTTAACTATTTCTACCCCGCAGGATTTACGAACAACTGCAAGCCCGACATTTAACGCTATTACTGCATCGGGCGCAGTGCAAATAAACAATTCATTGGCGGCCACGGGAGCGGTTACGTTTAGTAATCCTACTGCCTCAACAAGTTCGTCTACTGGTGCATTGGTAGTAGCAGGCGGCCTGGGGGTAGCAGGCGAAATTTACACATCTAACATTTACGCATCTAACGTAAATGTCACGAACACTAATTCTACGTCGGTGTATGCAGGAACAGTATTAACAAATAATCTTCAATTTGCCAATGGTAGTCCTTACGTTACTACTACGTTAGCAAATTCGGCGGACATTACAGCGAACGCAGCTAGTGGGACCAACGTTGGGTTGACATTAACTACAACTGGTGTAGTTGCAGGCAATTATGGATCTGCAACTAGTATTCCTACTATTGTAGTTGATAACAAAGGTCGAGTATCTAGTATCACTACCAATGCAGTGAGTACCACAATTGGGATTGTGGGAACAACTGGATCCGGATCAATAAGCGGCGGCCAGTCTCTAACATTCTCTAGCTTGAATGGAGTGGTAATAGCTTCGGCCGGACAAACATTATCAATATCGAGTCCGCAGGATTTACGATCAACTGCAAGTCCCCAATTCTCGGCGATAACTATCAATGGCTCTGCACAAGTCAACGGAACACTGAGTGCAAGTGGCGTAACGTCAATTACTAACTCAACTCCGAGTACAGGGGCCAGTAACGGAGCATTGGTAGTAACTGGCGGTCTTGGGGTCGGGGGCAGTGCCAATTTTGGAACCGATGTATATGTTACAGGTAACTTGTATGTTTCTAACTTGGTAGCAACATCGTCTAGCACACTGAATACCAGTAGCCCAATGGTGTACTTTGATGTTACTCCAGTTTATCCGTATAACTTTGATACGGGCTTTTATAGTCACTTTGTTGGCGGGCCTGCTAACGTTTATGCTCACATGGGCATGGTCCGAAATTATGCTAGTAACCATTGGACTTTCTTTAGCAACGTTAGTAGCGAGCCATCGTCGACTACTATTAACTTTGCTGATCCCGGTATTATATACGACACTATTCGTGCAGGCGGAATGTGGTTATCGAACACTACTCCTAGTCTAGGTGTAAACACTGGGGCATTAGTTGTAGACGGCGGTGTCGGTATTAATGGTAATTTGAGTGTAAACAACGTTGGATATTTTGGATACCAGGCGTCTTTAACGAACCTAGTCAACCCTACCTTAATATCAACGGCATCAAGCGCTTCAGTTAATGTTAATGCGTTGTATGTGCAAACTGCGGTTATTAACGGTGCCGGCACCGGTTCGGCAGACATGATTGCGTACCCAAACAACTCAGATGGAAACACTGGATTTGTTGATGTTGGTGTCACAGGTAATATTTTTGCGGATCCGTTATATACAATAACTGGGTCAAATGACGGGTATTTGTTTGTAAGTGCCCCAGCTGGTGCAAACAAGGGCGGTAATTTAGTATTAGCAACTGATTCAACTGGATCATTTAATGATATTGTTGTTGGTGTTGGAAGTTTTTATGCCAACTCTGAAGTTGCAAGGTTTCGTGGAAATGCATCCACTGGGGGATATTTACAGTTATCACACGGCACAGCAGCGACGTCGACCTCTACTGGCGCATTAAGAGTTGCTGGCGGAGCTGGCATTACTGGATCAATGTATGCAGGCAGTGTATTTGATTCTGGTACACGAGTTTTACGAAGTGTTACTATTACTGCCGGGTCTGGAATGTCCGGTGGCGGCACTATAACAAATGGAACCGGGACAGTAACATTAACTAATAGTGGTGTTATTGGAATAACAACTGGAACAGGGATTAGTGCAAATGTGTCCACGGGTACTGTGCAACTAACAAACACCGGTGTAACCTCAGCAGTTGCTGGAACCGGAATCGGCATAAGCGCATCTACTGGTGAAGTAACTATCACTAACGCAGGGGTAACTGGATTATCAAGTTCGGGATCTGGTAACTTAACAGTATCGGCATCCACAGGCGCAGTTGCAGTAACACTTCCAACCACTGGGCCTGGGGCAACAACAATCGGCGGATCTTCGTCTATTCCGGTTATTACAGTTGATGCATATGGTCGAGTAACAGCATTGTCTTCTGCATCAGTTGCTTCTTCTGGATTTAGTATTGCTGGGACATCTGGCACTGGGTCAGTGAGCGGTGGCGGAACACTAACTTTTGCAACGTCAAACGGAGTTACTTTATCAGCAAGCGGGAGCACCGTTACAGTATCAACGCCTCAAGACGTGAGAACAACAGCAAGTCCTACATTCAATGGATTGTCAGTGACATCGGCAACCCGCGGCAATAAAACTCTTATTACGAACTTTAGCAGTACTTCTGCTCCGTCAAATCCGCAGCAGGGCGATGAGTGGTACAAGACTGACACTGGTGTCATGTACAAATACATCTATGATGGTACTAGCTATGTGTGGGTTAACGTAAGCTCGGCACTGTTTAACGCTAGTACATCGGCAACGGCTAACACACTTGCATTGCGAGATGGGTCTGGCAATTTAACAGCAACTAACTTTAACGGTGTTGCAAGTTCGGCAAAATATGCCGACTTGGCAGAAGTTTATGTAGCCGACCAGGACTACGAACCAGGTACAGTAGTGGTATTTGGTGGCATACAAGAGATTACTACAACATCGTTCTCGCACGATACTAGAGTTGCTGGTGTTATTTCTACAAATCCTGCTTACTTAATGAACAGCGAAGCAGTTGGTTTACCGGTGGCACTAACTGGTCGTGTGCCGTGTAAGGTTAAGGGCTTTGTGAAGAAAGGTGACATTTTGGTTACCTCGTCGGTGCCGGGCGTTGCACAAAAAATGTCCGATGATTGGTATAAGCCCGGTTGCATTATTGGTAAAGCAATTAGCGAAAATAAAACAAGTGGAATTGCAACTATTGAAGTAGTTGTTGGGAGATTTTAATGGCGTTTCCAACGAGTCCGACAAACGGCACAACATATACAGTAAACAATACCACCTATGTGTACGACAGCACACTAGGGGTATGGAACGTACAAGGGTCGCAAGCTAGCGCAAGCCCTGTTAGTAGCGTCGCTGGTCGCACTGGCGCAGTAACATTAACCGCAGCAGATATTGCAGCAGGTACCTTCCCGGGTGCGCTAGTAATGAACAGCACATTATCTGTTTCTGGTGCATTGACTGCTGGTTCGTTTAACGGACCGGGCACAGGATTAACTGGCACAGCAGCAAGTTTAAGTATTGGGGGGTCTGCAGGATCGACTACTACAGCAACGAATCAAAGCGGCGGAACAGTTAATGCTACAGCAGGAACATTTACTGGTGCAGTAACGTTGTCGGGTAACAATGGTATTACATTTGGTCCAAATACTAGCTGGGGTGCATATTTAAAAGTTGGCGGAAACGGTATTGACGGAACCACAGCACAGGTTGCAGCAACAGACGGCAACTTGCATCTAGAGTCATTAAGTTCGGCTAAAGCAATTTATCTTAACTACTATCGTGGCGGCGGCGTTAACGCCAACGGGTTCCTAAACGTTACGGGAGCAATTACAGCTACAACAACAGTTACAGCGTATTATTCCGATGAACGTCTAAAGACACGAATTGGTAAAATTGAAAACGCACTAGACAAAGTAGATCAGTTAAGTGGATTCTTATATGTTGAAAACGACTTAGCAAGAGAACTTGGATTCAATAACACTACACAACAGGTTGCGTTAAGTGCCCAAGCAGTGCAGCGGGTTCAGCCCGAAGCAGTGGCACTAGCACCATTTGATAGAAATCCGGATGGAACTAGCAAGAGTGGAGAAAATTACTTAACAGTGCAATACGAACGTCTAGTTCCTTTATTAGTTGAAGCAATTAAGGAATTGCGACAAGAAGTAAATAGTATTAAGCAACAACTCAAATAACCATGGCAGTAACATTAGGTAACAACGGGATAACATACTCGGATGGGACAGTTCAAAATGCTGCACCAGACAGCACGTCTGACTACGGACAACTGGTATCAATAACCACGTTTACAAGTAACGGAACATATACTGCCCCTACACCTTGCAGAAAACTTTTGGTTAAAGTTCAGGGCGGCGGCGGCGGATCTGCTGGGCACTGCGAAGGTGGCGGCGCCGGGGGATACAGTGAACGACTAATTCATGCAATTACTCCCGGCATGACATTTGCAGTAACAATTGGTGGTGGCGGTGGTGGCGTAGGTTATTATGCTGCCGCAGGCGATGGCGGAACTAGCAGTTTTGGTAGCTACTGTTCTGCTTCTGGCGGGTATGGTGCCAATAGAAATTACAGTCACACAGGCGGCCATGGCGGCACTGGATCTGGCGGCCAAGTAACGTTGCAAGGCGGCGGCGGCATTGGACACACAAACGGATTCGGCAGTTGGGGCCCGCGAGGAGTCCCTACATACTGGGGTGGCAGTTTTGGTACCAGACACAGTGGAGGTGAGCAAATTGGATCAGGCACACCCGGTGCCGGTGCAAGTCCGGGCACTACCGGTAATGGCGGCAGCGGCAAAGCAGGCCGTGCAGGCATGGTTGTTGTTTATGCATACAGTTGAGGAACAAACATGGCAATTACATTAACATCAACAGGAATTACATATCCGACAGGCGGGACACAAACGTCTAGTTATACAGCTAACCGTGGCCAGCCGATTAGTATACAGACATTCACCAGCAACGGAACATACACAGTGCCAAGTAACTGTCGCAAGATCCTTGTTCAAATAGTGGGCGGTGGCGGTGGATCTGCGGGATATTGCGAAGCTGGTGGTGCAGGTGGATTCGCCGAGGGAGTCTTTTCAGTTACCCCTGGCGCGACTTACGCAGTTACCATTGGTGGCGGTGGTGGTGGCGTAGGTTATTATGCAGCAGCTGGCCGCGGCGGCACTTCCAGCTTTGGATCATTAATAAGTGCAACTGGCGGATATGGTGCAAATAATAATTATAGCCATGGTGGCGGCCACGGCGGATCAGGATCTGGTGGACAAATTAACTTAGATGGCGGCACTGGATGCGGCCATGGCAATAGTGCAAGCCACGGTCAACCCTCTGGGGGTGGCCCTAGCTTCTTTGGTGGCCCTGGCGGGCAGTATCGAAGCACTACCCCAAGTAATTATAGCCCGGCGCTCGGATCTGGTGCAACAGGCGGCCGAACAAATGATGGTGGATCTGGAACAACAGGCGCTGCCGGCGTGTGTGTAGTTTATGCATATACATAAGGATTAATATGGCAGTTACATTAGGCTCAAGTGGAATAACATATAGTGATGGATCTAGTCAAACATCTCGTAACACAGATGGCATAGGCCTAAACGGAACAGACCGCGGCGATCTCATAGACATCGCATGCTTTACTAACAGCGGTACTTGGACTAACCCAGGAGCCACAATGGTCCACGTTAAGTTAATTGGCGGTGGTGGTGGTGGAGCCGGATACTGCGAGGGCGGTGGTGCAGGCGGGTATGCTGAGGGATTTTATAACGTGACTGGTGTGGGGTCTGTGGCAGTTACAGTGGGCGGCGGCGGCAGCTATGCTGCTTACTACGCAGCAGCAGGAAACGGTGGTACCAGCAGTTTTGGTGGCTATCTAAGTGCCAGCGGGGGGTATGGAGCTAACCAAAACTATAGTCACAGTGGAGGCCATGGCGGAAACAGCTTTGGCGGAGCTCAATTTTCGGTACAAGGTGGCGCTGGGTGTGGCCACATTAATAGTGTAGGCCACTCTACTGCGAGTGTAGTAGGCGGCAGCGGATATTATGGTGGGCCAGCAAATCACATTAGAAATCACGGCAATCTTGGGTGGTCTGTGCAACACGGAATTGGCAACGGGGCACCGGGCGCAGGCGGCGCAGCAAACGTAACTGATTGGGGCTACAATGGCACTCGTGGCCATTCAGCAGGCGAGTACGGTACCAAGGGAATGGTAACCATTTATGCATACAGATAAGGAGAAACTAACATGGCTTTAAGAGGACTAATTAACATCAACGAAACAGGTCGAATTTGCGAGATTGTGGAGGCAGGTAATGAGTTTGAAGTCCACGAGTCTTTTTATTGGACTGATTTACCGGATGGAACTACAACTGCTGACACACTTGATGCCAACGGTAATGTAGTTAAGTTTGATATTACAAAACAACCAGGCTTTGCAGAAAATGCCTACAAAGTCGCAAGGGGAATTGGGTATGGCTCAATGGGCGACCAGTTGGATATGCTTTTTAAAGAGATCCAGGCCACAGGAACGATAAGTAATACTGGGCCATGGGCAACTCATATCGCTAGTGTTAAGGCTGCGATACCAAAAGATGATCCGTATGCAGTTCACGAATGGAACATGCAATACTGGGAATCAATGCAAGGAAATGTTGCCCCACAATAAGGGTAAACTATGAATTTCAAAAAGCGATTTTCGGTCGCACATTACGACCAGTTTCACGGCGAGTTTTCAAGTACATATTACGAAATAATGAAAAATGCAGACCCAGCTTATCTGGAAAGTCTGCATGACATCTATTTCGGGAAATACTTTTACTACGAGTACAACGGTGTTCAAAAGCGTTGCGGTAATCCAATGGGTGTAGAAGCAAGCGATGAGCAAATTGATTACTTGTTCAAAATCCAAGAAGAATTTGGGGTTGAGATCAGCTTAACATTTAATACGGTAGAAGTTCCACATGAAGTAGTATGGGACGAAACAGTTCGTGGACAATTTGTTGAATGGATTGGCGGCTACTACGATAGAGGATTGCGCAGTTGCACAATGAGTAGTGAGCATATTCTACGCATGGGAATCCTTCAAGAACGCTGCCCGGATATGCGATGGAAAAGCACAGTGAATCAGATTGTATCTGACGCACAGCAATTTATTGATTATGCATACCTAGGCTACAACACCATTCTACTAGATCGTAGTTTGAATCGCAACATTCGAGAACTAAAACGCATCAAACGAGCACAGGATTACTTGAATAGTCTTAATCCTAAGAAGCGTGTATTAACAAGTTTATTAGTTGCAGAAGCATGCATATACCACTGCCCTTTTAAGAAAGAGCACGACAGTGTAGGCGAAGTGATTGGCACTAATTACTTCCGCGGCCCCGCAGATTTAAGCTGCAATGGCTGGCGTCAGCATAGCGACTTTGCTGAACTACCGCGTTCTGGAATCAACGTTGTAGCTGGCCAGGCTGAAACTTTTATAGAGTTTGCAGAGCTAGTTGACATTTTTAAGTATTCGGGTCGTTTAACAACTCCAATGTTTAAGGCCGAAGATGCAAAGTTTATGCGAGCAGTTTGGTACTACGACAACATCAATAAGTTCAAGCAATCTATTTCGTTTGCCGGTCAAACAGTGTATGCTGATAGCTTCGACGAAGTGGTTGAAAATAATCTAGGACCAATTCACAATTGGATCCCTGGTTGGATTGATACTAGATATACCAAAGAGGATTGGCGTAAAACCTACAAGCCTTACATTGGCATCTGGGCAACAGACCCGGGTAAGCGTTTAGAAAAGATTCTGCGTACATGCAGAAATCAGTGCTGGGACTGTCATGAGTGTGAACGTACATTTGGTATGCAAGACGTTGACAGTGCTTTACAAATTCGTAAGACAGGTTCCGAATGAAAGATTTAATTGTGTTCAACGATTTGCTACCGCAAGGATATGCAGACCAACTAGAAGCTGACTTAACTAGTATGCCATTTCCGTGGCATTTCATTGATGATGTAACAAACATGAGTTACGGATCCAACTCTGGCTTTGCTCATCTAGCATTTGATTTAGGTAAGCAGCCAACAGAGTGGTATCAATTTCTCAAGCCTATTGTGTATCACATTGAGGAAGTGCAAGGGAAACGGATGCTGGAGCTATTGCGTATTCGTGTTGGATTACTAATGCCATCAGCCGAAGCTGAGTACGAACACAATACACCGCATGTGGATTTTGCCTTCCCGCATTACACTGCATGCTATTATGTAACAGATAGTGATGGACCTACAGTTATATTTGATCAATCCTTGAGCGATGCTAAACTTGAAAATGTCACTGAGCAAGGAATCATTGATTATGTAAAAAATACAGAATTCACCGAACTAGGTCGAGCACATCCAAAGAAGAACAGCGTTTGTATTTTTGATGGACTAAAGTTCCATGCAAGTACTAAACCAAAAAATCACAATAAAAGAATCGTAATAACTGTTAACTATGTATCATAATATCAAATCAATTTGTATCGTTGGTGGCGGAAGTAGCGGCTGGATGACTGCCGCAGCAATATCTAAGATGTTGCCACATATGGAATTAACTCTAGTAGAGAGTCCCACAATTCCTACAATTGGGGTTGGGGAAAGCACCATTGGTCACATTAATCAGTTTCTAACAATGCTGGGGCTAAAAGACGAGGATTGGATGGCTGCATGCAATGCCACATACAAGACCAGTATCAAGTTTATTGATTTTAGAGACAACCCAACAGAACAGCCTCATAAGTTTCATTACCCGTTTGGTATCTTTGACTTTTCGGACAAGCCACGTGGTACAATGGAATGGTTCTTGGCAGCAGCGGATCGCGGCGACATCGATCCTAGTAATTTTGCAGAGTTTTATCATGATGCAATCTTAATGACTGACAAAAATAAACTAACAAAGAACGAAGACTTTAAGATTCGTGGGTTTAAGTTTAACCAAGACACTGCATACCACATGGACGCTGCATTGTTTGGTAACTACCTTCGTGACAATTTGTGCTTGCCATTTGGTATGACTCACATCATTGATACTGTAGACAAAGTAGTGCAGCGAGAAGATGCGAGCATTGAGAAGATTATTACTAAAGACGGTAAGCATGTTAGTGCAGACTTGTTTATTGACTGCTCGGGATTTAGAAGTATTCTATTAGATCAAACACTGAATGAGCCCTTTGTTAGTTTCCACGACACATTACTAAATGATCGTGCAGTTGCAACAGTTATTCCGTACATTGATAAAGATGCAGAGATGGAGAACTACACATCTTGTACCGCCATTGAAGCGGGCTGGGTATGGAACATTCCTCTGTGGAATCGTATTGGCACTGGCTACGTGTACAGCAGCAAGCATGCAACAGAGGAAGAAGCCGAAGCACAATTCCGTAAGCACTTGAAAAGCAATCGTATGATATTCCCGGATGCAGCAAGAGCTGACGAGTGCGAAGTTCGCCACATTAAAATCAAGCACGGCGTGCATCAACGTGCATGGGTAAAGAACGTTGTGGGTATCGGTCTTGCTAACGGTTTCATTGAGCCATTGGAAAGTACCGGCCTGATGCTAACACATGAGGGAATCATTAAACTTGTTAGCGCCTTGTTAATGCGCAAGGGACGAGTTAGCAATTACGATGTTGACTTATTCAACTTTGGATTTCAAGAACAGATCATTGGGTTCAAGGATTTTATTAGTCAGCACTATGCCTTAAGTATGCGTAACGACACTCCGTACTGGCAAGAAGTGTCCGGTGCTGTCACTTACTCGCATGGCATGAACGGGTCCGAAAACTTGTCTGGTGTTAATCACGGCGCCCAGTCAAGATCTGACTTGGCAATCAGATTGCACCGCAGCCGCATGTTTGACCAGGGAATGGGTGGCATCATCTATATTGCAGCAGGGATGGGATACAATCCCGTAGAGCCAAACTTTCTGCGTCATGAAGATGTAAGAGTGCATGAAAGTCCGGAGATGAGGGCACCGGTTTACGAAAATTGGTTAAAACATAGAGAAGAAGTGCTAGCGCATATCGACACTCTGCCTACTCATTACGAGTTCCTGCGTGATAATATCTATAATTCCAAATAAATATTGGATATGATTAATAAACTCTTTAGGGCAAATTACGGTGGCGAACTTATAGTTAACAGTTCGATTTACTCCAACGGCAAGTGGGAGTTTGACAAAGAGTTTGTTTATTCAATCATGGCTCCTCAGCAATTTGGCAAGAGTGCTTTGGTGATTGGCAATGGAGTCAGTAGATCGCGTTTTAATCTAGCATACATTAAAAATCACAAGGGCGGATCTGTTGCCGCCGGTGCATTGAAAACTTATGGATGCAATGCTTTGTATAGAGATTATTCTCCACACTTCTTAGTGGCAGTTGGCAAAGAAATCACACAAGAGATTGTTGATTCTGGGTACACAGTGCAAAATATTGTGTATGCCCCAACCTCGTCGCATAACGCACATCCGCACAAGTTTTATAGAATCCCACAGGATCCAAATTGGCATGCTGGTGCCCTTGCTACGTACATGGCCTGCTTTGATGGGCACAGCAAAGTATATCTAATGGGATTCGACGGAATAGATTCGGTGGATCACAGTTACAACGTATACGAAGGCACTAACGGGTATGCTATGCCCACTTACGGTTACAGCGAAGACTTCTGGGTGCAAACAATGCTAGAGCTATTTAACACCTACTCTGAGATAGAGTTTGTGCGTATTGCCCCAAATAAGGACTATCGTATTCCTGAGTCTTGGAAGTACGCCAAGAACTTTCGTCAAATTGACTTCAACGAATTTGCCACTGAAGCAGATTTATAAAACGTGCTCTAACGTTTTGATTTTATCTAATATACTTTGAAAATTGAATGTTCGCCACACGCCTGGATGTAATGGCTTTGGGTGATCATTGACACTAGTCCAAGCATATCCTCGGTGCTCGTGATTTAACTCGGGCACAAACTCACGATCAACACAGATCAAATAAGTGTGATATTCGAACTTGGCATTGTCGCTTGTAAAGTGTTCGAGTGGAATGACTTTACTATACGACACCGTTCCTATTTCCTCAACAATTTCTCTAGTTAGAGCCTGTGCGGGAGTTTCGTTAACTTCAACTTTGCCACCTACTAATCCCCAATGGCCATTGTGTTTATTCCCGTTTCGTAACAGGAACAAGTATCGTTTTGTGTGCTTGCTATAAAATAGTGCGCCTACGCCTACAGTATGATTGACCATTCGCCCTCTCGGTATACACCTTCAATGGATTTGGTCCATTGACCCCCGAGCCATTTATATTGAGTATTAGTAGTTAAGTTTGTTACATATTCTACTTGAGTATGAGCGGTGCTGTCAAGACTTACTGTCCAGATAGATCCGTTATATTGGATGATATCATTTGCATGTGCAATTAAATTACCCCAAGCTATACTAGAACTTCCGGCTTGACCGATGTCATCAAGTATTAGGTATCTAGTTCCTGTTGCAGGAGTTAGCAAGTTGAGTTGATCTACGTTAACAGTCTGTGGGTCAATGACTGCATTAATTGGGGACAGCGTATTAGCTGGCGCAGTGTCAGTGTCTACAGTAAACAGCAATAAAGTATCGTCGGTTGGATGATATGCAACAGTGCCCACTAATTCAGTGAGTCCGGTGTATCCAACAGTCTCATCATACTCTGACGCTAGTTGTAATCGCACTTGGCTAACGCCGTCTTGCAAACTACCGTACATGTCAATTAAAGTATGCCATGCATCGGCAGTGCCGAGCTTGTCGGTTTGGTTTGCGTTAACTAGTTCAGATTTCTTAATTAGCTTTAAAGTGTTGCCCACAAATAACACTCCGTACCCAAGTGGGGTAAGCATCTTTCGTGCAAGCAAATTGCTTTCTAGCAAACTATTCTCATCAATGTTGCCATTGGCGTCGAATATGCTATTGATGATTTTATGCACAACACCTAGTTGTTTAACTTTTGCAGGGCTACTGATCCAGATAGGAATTTCGAAGGTCATTGTGTAAATGTCAATTGGTTCCTCGGATCCAGTTGGTACGCTACGACCAGTCCAGTTTGTGTCTGTTAGTGTCACAGTGCTTAAACTTGTCCAGTCAATGTAGTTGTCAGTGCTTTGGATTTCTAAACTAGGATTAAAAATTGCGCCAATCTGTTCAAACAGTTGTAGCTTTTGTTCAGTGTTGCTAGTCCAGATATCTAGTTTCAGTGTCATTTTATATGGCACCGGCATCATGCGCTCTACAGTGTAGGCAGAATCTTGTGTGGTGCCATATTCCCCGGTAGTGGGATTGTAACTTTTCTGACGGATCTGCATTTTGCCAACAAACGACGGATCCTGGGTACGACTTTGATCGTATTGCATGCCACTGATATATACAGCCATTGCGGGCACAGCGTTCAAAGTGTTTTCGCTGTTATTGCGTAGAATCATTGCAGCCTGTCGACTTGCATCACCGTAGTATACAGGCACACGTTGTAAAACTGTCTGTCCGTTGCGATCCTTGCCGAATTCTACCTGGAAGTTACTCATCATGCGAATGAACTGAGATAGGAATCGGCGAACTTGTCCGTCATAATGAAATTGGGTAGCCATTAGTTATCCGCCTTGGGTTTAAGAGCTTTACTAAGCCCTTGCAATGTGTTGTGTGTACCGCCGCTATGGTCAGTGTATGTAGTAGCATCGTTGACAAAGCTGCTACGTTGTGTTTTATTGTCTGGACCAGGTGTTAGGTTAGTTCTAACAGCATCCTCAATCTTGACCCAGCGATTGCCATTGTATCTAAACAAACGGTTTGGCACATAGTCAAGGCGTAAGTAATAGTCGCCATTATCTGGTGCTTCGGGAAACACAATGCCAGCAGCAACAGCAAGCCCATTGGGCGCAAGTCCGTCGCCAGTTAAATATCCATGAACTTTATCTTGTGGGGTCACGGCATCCTCATCTGGGTACACATCTGACTTAATATACAGCCCACTAGTGTCGTATCCGCTCTTAGGCAAGTCAGCTTCGGCCTGTGCAATGATTGCATCATTGACATTTTGGAACTTTTGTATAGTGCTTAAAATGTCCCCAATTGGGGTAGTGGTATTGGTGCCGGTGCTCACGGGAATAGTGTTAAGAATGTCTTTGTATTCTTGGCTGTCTGTTAGTGGGTTTAATTTAACACGCCAAATATGTGGCCACCATGTTGGGGTAAAGCCTTCGCTGCCAAACTGTGCATCGCTACAAACGTAAAATCTTTTAAGCGCCACTGGCAGACTCTGGTCTAGTGCGTTATAATCAGTTAGGTGTTGTAGTTCAATGACATCACCGTTCATAATTTTGCGACCTAGCGTATCAACCATATCGTTTAAATGGAAAGTCATGAACAGTGTACCGGTTTGCAAAAACAGTCCGAACTGACTTAGGTCAAAACTGTTATCTTGTACTTGGTATTGTCCGCGTAGATCGTACACACTTGTATCGTACTTGCGATCTCTGTTCTCCAAAAACAGCAAGTCTTGGATGTTCATTTCGCTTTGGTTTGTGTAAACTGGTTTAGTAGCATCTGTGCTACCAGTTTGCTCAATTGGCCCGAGGTATTTGTGTAATAACACACCCACACCGCCAATGGTAAACAATTCGCTAATTCTGCGATCTAAAAACTTGTAATCATTGCTGTGTTTACCGTTTTTCCAAAGGCTTAACCGTGCCATACTTATTCCTCAATGTAGTATTTATGGCTTGATTTGTTAACCAAAAGGTTGTATAATACCAGCATGTTTGAAAATCATCTAACCCATCATGGCGAGCTAGCTGCATGCCTTGCGGCTTTGCAACAAACTAATAACATGGTAACTAAGAGTACTTTGTGGAAGTTCTACAATAATCTCCGTTTGGCCTGGGTTGATCTGGACAATGAGATGATTATGTGTCGCCGACTTAACAAAGTAACACCAAAGTACAAAGATTTAGAAGCAGCGTTTGCTGAACACTACAAAAACTTTGAGCAATGGCAAGTTATGGCATCGTTGATGTACTAATAATGGCAGTTGTGCTATAATACGCACATAGCAAATCAAGGACCCATAATGCGTGGAAAATATAGCCCAACCGTTAGTCGTGCGTACATGTCGGACCAGGAATGGTGGACCAAATATGCGTATGCTGGCAAGTCTAGCGACGAGTTTGTTCAGTACGACCCGGAGGGTTACGACAGCTATGGGTACGATAAAAACGATATGGATCGTGCCGGCAATAACGAGTACGACTATATCCGCAATGATAGTGCTCACCCTGAGTACGCTGACTATAACATTGCATACGACGATGCAGACCGCACTTGGGGGTTTGATGGAGTCAAACCAGTAAAGATTTAAAATGTATAATGTATTAACAAAAGAAGGATTTCCACTTGCCAATTGTTCCTCGCTAGATGCAGCTATGTCGGCAGCAAAAGCATACGGGCAGTTTGTGACTATCCGTGGCCCCGACGGCATGGAATTTGTGGGAAAGTTTGGGGTTGATAGTGTCAAGGATGGCAAGTGCCCGGACGGCGTTGCTTACGACTGGAATAAAGCAAGCCGCATAGGGGCACCGAAGAGGACACGTTCATGACCCAAGAAAATTTAAATGAACAAGATTTAGTTTACCGTTTGCGTAAACGTGCCGAAATTCGTCGGCAAATCGCCACTCGTAAATCGGTACAAGAGGGTAAACCTGATCGAATTAGTGATTTGCTAGAAGAAGCGGCTGCTGAAATTGAACGTTTGCGAGGCAACAATGCGTAACTGGTTCGAGCGTTGGGCAGCTCGGCGAGCATTTAACAGCCTGGTGTTGTTCCATGATCTGAACATGCACAAGTTTAATCCAACTGAAACGGCTTATATAGTCTTGACATTAGACAAAATTCGTAGTGTAATGTACAAAGATTGACATATCAGCTGATAAATTAAGTTATAAGGATTATTATGGCAACGGTAGCCGGCATTAAAATTAAAGTTAAAGCACCAAGAGCGGTGCGTATTGCATTTGCAGACGAAAAGTACACAGGGTCTGAGCCAGTCTGGCCAGAGGACGCTAAGGATTGGGACAATGACAAGTTTGACAACTTCTTGCGCAAGAGCTTTTACTACTACAATTACTACTACAGTCAGAAAGATTGCAAGAAGTATGTAGTGGAATGGCTGCAAAAGAACAGCAAACTTACAGCTGAGGAAGTCAAGGCATTTAATCGTGCAGGTGACCGCTTGCTGCCAATGACAGTGTGCAGCTTGATTATGGCCCATCGCAACGGTATGCCGTTCCGTGGCCGCCACATTGAATTTATTGTTAGCAGCGTTATGGATGTGGTTGCACAGGCCGAGCCCGAAGTTGTTGAAGTTGCTGAAGGAGACAAGCCTAAGGCATACGTGCCAACTATTCAGGATCGCCTTAACGAAAAGACTAGCGAAATCATTGGAGAGCTCGAGGGCATCTTTGATGATGTTGCAACCGGAGTTAAAAATCCGACCAAACTTTACGATTTCCTTGTAAGCAACAACGTGGTACAAAGCCAGTTAGGAAAGTATGAAGATCTATACAACAGGCGTAAAGACGAACTATTACTGGCTCAGTCAAAAAAAGACGACCAAGTACGAGAAGGCTATAGCCATCTTAAAGCCGCTGATTTCAAACGAATTATCGGTTGGATTGACGACCTCCTTAGTGCAGTGGACCAGTACCGAGGAGTTAAAAAAGCTACTAAAAAGGCCCGAGTTAAGAAAGCTCCTAGCAAAGAAAAGTTGGTGGCCAAGCTCAAGTATGCAAAAGATGACAAGGCGCTTAAAATTGTGTCTATCAATCCTGCAGACATTATTGGCTCATCCGAGCTTTGGGTCTATAATGCCAAAACCCGTAAAATTGGAAAGTACGTTGCAGCAGCATATCACACTCTCGGTATTAAAGGCACAACCATAGTCGGGTACGATGAAGATAAATCTGTTGCAAAAACCCTTCGAAAACCCGACGAGCAACTTAAAGAGTTTGCTAAAGCAGGTAAGATTGCTTTAAGAACGTTTATTAAAGATATCAAAGCAGTTGAAACTAAATTGAACGGAAGAATCAATGAGGATGTCCTACTACTTAAAGTCGCCTAATACTGATCCAAAGTTTTTGGGACGTATTGACGGAGAATGCCAGTGGATAATTAACCGTATCGAGCATATACGTCTCACAAAATTGCCCAAGCGTCCTAGCGCTATAGCAGAAATACGGGACTTGGAGCGCCAGCTCAGACACCGAGAACTTGAGCTAGCGTTTACTGGACCAGAGTGGAGCAAGTATGAAAAGTACGGAATTTGGGAATCGTTAACGTCCTAATAGACAAGTCCTGCAATCGGTAATAAATACTGGTAACAGGACTTTTTCTATGGCCACACAAGATACAAGCATCTACGATGCAAAGGGTAATTTACTTACTGACAGTTTATTCAGCGCAAATACTGGCACTGGTGGCGGGCATATTGCCAATGACCCGTCGCAGTTTGACAGCGCAAATGCTAAACGTGCAGAAATCACAGACTATATTCGCTTCCGTTTAGCCGACGGTATCGTTGACGTTGAACTAGACAAAGAGCATTATGAAATGGCTATAAGCCAAGCACTAATCAAGTATCGCCAGCGTAGCAGCAACGCAGTAGAAGAAAGTTATGCATTCTTAAAGCTATTGCCGGAAACACAAGAATACATATTGCCCAAAGAAATTATTGAAGTTCGCCAAGTATTTAGACGCGGTATTGGTAGTGTAACTGGAACCACCGCAAGCCAGTTTGAACCTTTTGCAAGCGGCTATTTGAACACTTATATGCTGGTTGCAGGTCGTGTCGGTGGACTTGCAAACTACGAATTGTTTGTTGGCTATCAAGAGCAAGCAATGAAGATGTTCGGTGGACACATGAATTATACATGGAACCGAGCTACTCGTAAGCTAACTGTAGTTCGCAAAATGCCGTTCCAAAGTACTGGGGCAGCAACAACAGCAGATGCAGAAGCATGCTTGGTTTGGTGCTATAACTATAAGCCAGATTGGATGTTGTTTAGTGACCATATGAGTTTTCCGTGGCTGCAAGAATATGCATATAGTTTTGCTAAACGTCTACTAGGCGAAGCTCGCAGCAAGTTTGCTAGCATTGCTGGTCCACAGGGCGGCACTCAGCTTAACGGTGTTGCATTAATTGCAGAAGCTAAAGAAGAGATTATTGCATTAGAAGAAGAGCTAAAGCGTTTCCAAGACGGCGGAATGCCAATGACATGGGTAACAGGATAATATTATGAAAATTAGTGAAATTATTACAGAAGACTTGTCAGTTGACGAAAAGTTTGACATTGTTGAGGAATTAGTTGAGAACTTAGCTCAAGAGCACGGAGTTGATGCAGACCTGATATGGGAAGACTTTGACTCGGTTAGTGATGTTGAGCTTTACGAAACCGCAGCCTGGCGTAAAAAAGAAGGCAAAAACAAAAATGGCGGCTTAAATGCCAAAGGCGTTGCTAGTTACCGCAGGGAAAATCCGGGTAGCAAGTTACAAACAGCAGTAACCACAAAGCCAAGCAAATTAAAGCCTGGCAGCAAAGCAGCAAAGCGTCGAAAGAGTTTTTGTGCTAGAATGAGTGGAGTCAAGGGCCCGATGAAAAAACCCAATGGTAAGCCTACTAGGAAAGCACTAGCGCTACGAAAGTGGAATTGCTGATGCGAGCAACGGAGTTTATCAACGAAGGATTAGCCTATCCGATTATCTGCGTAGATGTGCAGCCTGAGTACGATAATCCGCTTAATCAAAAGATCATTGACTTTGTTTGCAAACAAACTGGTCCCGTGTTATTCTTTGTAAATGCAGAAGATACTGGACTAACAGGCGATTCTATTCAGAGTATAAAACAATACTGGGACGAACGAGCACCCGGTGGTTCGCCTGAGGAAGAAGGCGAAGATGAAGAAGGCAACTATTACTATAAAGAGCCAGTTAGTGCAATTAACTGGAATCGATTCCAGGTAGTAGATAAGGGATACGGGTACTTTAGAGCGTGGATGGATCGCGGCGTTGAAGAATCTACTATCATTGCAACCATTCGCGAAATGTACAACCAAAAAGTTAGTGATACACGGATGCTGGAATTCCCGGGGTTTCAGCAACGTACCCCGCAACAGTCTTTAATTATGGGCGCAATAGAAGAAATGGATGGAGACTCGATGGGAGTAGAATGGACTAGCGTTGCCCAGTTAAAACGATTTAGTGGTGCGTACATTGTAGGTGGCGGTAGAAATGAATGTTTGCGTGAAGTCGAATTGTTGATGAGTGCATTCAACATCAAGTACAAACGAATTGATAGCTTGGTGTATTAGTAAAAGACAACGGACATAATATATTTGACACCGCTTGACTCGATATTATAAAATGCTCTGTAATAAGGGCATTTTTTATGATTATTGGGATTTGTGGTTTTATCGGAAGCGGAAAAGATACAGCAGCAGACTATTTGTGTAACTTCCACGAGTTCAGACGTGAGAGCTTTGCATCTACATTAAAGGATGCAGTGTCAAATGTGTTTGGCTGGGACCGAGATATGCTTGAAGGTCGTACAAAGCAAAGTCGGGAATGGCGCGAGCAGCGCGACGAATGGTGGAGCACACGATTGGGTATGACTATTACACCTCGTTGGGTATTGCAGAATTGGGGCACTAACGTTCTACGTGCTCATTTCCATGACGACATCTGGATTGCTAGCTTAGAAAACAAATTGCGCACAGCTAAAGACAGTATTGTTATTAGTGATTGCCGGTTCCCTAACGAAATCTCTGGGCTAAAGGCACAAGGCGCCAAAGTAGTCTGGGTTCAGAGAGGATTGACTCCGCATTGGTATAGTATTGCTGAACAGGCAAACAGGGGAGACACTAAAGCACAAGAATGGTTGGCTAAAGAAGGAATCCATGCTAGTGAGTATAGCTGGGCCGGAACTCAGTTTGATGCAATCGTTGACAATAACGGCAGCATTGAGCAGCTATATGCACAGCTTAAAAATCTGGTAGTATAGGACCTGGCTTCCATGGCAACTTGCTCCTATTAACCTCTACAGCACAATTAGCGCAAATGGTTTTTAGATTGGCCCAGTTGTTATTGTTTAGTTTACCGTCGACGTAGAATACTTGTAACTGTTCTTGATGTTTAGCAACAAAGCCGCATTTTTCGCAATGCGGCTTTTTCTTATACCCACTTAGTGCCCATGCTGGACGTTTTGGCTTTAGTTTTTTGCCTTTGCGTGAGCAGCTATCACATTGTGACCTGTAGTGCGTGACTTCATTGCATTTGTAGTTAATTGCAACGGGTCTAGTGGTGCATATAGGGCATATAGGGCGTGTTTCCATATTGTATTTATAGTGCAAACCTTTGCAAAGGGCACCGTAACGGCCCGTTTTTACTATATCCAAATAAATATTGATATCGTGTATTATAAAGGAAACACAATATGGCACTAGTATCACCAGGTTTACAATTAAGCGTAACCGATGAAAGTCAATACGTTCCAGGCGCAGTTGGATCTGTACCGTTGGTACTATTGGCTACAGCACAAGACAAAACTAACCCTACTGGCGCAACCGCAGCCGGTACAACCAAAGCCAACGCTGGTAAATTACAAGCGTATGCTAGCCAACGTGAGTTGGTAAGTGCATTTGGTTACCCTGCATTCCAACAAAGTGCAGCTGGCACACCTCTACATGGGGATGAGCGTAACGAGTATGGTTTGTTAGCAGCCTACAGCGCATTAGGTATCAGCAACCGTGTTTATGCAATTCGTGCAGACATCGACGTTGCTCAACTAAACGCTACAGCAGTCCGTCCAACAGGTACAGTTGCAGACGGTACTTACTGGCTTGACCTAATTGACACTGACTGGGGTATCACCGAATGGGATGCTACAGCAGGTACATTCACTAAGAAAACTCCAGTTGTTATTACTTCTGCTACAGAAGTTACTAACGTCAGTGGTGTTAACGTTCCAGTTTCTAGCGTAGGCGAAATTGGTTCTTACGCAGTGGCATTGAGCCCAGCATTAGGCGGCGCATACAACGGTAGCGTATGGTATGTGTTTAAGAAGTTGTCTGACAACTCGTGGGCTAAAGTTGGCGATCGTAACTGGATGAATGACAATCCAACAATTCGTGGTACCACAAGTGCTCCGATTATCGCTTCTAGCACACCAGCTGCTTCTATTGTTATTAACGGCACAACAGTTACTATCGGTAGCACCACAGTTAACAAGTCGTTAGCTGATGTGGTTGTTTCTATTAACGCCGCAGCAATTGATGGCGTAACTGCTCGTTCAGTTAACAGCCGCTTAGAAATCTTGGCAACCGACTTGGCTGAATCTAACGGTACAACCGCAGACGGTAAAGTTATTATTGCTAACGGATCTCAGACTCCATTGGCTACATTGGGAATTACTGCTGGCACCTATGCTCGTCCAACTACAGTCTACGGAACATACGTTGAGATCCCAGCATGGAGAAGCACAGACACTCTACCACGTCCATCGGGCAGCGTTTATGTTAAGACTACTGCTATTGGGTCTGGCTTAAACGTAGTGGTTAAGAAGTTCAGTGCAGCTACACAAACATGGAATGCACAAGCTGATACAGCATATAGCTCTCCACAAAACGCAGTTTATGGATTGGATCCATCTGGTGGTGGTTACAATATTGCAGCAGGTTCGTTGTATGTCCGTTACGACATCGACAGTGCTGGATATGCTACATTTAAGCCATACTACCGCCGTGCTAGCGGTGCAACTAAGATTGTTGCTGATGTGGTATCTGCAAGCCCATTCACTTTGAACGATTCGTTTGTGTTGTCTACCTCTTCTATCGGTAACAGCGCAATGACATCGTACACCATTACACTAAGCGGAACAGGCCGTGCAAACTTTGTGTCATCTGTATTGGCAGCTAACATCCCAGAAGTTACTGCGGCAGTTGAAGTAAGTGGTGCAATTAGCTTGACTCACAAGTATGGTGGCGAAATTACTCTTGCAAACAGCGTTGGAACTCCAGTTGCTGATGCCGGATTTAGCACATCAGTTACTGGCGTGCAGTCTAGCGCATCTGGCGCATTGGAATTGAGTAACTTTAGCTCGTTGTCTTACACTTACAGCGTAAGCGAGCCAACACAAGATCCAGAAGACGGAACATTGTGGTACTATGGTTCTGCAACAGAAGTTGATATCTTGATCAATACAACTACAGGTTGGAAAGGATATCAAAACGAAACTACTGATGCACGTGGTTACGACTTGAGCGCAACCGATCCATTGGGTGTTATCGTTAGCGCAAGCAAGCCAACAACACAAACAGATAGCAGCGCATTAGTTGCTGGTGACTTGTGGTTAGATACAAGCGATTTAGAAAACTGGCCTGCACTAAGCCGTTACAACGGTACAGCATGGGCTAAAATCGACAACACAGACCAAATTGGTCAAAACGGTATCGTGTTTGCCGATGCACGTTGGGGCACAGCTGGTACAGTTGATCCGATTAGCGGTTCTCTACCTAGCGTAGTTGATTTGTTGGCTAGCAATTATGTTGACTTAGACGCTCCGGACTATCGCTTATACCCACGTGGTGCGTTGTTGTTCAACACACGCCGCAGCGGATACAACGTTAAGCGTTTTGTGAGTAACTACTTCAGCGAAGCTAACTTCCCAGACGACACATTGCCAACAGTTGCAAATGCATGGGTTAGTGCAAGTGGTCTTAAGGACGATGGTAGCATGTATGCTGGTCGTCAAGCTCAACGCCATATGGTTGTTACAGCTCTTAAAGCAGCAATTGATGGCAACACAGCAGTTCGTGAAGATCAGTTTGCGTTCAACTTAATTGCAGCACCTGGTTACCCAGAGTTGATTGCTAATATGGTTGCGTTGAACAATGACCGTGCAAACACAGCGTTTGTATTAGGTGACACACCATTCCGTTTAGCACCTAACACAGTTGATCTAGTTAACTGGAGCAACAACAGCGACAATGCAACTGGCTTAACAACCAACGATCCATACTTGGGTGTTTACTACCCAGGTGCAGCACAAACAAACGATGTGCAAGGTAACACTGTTGTGGTTCCAAGCAGTCATATCACATTGCGTACATTCTTGCATAGCGATAATGTTAGCTACCAATGGTTCGCTCCAGCTGGTACACGTCGTGGATTGATTGACAATGCAACTAGCGTCGGATATATTGATGCAACAACCGGCGAATACAATGCAATTGGTGTAAACCAAGGTCTACGTGACACATTGTACGAAAACCGTATCAACCCGATTACTAACTTGCCAGGCGTAGGTTTAGTGGTTTGGGGTCAGAAGACTCGTAACCCAGTTGCAAGCGCAATGGATCGTGTAAACGTTGCACGTTTGGTAAACTACATCCGTACAATTCTAGCAAGCGTTGGAAACGGATTCTTGTTTGAACCAAACGACAAGATTACACGTGACCAGTTAAAGACAATCATTAGTGGTTCGTTGAATGACTTGGTAAGCAAGCGTGGCGTATACGACTACTTGGTTGTATGTGATGACAGCAACAACACACCGACACGTATTGCACGTAACGAATTGTATGTTGACATTGCAATTGAGCCAATGAAGGATGTTGAGTTTATCTACATTCCAATTCGCTTGTACAACCCAGGTGACATCGCAAAACTAGGCGCATAAAGTAGGTACATAATGGGACTTTAACCGGTCCCATTAACTACCAAAATTAGGTAAATACCTATAACAGGAGATTAAGATGGCAGTATCGTCACTAACAAGATTAACAGTACCACTAGCAACAAGCCAAAGTGCAAGCGCACAAGGTTTGTTAATGCCAAAACTCAAATATCGCTTCCGCGCTAGTTTTGAGAATTTTGGGGTGAGTGCTGACAAGACAGAATTAACTAAACAAGTCATGGATATTAAGCGTCCTAGTGTTAACTTTAACCCAATTACGCTAGATGTCTATAACAGCAAAGTTTACCTACAAGGTAAACCTGAATGGCAAGAAACTACCATTAACTTACGAGATGATGCTGCCGGAAACGTCAGTCGTCTAGTAGGTGAGCAAGTACAAAAGCAATTTGACTTTGCTGAACAATCTAGTGCAGCAAGTGGTATTGACTATAAGTTCTTGTTACGTTACGAAGTATTAGACGGCGGCAACGGCGCTAATCAACCTAACGTACTTGAAACATGGGAATTGTATGGTTGCTTGATCAGCAGCGTAGATTATGGTGACATGAACTATGCTACTAACGATCCAGTTACTATTGCATTGACAATCCGTTTTGATAATGCAGTGCAAACACCAACTGGTACAGGCATTGGTTCTATCGTGGGACGTACATTAGGCACTATGGTTACTGGTTAATCCAGACGAACATATAATATAGTAGAACTAATTTAGCCCGGTTTCGACCGGGCTTTTTTGTGGCTAAATAATACAAATAGGACAAATATCTTGAGCATTAACCAATTCTTTAAGCAACTCGGTAAAGGCGATCAAATTAAAGATTACCAGCATGCATCTAAATTGTATGTTGGCGACAACTTTAAATTGGCACCTAGACAGGGCTTCCTGTACCATGTATTTTTGGATCTAGATCCGTCGTTCTTAAATCGAGTTGGTAGCGATCCTCGTATTCAAGCAGGTATGTTGGTTAAGAGCGTTGACTTGCCAAAGTTCTCAATTGATACTAAGTCTCTAAATAGCTACAACAAATACAACATTGTACAAACAAAAGTAAAATACGATCCTATAACTATTGCGTTCCACGATGATCACGCAGACGTTGTTCGTAGCATATGGTTTCAATACTACAACCATTATTACCGAGATGCGGATTTAGGTTACTCTGACCCCACTGGGCAAGTGAACCCCGGATACCGACAAAATACAAAGTACAGTCAGCGAGCAGCAAATGACTGGGGATATACACCAAAAACATCAAGTACAAGAATTATAAATGCTATTCGCATTTACAGTATGAGTCAAAAGAGATTTGCTGAATACACGTTAGTAAATCCTATTATTACAAACTTCCGACACGGCCAGCATCAAGCAGGCAACAGCGAACCGATGCAACATGAAATGACTGTTAGTTTTGAAGCAGTGTTATACGGTGCTGGATGGGTTAGTAACCAAACTGTTGCAGGGTTTGCTGATGCAATCTACGACAAGACCCCTAGCCCGTTAACTCCTGCAGGCGGTGGAACACAAAGTATCATTGGCCCTGGCGGACTAATGGCCACAGCTGATAGTATTGTTGGAGATTTGAGCAAAGAGCCTCCGGCCTCTGCCGCAGCATTCTTTAAAGCATTCCGTGGTTATCAGAACTTGAAGAATACCAACTTAGCCGCAGTTGCAAAGAAAGAGTTGTCGCAATTGGGCACAGATATTCTCAGGGGCAACAATCCTCTTAATAGATTATTTGTACCTAACGCAGGCAATCTTGGTGCTGGATCTCCAATTTTTGAATACGGTAAGAGTAAAGGTACCGGAGCCGCTGGCTCGCCTCCCGGTAGTATTACCAGCAATGGTGAAGGAGTTGCGACCAAGTCGGGTATGGGGGTTGCAGGAACAGTACTTGGCGGCCTTGGTGCAAGTGTATTGCTTGGCAAAGGTGGCGGAATTGGGGCATTGGCAACAGTTGGCGGATTAGTCGCAGGCGCCGGAGCATTAAACAAACTCCTAAAGGTTAACCCAAAGACTGGTGCAGTTGATAGTGTATCCACATTACCAAACAAAACTGCGGCAGAGACTAAACTGGCAAACATTGCTGGCGCAGAAGTAAACGCACAAGTAAACAACGATTTAGCTGATCCTAATGCAGTAACCGGAGAAGTTGTTGCGGATGCAACCGATTACGCAATGGAAAACCCGTCTTACTTTGAAAACGACGGCGCAGTATCTTTATCAACTAACCCAGCTCGTGATGCAGTAACTGAGACGTTTGCAGAGTCGGGTGTCGAAACACAAACAGCAGGATTGACTCCATCTGAGATTGCAGCAAGAACTCTAAGTGATGCCGAAACTCAAGCACAGTCTAACCCTAACTTCTCTATGAATGATACAGGAAACTTAGATCTACCAACTGATCAAGGTGACGTATAATATGACAACAGATACACACGTAAACTTAGACCCAATTGACTTATCGGTTAATGACAATACTCCACCTAACCGATATTTCAACAACTATTTTGATCCAGCAATTAACGTTAGTCCAAACGTGGATGCAGCAATTATGACATACTTTGAAGAGTTGTCATTTAATAAATCGTCGGCTAAGGCATTAGCAAGTGCAGTAATATACACAAGCAAGACGCAGGGAGTTGATCCAATGGATACTCTGCGTGAATTTACAAAGCTGCCTAAAGGTGAATTGAATGCATACTTGGTAATGTTTCTTAACCTGCAACGAAAAGGAACAAGTTACTTGGGTATTACTAATCAGCCTATTGCCAACAAATACGTTAATAGAGCAATACTTCCATGAGCAAGTACGCCCAAGGCAAATTCCAAATGAAGAATCCTGAGAAGTATGTGGGAAATAAGACCCCTACATACAGGAGTAGTTGGGAGTTTATGTTCATGAATATGTGCGATAACAATCCCTCTATTATGCAATGGGCAAGCGAAGCCATTCATATCAATTATAGAAACCCATTAACTAATCGCAGTACAATTTATGTGCCCGACTTTCTTATTGTGTATGTTGATGCCAGTGGCAAACAGCATGCAGAAGTAATTGAAGTGAAGCCCACTAAAGAAACAAGCCTTAAGGAAGCGGGCCGCAGTCCGCGAGCACAGGCCGCAGCAATTGTTAACATGGCCAAATGGGAGGCTGCTAGAGCATGGTGCAAACAGCAAGGACTAGTGTTTAGGGTAGTAACAGAAAACGATATCTTCCATCAAGGAACCAAATAAATATCGTTATGACTAAAAAATTAGAAGAGTTGTTTAACTTGCCCCCTACAAAATCTGCACCAGACATGACAGTAGCAGAAGCAGTGGCATTCACTGAAGAAAATAAAGATATCATTTCGCAAGTTGACGAAGCAATTGACAAAATTGATGCTAGCTTGCCATTGGTTAGAGACCTAGAAGCAGGTGACGAAGAGCTAGATGAACTAGCAAAATTAGCCAAGGACAAGTTTGAAGATCTAATGGACTTGGGTATGAACGTTGATCCACGTTTTGGTGGCCCTATTATGCAAACAGCTGGGGTATTGCTAGGACATGCAATTAGTGCTAAGACAGCTAAAATGGACAAGAAGCTGAAGATGATTCAGTTGCAGTTGCAGAAAGCCAAGTTCGATCATCAAGTTAAAAAAGACTCAGCCAAAGGTGGCGACGATGACGAGCCAATTGACGGCAAAGGTATGGTCTTAGATCGTAATGCATTGCTTGCTCAGATTCTTGAAAAGAATAAAAAACAATAAATATACGATACAGGAACGACTATGAAACCCTACCAACAATACATTTTTGAAATTAACAAGGTATACGAATACCGTGTTAAAATTGCTGGTACTAACCCAACTGGTGAAGTTATGGAGCGTATTAAGAACGCCCTAGATGCATATTGTGTTGAGTCAGTAACTACAGCAAAGAGCATCCCGATCCAAGAGCACAAAGATTTTCCTAAATTAGGCCCAACTGAGTGCTGGATTTTTGAAGTTGCAGTTAAGTACCCAACTACAGCAAACCAATTACGCCAATTGATCAAAGAACGTGCCGGAATCAATCCCGAGTGCGTTTGTGTTTATGGCAAAAATGAGTACGACTTCAATGAAGAATTTGAAGCACATGGCAAAGACCACGAAGGTAGCTTACTAGAGCAACCTGAACTTAAAGCCGACGAAGGTGGGCAAGAGTTAGTGGGAAAAAGCCGATTTGATAGCTTACTAAAAGAGTTATCTAGCCGCACATACGAGTTTGCAGCAAAGAGCGAAGCAGACGGCAAAGAAATGGACACTACTCCTACAGCATCTAAGAGTCCAGTAGGCAGCACACAAGTTAAATTACCAACTCCACCTAAAGGATCAGTACGATGAGCAACAGTAACGGAATGTATAACGTTCTAAACATTTTTAAAAAACTAGCACCTAAGCAAGAAGTAACAGCTAAAGAAGAAGCACAAAAGATCTACGAAAGCGTAGAGTCTAAGGGCAGTATTCTTGAAGGTGTTGCTCGTGTTGAGAGCAAGCTAAAAGAACAATTCGCTTCTATGAAAGAAGGCGAAGGACAAGCAAAGCTAAAGAAAACGAAAAATACGTATAATCAAGCATCCAAAGACTCTCGTGACGATCAAGCAGGTTTTGGTAAAAAGATTGACGATAACAAAAAAGGTCTTCGTGCTAAAGACGTAGACAAAAAAGTAGCAGAAGCCAGTATTGTTCACAAAGGAACATACGGCAATGACTACGATTTAGATGCAGACGGAAACGAAAAGCCAAAAGCAAAAGCCAAAAACCCAGATGGCCAACGCGGTCGCCCTAAGGCAGAAAAGCCAGCTGAGTACACTAAGAGCCACGATCCGTTTGGTCGCGTTAGTGCTGATGCGCACAAAGGTGCTGCTGGTACAAAAGTTGCAGGCAAGGCAATGGCCGAAAATGAGCAGTGTGCAAAAGTTGAAGCGCACGGAGTATCCGGGATGAAATCCAAGCCATGGCGCAAGGTATTCTCTAGCCAGCAAGCATTTGAAAAGTGGTTAGAAAAGAACGAAGGTAACGTGGAAGTACACGGTACTCGTGAACTAAAGGGTGCAGATGCTACGTTTAGAGAAGCAGCTAAGAATCCGTATGCAGTCGGCATGGCAGCAGCTATGAAGAGCACCGGGGACAAGCCTCCTTTGAAGAAGAGCACAATTAACAAAGCACACAAGATTGCTAAACAAGTCAACGAAGGAATCAACTTCTCGGACTTAATGAAAGAAACTGAATCCGGCGTTAGCGAAATGCTAGCCGAATTGCAGCGCGACATCCAGGAATACAAAGCAACTGGTAATGCAAGCGACAAGCTAGAAGCGTTCCTAAAGATTCACCACCACGGCAAGTCGCAGCTTAAAGACGCAGTACGTCCAGAGAACATCCCTGCGGTACAGCGTAAGCAAGCTGGTCAGGATTTCCCTGCTAGCTTGGACCAAGTATTTGCACCAGGCGACAACATTAGTGACCTTCGCAACATGCGTACATCTACTGGACGTGATCCAGAAACAGGTCGTCCACAGGGGCTAGATGAGTTGGCAAAATTAGCCGGCCTAACCCTTGAGAGTAAAAAAGCCGATAAAGATTACGACGGTGATGGCGAAATTGAAAGCAGCAAAGATGAAGTGATTGGATCACGCCGTAAAGCTGCTGGATTGGATGAGGCTAAACCGGACTTTTTGGACGTTGACAAAGATGGCGACAAGACAGAGCCAATGAAAAAAGCTCTTAAAGACAAAGAAAAAGTTGACGAAGGCATGTGCGAAATGGGTTGCGCCGCCAACGATATGGAGCAGCAACAAGGCCGTATTAACGTTAGCACAAACATGAGCAGTGATGGTAACAAAAACGTTAACATTAGTGCCGATGGCGATGCTGCTGATCAGTTAATGGCTATGCTAAAAATGGCTGGTTTAGGTGGCGGGCAGTCTGCTACTAGATTAGCAATTGCAGTACCTGCAGATAGCGGCGCCAGCGAACCTGAAGTGGAAATGGAAGAAACTGAGCAGTATGCAAATACTCCAGCTGAAGAATACGAAGGCATTGACGCTATTGTTAACCAAGGCGATGACATGAATCGTCAGAAGAAGCAGTACGCTGATAAGCCTAAAGCCGGTGATAATCCAATGGCAACGCAAGAAGCAATTGACCCGATTAAGAACTTGGGCCGTGATTTGATGGCTGAATACCAATCGTTGAAACTGCAAAAATGAAAATTAGCGAAGTTATTGTAGAAACCAAGGCTGGTAAAGTACCTGATTCGTACAAAGAAGCCAGCACTGGACTGCAAACATTTAGCGACAAAGAAGGTACTAGCACAGACTACACCCATTATCGTTTGGGTTTGGCGCTGGCTAGTGCTGACGGCAAGAGTGCATTAGTTGACATGGATCCAAAGTCGTTCTACGGTAAAAAGCATACAGCACATCCATATACTCAAGAAGAAGTGGAAATGCTAAAGCAAGCGTACAGAACAGTGGGTGCCAAAGTTGATGATTTAAACAATGGCAACTTAAACAGTTTAGAGTTACCGGATACTAATAAGTCTAGTACAACTGCTAAACCTAAGAAAAATCGTTACGGTGTCTAATGAGAGAACGTAGATTTACTAGCGCAGATTACGTCCAAAGCAGCCAAGGGGAACCTGATGCAGTTATGGATTCGGCCGATCTAGCTAGAATATACCAGCTAGCAGGCATTCCTGGTGCGGGCATTGCGGAAGATAAAAATACCGCAGGTCAAATGAGTCCAGTGGGTAGCAACATTAGCGATACTGCATCTGAATTGCACAAACTTGAAAAGCAGCATCACATTAAGCCGGGTACTCCGGAATGGTTCCAGCTTTGGTTTTCTAAACCGTATCTAACAGGCGAAAAGCCTGTGGGCAAAACTGCACCCACAGGCAATACGCTTTTCTCTAAGCCCGGAACGGGCAGTAATTAACCGTTAACTACCTGGCGATCGATGCCCAGGTATCGCAGCCAGCTAGGATGGCCTACGTGAACCGGACGGTCTTTCCATGTTTTAATCAAGCTATGATAGCTAGGCTTAAAAGGCATACGCAGAGGTTTCTGCAACTTGTGGCCCTTTTTGCTGTTACATGCCTTGCAGCTAGTTACACAGTTTTCCCAATTGGTTCCGCCGCCCATTACACGTGGAATCACGTGGTCAATGGTTAGCTCGCCGTTGGGGAAAGTGTCACCGCAATACATGCATTGGTATAGGTCACGCAAATACAAATTGTGGCGACTAAACTTTACACCCTTTTTAAAATTGTAGTAATCCTTTGTAACCGCAACCGCTGGAACATTGATACTCATGTGTTCGCTGCGAATTACGCGATCTTCGTAGGATTCCAGGATCGTAATACGATCTAGGAAGTGCAATTTTAGTGCATGCTGCCAGCCGATTACGCTCAGCGGCAAGATGCTGATTGGTTGGTGGTCTGCGTTAAGCAATAGTGTGTCTGCCATTTCATTCTCTTTTCGAAGTTAAAAGACCCAATGTATTTAACCTTTGCAGTTTAACATAAACGGATATCCCGGTCAACCAAAATATACATAAACTGCACATATTATGTAAATACAGTATGAGCAAAGACATGGAAAATTCTATTGTTAAGACGCCTTACCAAAAGACGTCTTACACAGAGCAGCAAATCTTAGAATTTGCAAAATGCTCTGATCCAGCAACTGGGCCAGAGTATTTTATGGACAACTACTTTTATATTCAGCATCCCACTAAGGGAAAGATGTTATATCACCCGTTTGATTATCAGAAGAAGCTAATCCATAATTATCACAACTATCGTTTTAGTATTAGTTTAATGCCTCGTCAAACAGGTAAGTCTACAAGTGCAGCAGGGTATCTACTTTGGTACGCTATGTTTGTACCAGACAGTACTATTCTAATTGCAGCGCACAAGTATACTGGCGCACAAGAAATTATGCAGCGTATTCGTTACGCATATGAACTATGCCCGGACTTTATACGTGCAGGTGCAACCAGTTACAACAAAGGCTCAATTGATTTTGAAAATGGATCTCGTATTGTTTCGCAAACAACAACCGAAACAACTGGTCGAGGTATGTCTATTTCCTTACTATACGCCGACGAATTTGCATTCGTTCGCCCTACTATTGCTAAAGAGTTTTGGACTTCCATTTCGCCTACATTGAGTACTGGTGGTAAAGCAATTATTACTTCAACTCCTAACAGTGACGAAGACCAATTTGCGTTAATTTGGAAAGGTGCTAACAAGTGCATTGACGAGTTTGGCAACGAAACGGAATTGGGCACAAACGGATTCCGTGCTTACCAAGCTAACTGGTGGGAACATCCAGACCGTGACGAGCAGTGGAAAGCAGAAGAAATTGGGCGTATTGGCGAAGAACGATTCCGACGTGAACACGGGTGTGAATTCCTGATCTACGACGAAACACTAATTAATGCAACTACGCTGATTGAAATGGCTGGCATTGATCCAATTGAGCGCCAAGGCCAAGTCCGCTGGTACAAAAAGCCCGACAGAGACAAAACCTATGTAGTGGCATTAGATCCTAGCTTAGGAACAGGTGGCGACCCCGCTGCTATTCAAATTTTGGAACTTCCGTCACTTAAACAAGTTGGGGAATGGCAGCACAACAAAACCCCGGTCCAACGACAAATTGTTATCCTTAAGGAGATTTGCAACTATCTTTACGAGTGTATTGGCACCGAAAACTCCATTTACTATAGCGTAGAAAACAATACACTTGGTGAAGCAGCACTACTAAGTATTGCTGAGGTTGGGGAAGAAAACATTCGTGGAATTTTCCTTAGTGAGCCATATCGTTCGGGAGGTAGTCGCAGCCACCGTAAGGGATTTACTACTACCAATAAAAGCAAGCTAGCAGTGTGTGCTAAGTTCAAGAGTTTAGTTGAACAAAAGAAGCTGATAATTGCCAGTAAAAACCTTATTTCGGAATTAAAGACATTTGTTGCAATGGGCAATAGCTTTGAAGCTAAAGTGGGCGAAACAGACGATCTAGTAATGTCGATGATGTTAGCTGTTAGAATGGTACAAGCTCTGCAAAGCTACGATGCACAGCTAGACGAGCACGTGAAGGATATGGACGAGTACATCCAGCCAATGCCCTTCATTATGAGTATGGGCTAAATACACTAATATAGGTTTTACTATGCGCGAACTAGACAAAATTGCAGAGAATTTATTTGATAAGATACGCACTCGTTTTGAGAACTTGAGCCTTGGCGACGAAAATGCCAAGAGAACGGACAATCCAGAACAAGCTCGTTTCTTTAACTTTGACTATGTTGATAAGGGTGGCAAGAACTACGGTAACGTAACTATCAGCATTATTGACGAAACTGGCCTTAAGGTCTATTATAGCAAGAATATTACCGACGGACTCGAAGATGACGAGCAAGACCAATGGTTTGGTTTCTTAAAGAGTCTACGAACCTTCGCTAAAACCAATTTGTTAAGTTTTGATGTTCGTGACATTAATAAGAGTAATTTGGATCTACGAGACCTAAAGCAACAAAGTAGATCGGACAGCACTTACACTGATTCGGACGTTACTATGACCGAAAGTCGCATGTGGGGCACAAGCCGTAGCAGCTACCAAGAAATGGGTCCTGCTAAGATCATTGTTCGACACAGCGACAACGTTAGTGACGAAAAGCGTGGCGATAGAAGTCGTAAAATTGAGTCAGTATTCATTGAAAACAGTTTAGGTGAGCGCCGCTTGCTAAACACTAAGAATTTGCATGCAGCCCGTGCAATGGCCCGTCACGTAAGTGAAGGCGGTAATGTAGATGACGATATTGGGTGCAGCATTTTGGAAATGGCACAGGAAATGGGTGCAATGGCCCATTTTGTACGCGAAGCAAAACGTCGCCAGTTTGAAGACTCTGAAACAGGACAAATGGCCAACGCCGCTGTTGCTCGTTATGCAGAGCTAAAGAATCAGCTTAAACACTTAGGCGGTCGCAGAGGCTACAGCAGTTACAAACTAGACTTTACCCCAACAGAAGCAATCGAAGACACTATAGATGTAGATGCATTGCGTGAGCGCTTTGTTAAGAAGATCTACGACGATCGTTTCAATGATGCATTGCCGTATGTGTACCGTGCGTACCAAAAGAATAAAACTCCGATGGGAGAAGAATTCGAATCTTGGGCAAACGACATCTCAGAAGATGGATTTGAGTCCGACGATGAAGAACGTCAAGCATTAGAAACCCTAATGTCTAAGCCGCTACATGCTGGGCAAGATGGCGTAGATGCTCACCATGCTATTAGCAGAGTATTTGACGCAGAAAGCCTACAAGCAGAACTAACTAAGTTGGCTAGAGTACAAGGCCCGGATTCGGATGCACGCCAAACGGTTCTTGATTGGATGAAGGGCAACGGAATGAGTATTGTTGCTGGCGAAATTCAGTCTAAGTTGCAGCAAAACAGTGCAGCCCAAACTCCTCCGGTTCCTGCACAGCCCGCACCTGCTCCGCAACCTGCACAGGTTGCAGCACCTTCAGTTACCGCCGAATCCACTGATCCATTGGACTTCATGAAACGGCTTGCAGGCCTAATACGATAACGCCAAAAAGCGTTTCTCCAAAGGCACAGAAATTTGTGCCTTTTCTTTTGACTTGGCTAAATACATTATCATATACTAGCGACTGTGCTGTTATATGATTAGGCACTTAAAAGACCATCTTAATTTATAAAGGAAATACATCATGGCAATGACATTAGCAGAAATTCGCGCAAAATTACAAGCATCTGAGAGCCGCAAAGGCGGCGGTGATCGACCACAAGGCGACAACGCCATTTACGCACACTGGAACATTCCAGAAAACACAACAGCTCGCGTAAGATTCCTCCCCGACGCAGACACTAAAAACTCATTCTTCTGGGTTGAACGTGCAATGATTAAATTGCCGTTTGCCGGCATCAAAGGCCAGGCAGATAGCAAGCCAGTCACTGTGCAAGTTCCTTGCGTTGAAATGTGGGGTGACGCATGCCCTATTCTTGCAGAAGTACGCACCTGGTTCAAGGATCCAAACCTTGAAGAAATGGGTCGTAAGTACTGGAAGAAACGCAGCTACCTGTTCCAAGGTTTCGTTCGCGACAATCCACTGAGTGACGACAAGACTCCAGAAAATCCAATTCGTCGTTTCATCATCAGCCCACAGATCTTTAACTTGATCAAGAACGCATTGATGGACCCAGAAATGGAAAACTTGCCAACTGACTACCAAGGCGGCCTTGATTTCAACATTAAGAAGACCAGCAAGGGTGGTTATGCAGACTACAACACCTCTACTTGGGCTCGCAAAGAGTCTGCTTTAACCTCCGACGAGGCAAGCGCAGTTGAGCAGCACGGTCTGTACAACTTGGCAGACTTCTTGCCAAAGCGTCCCGGCGAGGTTGAGTTGAAGGTTATGAAGGAAATGTTTGAAGCGTCAGTTGACGGTCAACCATACGATCCAGATCGTTGGGCAAACTACTTCAAGCCAGCTGGCTTCCAAGGTGGCCAAGGCAGCACCGGCGACGACAGTGAAGCAAAGGCTAAGCCTGTTCCACAAGCTCGCCCAGCAGTTGCAGCACCTGCTCCAGTAGCAGAAGCAGCACCGTGGGAAGCTGACGCAGCAGAAGCAGCAGAAGCTCCAGTGGTTACCCCATCGGCAGCTAAGCCAAGCAGCCAACGTGCCGAAGACATCCTAGCGATGATTCGTAACCGTAAGCAGTAATCTGCACTAAGGGGAGTTTAGGTGTGAGCCTAGCTCTCCTTTTATTTTTCAAGGAACAATTATGGCAAAACCATTTGATTTAAGTAAATTTCGTAAGAGCATTACGAAGAGCATCGAAGGCCTAAGTGTAGGCTTTAACGACCCAACTGACTGGGTTAGTACAAACAATTTCGCATTGAACTATTTGATCTCTGGGGACTTTAACAAAGGTATCCCAATGGGCAAGGTTACAGTGTTTGCGGGTGAATCGGGTGCAGGCAAGAGCTTTATCTGTAGTGGCAATTTAGTTGCTAATGCACAGAAGCAGGGTATCTATCCGATTCTAATTGACACAGAAAACGCCCTTGACGAAGCATGGCTACATGCATTGGGTGTAGATACTAGTGAAGACAAGCTGCTAAAGCTAAACATGGCAATGATTGATGACGTTGCTAAGATGATTAGCGAGTTTGTTAAAGAATACAAAACACTGCCTGAAGACAGCCGTCCTAAGGTCTTGTTTATTCTTGACTCGCTGGGTATGTTGTTAACACCAACTGACGTTAACCAGTTTAACGCAGGTGACTTAAAGGGCGACATGGGTCGTAAGCCAAAAGCATTGACTGCATTGGTTCGTAACTGTGTTAACATGTTTGGCGACTTGAACTTGGGCTTGGTTGCAACTAACCATACCTATGCATCGCAAGATATGTTTGACCCAGACGACAAGATCTCTGGTGGTCAGGGCTTTATCTACGCTAGCTCTATTGTTGTTGCTATGCGCAAGTTGAAGTTGAAGGAAGACGAAGATGGTAACAAGGTATCCGAAGTTAAGGGTATCCGCGCTGCATGTAAGATCATGAAGACACGTTACGCAAAGCCGTTTGAGTCTGTGCAAGTCAAGATCCCATACGAAACAGGTATGAACCCATACTCGGGCATGACTGATTTGATTGAAGCCAAGGGCATGTTGAAGAAAGAAGGCAACAGCCTTGTGTACACAACAGTTGACGGCGAGATCATTAAGAAGTTCCGTAAGGGCTGGGAACGCAATGACGACGGTTGCCTGGACCATGTCATGAAAGACATTACAGACAATCCGCACATCTTTGACAAAACAACTAACGTCGAAGAAGCACCAGTAGCCGAAGACGTTACAGAGTAACTATGGGGCAGTGCCATCAGCGCATTCCGTTAACTATCTATCATAACTGGGATAACACAATCTCAGTTATGAAGAAACTTATGTTGCTAAAGCAGCATGCAAGTTCAGAGGAGTTTGGATACGCAATGCACTATAACCTTGGTGCCATTGGCACGTTGAGCGAACATACATTAAGTGATTCGTGGTATAGACTAGCAGGTCCTGCAATCAACAAGACTATGCCATGGATTACTGAAATGTTGGAGATGTTTAGCGAGTTAGATCCAGATGACGGTTGTATTAGTTGCATGCACGGCACTGGCAAAGAACACATAGACCTTCCGCACAATAAAACAGCACTCAACTACATTTTTCAAAATACTGATCCGGCAGCGTATACGTGGGTTAAGACCGATAATGGTGACGAACAGTATTCAAGTGATGTTGGGTCGGCATGGTTATTAGATGCACACAAGTCTCACGGCATATATAATACTGGAGAGCGATGGAGTTTAAGTATTCATTTTAATCAAGAATACAGTGTAGTCAAAAAATGGTTTGACGCCCATCCCAATTTAGTTTTTGGTAATAACAGCAATTAAGGATAAACATGAGCATTGAAGTAGATGCATTAAGCGAAGTGTACACAATTATGAAACAGTACATTCCAGTTAAAGACCGTCAAGAAGCAGCAGACAACCTTATGGGTTTGTTAGTTGATGCGCTCGATGATGTGTCGCTAAAAGAGTTTAGCGGGACTGATGCAGCTTTGGGCCGCGCATACAAAGAGTATGCAGCAGGGTACGAAGACGATGAAGACATTGACTCGGAATACGAAGACTAATTATGTGGTATAACCGAGTTGTATCGGACTTAGGCCAGATTCCTGCGTTCATTGATTACTACGATAAAGAATTGATATCGGCAAAGTCCGAGATTGCAATTCGTGGTAATGTTGAGCGCGGTGTTAGTAATCTTCCGGGGCTAACTGAGCATAGGTTTAACCAACTTCAAGAAATTGAGGCAGTTCTAAACTATTTGAACATACAGTTACGGAAGATTCGCACTAAGCATTTTAAGAAGTACCTTGAGGGGTATGCTAGGGCACTAACTAGTAGAGATGCTGAAAAGTACGTAGACGGGGAGGACGAAGTTGTTGATTTTGAAACAATCATTAACGAAGTGGCCCTATTACGCAACAAATGGCTCGGGGTTATGAAGGGCCTTGAAAGCAAAAACTTTATGTTAGGTCACGTGGTTCGGCTCAGAACAGCCGGAATGGAAGACGTTACTATATCATGAACTATAACGAACACGCTAGAGAATTACTTAACGAATTTTATTTGTGTGTTAAAGCAAAGCCAATGTATAACTCAATTGATTTGCAATTGGAAAAAGACCAATGTGATAAGTTGGCATGTCGCCTAAATAATTTGTTGGCATGGGGCGACGATCGTGAAATTGAAGAAGCATGCCAACAATTTGAGCCTCGACTAAAACGTCTTAAAGAAAAGCTAGTAATTGAAGTATTAACACATGGCATTTGATAACGCATACAGTAGCCATGAGCACAGTAGATACATCTTGGATCTACTTTACGGATACGACAGTTTTCTAGATAGTCTTGGTGTTATTGCAGACTTTGGATGCGGGACTGGACTAGACATTGAATGGTGGGCAACGCTAACTACTAGGGAAGATCCTCCTGAACCTCGCAACTATTTGGTATACGGAGTGGATCGCGATATCCAGCAAGTGGAACAGTCTGTAAAATCGTTGCATAACGTTAAGCTAATCCAAGCAGATTTTGAAACAGATATTTCGATTCCACGTGCATGTGACTTGCTATGGAGTCATAACAGTTTCCAGTATTGTACCAACCCTTTGCACACATTAAATCTCTGGAATCAGCAAATGAATGATAACGGGATGTTGGTATTGAGCATCCCGCAAAACACATATTATTCGTATGACCGATTGCAGAATGTTAGTCACAGTAACATTTACTTTAATTACAACATTGTTGGACTAATGTACATGCTTGCAGTGAATGGATTTGACTGCAAGGATGCATATTTTTGTAAAAACGCAAATGATCCATGGATATATGCAGCGGTTTATAAAACAGCTCAGCCGATGGATCCGAAAACAACTAGCTGGCACACACTAGCAGAGATGGATTTAGTTAACGATTCAGTTAAGGATAGTCTACAAAGGTACAACTATGTTAAACAAGATGACCTACTGGTGACGTGGCTCGATAAAGACTATCGCAGACTAAAAGAGTAGTACTTGACGCAAACGACACTAGATGCTATACTTGCGGCTTAGCGAGTTAAATAAGTATATCTAGGTAGGTTGCTTTGTGCGACTATAGCTCAATGGTTAGAGCAGCGGACTCATAATCCGTTGGTTACAGGTTCGAGTCCCGTTGGTCGCACAAAGCACCTTGCCTAGCAGACACTGTCTGGCGTTAGTATAATGGATAATACAATGAGCTTCTACCTCATGAATGTGGGTTCGATTCCTGCACGCCGGACCAAATTATGTTACACTCACTCGAACAAAACCCAAAACTAGGTTACTACACAATAGGAACCAACACTGCCCCTATCTACAATAAACTAGATGCACTAGCCATTGCGGAAAAAACAGGTGCAGTAGTTAACTGGAATTTCAATAACCATGCCTTTAGTTCTCTTGATTGGACTAAAGAGCCGGAAACGGATATTGACACATTTTATCGTATACGTGCGCAGCAATTGCGAGATCGATATGATTACCTAATACTAAATTATAGCGGCGGTGTAGATAGTACAAACGTGCTGTATTCGTTCCTAAAGAACGGAATTCACCTAGACGAGGTGGTAGTACGTCACCCTGAGTCGGCTTTGCGAGATGTTAGCATACACACTGACAGCAGCGGCGCAGCAAACACAATTTCTGAATATGAATATGCAGTAAAGCCGAGACTGCAATGGATTAGAGATAACTATCCCAATGTGAAAATAACCGTGCATGATTATTTTGATAGCATGGTTAGCGAAGACATTGATGAGTCTTGGATTTATTTGGCTAGAGACTTCTTTCATCCTGGATTAATTAAACGATACAGTAATTTAGGTCTACGCAGTATGCTGGACCTATACGACAAGGGAAAAACGGTTGGAATCATATTTGGTATAGACAAACCAAGACTGTACTTTGACCAAACCACTGACAAGTATTTTTCTTACTTTCTAGACATTGTTGCTAATACAGCAATTAGCGAAAATGGACAGTACAGTAATATTGCAACAGAATTCTTTTACTGGACACCCGACCTACCTGAAATGGTAGTGAAGCAGGCACACATGCTTAAAAAGTGGTACATGGCAAACCCTCAGTGCCGTTCACTAATTGAACTGTATAAGCCTATAGTGGGAGATACACTTGCGTATGTTGAACGCAGTATTGTGGCTCCTATTGTGTATCCGTCAACCCCAAATGTGTTCCAGTGCGATAAACCATTTAACTCAATATTTTCGGAACACGATGCCTGGTTCTTTGCTCACCATATGGATTCAAAGCCTGGGCAAGTTTGGCGCAGTGGGGTAAATGAACTGCTAAATAATTTTTCACAGCACATACGATTTAATCCCAATGGAAGCCCAGCTGGTGTTAAACTGTTTTGGAGCAAACTATACTCTCTACAATAATATGAAAATCGAAAAAACAATCAATCAATGGGATACCATGTATCCAGCTGGCGCATTTCTAGTTGACCAAAGTAGTCCACTCACTCTTCCTGAATTCTGCAAATATGCAAGTGTCTACGGATACTGCTTTGGTAACACTACACTTGAGATTGACGGAAAACAGCACAGCCTAGAAAAAGGGCAATACTTTGGGCTATTTGTTAGCCAGTACTGTAAAGTTGTAACAGAGGATAAATGTTTTGTTGCAGTGCGACTTGGATACAAGGCACAGAATCAAATTGGGTGGATAGAAGGCAAGGGTCGTCTCACATACATTGATGGATGCAGCGACAGTCTACTAGTGTATCCTGCCCGTTTGGGCGATTCGAGCTTGAACTTATTGTATTTTCCTGCTAATATTAACCAATCGTTCCACACACACCCTAGCATTAGGTTGGGATGTGTTGCAAGTGGAGCAGGATTTAGTGATGCGGGGGACGAAGGCAACGTTGTAGAGAACACGTTATCTGAGGGTGTTGTTTTTTGTTTAGAAGAACAAGAGCGTCATAGGTTTCGCACAAGTGAATCTCCTATGACAGTGATTGCATTTCATCCGGATGGCGATTGGGGTCCAACTGACCACAATCACACTATGCTAAATCGTACCTATATTCAAAAGTAAGTTTTTGTTGAGATAAATATTTGTATGTCCCATTTTACTATTAAACAAATACGAATATCCTAATCGAAAGATCTAGGAGCGTAGTTTAACGGTAAAACAGCGGATTTATATCCCGTGTGCAACAGATAATTGGCCAATGTCGGTTCGACCCCGGCCGCTCCTACCAAAATGCAACCCACCCTTTTAACATACAGCAGACAAGATAAGTTTGGCTACTATCTTGTTGGCAACGAAATCAAGACCTACAGCAAAGTAGAGGCTATTGAAGTATCGAACAGATTGCGCAAGCCGGTTAGGTGGGTGTTCAACGAAGATGTGTTCCTAAATTTTGATTGGAAGACAGAGCCAACTGAAACGCTTGAAGAGCTATACGCACAGAGAGCTCGCCAAATAAGAGAGCAGTATGACTACATTGTTGTTTGGTACAGCGGCGGGGCAGATAGCCACAATGTGCTGCAAAGTTTTATTAAGAACGACATTTTTGTAGACGAGATTGCACAATTCCATAGTCACGATGGCGATAAGACCTGGGACTCGTATTTGAATGCCGAAGTTGAAAAAGTAGCGATCCCGGTAACAAAGGAACTGCTAAACACCATGCCCGGTACTAAACATCGCGTAGTGGATCTAACAGACCTAGTGGGAAACTTGTATGGCACAGACTCTAACGCACATGATTTTATTTACATGTCCAACAAGGTCTTTGCACCAAACCAGCTAGCAAGAACATACTTACGTGAACGAATTGCAGACTACCAGAATCTTATTAAGAGTGGGAAACGAGTTTGCTTTGTGTGGGGAGCAGACAAAGTTAGAGTACACCAAGCCGGTGATCGCTACTATGTACACTTTCTAGACTTTATTGATGCGTATGGCGTGGGTCCTCGGACACAGCAACTAAATCGTGATGGAGAGTTTGATGAGCTGTTTTATTGGAGCCCAGATTGTCCCAAGCTGGTTGCAAAGCAAGCCCATTTAGTTAAGAATTACCTACTGAATCCCCCTGCAACCGAAATAAACAGCAGATGGTTGTCAAATTCGCTCGAAGAGACTTGCACTCAATGGACTGGTCGTCGTATACTACTTCAAAGCAGTCCAACACCAGGAACTGAAGATCAACAGATGTTCATAACACGGGACGGGTTACACAGGATAATTTATCCTGATTGGGATCCGGATACCTTTACGCTAGGGAAACCGGCAAGTAGCATCTTTACTCCTCGGGACGGGTGGTGGCTAAAGGATACCAATGGGGACTTCCAAAAGAAGTACCTAGCGGGAATTGTTAAACTTAGACAGATACTAGGGCTACCGGGGAAAACTCCGGCTAGTATGGACTATGGGATTGAATCGATGATGACAATAGCCAATGGTGACATGTCAACATTAAATGTTCGCCCAATGTACAGCCCGCGGTATTGGTTGAATTAAAAATCATTCAAAAAGAATGGATAAATAAAGTAGTTGACAAGAAAAGATAAATAAAATACAATAGGACTTATGATGCAAAACACATTTAATCATTCGCTAAAACAACAACAGCCCGGATTAGGCATGTCAGCCTATTGGTCTTTGTTTGCGACGATTAATAGTGATCGCACTCCAGAGATTCGACCAGGGTTCCAAGAAGGAGCAGGTTACGCATAAAGCATAACAAGCACCCAAAAAGGAACCCTAGGAGTAAAAACCCTAGGGTTTTTTGTTTTGTAAAGGAATTATGAAGAAGATTGATTTAAAAAAACGTATGCGTGAAGTGAGGTTTGTAACGGAAAATGTGCTAACCCCAGAACAACGTAACAAGTTGATTCAGGATAAGTTAGAACGTGCTCGCGTCGAATTTGACAAGCGCAAACAATTGGATCAAACTTACGCATAGTTCAACAGTGTTAATAAGACCTATATGGCCAGGTAACGAGGACCTGAAAGAACACTATAATAATCTTTAAACGGGCGGACAGTTGGATGAAATGCTGGCGATAACAGCAGAGTACAAATAACTGGTTAGGGTATCGACCCTAACATATCCTGCAGAAATGCAGGGTATTCTAAAACATGCCAGACGAACAATATATATATATATATTTGAACCATATAATTAGATCTTGATAACCAAGATCAACCTAGCATGTTTTAGAATACCTTTAAGGATGACAATCATATATAGATCCTGATTCTATCGTATGCCCGAGCCCAGCGCCGGGAACCTTAAGGGATTGTATTTGGTGATATAGCTCAGTTGGTAGAGCAGCAGCTTCATACGTTGACGGTCAGAGGTTCGACCCCTCTTATCACCACCAAAAATTTGGATACTCGACACAGTTGGAGAGGTGTGGCTGGCTGTAACCCAGTTCGTAAAGTGAGTAGGTTCGAATCCTACAGTATCCACCAAATTTTGAGATAGACGGCACGATTGAGTCCCATTCTGCATAGCATACCGGCTGGTATGTGACAACGCCAGATTGCAGTTTATGGTCGTTAAACTCTTGTGTACGAGACAATCCAGCGAGTCCACTCAGGTGGATAGTTGGGCTCTCAAAAACCTATTCATGGGCTGCTAGTATAGGGGGAATTACACTAGCCTTGCACGTTAGTAATCGGGGTTCGAGTCCCCGGCGGTCCACCAAAAATTTGCCACAGTAGCTCCAATCGCGTAGAGCAGTAGCCTGAAAAGTTATGTGTTGCTGGTTCGAATCCAGCCTGTGGCACCAAAACAATCTGGGTATAGGATAATGGTAGTCGACGAGTCTTGGATACTCGAGGCGCTGGTTCGATTCCAGCTACCCAGACCATATTATGGGGAGTTATCCAGGCTGGGCCTGGCACGGTCTTGAAAACCGATGGACTTTTTACGAGGTTGGAGTTCGATTCTACCATCTCCCCGCCATCATTGCTCGTTAGCTCAATGGTAGAGCAGTCGACTGATAATCGACCGACACAAGTTCGATTCTTGTACAAGCAACCAAGTTTATATACCAGTAGTTCCAATTGGCAGAACAGCAGTCTCCAAAATTGCGTGATGGGAGTTCGAATCTCTCCTGGTATGCCATATTTGCCCCTGAAACCTTTAATGGATGAGGTCCTGTTTTGTAAGCAGGAGAAGTCGGTTCGATTCCGGACTGGGGCACCATTTTAATCCACTGTAGGCTTGGGGCCCAGGAATTGCGCAATCCTGTTGAGACGGTTCGATTCCGTCCTAAAAGGTTTATGCTAGGTTCGATTCCTAGCCAGTGGGCCAGTTTTATTTCGTTATAGTTTAGAGAGGTAATGAAGGTAACATTGAGTAGGTGAGATAAGGCATTAGTAAAATATTGCAATAACAATCGCGTAGGCTGTAAAAAACCAAACACTGTGAGTCCGGGAAGTGCGGAACAGGTTGCATTAGATGAAAGTGAGATACGGCACTGAGGGGATGTGAGGATAGTTATCCGGTAGAACTCAGGCACCCAGCATACGCGATTTTAAGCCTGCAACGCAAGTTCGATCCTTGCTAACGAAGCCAATTTTTATTCCGTGAAATCCAAGCATGGTGCAAGGACCTGACTGTTAATCAGTGATTAGGTGAGTTCGATCCTCACACACGGAGCCACATGCATCTCTAGTTCCAATTGGCAGAACGGCGGATTCCAAATCCGCATGTTGGGGGTTCGAGTCCCTCGGGGTGCGCCAAGTTTTGTTGGGGGTTAGTTTAATGGTAAAACAACGGATTTTGATTCCGTTGACACAAGTTCGATTCTTGTACCCTCTGCCATATATTTGTTAGTCTGTTAGTAGTCAATAAATATTTTTCTACTGGAGCTTCAATGAATGTATGTGTTATAGGTGCGGGATTCACAGGAATCTTAACTGCACTAATCTTAAAGAAAAATTGTCCCAGCGTGTCTATTACGCTTATCGACAGCAACAAAGAGCCTAAGAATTTTGGGTTTGGGGAAAGTGCCCCGCCAGCGTTTATGACTTGGCTACTTAATTCACTAAAGGTTGCCCCTGAGGAGAGATCCAATTGGGTTACTGAGTGGCTTGTTGGTACAAACAGCACATTCAAATATAATTTGAAGTGGCAAAATTTTACAAGTGCATCCGATGACGGATACGTTAGTGGTGTGCGCGATATGCCAGACTTTCGGGCCATCTTAGATGGAAGCCCAGTTGGGCACGGAATGGATATCGGCATTGCCAACCCCGATAACACCGCATATAGAATGTTTGACCTCTGGTACGAACTATACAAAGCAGGACATAGAAAGCTAGAAGACTTTCAGCCTGATACAAATGATTTGTATTGGCTTTCTAAAAAAGGCAGAGTTCCGTACTACGAAGGTAGGTTTGTATTTGACGTAATGAGTAGCCACATTAACTCTTTTGAGGTATGTGAGTGGTTACGCAACAAATATGGGAACATCATTGATACGGTTGTAGTTGATACTATCAAGGACATTGAGTTTGCTGAGACTGGTGCAATTAACCAGTTGCATCTAGAGTCCGGTAATACTATGACTGCCGATTTTTATATTGACTGCACTGGTTTTAAGCGACTAGTGGGAAATAAAGCTAACCTGCCGTTTGCTCGTCCGGATACAGATATCTATCATGACTCAGTAACAGTAGTAGCAAACAGCTACTCTGAAAACTTTGAGCAAGAGATGCTGCCTCAGACAGTGGGCTACGGAATGGACTATGGATGGACATTCTCTATTCCATTACTGAATAGAAAAAGCTACGGGTACACTTACAATTCACGGGACCTAACGCCGGAGCAGGCATTGAAGGAACTAGAATCACTAAGTGATCCGGCAACAAGAGTCATTGACCCTATACACTTAAAATGGTCGCCCGGCGGCTACACAACGTCATGCAAGGAGAACTTTGCATTGGTTGGATTAAGTGCAGGATTTGTTGACCCATTTGATGCTAACACCATTGGCTTACAAGTGATTCAGCTAAACACTTTAGTTGAATACTTAAACGACACATCAAAGCAGCATCTACAAGATCGCTACAACGATGAAACGTGGGGCTTGTTTAGTTCTGTTGCAGAGCGTGTTGAATATCATTTTGGACTAGCGCCAAGATCAACATCGCCGTACTGGGAACGAAATCATCAGGTGGCAAAGGACAAAAAGTTAGAAGATGCAATATTTGCTACTTTAAACGAGTACCGTCACTCGCCGGATGCAGAACGCCGTGGGAGGTTCATTCCTTATCGCAGCGCATTGTACCTGAGTGAGTTGGTGTATTTTGACATTGATATGAGTAGACGCTGTAGAGAATCTAATCCGGCATTGTTGATGTTTGCTAGAGACTTTTTTAAAACCAATGCAAACTTAAATCGTGCTCGTGCAGAGCTTTTCCCAACTCTACTGCAATGGTATAAAATGCAAGGCATCGACTTGAAGCAGTTAAACGGTCTATAATACTTCCTTAGCTCAGCGGTAGAGCAGTACGTTGACATCGTAAAGGTCAGTGGTTCAATCCCACTAGGAAGTACCAACAAAGCAGTTGACACCTATTGAAGCGTTTGCTACAATAGATACAAGTTAGTTAGCAACGCCCAACAGTAAGGCGGAAAGTTGAAAAACGTAATGGTTCGCTAACTAACTGTTCTAATGTAGTTGACAGTGATTTGAATGTTTGCTACAATAGATACTTGTTAAGAAATTAACAAACGTTCTTTAAAAATTTAAGTGAAAATTTTTGCGACTGTGGTGAAATAGGTAGACGCATCGGACTTAAAATCCGAAGATTCCGAAAGGGTCGTGCCGGTTCGATTCCGGCCAGTCGCACCATATATAAACATTTTTGACGGGGAGGGTGCCGGGCGTCAATCCGGTAACTACTTCGGTCCTCTGGTAGGGGCGAACGGTTCTTTGTACCAGCACTGAACTAATATTGAAAGTGTTTTTATATGGTGAATAATAAAAACAAAAACAAATTTATGCTCCGTTCGTCTATCGGTTTAGGACACCAGCCTTTCACGTTGGTAAGATGGGTTCGACTCCCATACGGAGTACCAAGTTTATGTGGCAAGTTTGGTGGACAGGTTGTTTGACTGTATGTGAGTAGGATCTAATTAATCCAAGGGGCATATGGCGATGGGAAGTGATATCGCCCGTTTGTAAAAACAGATAACTAGGCAGGTTCGAATCCTGTTTGCTACACCAAGATATTGGAGATGCGGCGCAGTTGGAGAGGCGCGGCTGACTGTAAATCAGTTCGTAAAGTGAGTAGGTTCGAATCTTACCATCTCCACCAATTAAATGCAGTGCGAAAGCACAGCAGACAGCAAGAACTTGATGAGGATGTGCTCTTGCACATGGTACAATACTTGCTGTTCTCGAACATGTCCTACCCCATGGGCCTCCCGGCATGTTCACCTATCCGCGATAGTGCGAGCCACTCAGTTCATTCTGTTTGCAGTAACACTATTGCTTTTATATGCTTCGTTAGCTCAATCGGGAGAGCACTACACTGTCACTGTAGAGGTAAGGGGATCGAAACCCCTACGAGGCGCCAAGTTTTATAGGAGAATCGCAGCAGCGTATTCTCAAACGACCATCTGTATTGATGGCGTCCTGTTGTTAGTATATGGAGCGTGGGCCGGATGGTAAGGCAGCGGATTGCTAATCCGTACAGTTACGAAAGTAGCTGATAGGGTTCGACTCCCTAACGCTCCGCCAGTTTGCTGGATTCGTCTATCGGTTTAGGACGGCAGCCTTTCACGTTGCAAAGACGGGTTCGATTCCCGTATCCAGTACCAAGTTTTGTAAGTGTCAGCAAGAGAAAGACACGCTGCGAGTATTCTTCGAAGGTACATGCAGTGTTAAAAGGTAGCGGGTTCGATGCCCGGCCTGCCGATAGGCGGGTATACACGGTGGCGTATCGTCTGGTTAAGTACCCCAAGTGGCGTATCAGGTCCTGGCCCGGGCTTTATGCAATCAGGTGAAGGGTAGAGATAACAGTGGCTCTACTACTTACAAATTTATTTTTCTAATCTGCGGAAACATTGGATCTAGTTTGAATTTAGTGTTTGCGCAATTAGGTGTAGCAACAAACTCTTTGGTTGTCACATAACTCTTGGAGTTGACATATTTTTTATGTCGTAGATTGTAAAGTTCGTCAAATCCTAGATTGGGTTTAGTTGAATCTTTCATGTAGATATTTATTGTCCGGGTAGCTCAGAGGCAGAGCAATGTCTTGATAAGGCAAAGGTCGGGATCTCGGAATTCCCCCTGGACACCAAAATTTATTGACAAGTGAGTACTTGTCATATATAATTGTATTATTCCCCAGTAGCACAGCGGTAGTTGCACTTGACTGTTAATCAAGGTGTCCGTGGTTCGATCCCACGCTGGGGAGCCAAATTTTGCCCTTGTATCCTTAGTGGTAGAGGTCCTGTTTTGTAAGCAGGGTGTGGTGGTTCGATTCCATCCTGGGGCACCAAGTATTAGATGGGCTGTTGGTATAGTTGGGAACACAGTAGCTTTGCAAGCTTCAATCCCCGGTTCGATCCCGGGACGGTCCACCAATAAATAGTATGTAAGCGGGATTAGTTTAATGGTAAAACGAGATCCTTCCAAGTTCAAGTCAGGAGTTCGATTCTCCTATCCCGCTCCATAATTAATATCCGTGTGTAGCTCAGCCTGGTAGAGCTCCTGGTTTGGGACCAGGTGGTCGCATGTTCGAATCGTGTCACACGGACCATCATTAGGATCCATAATGGATTTTTCAACGTTAGCCCACGCTAAACTTAATTTAGATTTTGACCATTCTCTGTTTGCTAAAGAATACGATGAGCGTATTCTGCCAAACGGTATACCAATTTGCAATGGATTGGTTAGCATTGTTCACACAGAAAAACTAAATGAAAAGTGGGGCATGGTTGATCCTGCGTTATACAACACAGGTGATTACTTTGAGCAAACAGGTGATCATACTACCATGCGATATGTTAAAAGAGATCGCCCACAGTGGCAAATGGTCCAACTAATGGACCTAGACAGATCTAATGTAACGGATCCGTTACTACAACGAGTCGCAAGTGCAGGCGGCCCTAGTGTAAGGAACGAAACACTTGATTCGCAATTTAACTTTGCTATTAAATCGCAGTTTGCAGATTTGCAGATTTGGAATTGGATCAATTCCAATTTGCCGTTTAATAAGATCAACAGCGTTCATTGTGTTAGTTTAGAACCCGGCGGGTTATCGACTATTCACCGAGACATGAAGGGCTTATACGACAATGGATCGAGTGCCGGAATAAACAAGGTTTACAAAAATGGATATGTGGTCATTTGCATTAACATAACCAATGGTGGTGGCCCACTGTATTGGGCGCTAGATGGCAAAGAAGTTGCCAATTGCCGCAAGGCCGATGACCCCGTTTACTTGACCAACGATTACTTTATGCATGGCGTGCCAATCTGCACTAGCAGACGCAGACAAGTTAGAGTAACAGGAATTCCTAAGCCCGAGCTTTGGGACTTGATTGATCCCGACTCTGTAGTCGACATTGGTCACAACTATCGATTTGATGCACGTTGGCCCACGCCTGGCATCCACTTTGATTTATGAGTCAAACACTTGCATACTCTAAATTAAATCTAGAATTTGATAGAGATTTGTTTATCAAGGAATACGATGAGCGTATTTTACCAAACGGTATTCCGATCAACAATGATTTAGTTTCAATTAAGCAGACAGAGAAATTAAACCGTGTGTGGGGCATGGTTGATCCTGCGTTATACAACACAGGTGATACCTACATTCAGCCCGGAGATCACACAACGATGAAGCGCATTAAGAGAAGTGTCCCTGCGTGGACCATGACGCAATTAATGCAGCTAGATACAGAAACAGTAAGTGATCCACTCCTTAAACTAACTGGGCCAATCGGTGGTACAAGTTTAAGAAATGAAACCCTTGCAGCAGAGTACAAATTCACAATAAAGCCGCATTTTTCCGATCTTGCGATTGTAGAGTGGATTGGTAAAAATTTGTTGTTAACTGACATTAGAAGCATTCATTGTGTTAGCCTTGAAGCAGGTTCGTTTGCAACGATACACAGAGATGCAAAAGGTCTGTACAACGAAAAATCAAGTGCAGGGATCAATAGAGTATTTGGACAAGGGTACGTAACTGTATGCATTAACGTTAGCAGCGGCGGCGTTCCGTTATACTGGTCACTTGACGGCGCAGACGCTGTACATAGCCGTAAAGCTGATGACATGGTATATTTGGCTAACGATTACTTTCTTCATGGTGTTCCAGTTTGTACCAGCAGACGTAGGCAAGTTAGAGTAACAGGAATTCCTGTAAATGGATTCTACGATTCTTTAGATCAAACAACAACGGTTGATGTTGGCCAAGGATACAACTTTGACCCAACATACCCAAACATTTAATACCCCCGTAGTATAATGGATAATACACTAGGCTACGAACTTAGGAATGGTGGTTCGATTCCATCCGGGGGTGCCAAATAATAATGAAATTTGTCGTATAATAACTGCAAGGAGCAGCAATGAGCGTTTTTAAAAATTTAGTTGGACAACGTATTAACGGCATTTTCCTGGGCAATGATAGCTGGGCAATGTTAATTCGCACAATCGACGGCAAGTTTCATCGTTACGATACTGAAAATGATTGCTGCAACAGCGTGTGGTTTAATCACATCAACGGTGTTACTATTTTAGGTGAAGGCAACAGCTTTGATCTATTACGTGGGGCACTAGTAACCGGCGTCGAAGACAAAGGTTGGGGTGAAAATCACAGCGAAGAAGGATACGATGTAGTTCAGGATGCGTTCTGGACTATCAAAACTGATCGTGGGTACATTGACATTGAAGTGCGTAATAGCCACAATGGATACTACGGCGGATCAGTGAAATATAACGAAGACAGTGGGGCAGAATCTGTAGAAGATCTGCGTCAAGTCACAGAAGACTTTTGAGACTGCTCGGGAGGTCCTGCAAGACTGAACGACAGGTTGTGAGATGTACTGGCTGGCATACCGGCCCCGAGTACCTAGGGAAAGCCTTGCAGGGCAAGTAACTAGCGAAACCGGGCGGGATGGTTGGGTTCGAATCCCATCGCATTAACTCAAATCAATTTTTTAAAAGGTAAACATGTCAAATAGCAGAAACACTTCATCGGCAGCAGTAGAGCAAGTAGGTAATCGATTCGATTTGGTGCTTATTGCAAGTGCAAGGGCCCGCGAACTTAAACGCGGTCACGCTGCAAAAGTAAGTGGTGCAGGCGGCATTACTGCAACGGTACTAAAAGAAATTGAAGAAGGTAAAATTGGACGCGAATATTTAAAGAAGATTCGCTCCTGATGATTATGGAGTGGTTAGTTTAGTGGCAAAACCGCGGGTTGTGATTCCGCTATCACGGGTTCGATTCCCGTACTTCTCCCCAGAGCCTCGCCTTTGCTAGCGGCGTATAATAGGAAAAATTGTTAGCAACACAGACCCCGTCTTTGGACACGCCGGACGTTAAACGGCAGTCCACAAATTTGTTCCCGGGTGGTGTAATGGTAACACAACAGACTTTGACTCTGTCGTTCATGGTTCGAGCCCATGCCCGGGTGCCATTCTTGATTACTAATGCTAAGTATGTTATAATCAACAAATAAGGAGAACCATAATGGGGCGGTTGTTGTAATTGTCATTATGTTTGTCCTGTATCTCTACATAAGGAAACTGTAATGCCTTGGATTCAAAACGTGGCAATGAGTGATATCAAAAAAGGACTTCACATTGCACCTGGTGATAACGCTATGTTGATTCAAATTGTTGACACTGGCAGCGAATTTCCGGTTCCACAGTACAAGTTCAAGGAGACCCACCAGTTTCGATTCCTTGATGTAGAGGAAAAGGATTTTGTCCTTGAAGAAGAAATGAAGTGCAGTCACGAGCAAGCCGCAGAGCTAGTTCGTTTGCTGCAACATGCACTGGAAAAACGCATGAACGTTATTGTTCATTGTCATGCTGGTGTTTGTCGTAGTGGCGCAGTGTGTGAAGTTGGAGTCATGCTTGGCTTTGATGACACTGAAGCATTCCGTAGTCCTAACTTGCTAGTCAAGCATCGCATGATGAAGCAGCTGGGCTGGACATACGACGAAAATGAGCCACACACTATCAACGGAGTTGAAACATCGTGGGGCTTTGTGTTACCTAAGTCCCACGAAGGTGACATTTAATGCACAAAATCTACGTTGATGTTCCGTACGAGTATAACTATGTGTACCGAGTTGATCATAATGAGTCCACTGGTCCAGAGGTGCTAGCAAGAGACTTTGGGGTAAAGTTTGCGTTCATTTGTAACGCTGCCCAGAGATTCAGCAACCCCAAAGGACTTGGGGCAGTTGGTAACAAGGGCGATGCTCACGTGGTATGGCTTGAGTCAGAGGAAGACGAATTGTTCTTTCTAATCAAAACCGGATTTACCAAGTTAAATAAAGATGTAGTTGAACTATTCTTGAAAGCAAGATTAGAAGCTATGCGATTAAAAGAGAAGAATGATTATGAAACGTGTAATTGAAGTCCGTGCCGCAGAAGGTGGCGAAGACAGTAAACTATTTGTAAAAGATTTGGCGCAAGCCTACATTAAATTTGCACACAGCAAAGGCTGAACTAGCCGCCTGATAAATGAGTATCTTGGCGAAGTTCATATCTTAGTCGAGGGTGCTGATTTATCTGGCTTATACAACGAGCCGGGTGGACACCGAATACAGCGTGTGCCACCAACAGAGCGAAAAGGACGAGTCCACACCAGTACCGTTACTGTCGCTGTCGTTGATCCAAGTGTGCCGACCACTACTATAAAAGATTCCGATTTGCGGATTGAATGGTACAGCGGAACAGGCGCAGGAGGGCAACACCGTAACAAGCACCAAAACAGTGCCCGCGTTACGCACATACCAACTGGCACAGTAGTAACAGCACAGTGTCGCAGTAGGGAAAATAGTTTGGCAGAAGCCATGCAAACTATTAGAGAAAGAGTTGACACAATAGCTAAAGAGCTATATAATAACAACTTAGCAAACGATAGAAAGCAACAAGTTGGTTCGGGGATGCGAGGAGACAAAATTCGCACATACCGCTTTCAAGACGATACAGTTAAAGATCACGTAAGTGACAAGACTGCAAGCGTTAAGAAAGTTCTAGCTGGTAACTTTGATTTACTTTGGAAGTAATATGAAGGCGTATTACAGAAAAGAAGAGTCCAAGAAAGCAGGGAAAGTTTCTTGGCATGTGTTTAGAAATGCAAAAACCCGTTCAGGGCTTCTAAAATATTTGAAGCGTAACGGATACCGATAATAAAGGAAAATTGACATGAAACGTTCAGGTAAACGATAGTGTCATCCTAGACCCCCGTATGGTCCTGGATGGCACGTAAAAGAAAATTTCTTACGATCCATCCACAGCAAACTTTGCTGGCGAAGTACCCGGCTCTTACCCGGGCTAACAGAGTTCGATTCTCTGGCTGTGGACCATATGGGGGTATAACTTAGCGGCTAAAGTATCTGGCTTTTAACCAGAGAACCAGAGTTCGATTCTCTGTGCCCCTACCATATAGAAACACATTAGCCTGACTGAAACGGGCATATAGACTTGTGACCCGGCGGTTATGGTGGTTCGACTCCACTCACAGGTTTTATTTCAGTAGTGTGTTTCTATATGGTAAGGACATGGAAGTATAGCTCAGTTGGTTTAGAGCATCGGACTTTTAATCCGAGGGTCCTGGGTTCGAGCCCCAGTGCTTCTACCATATGCAAACACATTTTTCTGAACGCCAGTCATTTGCCGTGCAGAGTAGGTTAAGTGTGTTTACACATGGTAGCGATGAAATTATCGTAGCAGGAATTGGTATACGCGACGGGCTAGGGTGGACTCTTAAACCGCCTCCTCAAGAAATTGATAAACCCGTTGAAATTACACGATTGAAAAATTGTGACTGTGGGTTCGAGTCCCGCCGAACGCTATCATATAGAAGTATTCTTAGCATAAGACAAAGCGGGAGAAGAGGCCTAGTATCTGCAGATGCGAAAGTTTCAGAGCTTGACTCCTCCTAGGCCTGCATTTGAGAGTGCTTCTATATGGTATTTTTTAAGCTGTAGTTTAAACGAAAGCCTGAGTGTTTCCCGACGGGGATTAGCAAGGGACGCGATAAGTTAGTAGACAAAGATAACAATGGGCCCTGCGTTATTGGCGGCTACTGATGATGACAACAGAATACCGTCCGCGGAGGACGAGGTGCTCAGAGTTGAGCCAGCTTTACAAATATTATGTGGTAAATACTCAATGCGTATTAAAGATATCATTGACGAAGCAATAAGTGTAACCCAATACGAAGGGCCACTAGTTACTGCAATTACCCGAGCAGTTTACAAGGCAGTAGCAGAGTTGGTCAAACTAAAGGGCCAACATCCTAGTGAAGAAGCTGAACTAGAAAGCGACGAGGGCAACGGTAAAGCCTTCAAACTTCTTGTCATTAAGCAATTGCGAGACACACTTCGGACTAGCTTGCCCGCTGCAATCATGCAGAGTTTAAACAAATCGATGGGCGTTCCGGTTATTACCGAAATAGCCTTTGAGGAAATGAATGACCAAACTGGCGGCTATGCACAAGAGCGATATATTGCGCTCAATGAACGTTATCTGAGATCTATTGTTGCCAGGCTTGTGGAAAAAATGATAGATTCAGTGTATAGCAGCTATAACCCAGGCGAGCGTGTTAGTGGATTTGCATTCATGGCAAGGATGGCAGACGGCAACAGCCACGAATGGAGCATATTGCACGGTTCAATAGACAAAACCATTGCACGATTGGCTAGTATATCACTTCACGAACTAGTCCATGTGCTGCAACACAATCAGCAAGAGATTGCTGGAAGAGATACAACAGAGTATCGTAGCTACCTAGACAAATACAATGGCGAGTTTCGCAAAACAGTTGATGACGAAACAAATGCATTATCGTCAACTACATCTGACCGCCAGTGGAATTTATATCTAGCTAGCCCACAAGAGATTACAGCATTTGCACACGAAATTGCATTGCAGGTAGTACGTGATTACGGGTACGACCAAGCAACTACAGTAGAGGAACTTTCGGGACTTGATGCCCGTGATATTGCTGATGCAGTTAACAAAAAACTCTCTGGAAGATTTAGCAAGCCAACTACTCCCAAGGAAGTAATGGTTCGCAAAAGATACCTGAAGCTAGTATATCAAGAAATTATTCGGTACATTGAGCACCGTTTATCTAGCTTTAAAAAGTAATTTCTCTTATAATAAACACTTGGCGATGTAGCTCAGTTGGTAGAGCAGCGGATTGAAAATCCGTGTGTCACTGGTTCGACCCCAGTCTTCGCCACCAAAATTTGCCCCTGTGATGGAATTGGTATACGTGTCTGACTCAAAATCAGAATTTTGCGGGTTCGAGTCCCGCTGGGGGCACCAAGTTAATGGCGTATATCCTAGGTACTGAGGAAGCCTCAGCAGGTCTTGTGCATAATGTACAAAAGACATGACCTGGCTTGTTGATGCGATTTCAACTACGCCGACCATGCCCTGGTGGTGAAATTGGTAAACACAGCGGTCTAAGAAGCCGTAAGCTGCGAGTTCGAGTCTCGCTCAGGGCACCAATTAAATTCTAGCTTGTTGTTGTAATGCAGCTAGCTTCTGATCGTATTTGTTACCCCAGTTAAACACAAATTGTTTGACTCGTGTAAACAGGTTGGTAAACATACCTTCGTCTAGTTGATTAATCTTAAGAGACGGGGCCTTCTGTGTAACAGTGATCATAGTCTTTTTCAACTGCTCTAGAACCAAAATAAGTTCCGGAGTTAGTTGTTCGCTAAGAGCTTCGAGAATGTCTTTGTACTTTGGAGTCTCTGTTGCTTTTGGATCTTTTGATAGCTGAAGAATAAAGCTCATTGTTTGTACAATGCGAGTCTTTGCAGCATCTTCTGCATCAAACAAGTCCGCAACGTTTTCACGAGTTTCTTGTTTAACTTCTTCCTTGAGCACTTTTAGCTCGGATTCAAGTTGAGAAATGCGTTCAACTTTTTGTGCCAATTTGGTATAGGATTGGCTTTTGTAACTTTTCAGTACTGCAATAACTTGCTTTTCTGAGTCCTGGTACTCGATGTCGGGTAAGCGGCCTTCAACCAAGTTAATTAAATTGCGGAATTGTTCAGTTTTCATACAGTATTTAGCTCTCATAGGTAAATGGTATATCGACGCTGTGGTATAGCGTAGTCCTAAGTTCGATTCTTAGTGGGAGCACCAGTAACAGGTATAAGTATCAGATACATGCACCAAGAATTTATCAAAAGCAAACATCCGCTTATTTGTGCCCCAATGAATAGAGTGTCGGATCTTGCCCTGGCAATTGCGATACATAATGCGGGCTGCTATCCAAGTTTAGTAGCTGACAACTACCTTAGTATATCTCAACTCGAGCACGACTTGCAGTTGTTTATTTCTGCAACTGGTGCCGCAAACCTAATACTAGCACTAGAGTCGCAATCGTTGCTGCAAAATCGTCAATTGGTTGATGTATTAACAAAGTACAAGGTGTCGCACATTGAAATATTTGACAGAGCAGACAGTGCAAATGTTGCATTGATGTACCTGTTTGATAAGATACGTGCAAGCGGGACAAAGATTATTTTCAAGATGTTGAGTGTATTAGAGTTGGGTAAGCTAGCAAGTCACATTGATGGTGTAGTGATTAAAACCCCCGATGCTGCGGCAAGAGTAATACATGACAAATACGATGCTGTGCAGCGCATAGAGATTCTAAAGTCGAGTTATCCGCATTTGCATGTAATTGCATCTGGCGGCATTGGCAATAACAGCGATATACAAAAATACATCAATGCAGGGGCAACCGCAGTGTCAGCTGGCACCCTGTTTGCAGTTAGCGCAGAATCGTCAATATCGTCTGAAACTAAGAAAGCAATGGTTCAATCCACTTATGCAGATACTGTTACTGTTGGCGAAGCGAAGCAAACAGCATTGGTATTTTCTCCTACTGCGGACGCCGACGGTAACAACACAAATGGACTAGAGCTTGGTGTAAAGAGTCCGGCTGCTGGGCTTGTCTTTGTTGGTAAAGCAATTGACTCAGTAACTGAAATTAAAACAGTTGAACAAATTGTTAGGGAATTGTTTTGAATAAGAATCTAGGATACTACACCTGCAACGGCGTAGAATTTGAATCCAAAATCCGTGCGTGTCTTTACTCAGTTGCTAACAATAATGCACCTGTGGATTGGGTGTTTAACGACAATGAGTTCAAGCGGCACAACTGGTTAATCGAGCCAGAGCTGACCATGGATCAGTTATATGATCAACGCAGTAGGCAGATACGAGAAAAATATGATTATGTGGTACTAAGTTATAGCGGCGGAGCCGATAGCCACAACATACTAATGAGCTTTATTCGGCAGGGCTTGCACATTGATGAGATTGTGGTTAACACAACTGAAAAAGCAAACAAACAATTCACAGTACTAGACAAAACAAATCTAGACTCTAAGAACGCGGCAGCGGAGCATACCTTCCAGACAATTCCGCGTCTCAAGGAAATACAAAATCTAATCCCACATACAAAAATAAATGTACTGGATTTAAGTGATCATTTATTTGACACCTTCACTAACGCAGGAGATGCTAGTTGGGTGTTAGACAAACGTGAGGGCCTTAATCCTGCAATGGTAACAAGGTTCAACTACATTCATTTTAGCGACATCAGAAAGCAGTTTGATAAAGATAAAAAGATTGCGCTGATTGTTGGTATCGAAAAACCTCGAGCGTTTATTGATCGTGGTCGATTAATAATGCAGTTTGTGGATCGTGCAGCAAATATTGTCACAGTAGCTGACCACTTTAAGGAATATACCAATACCGAAGTTGAGCTGTTTTATTGGAGCCCCGATGCTGTGCCTTTGCTAATTAAGCAAGGGCATGTTATCAAGAAGTGGCTAGAAGTTAACCCTCAACAACAGATGCTATGGAATCGACACAGCATTAACCAGCGCATTACTCGTTTAGTACACGAACGCATATATCGATCATTGTTATACACCACATGGGATAATTCCTGGTGGCAAGCGGACAAAGCAATCAAGGATTGGTACAGTGAATTTGACCAATGGTTTGAGGACGGATATAGCGATACTGAAGCATACCGAGTGTGGCAAGAGGGAATTGATTTTGTAAAAACAAATCTAACACCTTACTTGAAACGAACTGACAATCCCGACGGGCTCCAGGTATATACCAAGGAGTATGTTGTGGGCTTTGTTAAGAACCTTGTGCCGGAACTAAAGACGGGACTATTTTGATAGCACTCTTGCAGTTAACGATTTCGGCGACTGCAAGAACTGCTTGAATGCAACGAGATTAACAAATACTGCATCCTTGGTATAGTCTTGCGTAATACTAGGATTAACAAGCCACTCAATACCTTCGGGGCCTTGGTACTTTGGAAAATAGCATAGTTCGTTACCCCAGTACTTTCCTAGCATAAGTGGTTTTATGTAGTAATTCCAAAAATACAGCTGGGGGACTTTACTGCCACTGGATTCTCGCAGATCGTTGTTCATGAAGTATGCATGTGACTGTAAGTATGCAGTGTAGATATCGTCGAGTAGTATGCTAGCAACAAAAGCTTCGCTAGATTTTTCAATGTTTAACACTGACCCAGTTCTAGGCAGTGAGCGCAATGTTCGAAGTCTGGCATGCTCAAACGACCAATAGGCATCCATGTAGTAGAATCCATTGTTTTTAAATATAACATCGGGTCCTTCGATTCCTTGAATAAAGTCGGGCTCAGATGGCAGCATGCTTAGAAATTTTCGTTGCAATAAATGATTTGGCGGGACACGGTCCTTTGTTGACTCGTGCAGCAGTTCGTCCTTGATACGGTTGGCGTCTATGTCAATGATCCAGGATTTGAATTTATATTTTTCTTCTAGTATTTTTAAATTTTGATATTCGACTTCGTTGTATCCTGGCAAATACAAAAATGCAGCTTGGAACGGCAGACTCTGTGTAGCAAAGCTGTTAAGTACAACCTGACTGTCTAGTCCGGAGCTAAGACTAATAATAATGTTGCTTGAGTTGTTGCTAAATTGTCGTACAGTAGCATCTAGTTCTTCGCGCATGTTGCCAATTGGTCGCCCTGGGGAAGTAAACTCAGCGTAATACGCTTGATTGTCGAATCCAAAAATCATAATAGAATAAATTGATTAAATATTTATAGACTCATATAGTGAGTCATAAGTAAATGTATCTTATGCGGATGTAGCTCAGCTGGTAGAGCACAACGTTGCCAACGTCGAGGTCGTCGGTTCGAACCCGATCATCCGCTCCAATTTTCCGGCCCTTAGTTCAATGGATAGAATACCATGCTTCGAACTTGGGGATGTGGGTTCGATTCCTGCAGGGCCGGCCACTAATAGAACTTGACAATATATTAGTGTTCTCATACAATACACACTGTTCATAAAAGAGTTAGCCATGAGCAAGGCAGCTATCTGCTACCTGTGGGAGGCTTAGTACCAGTATTTGTCGTTTTAAGAGGCCCGTGATCTAAATATCGGGAACCCCCGAGGCAGCAAAAGGATTTTAAAACTGGGAACTGTCAAGATTCCGCGAAAAGAGAATAGTTAGGTGTTGACAAGCCACCGTTTGAGCTATTTTTATCGGTCCGAGGTGGCTCTCGGAAGTGTAGTGGTCCGCGGTTGAAAAGTAGATTTTACATGGCTAACCCTTTTATGAATACAATCACGTCGGTAGAGCCGGCCATTGACCCAACTAACAGACCGACGTTTCTGCTAGACTGGGAACTAACGATGAAGTGCAATTTAGATTGCGATTATTGTCCAACTGGCATTGAGTCCGGGGGACATGACAATTCATCAACCCACCCGGCATTAGATGATTGCTTGAAGTCAATTGACTTCATGTACCAATACGCTGACCAGTACATGAGCATGAAACCCAGCTGGCAACGGATGGTGGTGCTGAATGTGTACGGAGGCGAAAGTGTTTTCCATCCCGACATTGTCGAGATACTGGAACAGGTTAAGATTCGTTATGCAGAGTATGCACACAAATGGCCCTTAACTGTTACATGCACTAGCAACGGTGTTGCTGGCACTAATGTATGGAACAAGGTTGCAAACTTAATTGATGAATTTACAATCAGTTTCCATAGCACAGCGCTACCTAAGCAGCGACAGCAGGTTTTAGACAATTTATTGTTTAATAAAAGCATTAATAGGCGCCAAAAGGTGGTGTTTGTTATGCATAATGACCCTGAAAAGTGGAGCATTAGCCAAGATGCCATTGAGTTTTGCAAACAGCATGATATAAAATATATTGTGAAGGCCAATGACAACACTTCGGTCAAGTGGCAATACAATCAAGAGCAATACGGGTTTTTAAAGGACTACTATAAGTCCAAGACATCAACTAAAAGCCTGATTAAAATTGCGCCATTGAATGAGGTCACTACCTCAACAGTTGGGATGCCCAGTGTCGGGCGCAGTTGTTGTGGGGGTCGTAAACTATGCAGCAACCAAGATCTAAAGCACCCAATGGCATTTATGCCGGCGACAGACTTTCGTGACTGGTACTGTAGTGTTAACTGGTACTTTTTGTACATCAAACAAGTTACCGGGAATGTCTACACCAACAAAGACTGTAGGATGAATTTTAGTGGCAGTGTTGGCCCGTTGGGCAATATTGCTGATGCAACAAGTATACTCAACGATCTTAAAAAAATTGTTGACAAACAGGAGATACCTGTTATACAATGCGTAAAAGATAGATGTGTATGTGGCTACTGTGCGCCAAAAGCGCAAAGCAAAAACGATTTTGAAAACATCATGCAAAAACATGTTGACAGCAAAGTTAAATTCACATACAATACTAGCTTAGACGATAAGTAATCAAGATGCGGGTGTGGCGAAATTGGTAGACGCACCAGATTTAGGTTCTGGCGCCAGAGATGGCGTGTCGGTTCGAGTCCGACCTTCCGCACCAAAATTACTTAAACTTTATTTTCAAGAAGTTATTGACAATAAAGAAAAGTGTGTTACAATACACACATGTTAAGAAATTAACAAGATATAAGTTTTTATATCCACATGTACAAATGCTTAGGCCAAGCAGATGTAGCGGATTGCAGCTCTGGTAAATCCGGGGTGGACAGGTTCAATTCCTGTGGTGCATGTGGATATAAAAATTTGTCTAAAGTAGTTGACAGTTAATTAATTGTTTGCTACAATAGAAGCTTAGTTAGTCATTGTGCTAACTAACAAAAGTTCTTTAAAATAGATAACGTATAAGAGTTCTTATACACATGCACACAGAGGTTCTGCGTCGAAAACAGAGCTGATGTAGTAGTAAGCAGGTTCGAAACTGTTTGCTATAAGGCAACATGCGCTTTCTTAAAATAAGTGCAGCAGGTTTCGATTCCTGCGTGTGTGCAATTGTATAAGAACTTACTTAACATTGCGAAGCAGAACTGGAATTTGAGTTCCGAACAACCAGCGTAACGAACTGGAGCTGTAAGCACATTTGATCGCAACTGGACGCAGTTGGTTCAAGTTTACAGTTTGGTGTAAAGTAACACATTGGTCCACCAGTATGTTTCGCAATGTTAAGAATTAAAGGGTAGTTTAATATCCTGCAAAGAGTATGGTTCGCCCAGCTTGATGCGAAGAATAACTGTGGTGACACAGCCAAAGGAGGTATGCCTACATAACTCCGCTAGCAATAGTTCATTTAGACAAGCCTGCTCAGGCCCGTGAGGGTCCGATCACTGATAAGACCGGTGGTTGTAACAATGACGCTGGATGTTGTGGAAAGAATTAGTGGCTCAAGCGCCTGCAAGGGTAACGCAAGTCATTAGAGAGTAACAGGTGGTGCTGACCTCACAACGAAACCAGTCCAGTTAATTGGTATGAGAAAGGGTAGTGTATTTGTCCGAGGGGTTGCACCCAAGGGCTCGTATGCAGTTTGAGTGGTCAGTGGAGGTACGCGAAAGCCGAGACCCGACACAGATCGCAAAAAACGACTGAGTAGTCCGCGAGACAAAAGGTACGTGGCGTGTTGTATTTTGTAGTCCAAAAGATTATGAAGCAACTGAGACAGCACATC
>JACCEA012289556.1_pt1 | contig 64718 bp, 92 predicted proteins | sample 7449851 | NCBI WGS metagenome assembly JACCEA01 (sample SAMN15323453, study PRJNA562643) | freshwater metagenome | isolation source: river surface water | place: USA:Blue River Watershed | collected 2017-08-18 | reverse complement strand
CAGCCAATAACCTTCTCATCGAATGCCATATTATGAGCGATTAAATAATCAGCACCATCAACCTGTTCAACGAAGTCTTTTAATATTTCACTTAAAGGAACACCTTCTCTCTCACATCTCTCAGTTGACATATTATTTTCCCTAAAGAACTCTTCATCAGGAATCACCCAGCCATCTGGCTTTATAAGGTCGCATCGCTCACTTATCAGTTTGCCATCCTGGTCATATAATTGCCAAGCAAGCTGAGTTACTCTTGGCCAGTTATTTGTGTCAGTTACTGGTGCCTTCCAATTCTGTGGAAGACCTGTTGTCTCGGTATCAAAAAATAAATACATACTTTGTTTTTATATTATATTTGGCGAATTTAAACTTTTTTTACAAAATTAGCAACAAAAATATTAAATTTGCGTATAATATCAAAAATAATTTATGAACCGTAGCAAAGCTGATTTTCTTAAAACAGATATTTTACCTAAATATAACTGCAGTAATTGTGAACACTTTTGTACTACAAAAGAAATAGTTGACACCAATACAACAGGCAGATATGCAATCGAGTGCAAAAATGTTGTACATCCTCTTGAAGATTGTATTCTTCGTGGATTTAAGGCTCATTCTGAGCAGCCTGGATTTTCTCAAACTTTAAATAAAAAAAATGAGTCAAAATAATACTACAAATTTAGATAAGTTTGCATCAAATTTAACAGCTAAGGCAAAGGCTGGAAAGCTTGACCCAATTATTGGACGTGATGATGAGATTAGAAGAATACTTCAGATTTTATCAAGAAGAACTAAAAATAATCCAGTAATTGTTGGTGAATCTGGTGTAGGAAAGACAGCTATTGTTGAGGGTATTGCTCATCGAATTATTCGTGGAGATGTTCCAGAAAATCTTAAGGAAATTGTTATATATTCACTTGATATGGGTGCCCTAATAGCTGGAGCTCAATATAAGGGTGAGTTTGAAGATAGACTTAAGGGTGTAATTAATGAAGTTACATCATCAAACGGACAAATTGTACTCTTTATTGATGAGATTCACATTCTTGTTGGAGCTGGAGGTGGCGGTGGCGCAATGGATGCTGCCAACTTACTTAAGCCAGCATTGGCAAGAGGAGAAATGAGAACTATTGGAGCGACTACTCTTGATGAGTATCAAAAATACTTTGAAAATGACAAGGCTCTTGAGCGTAGATTTCAAAGAGTGTTTGTTGATGAGCCTGGTATTGAGGAGACAATTGCTATCCTAAGAGGTATCAAGGAGAAATTTGAGGCACACCACAGAGTTGTTATTAAGGATGAGGCAATCATCGCTGCAGCTGAATTATCAAACAGATACATTACAGATAGACACCTTCCAGACAAGGCAATTGACCTTATGGATGAGGCATGCTCTAAGCTTAGAATGGAGCTTAATTCTGTTCCAGAGGCAGTTGATGATATGAACAGAAAAATCCTTCAACTTGAGATTGAGAGACAGGCTATGCTTCGAGAAAAAAATAAGACTCGACTTGATGAGGTTGAGGCTGAAATAAAAGTTCTTAAGTCTGAAGCTGATATCATTAATTCTAAGTGGAATGAGGAGAAATCAACTATTGATGGAGCCAGCAAGGCAAAGACTCTTGTTGAAAAATTAAAGTTTGACCTTGACTCATTTATGAGAAAAGAGATTAAAGAAAATAGTGATTGGAAGATGATTTATGAACTTAAAGAAGTTCGTGTACCAAAGGCAGAAGAAGAAGTTAAGAGTGCATTTAATAAACTACGAGAACTTGAGGCTTCTGGAAAAAGAATGATGCAGGAGGAGGTTCGCTCAAACGACATCGCAGAGGTTGTTGCAAAGATGACTGGAATTCCTGTAAGCAAGATGACACAGGGGGAGCGTGATAAACTGCTTGCTCTTGAAGATGAACTACACGCAAGAATCATTGGCCAAGATGCTGCTGTTACAGCTGTATCAGATGCAATAAGAATTAATCGCTCTGGCCTTGGAAATCAAAGTCGCCCGATTGGTTCATTTTTATTCCTTGGAACTACGGGTGTCGGAAAGACAGAACTTGGCAAGGCTCTTGCTGAATACTTATTTGATGATGAGAGCATGGTTACAAGAATTGACATGAGTGAGTTCCAGGAGGCGCACTCATCCTCAAGACTTGTTGGAGCACCTCCAGGATATGTTGGATATGATGAGGGTGGTCAACTTACCGAGGCTGTTAGAAGGAAGCCATATAGTGTCATTCTTCTTGATGAAATTGAGAAAGCTCACCCTAATGTGTTCAACACTCTTCTTCAAGTTCTGGATGATGGGCGATTGACTGATAATAAAGGTCGTCTTGCTAACTTCAAGAATACAATTATTATCATGACATCCAATATTGGCTCTGAAGCCTTAATTGCTGGAATTCATAGAGTGGAATCCCTAAAAGAAAGTGGTGAAGAAGTTGATGAGTTTGGCAATGCAAAGGAAATCATGGCAAAGGCTGAGGAAATTGCCTTAGGCATGCTTAAGGCAAAGGTTAGACCTGAGTTCCTTAATAGAATTGATAAGACAGTTATATTTGACTATCTTAACAAGGAAAATATCAGAAAAATTGTTAACCTTCAATTTAAGGGAGTTCAAAAGAAACTTGTCAAGAATGGAATTAAGCTGTCAGCGAGTGAGGAGGCCTTATCTAAAATGACCGACATGAGCTATGAGCCAGAGTATGGAGCAAGACCAGTTAAGAGAATGATTCATGATGAAATCTTGAACCAATTATCTAAGGAGATATTATCGAGTAGAGTTGCTCAGGACTCAGAGATTGAGATAAGAGTCAAGGATAATCAATTTGTCTTTGAAAATATTGTTACAAAGAAAAAGGAAGCTGTTTAAGCTTCCTTTTTTTCTAATGCTAATTTATAAATAAACTGCTGAAGTATCTCAGTGAACTTTGGAACAGCATGAATAATTGGCCTTGTACCATCAAGTATTTCTTGCTGAATTTCTCCATAATAAGCTTCTGCTATTGAGCCAGCCATTGCAGCAAGCGTATCTGAGTCGCCTCCAATTGAAATTGCACTTCTAATTGCACTCTCATAGTCATCTGACTCCAGGAATGCAATGATTGCCTCTGGAACCGTCTTTGCGCAACTGTTATCAAACTCATATGTTGGTCGAATCTCATCAATTGTTCTATTTAGGTCATATCCAAATTGAGTCTCAATGTAACTTTTTATTTCAGACTTAACACAACCATTTCTTGCCATCCAAATAGCTGCAGCAATCGCCTGAGCACCCTTAACGCCCTCAGGGTGATTATGAGTTGCATCAGCGCTCTTCTTGGCCTCAAGCAAGACTGTATCAAGGTCATTAAATAGCCACCCAACTGGAGATACTCTCATCGCACTTCCATTTCCCCAACTATTGTAGGGACCAGCGTTGGAGTCATCAACCCAGGCAATGAAAGAGCCGCCATATCCAGCAAGTGGATGTTGACGTGCATATTCTCTGAATACCTCAGCATAGTCTCTATTATTCATTATCGCATCAGCAACCGCCACAGTCAAGACTGTATCATCGGTGTACTTAGATGTTTCTCTGAATAAGGGGAAGTCTGTTCCCTTGTAGTTAATCATCTCATAAACTGAGCCGACTACATCTCCACAAATTGCTCCAAGCATATTAGAATAATTTTGAACCTTCTTTGAAGGACTTTGTTGGCCACTGAATTTTTCCATCCTCATCCTCAACAACCATAATCATTGCTTGAGACTCAAATCCAGAAATTACAGCTGGAGCCAAGTTTGTTATGAATGGAAACTGGTATCCGACAAGAAAGCTCTCATCTTCAACTTTACCTCCGATGTTTGTAACAACCGTTCTTAAGTTTTCCTCATCGAAGTCAACTGTAAGCTTAAGCATCTTCTTGTTTATTCTTTCAGATACCCTAATTGTACCGTACTTAATCTCAAGTTTCTTCTCAATTTTTTGATATTCTTCAAAAGATATTTCTTCCTTATTCATTATTTCAATTATTAATTTAATACAAATATAAAACTTTTTTTTATAAAATTCAGATTAAAATCAGTTTTTTAAAATTTTTATATATTTATAATAAAAACTAATTTATATGTCAAGACCAAAATTAAAAACAGAAGACAAAAAAACAAAGCTTGGAATTAGTATATCCAGAGAGCTAAAGGATAAAATAGAACTAATAACTAATAATAAATCCTCATTTATTGAGAGTTTAATAATAAAATATTTTAATGATGCAAAATAATGAAGCTGGAATATATAAAATAACCAATTTAATTAATAATAAAATTTATATTGGGAGTGCTGCTCGTAGTTTTAGAAAAAGATGGAATGAACATAAAAGTGGTTTAAAAAACAATAGACATACTAATCATCATTTGCAATCAGCTTGGAATAAATATGGAGAAAATTCATTTGAATTTAAAATACTTGAAGAATGCTCCAACGATGTTATATTAGAAAGAGAACAGTATTATTTAGATTTAATGAAACCAGAATATAATAAATGCTTGTTTGCTGGAAACTCTAAAGGTAGACCATGTAGTAATGAGACAAGAGAAAAAATATCTAAAGCAAATAAAGGAACTCTTGCTGGAGAGAATAATCCTTGTTTTGGAAGAGTTGGAGAAGATAACCCAAGATATGGGGTAAAATTAACAGAAGAGCATAAAAAAAAGTTTTCAAGAAAAGGTATAAAACATACAGAAGAAACAAAACAAAAAATTAGAGAGGCAATGATAAAAGCTCGTAATTCAAAAAAAGATGAATGATTTTATTCAAACTTAAACCCTTGCTCTCTTAAATCGTTTCTAACTTTTGTTAGGGCTTCTCCAAGCCAATTTAAACCATTCCAATTAGCTTTGTCTTGGATAAATGGATTATCTGCTGACATTCCAACGCCCCATCTTCGGTCAAGTGGACTTGCTTCGCAAAATTCTTTATCATCAGTAGCCATTAATTCTTCAAACATATCCTTGTTCTGAGTGAACTTCGCAACGTTTGCATCATAGACAATTTCTCTGCAGTACTTAGTCCATACATCATCCTTGAAGCCCTTAACTTCTCTTCCGAATTGCTTCTGCTCCTTTGGATTTGATGTTGACATGATTTTCTTTGCAGCCTCATAGTCGTTGAACATAAGAGCCTTCTTGTACATCATGTACTGCTCACATGTATTAAATTGAACTCCGTCAATTATAAATTTAGACTTTGCCCATTGCGAGAAGGAGCCCCCCCAAAAGAATGCAAATTCCTCTTTTTGTTTTGTTTCCATAATTACATTTCTTTTTCAATATAAATTGCAGCATTATTATATGCCTTGTTAATTCCACTTCTTATCATCTCAAATTTATCAAGCTCACCTTCCTTAACAACATCAACTATTATATGATTTGACATTGCAAATTCTGTGAAGAAGTTATAGATATTTCCATATCCAGTTTGCTCTGAATATTCTTCTCGAACACCCTCATGAAGCACCTTCAAAATTTCAATTCTACCAGCCTCTCTTCTTGAGTATTTCTTCAGAAGATATAAAAAAACTCTTTTCATCTTATTATTTTTTTTCGCCCTTGAAATAATCAACCAAGTCTCCAGCCTTATCTTTAGTATACTCATAGCTATCGACAACTGCCTTCTTAACAACTGGAGCCTTCTCCTTTGTTACCTCATAGGCACCCTTTAGAACCTTAACATCCTCCTTGAGCTCATGATAGCTTGGAAGCTTGCTAGATAATGTCGCTATTTGCATATATGCAAAAATTGACACACATATTGACACTACAAATGCAACTAAGAGAGCAACTACCGCTATCTCTAGTCTCTTAATTCTCGTTTCTTGATTCTTCATCTTTTTCTTTTTTAGGATAAACTTTTTCAACGAATTCATCAACTAAATCATCAAAATCTTCTTTTAGTTTTGTATCTAAAATAAGCTCAACTAATAGTTTTCTAAATTTCTTTTCGTTCATTTTCTTTTTTAATTCTTTTCTCGATTTTCTTAATCATCTTATCCATGCTTAAGTTATCCTCAGCAATGTCCATAAGAAAGTCTCTAAACTCAGACTCTGGTGTCTCTGGCTCTGGGGGAAAGAATTCAAGGTCACGACTAAAGCTACAATCACCTTGATAATAATATCCACCATTTGCAGTTCCCATTAACTCTAACTCTTCTCCTTCATCGCTAGGACCATATAGGTATATTTCAAAATCAACCATTGCACCCTTACCTGAATCATACTCTCCAGTATCTGGGTCACAACTTACAGACCATCCTTCGAACCCTTCTAGTTTTTTTCCACCTTTTCTAAATCCACCATACTCTTCCGAGTTTTCATACAAAAACTCTATCTGTTCTGATGTTAATTTTATTCCCTTACTCATCTTCTTTTTTATTTTCGTGTAATTTACAAATTTCATCCCAATCAACAACAACTGGGTCATTGGCAACGTAGTACTGTAGGTTTAAGACACTGCAGTTAATAAGTCTCATTATCTTTCCAGGCTTGGATTGGTCCTCAAGGTCAAGAATCTCCTTGTCATCAATTCCATAGGCCTCATGAATGTGTCCGAAGCTGCAAATCTTTGGCTGAATCTCAGCGAGCCTTCTTGCAAGGTCTGCGCAACCAACCATGTCTCCACCACGACATCTCTCAAGGTGAGTTCCTGCAGGAGGACCATGAACAACAACGATGTCAGTTCCTTCTTCTATGAGGTTCCAGTGCTTCTTAATTTCATCTCCACGCATTGCATTGAATGCCCATGAGTGAAACCAAGGAGTCCATGGACTTCCAAATATCTTTATTCCCTCAATTGTTATTGTTTCATCTTCAAGATAAATAATGTTATCTGGAATTATGTCCCTCGGATTTTCACCTGGTCGAAGACTTCTATTTCTTACATGACTTGGCTCAAACCAGAAGTCATGATTTCCAGGAATAAAGATTTTATACTTATGAGGAAGCTCGCTGAACCACTCAAGAAAAGACCTAACCTCTGCTCTCTCACCCTTCATAGAAATATCTCCACAGCAAATAGCCATGTCAGCATCAGGAATTGATAGCTCATGATGAAATCCATGTGGGTCACTAAAAAAACATATAGTAAATTTCTTTTCCATAAATCAAATTCTAAATCCATCAAATTCTGTTGAGCCATCTTCATTTAATACCAAGACGTTTTGGCCATACATTTCACCTCCAATAGATTTAATGTATTTTTTATTCAAAAATGAAAGAGTGTCATCAAGCTCCGCAACTAAATCACGCTCCAATACATTCTCCAAATCATAGTCATCCCAAACACTTAATTCATCCCACTTATTTACTTTTTCTCCTGCAACTTCATATTGCGAGTAAGTTCCAAAGCGATATAGCTCTACTGGAAATTCTATATCTTTCAGTGTCTTAAGAATCTCAGCAGCCCTAATGAAATTCTTATTATAGTCAGGCTTTTCTTTTATTGGCTTAACTTTTTTTTCAGTTGCTAACTTAACATTTATTTCTTCTAAAGACTCATCTACCTTTAGCATTTCGCAAATATCTTCCCACTTAATAGGGAAGTCTTTTTTTTCTAACTTAATCATTTGATGTGTGTTTATTATAAATCATTTTATTTGGCCTATCAATCGCAAGATACTTATATCCAGCTCCAGGCATAACTTCCTCGTTAGCTCTATATCCACTCGATGATACATGAGCAAAAATTGGGTCACACATGATACAAATTATGCTTAGGTGAGGATATTGGTCCCACATGTAGCGAGCAGTTGTATATTCATAGTCAAGGTCATATCCATTTCTGAGACCCCTTATAACTACAACCTCATCATATCCCTCTGCTTCAATTTCTCTTACAAAGTCTGTAAGAAAGCCAACATACCCAACGACTTCTTTCGATGGTAGTTGGCTTTTTACAGTCTTAACCTTAGCATCCTTAATCTCTTCCATCTGCTCGATAGAGATACCATTATGCTTTGCGTTATTAATTCCAACAGCAACCATAATCCTATCACCCTGAAAAATCTTCTCAGCCTTCTCAAGAATGTTTTGGTGTCCACTCGTAAATGGATTGAAACTTCCTGGATATATGATTGCTCTCTTCATTAATTAGTTTGTTTTGTAAGAATTTGGTCAATACATCCGTATTCCTTAGCCTCCTTAGCAGTCATCCAGTGGTCACGGTCACAGTCAGCATAAACTTTATCGTAGCTTTGCCCAGTGTGCTTAGCAATAATCTCATAAAGCTCTTTCTTAAGCTTCTGAATTTCTCTTGCTGTGATTTCGATGTCTGAAGCTTGACCAGAGGCTCCACCAAGTGGTTGATGCTGCATGTATCTTGCGTGAGTAAGAGAAAGTCTCTTTCCTTTTGCTCCAGAACAAGCAAGAACGTATGCCATTGAGGCTGCGATTCCTGTATTAACTGTGATGATGTCTGGCTTAATGTATTGCATAACATCATAAATTCCAAGACCTGCATAAACACTTCCGCCTGGAGAGTTGAAGTAAATCGTGATGTCTCTCTTTGAATCAACAGACTCAAGGAACAATAATTGAGCATTGATAATGTTTGCAACATAATCGTCAATACCTGTTCCCAAGAAAATGATACGGTCCATCATCAAACGAGAGAAAACGTCCATCTGAGCAACGTTCATCTGTCTTTCCTCCATAATATATGGAGTCATGTTTCCTGGTAAGTTAGTTAAAATGGATGTTGGATTCAAAGCACCATTGTTCATAATCTTTGAGTACTGGTCTAATGTTGTACTTGAAACTCCGTGGTCTCTTGCAAATAATTGAAAATCTTTTTCTACGTTTTTCATAATTGTCTCTCTTTTTTTGTTACTTATTTAAAATTTGGCTCTACAAATCCTATGGACTTAAGAACCTTGTTGTCTTTTTCTCTTTTAACAATCCAGTAGTCACCAACTTTCTCGCTATAGCACTCGATTACATCACCCACTTTATTAGGATGAGTTCCCGCTGCATATGCATCAACTGACTCCTGAGCCTGCTCTTCTGTTGTGCAGAACTTTGAGAAGTTTGAGTCCATAACTTCATTGAAGTCCTCATTGAACTTATCTTGTATTCCTGCAAAGTGAATGAGGTTACCCATAACCACTCTCATGTCTGCACATGCATCTCTAAGTTCATCAAGGTCACCCTCGCTTCTTGGATTAAAATTATTTCTCTTAGTGAGGTTAAATTTTGCATCATCCAAGGCTATTTGAACTTTGTCAAAAAACTTCTTAGCATCATTATCTGAACCAGACTCAGCAGCCTCAAATAATTCTTCAAGAACCAATCCTAAGGCAAGTTGAAACTTATCACTCTCTGGAAACTGTGGCTCACTCGGACTCTCTACCCCTGCAAGAGTTAGCCACTCTGAAATTCTCTTCTGCTCACTCATATTATAAATTTAAAAGTTTCTCTACAATAACTTTTCTAAAAACCTTCTCAATACCACACTTAGATGTTATCGAATATTTATCTCTAAGCAATAAGTCACCATCAATATCATCTTTTGACAAAAAAGCTATCTTAACTTTAAGAAATATAGTTTCAGCTCTATTATGATATAAACTTTGATTGTCCCATGTTTCAACTTCTTCGACTGTATATCCATTCTTCTTTAAGAAAGATATGATTTCTTCCTCAGAAAAAAATAATTTTAATTCCATTTTAATTCAATTTTAAAAACCTAAATAATAATCACTATGCTTGAGGTAAAACTTTGTTGCCTCAAACTTTTTCATATCGAGCCACTGGCTAAACGATATTTGAGAAGTCTTAATTCCTCCAACATCACCTCTCCATTCTTCCTTGTATTTAACTTGAGCCTCTCTCATGTCTATGTTAAAGTTAACCTTAACAAATTCAAATGGACGCTGCTCTTCAAGCATATCATTCCTATACTTTTCAACCTCAGCATTTAACTCCTGCTTGTGTTCTAATCCCTCAATCATATGCCTCTTAATTCTTCAATTACAAAATCTTCCCCTTGAATTATTAATGAAGTCAAGGCCATCTCAGAATTTGACTTATTTATTAAGGCTATTTGCTCAGCGCTATGGTGGTAAGTATATAAATTCTTGAATATTTTCTTCGTTGGCACAAGTAGCTCAAAATTTGTATGAGGGTTTCTCTCATGAACAAGTGATGTCATATCGTGAAATATAAACACCTTGTCTGGGTTATTATATACGAATGAATAATCAAGTGGGTCCATCAGGTCTGTTATTGGCACATTTATATCTCCACTGTAAATCAACACAGCATAGTCATCACTTGTTTCTCCTGTGTCAAAGTGGAAGATAAGCCCAGAGTTAGGGAAATTATTTACTGGCCAGTGATTTTTTGTTGTATCAATCTTTGTAACACTTATTGCATCATCTTCAATATACAAATACTTCTCCTGACTAATTGTATACTGCTCCTCTGGATGTCCACAAATATCAAGATATGCCTTAATTCTAACGGCAACCTCAGCTGTACATTCTATTTCAGTTACCTTGTTGTGCAAGAAAAATCTATCATATACAAGAGTACTCAATCCATTAATATGGTCCTCATGGGTATGCGTTATAAACACCTTATCCAATTCTCCAATAATATTTTTCTTACAAAGTTTAGAATAAGCTGTATATCCACAATCAATTAATAAGAGCTTTCCAGACCTTGTTCTTAGTAGAGCACTCGCAGTGCCCTCCTCTGTGTCAAACGCTCCACCTATTCCCAGGAAGTTAATATCAACGAGTCTCTTACCACTTGTGCCAAGTGCAGATTCGATTCCCTTTTTTATTTGAAAATTTGACATACTTTTTAATTATGGTTCAAAAATAATGATAAAATATTAGTTGTGCAAATCTTTTTACACTTTATCTACAATAAAAAGCCCTAGCTTCTTCATTCCAAGCTCAAGGTCTTCTTTTAGATTACTAAACATTGCCTTAACCTCTGGATTATCCTCTATTCGGTGTATACCGTATAGACTATTGATTAGTTTACAATGTTCAACAAGAGCGTTAAAGAGGATGTTTGGCTGAAGACTGTAGAGCGCCTTCATGTACTTGAACTGGAGCTCAGTACTATTAAATTTATCTTCAACATCATATGCAGAAACCCCAGCACTTGTAAGTCGAGCAAGAGTATATGACAAATATAATCCTGGAGAGTTCTTAGGATTCTTTAGCATCTCCATGTCAATATTCTTATCTTTCTTCGGCTCTATCTTTAAGATAAATCCAGCAAGAACATTGTATACAAGATTCCAATCATTATTAAACTCCTTAAGGCAGTCATCTATTAAGTCACTAAAGAATATTACATCTCCACCTCGACTCGACATCTTCACTCCAGTCAATTTAACAAGCCCAAGACCAATATGATTGATGTTTGGATAGAACTTTTTCAAGTTTGCGAAGTGACCATCTTGCTCGTGACCAGTTAAGTAAAGAGTGGAGTCATCAAGCATACTTGCAAAGGCCATATCTTGATAAAAATAGCTTGTTGAGCCATCACTCTTTATTCCAACTATTTTTTCCTCACCAGTATTAAATATCTTAGTTCCAGTATAGTCTCCTTCTCCATCTTCAAGATTATCTCCAGAGTAGACCATATGAGAGGCATAAAAGACTTTAATTACATCAAATTCAAATGTATCACAGTAATTTTTATAAGCCCGATATGCTTCTTGCTTATCAACATCCCCCTCAAGAGTATCTCCTAATATAGAAACAAACTCTTCTCCAACTTGCATAGATTGAAATGCCTTAGCAAGTATGAAGTTAGACATATGACCAATATGCAAGTGCTTGTTTAAGTTTGGGCTAAATCCATCAACATACTTATACTTAGTAGGTAATTCAAAGCAATCAGATATGTCATAGTTCTTGGGAACTAGGATATTGGTATATCCACCCTTACCCTCTTGTATTCTAAACCCCCAGTTATTTGCCCACTTTATTATTTTATCACTTGGAGTTCCGTAAACACAAAATCCAAAACCCATATCAAGAGGTAGTGTGCGAACTTCATTTATGTTAATTTTCATTTTATTGTTCCTATTTTAATTGCAAACCCTGGCATTCCTTGTAATGACAACAATTCACTTCTTTTATTAATACCTTGTTCTCCAACAAAATCAGACCTAAACCACTGGCATTTTTCACACATATAGTGACCATCGCCCCAACATGTACCACTTGGCTTACCATAACTAAACTCATCTGAAGGACATTCTTCGTCTTTACTTCTATAATCTTCCATTAATTTGCTTTTTGCTGATTTTCTGGCATTTCACCAAGATTTAATAAGTCACCCTGTGCCATTTCTATAATATACCTAGAGTGCTCCTCGAACATCCCCTTTGCCTTAGTGGCATTAATTTCTTTACCAGTCTTTGGATAGAAGTTGATTGCTGTCCCTATTGTCATGTGGAATCCGAAGTATGGCTTAGCTGGAAGTCCTAGCTCCATTCTGATGGCACCAAGCTCATCTCGATACTCATAAGGAACTGTAAGCCACCAATCGACATAATTTCCCATCCTATTCTTAATTCCAAGAAATGGGTCCACATGCAAGTAAATGTCTATTTCTTTTCCATCCCACTTACTCTTAACCTCTTCCCACTTACCATTCGTATCTGAGGCTCTATCATTAATAATTGTTACGTGAGCGCCCCTGAGTGGCCTATGTAGAGGTATATTAAATCTCTTCTTAAAAAACCAAGCATAATAATCCGTGATACCCTTTTCGCCTAAATTAAGGTCGGGCTCAAGAACAACCATAGCAAATTTCTTCCACTCAGATTGACGACCTTGCTTACTGGTCATCTCCTCTGGGTCGAATAAAATTTTACCTCGAAATTTAATGCAATTTTCCATTATGCAATATTACAACTTTTTTATTTATTTTCAAAAAAAGAGGAGCCATTTGGCTCCTCCTACTATATTTATTAAAAAATATTATTAAGCTTTTAAGGCTGCCTCTGCTTTTTCTTTAACCAACCTCATGTCGGCATCCAATCCCTTGAAAGCTCCCATTATTTGACCAATATTGACTGCTCCAGCTGCAACAGCCTCGCTAACTTTTGCATCAATATCAGACTCTGACATTTGAGCTGGGATATATTCATTAAGTACCTGTAATTCTTTTTCAGTCAATGAAGACACAACTTCAATCCCTAATTCAGACATTTTAGCCATGCTTTCATCATTTTTTTTAACCATAGACTTACACTTAGCAATTACTTCCTTGTCATCTGGAGTCTTAGTGTTTTTTGTAATTTCACCTCTAAGAAGTCCTAAGAAGTTCTTTTTTTCCATGTCGCCAGATTTATAGGCAGCCATGAAGTCTTCATTCATTTTTTCAATTAAAGCCATACTTGTTTTTTTAAAGTTATACGTTTATTTTAATATAATGTTACAAATTATTCATCTCTCCAGCAAACACAATTAGATTCTGCATTATGACAAGAATTACATAGTCCAAGAAAAACATTTATCGCCTTTCTTATCTGCTTGTTATTCATACTTGGAACCTCCTGCTTAAGCTTCTCAATAAGATATGGATATTCTGACTCAATTTCACCCATGCTCATCTCACCCTCTGGAATGATTATCTCATCAACAGAGTCTTCATCCACAGACCAAACGGCAATTTCACCATCACTCATGAACATAAGGTCTCTCTTATCAAGTGGCTGCTGGAGAATGTATCTCTTGAAGTACTTGAAGAACTTATGCCCAGGAACTTTAAATAACAGATAGCATTTCTCACTAAGCCCAGTCATCTTAACTTGGTACTGAGTCTGAATGCACATTCCAGCTCCTAGCGCCTTATGCATAAAGACCTTATAGTGAGTAAGCATGTTTATACCCTCATTTTGAATGATAGTACCAATAGCACTTAGTAATACGTTTATTCTATTGACAGCAAGAACATTGTCTGGCCTAAGCTTGATGATGAACTCATCATGAGATATGAACACAAAGTCAGAATCTTCAAATCCATGGTTTTCAATTAATTTATCAACAATGGTGACAATGTTTTGATGCTGGACCTTCTGAAGTCTACCTGGATTGGTATTTCCGAACACGAATTGTCTAAATGACTTAGACTTAGCTAGTGTTGGGTGTATATCCAATGCAATGCATAGTTCTTCCCAGGAGCCGAATAATTCACCACTATCATCAAATGTCTTAAGGGCACTATAATTAGCTGACTTGAAGTCTATTGAAATCAAGTAAGTGTCATCATTATTCCTAAGCTCATCCTTTGTTCTAAGTTTAGAATTATCTAAAGCTGCACTTTGAAGCTTACTGTAAGCATTCGTATTCAATAAATACTCCTTTAGTTTAGGAAGTGCGTAGTCAAGCTTATATGACCTTGCACTTGAGTATCCCTCAGCTTCAACATCCAATTCGTATTGCTCAAACTCCTTAACAACAAGGCCAATTCCAGCATAGAAGGCAGACTTCTTTAGAGTATCAATATAATACTCAAAATGCTCTTGAACTGGGATGTTCACCTTAAATAATTTCTCGAATTCTGATATATCTTTCATGCTTTATAAAAATCTTTTCTAATTCTAATTAGAGTTTCATGAATTAGCTCACTTGGAACATCATCAGGTAAATCACTCTCATCAAATAAAGTAGCTAAATCGTCCATTTCTTTCTCGGCCCACTGAATAAGGTCCTCCAGCCTAACTCTGCCTTTTCTGATGTCAAGAAGTTCCTCTCGATTAGGTCTTCTCACGGTCATGGTTCCAGTCTCAGCAATCTCTCGTGCAATTTGAAGCAGGCGCTTGCAGTGCATTAGGTTTTTTCCATCATACTGCTGACCATGCTCCTTGTTATCAACCCAACGCTGCTCATTTCTATTAACAAGCCACTCTTGGTATGAGTTATAATCCTTGCAGTGAGCTGTATAGCCATCTTTATTATAAATCACAATAGCCACAACATCTTGCCCCTTAGGTATTGATGAAAGTCTAAGTTGATTTGACTCGGCTACATTTTGACCGACACCAGTCTTACCAATACCCTTATATCCAAGACCAACAGGTTCGCCTCTTTCTTTAAAGATTTTTTTATTATGTTCTTTATCCTCATCAGATTCAAGTTCAGAAAAACATAAGTGTGCCCTAGCATCATAAAAAAGAGCATACACATCTCTTGCATTTGGAATCTTTGAGATACCACAAAATTTTTGGCCTCTTCCAGTTTCTTTAAGCCAAGTCTTAATTGGCTTTGTTCCATAGCCTTCAATTACATAGCAGAAGTCAATAGGCTCCTTTCGAGTAACCCTATCCTTCTCCCAATTCTGCATCTTATCCATTCCCTTAGCCTTATGAATTTGCTTGCGAGCATACCCAGCAAACGAACTCTTACATCTCTTGGTTAGAACCTGGTCTCTAATGTCAATTGCATATTGATATACTGGGTGCTTTGTAATAATACAATCCTCTGGGCTGTAAAACAACTCTAGGACTGTTGGATTGTTACTGTGAGCAAGCTCCAGGAATCTTCGAATTTCAAATCCAGTGTAATCTGCGTGGACTCTTATTTGGTCCTTATACTCAAAGTCAAGTCCATACAAATACTCTTGCGGCAGGATGTAGACAAATGATTTATCTATATCTGATGTTGGAGTATTTGTTCCATGTGCTTGAGAGCCAGTGATAGCTTCAAATAAGATACAATTATTATCTTTTAGAAAATGATAAAACTCAAGGGCTTTTTGCTCCTTGAGTTTCATCTCATTTTCCTTATCTATTAAATCTTGTTCAATTTCTTCTGACATAATATGTTATACGAAATTAATTTAAAAATGTTTCAGGAATTAATCTTGTTCTGGTACGTCTGGAGCAGAATCTTCACCATTATCTCTATAGCTACTATCTGACCTCTGGTCTTCATACCCTATTTCATCAGCTGTGCCCCAGCTTACAGATTCAGATTGACATTCATCAACGCAATCTTCGCAGTCTTCTTCATCTGTGTCCATTGGAACCAATCCAATTTTCTTAGAATTATCCTCACCCTTAAGCGTATTGCTCTTAAGATAATTGGCATTTGTGATTGTCTTCAAGATTTTAAGCTCATGCTGAACTTCATTGATAATCCAATCAACATCATAGTCAACAATGTCAAGTGTATCAATTTTTCTCATAATCATCTTAACAGAAGCAAAGACGTGAGAACCAGTTTGCTTAGAGTCATAGAACATATCGACAACTCTATTGTCTGTGAAATTAATTGATGCCTTATGTTTAGCACCAACACCAAAATTATGTCTAAGAGATTTTAAGATAATATCTCTAATGTTTTCTTTGGTAATCGTATCAAATGACATGATTTTGTCGAAACGTCCAGGTCTTTGAGCTGCAAGGTCAAGAAGGTCAAGTGAGTTTGTTGTTGCAATAATTCCAACTCCTGCACTAATCTTGTCTGTTCCATCGAGAGCATCAAGGAATGTTCCAAGTGAACGTGAGAATCCTCCTTTATTTCTTGAGCCTAGTGAAAGGTCAAGGTCATCGAAGATAATAAGACACGGAGCAAGTAATTCAGCAAGCTCAATCTTCTCCTTAAGAAGGTCACAGACAACAGTCTTGATGATTGTAACACCTCTTTTCTTTAAGATATTTGAAATAGCAAGAGTTGATTCAGTCTTACCAGTTCCTGGAGTACCAGCAAATAAATATCTCATAATCTCACCCTTCTTCTCAAATAAGCCAGTGAATAATTTAAGGTCTTGCATTGTCTCCTCAGGAAGATAAATATCACCATAGTCTCTTGGCTCAAGAGCTTTCTTATCCCAAGCCAACTCATTATAAGGCATAATGAAGTAAGAGCCCTTAAGGTTTGAGTGAGCAAGTGCTCCGTATACAATTTTCTTGTATATGAACTCAGCGTTTATATAAGATGCCTTATTTGATGTGAATGATATTGTACTCACCCAATTTCCATCAACTTGGAATCTTGATAGGACTACGAAGATAGAGAACTCATCCTTATAGTCAAGGTCAACCTTGTAGTTGATGCTACCATTAGCTCTCTCAGGTAGATTCTCCACATAGTTGTTTCTACCATCAACAAAACCTCTAACTGTGAATCCTTGCTCCTTCTGCATTTTCTTTCTATCGTTCAATACATTGAAGTAGTCAAAGATAATCTTCAACATTGGAGTGTTGATTGTTTGACTGTGATTTAGTCGAGCTGAATAGTCATTCTTCACCTCAATCAGAACATCTTTCTTAAGCTGCTCAAAATTCATTTTTTCATCCATGTTACCTTTTTTTGTTTTTCTCTTGTTATTTATAAAACCTCGGTCTTAAATTCTTCCATGTCGATGCTCATTCTGTATTCTTGACCATATGAACCACTTCTATTTTTAAGAACCTTGAGTACGAAATTACTTCTTTTTCTCCAGAACAGCAAAAAATTTATCAACTTTTTCCAAAAATTATTTTTTTCTCTCTGAACACCAATGATGTAGTCGCTTTGTTCAACTAATGCTTTTGATTTATTTAATGAATCCAATAGGTCTTTGCTCATAAAATCATCAAGCTGCTTTCTGGCATCTTCAGAATTTTGTATTGCCGTAATTGGCGGCTCAATTTGTTTAATGATAATTGGAGTGATTTTTTGCTCAAATGCAAGAAGGGTTGCTGTAGAAACAACAAACTCCTCATCACCTGGTCTAACCTTATTGTTCTTAACAAATTCAATGATGTCAAAGAATGTGTAATTGAGCTGACACTCACCCTTAACCTGCTTAATCACATTTTCTACAAATTTTATCCAATCCATTCCCTCAGGAATTTGATGGATGTCAATTACTGCAAAATTACCAGTTATTTTTTCTGGATTTACTTCATTCTTAAGAGCAGACTGCATGAATTCATTAATTTTAATGGAGTCATGTGTAAATGAAAAATATAATACATTTTCACCTTGCTTCATCAAGTCAATTGCTTGAGAAACTGGGAACATGATGCTTTCCTCCATCGGAAGACATACAACTGTTACAATTTTGTTTTTCTTCAATGTCTCAGCTGTGTATAGCTTTTTAAAATTACTCATTACTATATGGTTTACAAATTTCTACTACTTTTTTACATGTTGGAACGTCAAACATTCCTATGTGTGTATCGTCAATCTTCAGCCCAAGCTGAATAGAAAGCCAAATGTAAGACTTTTTTCTATACGTTGTGTCTGGAATGAATTTATCGAATACATTCTTTATCTTCTTCTCCTTCCAGAGAACATCGAAGTACTTATGAGCCTCCTTTTTCCAAAACCTTAGCTCATTATTAGCGAGCCTTCCAAGTGGAGTAGTTGTATTTGGATGACATCCAACAAAACTATCACAAAGTGGAAAATTCTCACATGCATGGACAGGACCAAAGTCTCTACCATTGTATATGAAGGCGCTGCTCAAGTGAAGCTCCGCCTTACCCTTACAATATGGGCATGTCAATAAATTGCTCATTATTTTTTATTTAATAAGGCAATGTCATTTCCTTCCCAGGCTAATATTCCAGCATCGCACTTGTATAGCATGGTTTGAGAAGTCACAATACTACATTTCATTTCTCCAATTTTCTCAAAGTCATTAGTTCTATAGATTTCTATTGCATCATCTGATGGAGAAAAAATTGTACCCTCACTCTCAGCCTTCCCTCTGCTATCAAGATTGGGAAAAAAGGCGAAGTTAACAAATGAATCAAGGTCACTATTTGAAATTTTCATTTTAAGACCATCAATCTTGAAGAACTTAAATCTAACCTTGTTTTTTTCAATATACTGAATAATACCAACGTTCTTATCTTGATAAAGACCGTTAATGTTAGCCACTGGAGATGCAACGATTGACAGGTTTCTTCCAGAGTTATAGAATATATTCTGCTTACCACCTGAGTTATGAATAAGACCATTTTGATTGTTAAATCCTTTGCCGTATACACCAGTATGCTCTGTTATAACAGTTCCAGCACCAACTTGGTCTATGAACAACTTATACATGTCATCTGGACCTATAACAACCAAAATATCACCCATCTGTCTTATTATGTGCTTATCTGGAAATTTAAAGTTCTTCATGAGCTCCATTGAGCCATCTTTCTTGTAGTTCCATAGCTCATTGCCCTTCTTCATAAGAACATTTTCATTTCCAACAAAGACTTTATCCCACTTAGACTTATCTATTCTATGCTTAAGAGATAGGTAGCCCTTGTTACTTGAGTCATAGACGATATATTCGGTTTCTGTCTCTACAACACCCTGCTTATTAAGAAAGAAGATGTTTATAATTTCTGTTCCTTGATTTATCATTGTAATAATAAGGTCATCCTGCTGATATTTCTTAACAAGAGATGGCTTTGGAAGTGGACTTGTAGCTATTATTGAACCGTCAACCCCAGTAAGAGATAACAGGAACCTTTCGCCATTAAGATAGAACTTCTTAAATTGGTCCATAAAATTTTTATCCTGGATTGGCTCATAGCACTTAGGAATTGTTATATCTGGGTCACCAATGAATACTGGCAACTTATGAATCATTCTATCCCCAATCTTCTTGTATGTCTTATGCATTCCCTTAAATGGATGCAAGAAGGCAAGCATATTAAATGTCAATATTGATAAGGCGAAGTAATCACTCTCCTTACCAACTCTTCCTTGATAATAGTAATCCCTTATATCATCAAGAAGAATGTGTGAGTGAGGAAATCCTGGAGTCTCATAAGAATCTGTATCAATCAACTTTATTACACCCTTGTCATTCACAAGAATATTAAATGGATTTAAGTCTCCAATAATTACATTCTCATTATGAGCATACTTAACTGCTGCAATCAATTTTTCAATCACCTTCATCTTAAGTTTCTTGTCAATTCCATGAGTCTTGCAGAAATTTTTACTTGATAAATTTGCAAGTTGAAAAAAGCTTTGGTCAACATACTTCATTGTATATCCAATGACAACTCCACTGGTGTCATATAGCAATTCAATTGGAGCAACAAAATAGTTTGGGTCAAGACCTGATAGGAAGTTAAACTTCTTGATGCTTATAGGCTTAATTCCTGGATGGTAAATTTTAGCAACTGTATTTGAGTCTACTTCATATACAGTTCCCTCGCCACCACTGGCTAATTCGAGATTGGTTTTAATTTCATAAATCTTTCCAGATATATTTTTACACTTAATTACTGACATATTTTTATCCTAAATTTTTAAGCAAGAAATCTTTCTTAGAAAGTTTTGCATTTATTTCACTTTCAATCTCCGCCTCAAGATTCTCAATTAACTCTCCAACATTTGGAATTCTCGTCTTAATGTCATTTAATCCACTTAGTTCCTCAATTTCTGGAATTCCATTTACTCTTGATGATGAAATGATGTCCTCAGATGGATTGAATCCGTAACTTCGAAGCTCAGTTATGATTTGAGTTAAATTTGCTTTATCATCCTCATTACTTTGAACCACATCTGGAATGATAATGTAGGCATATGGCTTATTTAGTTTATCCAATTCATCAGACTTAACCAATCCATCCTCCATGTTTTTTCTATCTTCCCTGTCAAGCCTTGCAGCTCTTCCGAATGTTTGCATGAATTTACTCTTGCTAAGAGTTCTAAGAGGCATGATTCCAGAAATACCTGATACATCAATTCCCTCTGAAAGTACATCATAGTGAAGCACAATCATCTTTTTGCTCTTATCTGAGCCCTCATTCTTAAGTCTCTTCAAGAATTCTTGTCTTCTAACTTTCTCTCCATTAACATCATTTCCAATTTCCTCATGAGATGCAACTGCATAAACAGATACACCATCAAGTCTTAATTGACGATATTCATCACTGGCAAGAAATTTCTTGATGTCTTGAGTTCCCTTAACAGAAACAAGCATCTTTGGAGCAAGCTTTGTTCCAATTGCAGCCTCATGCTGAAGAAATCCCTCAAGAATGATTTTGCTTATGCTTTTCTCATAGTCTTGACTTGAATATACATCATCTGTCTTCACAATATGAAGTCTTGGTCGAACCATCTTTCCAAGTTCAATCGCTTCTCTTGGAATCATTGAATAAAGAACATCACCATAGACATCTTTATTATTCATTCCTCTTCCAAGGTCTGACGGAGTATGAATTGTCGTTGCTGTGAAAAAATAGCAACGAGATGATGTAAGTGTATGCAAAATATCATGAAACTGCTCTTGAACCAAGAAGTGAGCCTCATCGTTCATAACAATAGAGATTGGTTGCTTGGTAAAGCGAACTCTTGCAGTCTCAATTTTATCTGCAGAATTATATGTAGAGAAAAAGATAATCGGCAAATCCTGCTCCTTAGCCTTCTTCATCATATCAACAATGCCATCAATTGACGTTCCGCTTCCTATCTCTGAGAATGGAATCTTGTGTCCATCGGCATTTGCATCCATTCGCATGTCCTCAAGTTCTGACTCATCTGTCTTTCCTCCTGAGTGAACAAAGGCATATCTTGCCTCGATACCGTGCATCACAAGAAATCCGTAGACTTCCTTAAGAAGTTGATATGAAAGCATGATTCGTGGAGCGTTGACAACATACATTCTAAATTGTCCTGGATTCATTATGATGTCATTAGCAATAACTGATGCCTGAACAAAAGTTTTGCCAAGCCCAGTAGGAAGACATACAATCCCCTTCGGATTATAGAAAGTTGCTGTTGCAGCGTCTTTCTGGTACGGATAAAGAATATCTAATACATTCATAATTGTGATATTAATTAAAAAAAGGACCCCATGGTTCTGAATATTCTGGAGCATCATCTGTTGCAATTCCTTTATTCTTACAACCACATCTTCTACAGTAAGCTTGAACCATTCTATAGTGTGGACCAATTGTGATGTGTCCAAACTTTTTGCACCACCATTCTCTAAACTTTTGAAATCTTGATTCTGGAACTGATTTATTTTTTTGACTCATGACTTGATTTTTTGAGATTCAACAATTTCAGCAGCCACCTCTCGACACTTGTTCCAAAATGGCTTATTGCCATCCACAAGAGTTCTCAGGCCCTTATATCCAATGCACTTTACTTTTCCCTTGAACATTTCAGCATCTGTGTAGAAGTGAAGTCCATCTGCAGTTGTAAAGACAAAGTGACGATAATTTTTTGCATTGACATTATCTGAGACAACGTTGTGAGCAAGCATTCCATCTGAGAATAAGTTTGCCAGGTGGTCAACGTTTGAAGTTAACACAGTTTGTGTATTTGAGCGATATTTAACCTGAACCACGCAGGGCTCCATTAAAATATTGACACCAATTCCATCAACTCCATTATCATTTTTTTGAATTGGAGAGTAGTTATAAACACCAAGACGATTATCAACTGGATGGAGAGAAAGAAGAAGTTCAATGAAAAATTCAAACCCATCACCAAGAAATTTATTTGAATCATATCGAATTGGGTCAATCAAAGAATGGTCTTCAAGTCTTCTCATGAATGTTGACATCTTATCTACATCTTGAAATAAATTGATGAGGTCGTGAGCCTTCGTTTGAAATTGATGTTGAATCTTGATATTCATATTTCTCTATTTTTATTTCCAGACTGGTGTCTTAACGTTAAAACCATAAATTTCAATCTGATGTGACTTAGAAGCTCTCTCATCAATTGGAAGCTGATTCCAAACCTTTAATAGGTCTCTTGAGTGACAATACTTATCAAAGTCGCTCATTGTTGAGGATTGAGAGCTTGGCAAGAAGTAATCTGCCATCTCAACCATTTCACTCTGTGTCTGCAATTGAATCTTCATATTTATATTATACGCAAAAAACTAAAGAATGTTTCAAAAACAAAAAAGTCAGAACTATTAAATTCTGACTCTTAAATAAAATTATAAAGCAATATCAGATTCCAGACTATAACCTTCCTCTCTGGTGAAACTCAGAGACATAAATTTTCCATCTTTTTGAAGTACTGATGAATCAACTTCATTTATTTTAAATACTCTACCTTTGTTATCTTCAAAAGTAATTTGTTTAGAAAATCCATGAATAGGCCACCCATTTTCATAAGAAAGGAGGTTTTTTAGTTTTTCACAAGATTCTTTATATTCTCCAGAATCTCTTTGTTTATTCAATTCTTGTTTCCATTCTTCAGAAAAAAATTCATATTGTCCAATAGCATCTCTATCAAATTTGCCATTTAATTCAATATTATACTGCAAATACCAAGGGCCATCATTCCAAGACCTCTTAGACATATAAAAACTAATATCAAATTCTTCAGAAGTGATAATTATCTCTTTATTTGGTTCAATAGCATTTTCATCAGTTGTTAAAATAAGTTTTGCGATTTTTAAACCACTACAGGTTGGGCATATATTTTGTTTCATTTTTTTGAATATTTTATAATTAAAAAGTCTTTTTCTATTTCTATATCAAAATCAACTTTAAAAACAATGTTATCAAGGCCACTTATTAATTTCACATCATCCCACTCTTTGTGCTTAATAACGTCTCTAATTAACCTTAAAGATGCTTCGTTAGAAAAGTCTTGTGATAATAATTCTTTTATAACTTCTTCTTCATTTTTTGTACACGACTCAATAAAAGAAATATTATTTATTTTTTCTAATATAGCTTCTATATGAATTTTACACTCTCCATTTGTTTCAATATTTCCATCATCTTTTAATATGTCAAAAGATATTCCAAAAAATTGTAACTGTTTAATTGGCACGCTCATTTATATAGTTAATGGTAAGTTTTGAATATTATCTTTATCAGTTTCATTTGCCTTTGATTTCAAATTGCCATCTACAATAGAAACATTGATTAAATCACTGTCTTCTAATTTTGTTTTATCTGACTTTGATGTTGTCATATACACAGAGCTAATGATATTGTCTTTTTTGCATTTTCTAACTTAATGTTATTAACAATAATATCTTCTGTTCCAGTTCTTGATTCTGATTTATACCAAAATTCTTTATCGTCTCCTTCTTTCTTTTCTTTCTTGTAATAATCAATATCAAATTTATTGACTTCTTTGTTTCTTCCTACTAATAATTTTTTCATGTTTTTCTAAATTTAGAATTATTTGTCCCATCTACTTATACGCATAATTACATTTTTTGTTTCAATAATGCAAGCTTTTTTATAAAAAAAATTTCCAATACAAACCAATGCATTGGAAATCAATAATATAAATTATTTATTTTTAGTCCAAAAACTCTTTCCAAAAATCTTTTCTGAATGTTGCAATAATTTTTCGATTATACTTATCTCCAAGCCCATCTCTATAACCCATTATATCTTTAACAAATTTTGGATTATCAAGAGCTTTCTTAATATTTTCAAGATTATTAACATCATCAACGATTGCATAAGCAAATTGAGTTAATCCATATTGACCTTTATCATCTATAAGAACATCAGTGGCTCCATTTCCCCAAATAACTTTTGGAACTCCAAAGTGAACACCTTTATTTAATTTAGAATACCAAAAAACTAAATTTAAACCAAACTTAACCATATATACACAAGGATAATTAAAAGTTTCGTCTTGTGTTTTTTGCATTAACTCTGTTTTTTGAGTATGATAAGAACTGTCAGAAAAAATATTGACTGTTTCTTCTCCGCTTTTAGCAACTAAAGAGTGTACTAATTCAATATTTTCAGAAGGAATAAATTCTAAAATAGAAATATTAATTTGCTCAACAACACCATTAACACACTTAATTGTTGTTAAATATCCATTATTATCAACATTCTTTATACAATAAAAGTCGTAGTCAATTTTTGCACCAAATGTTTTAAGACCATCTTTAAAGGAGTGTATTTCTAAATATTCGACTTGTTTATTTTTTAATAACATCTGAGTATCTTTGAATCTACCATCAATATTTCTCCATCCTGTTGGATGTACAGCAACATGATAACCACCATTAATTAGCAAAGAAAAAGCTTTTTGAACAAACAAATGCCACAAAGGTTGAGTTTTTATGTTTCCTTCTTTTTGTTCTTGATATGGAGGATTCTGAACAATCACATCAAATTTTTCAATACCCCACACATTTTTTGAGTGGTTATCAAAATCTTCAACCAAGAAGCTTCCAGTATAAATATTCATGTCATATTCATCCCTTGGGTCGAATGCACATAAAAATAAAAACATATTCTTAGGCTGCAACTCGCCAACATAAAGCATATTTTCAACAATGTGCTTATATCTATCCTCATCTCCTGAAATTACACCTTTAAGGCCATCCATTAAACGCTCAACAATCACACAAGCAAATACTCCAACACCAGAGCAAGGGTCAAGCCACTTAAGGTCTGGATTGCTCCAAACTTCTTCTGGCAATGTATTTAACATATCGTTTACCAAAAAATTTGGAGTCATTACTTCTCCAAGTGTTTTTTTCTCTACCTCTCCAACTTTAACATAGTCACGAAGCATTGCAACCACGTTCTTAATATGTTCAGCCTTTGTAACACTATTATCTCCAACAATTCCTTTAATCTTCATGAACATATCTCTGTCCTTATCAAGAATTGAGAGAATTGCCATACGTTTCTTATCTGTATCAAGACCTTCAAGTGTCTCACGGATGTCTTGGTCAAGTCCTGAAACTTCTTCAATCATCATCGCATCTATTAGCTCCTCAAACTGATTTTTTCTAACTGTTGTCATTTTCTCTCTATTTAATTGGTTCTTTCTTATTATACGACATATTATATAAAATGTTTCAACATATTTGTTATTATACATAAAAATAATTATATTTTATCATGGAAAAAAAGACGTATAAAAAAATAAGTGTTGCTCTGGACCCAGAAGTTTTAAAAAAACTTGAAGAGGGAAATTATAATAAATCTAAGCTAATTGACTCTCTTTTAACTGATTACTTTAATTCTCAGAAAAAAGATGAAATAAAAAAGTAGGATTAAGGCGAATTTTATTTTTTTGTTCCTATTTATAATAAAAACATAAAACAATGGGAAGAAAAAAAATCAACACAGAAGACAAGAGACAAAAGTTATCAGTAACAATCTCTCTTGAGAACGCTCTTAAATTTGAGGAATTCGATATTAAGAACAGGTCGCAATTAATTAACTGGCTCCTTGTAGAGCATTTTGGCCTTAATAAGAAAGGAGACTCAAATGAATAAGCTAACAACACCAGTGAGTCATGAGCTTATATTCAGCTTGGACTTGTCATACCACACAAAAAGCATCTTGCTTAAGATTGTGACAGATTTCGTTTGCGGAGGTGAGGAAATGGACCTATTCTATCTGGAGGAAAATATATTTGGTGTTTGGCCAACCAAAATTGTCATGAATGCTCTTGATGAACTTGCTGATGAGGAAATCATGTTCCTTGACTTCTGCAACTGTGATGAAGAAGATGAAGATGACTGTGATGGAGATTGTGAAGGAGATGAAGCACAAATTCTATTCAATCCAACGTTTCTTAAGGATGCTTGTCCATACATAGGGGTGTGCAGCTGTTGCAATGATATTCCAAAGAAGTTTAACGTAATCTACAATTAATATGAAAAGAAAAACTCATAAAGAATTTGTTGATGAAATTAAAAATATTCACCCTGAGCTAACTATTATTGGGCTATACATAAACAGTAGTACAAAAATATTAGTTCAGGATGAACTTGGAATTCAATATTTGTTAAAACCACTCGGATTATCCCAAGGAAAGAAGCCTACTATAAAATCATCGGTTGATAAAACTGAGGCTTTTAAAATAAAACTTAAGATAATTCATCCAAACCTAAAAGTATTATCAGAATACACAACAAGTGAAAATAAAATACTTGTGGAAGATGGTATTGGGATTAAATATGAAATTATAGCAAATGATTTACTTCGTGGAATATCACCATCAATAAACTCTGCTGTAGATAGAAATGAGGCTTTCAAAATAAAGGCTCAATTAATTCATGGAGATAAATATGGATATTCAGATTCAATTTACAATGGTAAAGACAATCAAATTACTATTTTTTGCAATACCTGTAATGATTCATTTGTAACAAAGCCAGAAATTCATTTCCAAGGAAAAGGCTGTCCTTCTTGTGGTCTTCAAAAAGTTAGAGATAAAAATCAAAAAATAGTTACAGAAAGAGCTTTAACCGTTGAAGCTGATGTAATTTTAAAACATAATGGCAGAGTGAGTTGCGACAAACTTGAGTATAAAGGTAACAAAGTTAAGTCTCTATTTGGATGTAACGTTAATGAAGAACACGGATACTGGCTTGCTACACCTAATGATATTCTAAGGGGTTTTGGTTGTCCAATATGTAGTGCCTCAAAGGGTGAAAACAAAATCTCAGAAACACTTGACTCTTTAGGTATAAATTACAACAGACAAAAAACCTTTGATGGTTGTAAGTTTGAAAGATTGCTAAAATTTGATTTCTATTTGCCAGACTATAATTTATGCATAGAATATGATGGACAACAGCATTTTAAAGCTATTGAATTATTTGGCGGAGAAGAGGAATTTTTAAAAACAAAAAATCGAGACAAAATAAAAAATAAATTTTGTCTCGATAATAATATTAAACTAATAAGAATTCCTTACACCGAAAAAGATAGCATAGAAGAAATACTTAAAATTAATATTTTCAAGTAAATTCATACCTTTCTTCAACTTCAACTATTATTGTTTTGAATGGGAAATCATCTTTACCAACTTGCTGTATCATTTCCATCAAATATATTGAGCCAGTAAAAATTATTCGTTTTTCTTCATTTAAAATTATTTGCAAACACAAACACTTATCATTTTTAAAATCAGAATGTTTTGAATTTTTAATATCATATTTTTCAACTACAATCTCCTTACCTAATACTTTTTTAATTTGTATTTTATCTCCAACAAATGTTGTGGGCTCTGATTTTATTCCAAAATTTTTAAATTGTTTCATTTGTTGTTATATTTAATAATTTATTTTTTAGATTAATACTATTACAATGACTTAACCATCCATTATAAGATGCAATTGATGCTGCGTTTTTATGTCTGAATATCATTCTTGCAAAATTCTTTTTGATGCTTTTTCTGAGAAGTGTGTGAGTATGATAAAAAACATATCCCACAAAATCTATCCCTCTGGATTCAACTGGAAATATCTGATAGTTGTTTTTTATAACTAATTTAAGATTTTGACTAAAATATTCCCTTATTTCTGATAATAATTTATGTAAAAAGACTTTGTTATTTGACAAAATTACAATATCATCTGCATATCTAAAATAATATTTTACACTTTTTTCCTCCTTAATCCAGTGGTCAAAATATGTTAAGTAAAAATTAGCAAAATATTGAGACAAATAATTTCCTATAGGCAATCCATCTGTACTATCAACTATTTCATCAAGCAACCAAAGTAAATTATTATCTTTTATTTTTTTACGCAATAATTTTTTTAAAATCTCATGATTTATGCTGGGATAGAATTTTTGTACATCTAATTTTAAACAAAATGTTGTTTCTGACTTATTAACAAGAGCTTTTTTCAATGAATACATCGCTCCATGAATACCCCTTTTTTTAATACAACTAAAAGTATTTGCAGTAAAAGTAGAAACAAAAATAGGTTCTAAAATATTCATTATAGCATGATGTGTGATTCTATCTGGAAAATACGGTAAACGATAGATTATTCGTTCCTTTGGTTCATGTATTTTAAATGTAGTATAACTTGATGTTTTATATGTTTTATTTTTTAACATACTATGTAACATCATTATATTGCCTTCTCTATTTTTATCATGAAGCTTTATACCATATTGATTAGATTTGCCTTTTCTGGCTCTAATATCTGCTAATTGCAGATTTTCTATACTATATATTTTTTCATATAGATTACTAATTCTTTTCATTTAGCCTCTGCTCTAAAAATCGCCTTCTCCACAAAGGGGTACCAACGCTTTTTGTTTTAATTATTTTATTTTTTGCTATGTTAGCAAGGTCTGTGTTGTATTATTTATTAGCATAGGTGAGAGCTGCCATTCGTATTCGTATTCCAATATTCGTAATTCGTATCCGAAAACTCGAAGGACGAAGAAGCGAGCTTCACAACACACAACCTTTTTTAGTTATTCTTTATTCAACCATTCCTCATATTCTTTGAGGAATTTTTTTCCTGCATCTCTTGCTAATTCTTCAGATTTAAAAGAGCAGAGGCGAGAGCCGCCAGACGTAAACGTAAACCAACAGACGAAATACGTATCCGAAAACCCGAAGGACGAAGAAGCGTCAAAATAAGGATACCATTTTTTCTGATTTTTATTTTTAAAATCTGCTATCCACCCCTCATTGTATACAAATGCGATAGCCTTTACTTTTCTATAACCCAATTCATCTATAGATAAATTTTTATCCATAAAATACGATGCTGGCTTGCCTGATTCAGCAATTATATCATCAAATGTTTGGATTCGCTCCATAACAGGCTTTAACTTGTTTTGCTGTCTGCTAATCTCATTTAATTGCTCTTGTGTTAAGGTGATTGATACACCATTAACATCTATTTTCACTTCCCTGTTCATAAATTATTTTTATTTTTTAATTAACACCAAAACTCATTAAGTTCCTTTAAAAACTTTTTAATTATATCATTAGCTAAATTTTCAGTTTTTAAGCAGAGGCGAGAGCCGCCACGCGTAAGCGAATGCCAACATTCGCAAATCGCATCCGAAAACCCGAAGGACGAAGAAGCGCTATCGAAATTGGTACCATATATATACCACTTACGTTGATTTCCATCTGTAAAATCTGGCACCCACCCCTCATTATAAACCTCACAAATGGCCACAAATTTTCTATAACCTAATTCGTGTTTTGTTAAAGATGAATCCATAAAATATGATGCAGGTCTACCACATTCAGCAATTATATCATCAAATGTTTGAATTCGTTCTGTAATTGACTTTGATTTATTTCTTTGTCTATCAATTTCATTTATTTGCTCTTTCGTTAGAGTAATGGATACACCATTAACATCTATTTTTACTTCTTTACTCATATCTTACTTATTTTTATTCAAAATTACATAAATTTTTTGTTTAAATCAAAAACTTTAATATTTTATACGTAATTTTATTTTAAATGTTTCAAAAATTATGTTTCGCTACTGCTGTTATCATCTTCTTCTGAATTTAAAATCAATCTTATCATGCTTATGTCGTCCTTATGAACTGTCTTATATCTTGACCTAAGTACATTCACCTTCTTTGAGAGCATAATCTTGTTATTGCTCCATGTGTCGTCAACAAGTAAGAAATTCACTGGGTCAACCTCTTCTTCTGGTGTCTTAAAAGTAAGGATACCATCAGTTGAAATACTAATGTCTCTTGGATTTATGAATTTATGAGTCTTAACATGCGCATCATACCAGTGACTAAAATAGGTTCTATCTAGACCAAGGTCTACTAAGTCATAGGCTATGTAGTCTGGCATGTCCTTATATGTAGTTGGGTGTGTGAATTTAAAGCGTTCATTTTCCAAGATAATCAATTCTCCATCGCAATAAATTACCCCATCTCCAACAGTTAGTGTAAGTGCTTCTCCATGAACCTTATCATATACGAGCATCATAAACGTAGCAACTAAATCATTATCATCTAGTTGAAGAGCCACTTTTATTTCGAACACTTTTTTAACAAAAGATTGAACAAAGTTCTTTGACTTTTCCTCTATTGTATTACCAGCCATCGCCCCCTCATTGATTATTTGCTTAAATATCTTTCCAAATAGGGATGATGCAAAGTGAGAATCATCCCCATTACTGCATCCATCAAATAATACTCCTAGGAAATATCTTCCAGAGTCAACAGTTGTCATGAAGTCTTCACAAAAAACTGCATGGTCTTCACCCTTGCGAATTACTGAATGTATTTTCATCTTAAAACTTCATTTAAAATGTTGATTCCTATAGTTGCCCACGTACTTCTTCTTTCTGAAGTTGCAATATAGTACGGTGAATTATTAATTCCAGGAACAAACAATAACATTCCAATTACAGAGAATACAAGAATTATAGATGCTACAATCCAAGCAAACAGAAGCCATGAGGCTTTTTCTTTATTTTTATCCATTATCTTCAATATTTAACACCCACTCAAGGGTTTCAATTTCTTTTTTAATAATTTCATACTCTGATTCTAATTTTAGAAAATCAGCCATATAAATATCTTCACCACTTTGCTTCTCCTCAATAGAAGAAAAGTATGCTTCCTCGGCTTGCTCAAATTCTAGAGTAAGCTCTGCAATTTTTTGAAGTATTTCTTCCCTGTTTTTCAATTTTTATAATTAGAATATGAATTATACGCAAATTTACAAAAAAAGTTTCAATAAATTTGATTTTTAAATTTTTATTTAATATATATTAATATAAACTAATTTATATTTTATGAAAACAACAAAATTATGCGCTTTTACTCTAAAACTTGAGACGATAGAGCGATTAGAAAAATTGGTTAAAGAAAAATCAATTAATAAATCTGCATTTATTGATAGACTTATTAATGAGGAAATAAATAAAGAATATGGCAAAGAAAAAGACTCATAAAGAATTTATTGATGAGATGAGAGTTATTCATCCAGAATTAAAGGTATTGGGTCAATATAAATTAACTAATGTTAAAATATTAGTTGAGGATGTTCTTGGTATTAAATATTTAATACTTCCTTTAAACTTATTAAAAAGGCAAGCTCCATCTATAAATTCTGCAGTTGATAGAAATTTAGCATTTAAAATATTGTCAGAACAAAAACATGGTGTTGGTAAATTTTATTATTCAAATGTTGAATACACAACAAATGACAAAAAAGTCATTCTCACTTGTATAGACTGTGATAATCAATTTGAGCAAACACCAAGAGAACATCTACAATCTACCAAGATGAGAGGATGTCCTAACTGTGGAGTAAAAGAAAGGGGATTATCTAAAACTAAAAATAGAAGTAAAACTATTATTGAAGATATAATTAAAGTTCATAATAATGATATAAGACTTGATTTGTTTTCATATACAGGCATGCGCAATAAAACTTTATTTAGTTGCAATATAAATAGCGAGCATGGATATTGGGAAGCTACTCCAAATAATATCGTAAAAGGAAAAGGGTGTCCTCTGTGCAAAACTTCAAAAGGAGAAATTAAAGTATCAAAATTTTTAAAAGAAAATGGAATTGAGTACATCAGACAAAAAACATTTAATGATTGTAAACTCAATCAGCTACTATATTTTGACTTCTACTTACCAGGCTATAATACATGCATAGAATATGATGGTAGACAACATTTTGAACCTGTTAAAATATTTGGTGGAGAAAATGGATTTCTAAAAACACAAGAAAGAGATAAAATTAAAAATGAATTCTGTAAAGAACGAAGAATAAATCTCCTAAGAATACCCTATACTCAATTCAATGAAATTGAAGATTTAATTTCCAACTCTATAAAACAAAAAATGACTGAATAAAATTCAGTCATTTTCAATAATATTTAAACTTTTTAATTAAAAGTTTGGTGTCGATATTGCTTGACCTGCTCCAGATGCTGAGCTAACGGATGATGAAATAAATTGTATCATACGCTTTATATCATCAGCTGTGTCAGCGATTGTTGCTACATTCTTGATGCCCATATCAGCCGCAGCTTGCTTGAAGTATCCATCCATTCCTTGACCAATTCCGAAAAGAATAGCCTCGAAACTTGCGAAGTTTCTTTCCTCCTTAAGAAGGTCTGAAATAATATCCTTAACGTCAGAAGGTCTGCAGTTAGAAGCATTATCATCACCATCAGTGATTACGAAAAGAAGAGTCTTGCAGTTTACACCAGCACTCTCAAGTCCTGTTCTGTAGTCAAGTGCGTTCTTAAGAGCAACCTTAGTTCCCTCATAAAGAGCTGTCATTCCTCCAATAGAATTAGTAAAGTCTATGACTGGAACTTGGTCGATTGGCTGAAATCCACTTCTAACTTTTACATTAGACTGAAATTCAACAATTGAGACGAACAATTTCTCTGAAACGTGAGATTTCTGCATTCTCTGCACAAACTCATTCATTCCCTTGTTAAGTTCGTCTACATATCCACCCACTGAGCCTGAGACATCAATAGCGAATACAGCATTAATTGTGTCTTCTACTTCTACATCCTCTGGGTTAAAATTACCGAAGTTGTAGTCGAAGTCTACGTTGTTGTTACTTTGCGTAGCTGAGTCCATAATAATTATGTTTTTCGATTTATAAAAAACCTGGGGACACACGCCCCAGGCTGTAATTACTTTTATGCAGTTACTGGAGCACCTTTTGTATTAAGGTTTTCAATAGCTGTTGTTGAGAAGCGAACTCCAAGAGCCTTAGCTTCATCGTAGATTGGTTGAGCAAGCTCACCAAAAGTTGGAGTTGTTCCAGGTCCGCTTGGTCCTCCAGCAACGTCAGACATTGTATCTGTCAAGATAACAAATTTCTTAGCCAAGTTTGGAGCTTTTCTCACAACTTGCTTAAGCGTGTTTGCAACACAGTGTGACTGAGCCTGACCAGCAAGATAAACAACATCATACTTCTCAAGAGTTTGTTGAAGCTCTAAGTTGTATTGAGTCATTGGCATGTTAGCGATTGGAACTTGAGCCTCAAATGCACCAAAGTGCTCAGTATCTGGGTGAGTTCCCTTAGTTACGTAGCGAATTGAGTGTCCAAGTCTTGACCAAGCTTGAATTGCTTGATTAACCTTGTCATCAATAGCATGTCCATGCGTTCCGATAAGGCAGTGCTCTGGCCAGATTACGTGAACATATTCACCCTCATCCTCAAGAGACTGAAGATAATCAAGAGCGTGTTGAGGCTTAACAGCACTCCACTTTCCACTCTTCACATCTGCAACTGTAATTGCAGTAAATGGAACTGGACGATTCCCATCCTTATCTCTCCAATACTCAGGATGAGCAATGTCGTGAATTTGATGTGAGTCAAGGGTACATGCGATGTAATCAATTGATTCCTTGTTATTCAAAATCCATTTAGATAACCTTGCGTTATCTTCTTCTGCTCCTTGAACGAATAGGGCTCCTGTTGGAGAACAAAAATCGTTTTGAGCATCAATAATTAAAAGTGCGATTTTTTTCATGATGTTACTTATTTATTTACTTATTTATTGCGAATTTAATACTTTATTTTACTTTGTCCAAATTTTTTTCAAATCTCTTAGTTGTTCGAACAATTTTTTTTCTTCTTCAGAATATTGAGTTGGAATTTCGATGCTTAATTCTACAATTAAATTACCGAAAGCCCCATCGTAGTCTGGACCTGGAGTTATTTGAGGTGGAAGGTTAATTATTGGCATACCGTGATACCTAATTCTGCTAACCTTTCCATTTGGAGTTCCAGGTTCAACATTAAACTTAATTCTCTTTCCACTTATTGTTGGAACTTCTACCTTTGTTCCAAGCACAAGGTCTTCGTAGCTAATCTTGTGAATGTATTTAAGGTCCAATCCTGACCTCTCAAATAAGTCATGCTTTAGTTCTTGAATTATAAAAATTGCATCACCACGCTCAGCGCCAGAAACTTGCGAGTAGTGACCCTTTCCTCTGGCTGAAACTGCCTGACCACCATCAATCCCTCTCGGAAGAGTTATTGTTGCTGTTTCGGTCTCAGTGTCAATACCAGCACCCTGACAATTATCACATGATTCTATCACAGTTCTACCTGAGCCACCGCAACTTCTACATGTGGTTGCTGTTTGGAGAACATGAGACCCTCTTCTTATGGTATGCACTTCCTGTCCACTTCCAGCACAAATTGTACATGTATGAAATGATGTTCCATTCTTGGAGCCATTACCGCCACAGCTATCACATAACTTTTGAACTGTGTATGTAACCTCCTTTTCACAACCGTTGTAGCACTCCTCAAGAGTCAGTGCAACAACAACTTGAATAGACCTACCCTTAGCAGCATTCCTCTGAAAATCTCTCATGAAACTTTCGTAGTGACTTCCGAATCCATGAGCATTTTGAGCACTTTCCCAGTCGTGACCATACTGGTCGTAGAGCTTTCTCTTTTCTGGGTCACTCAATACTTCGTTTGCCTCATTTACTTCCTTGAACTTTAAGTCAGCATCCTCATCCTTATTTACATCTGGATGGTATTTTTTGGCCATCTTACGGTAAGACTTCTTAATGTCTTCTTCTGAAGCACCTCTTTGTAGCCCTAAAATTTCGTAATAATCTCTTTTCATTTTTATTATAATCTTGGGTCAAGTTCTTTTTCACTTCTTTCTTCAACAACCATTTCTCCATAGGCTTGAACGAAATGTTGATTTTCCTTACTAATCAAGTTATATGGAATCTCAAGGAGTCTCTTACCAATTTCCCACTCCTTCACAGAAACTTCAAGCTTTCTCTTAATTCTTTTTCTTTGAATTAATTTCATTAGCTTAGATTCAACTTGATAGTCTGGACCATAAACAATTGTAAGGTATCTTGGGTTACGAACCTTCAGAGATGGAGCAACACCCTTTACATAAACCTTAAGTGGCTTCAGCATGATTCCCTCCATTTCATCAACCAGAGTAGTCTTGTCATAGAATGCCTTAAGCAATGCAATATCCTCCTCACTGTTAACATCAACTACAAGATAGTTGTCTGAGTTAATTCCCTTGTAAATATCCTCATTTGACTCATCGAAGAACAACTTTTCAGTTCCATCCTCAAATACCTCCTTCAAGATAGAGAATGGCTTAAAGTGAACCTCTCCATCTGAGCCATAAAGCTCAATTTGACGTGAGTATACTTTTGTTAAGGCCTCAAGTTCATCAATTCCAGGAAACTCTTGTACATAGTCCTTAATGCATCTGAAAGTTTTCTCATTATTTGAGCCAATTAAGTCAGAAAGGTCTTTCTTTGATGTCTTATAAGATAGTTTTTCAAAATCACAATCCTTATACGGACCTTCATATACACTCTTTAGTGCCTTATCAAATCCAGTACTTCTTAGAAACTCAAGCTCACTGGTTATTGCCTTATCAACAGTAACAAAGTCGCTGTCAATCAATCCACGGCCAATTGCTGACCAAGGAAGAAGCTCTGCATCTAAGATTAGCAATTCAGTATTATTACTAAATGCATTCTTGATGTATGGCAGCTCATAAAGAGGCTTATATGCTTCAGTTAAGTCAACCTGAGTTGCCTTCATTATGAATCCACCTCTTGAAGTTGTATAGTTCTTTTCTGGGTCCTTAAACAAATAAATATTAGCTCTGGAACCCATGTACTTAGGTTGAGCAATGATTTTACCAACACCCTTTCTCTTAAAGTACTGGATACCCTCATCAAGAGACTCAAGCTGACTCTTAGATAATACAATGTTATCACCTTCCTTTACCAAACTCTTGTCTGCAGGACAAACCGTTCCAGAGATGAAGTTCACCTTATTTTCTGCAGCAAAAAGAATTCGACCTTTCTCACGACTCTCAAGAGAGTTAATTGAGATAGGTGCTGTTGGAACATAGAAGAACTCCTTTAGCTCCTTTTTAGACACTTTTTCATTCTCGTGAGATGAAACCTTGTTTATAAAGTGACGACCACTGTTGTTTACAATAATAGATGTCAGGTGACCTCCACTTACAGCTCCAGAGTCAAGATTAATCTTATTCTTCATTTGTGCTATTCCATTACTTGAGACATGCCCAAAAAGGTGAAATGGAAGGCTACGACTTGCCTGGTCTCTAAAGAAGCCAAAGAACTTTGACTTAGTAGCTATATACTCTTGTGGGTTTTCAAAATCTTGTTCCTTTGGATACACGATTGTTCTCTGATTTCTCTCAGAAACAGTACCAAGCTTCGCAAGATACTTCTGGTCACATGGAGCATGAGTAACAACGAAATCTGAGTGCTTAAGGAATGGTTTCATTGAATCATATACAACGAAGAACTTCTCCTTAAGAGCTTCGTCAGACTTAAACAATTTAATACTGTCAAAGTAAGTATCAATAACCTCTTGTGGCGGAAGGTCCTTAGAGTCAATATCATCTTTAAGAAATCTGTATACAAAATTCTCATGATTACCCTTAACCATGTAAAACATATCAAGGTTATTGTATATAAGCTCTATTACACCACCAACATTGTAGCCCTTATCAACAAGGTCTCCAACAAGAACAATTCTTTTATTATTTTCTGGATGGGATAATTTGCCATCTGTGATTTCGAAGCCATTCTTCTCAAGAAGAGCTACAAATTCATCATAGCATCCATGAATGTCACCAATAGTTATATAGTCAAGCTCAGAGGCCAAGACACAATCCTGGTATTTATCATAGTTTGCAATACTTACCTCATATTCATCAAGCTCACGAGTCTTGATTCTGTAGATGTCATGAAATGTCTTTTTACTAACCTCACGCATCACACTTTCTCTCATGTACTCAAGCTGACGAGAGGTAACGGCCTTACTTTCCTCATCACCGATAAATCTGTAGTATGGCTCTCTACCTTTATAGTCGAACATAACAACAGCAATATTGTAGTTGTTATCGTCTGCAATCTTTTTGATGTCATCACGAAAATCCTTACTAAGCCCAGTTGTATCAACAATCACGAAGTCAGTATTGATTGGGTATGATGTTAAGGCTCTAACTCTTGCGTCAAGAAGATTAAATGCCTGCTTGCTTGCATGCATCATTCTCTGGTCCTTCTTAGAAAGACTCATGTCACCAAGAAGCTCTCTTCTTATGTCATCAGAGTTAATGTGAGCGACACTAACATCTCCAGATTTTTTTAGAGATGGGATTATTTTATTTTCAGTAAAGAAAGTCTTACCACATCCTGATGGACCAATTAACAAGATAATTGTGTGCATTCTAAGGCTAATTGTAGTAACATCCTTGTCCACTGAGACTTCCTTATTTATAGTTTTGTTTTGCATATATTTTTTATACGTTAAATTTGAAAAAATGTTACTTAAACTTAACAATAATTCCTTGACTTGGAGTAATTCCATCAACAACGTCCCCAATTGGAAACCACTCCATTGTATATTCCTTAGAAACTTCCTTGAAGCAATCTTTCATGAAGTCCTCAAATTCTTTCCTTGTTGGCTCCCAATCGTGGTCATCATGTCTCATACCTTCCATGAAGTAATTCACATTAAATCTCACATCTGGAGTTGTCACAATAAGTGTATCAATTGGTAGACTCAATATATCACTCATCATTGCCTTTGCATCCTCTACTGGCATGTGCTCAATAACCTCAGTGCAGATTACATCAAGCCTATCTGTCTGATTCTTTTCGTAGTCATCAGAGCCCCAGAAGTCAAGAGTTGATTTATAGAATTTAACATCCTTGAGCCCCTTGTTCTTTACTCTTCGCTCTGCATCAGCACGAACTTCATCATCAACATCAATAGCAAAATATTTCTTTCCCTTCATGAATTTGCTGAATCGAGTGATATACTTTCCTTCTCCACATCCAACATCAACTATGTCATTCTTAAATTCAAGCCTTTCCTCTATGGCCATTTGACGAGCTTGCCAAGTGTCACCGAAAGTCATTTCAATTTTCTTATTTTTATTCTTAGAAAGCTCATCCTTGACAACTCCGAATCCCTCAATATTTCTCTTGAAAGTGTTCATTCCCTTGATGAATCGAATCTTGAATAAGTATCTCAAGAAGTACGGAGCATCAATTATATTCATACAGCGAATATACTTGGCTATGTTATCATCACCAATGAAATTTGGCTCATTATTAACAATAGCATTAAAAATACCAAATAAACTTACGAAATTAAGAAGCTCGAATATAGACTTGGTTGTTCTGATGGTAACTTGATAGTTATTTTCATTTATAAGTTCAGCATCAACCTTGAAGTCTGGGAAATAATCCTCGAATGCATCAATGTATCTCTTGTTCTTAATTTTAATCATATTGATGAACAGAGTGCTCATAGTACCTCCATTATCTTTCTTAATTCCATTTGGAGTTGAGTACTCATTTGACTTAAATGCACTTCTGAGCATGTCATCAATAGCACTCACAAGAAAGGAGGCTGAGTTATATCTGGACGAGTTTAAGTATTCAAATTCTTCACCCTCATATTGAGGAAAAGAAACCTCATCACTTCCGTCCTTAAAGTATATATTATACGAGTTCTCATCACCATCTGTGTAGTAGCCAAACAGCACACCTTTCCTAAGTGGCTTTGCAGTTAAACCACTCTCTGGGTTTTTGCTAATGATAAACGAAAAGTATTTGTTTTCGCTCTTAAGTTGTATAATACTCATATTTATTGGTGTATATTATTTTTTTTATAACATTTATACGCAAATTAATTTAAAATGTTACTTATTATTACTAGATTTGTTCAATGAAAAATAGAAAACTTGTAAAAATGGTCAAAAAATTCTTTAATGGTGGCTTTAGGACCTGGGCTAAGAATAAAAGAAAAAACATTTGGCAAGGTACAAAGAATTTTGGCAAAGCCTTCAGGCGAGAGTCAAAGGAAACTGCTAAGGCAGCTAAAATACTCGGAAAATTGCTCACCAAGAAAGAGCCAACTCAAGATGAAATAACTTTTCTAAAGAGCCAAAGTGTTGACATAGGAAAGGCAGTTGCCCTTCTGGGTCTTCAGTTTATTCCTGGCTCAAGCCTTGGAATTATAGCTCTTGAGAAGTCTCTTAAAAAGTATGGAATGACTATTTTTCCAAAGTCTCAGGAAGAACAATCAGAGCCCCCTGTTCTTTAATATCAGTCTATTGATGTTGCTTTCTATTGCACCATCTCCATATTTTTCTTCAAGTTCTTCTGCAAGTTTTTCATATTCTTTCTTTACTCTTGGAGCCAAGCCATATTGTCCTGCAATTAAATCCTGAACCTCTTTGATTGCACCATAAAAAACTTCATTGGCAACTTCCTTCGTTTCTTTATCGCAAATTGCCTCATATAATTTGTTGGCACCATCTACATCCTCAAGAAGCGGCTTAATATCATCAAATTCAAGAATAATATGCTTAATAAACATTTTTTGAATTGCTCTTTTAATTCCCTCACCCTTATTCGTTGAGTCTGCTTGACTTTCTTCAGAATCTATCAACTGAGGTTGAACGAAATACTCCTGAAATATATCATTGAGTTCTTTATTTATCTCCATGACTTAATTATTTTGAAGGTGTTGTTTTATTAATGATTCTTGTCACATTATTGTGAAGGTCAACCTCCTTATACATCTTATCGACATACTCAATATTTTTCTGGTGCTCCTTCTTAAATTCTTCCCTACTATTATAGCTTGGATTACTCATCAGTGGGACAAATGTTTTCTTAAGAATCTTAGCTATGTTGTAGGCATCATCTCCACCTCTATGTGCTGTTCCCTCAAATTCCATCCCAAGTTGGTCAAGAGCCTGAGCAACACCAAGGTCTGTCTTGATTCCGAAGGCAAAGCTAAATAGTGGTTTCATATTTATGTGAGTTCTACCAAATGGATTTCTAATCCCCTTAAGCTCACAGTTGGATTCAATGATATTTTTATCATATTCACCCCAGCTTAGCCAAATTCTATCTCTGGATTTATACTTAGTCTCAAGAATTTCACATGCCTCAGCAAATGAAACGCCATTCTCATCAAGAAACTCCTGGGTTATTGTTGTGAGTTCTGTACAAAAGTTTGATACCTCGGAGAAATCTGGCTTAACAATTATTGTATCCCTTAAGACAACCTCCTTTGTTACGTAGTCAACTCCAGATATTCCTATCTCAATTATCTCATTATGCATTCCTTCTGGAGTCTTGTGATTCCAGCACGTTGCCTCAAAATCAATAACCAAGGCTATATCCCTGCTCATCTTACCTTTCTTGTTGCTCACTTTTTTCCCCCTTCTGTTAAAGTGATTTCTATTATCTTTATTTTCCATTTTCTCTTTTCATTTTTTTAGCCCACTCCCCATTTCCAATAGATTCATCATCTTCTATTTTTTCACAATGATTTTCCCTCTCATTTATAATATAAGCTGGAAGACCTAAAGCTGCTGATTCTATTGGCATATTCATACCATCTCTAAATGGCAATTCATGCTTCCCATTTCTTATTAATTCTGAACCACCAGACCCCTTTGTTTGAGAAAATGGTATAAATAACAATTTCTTATCGGACATGTATGAATATGGAAGCATCACCAAACCATAAGTCCACTTATACCCATATCTAATATCCTCATCTAAATATTCAAATATCATCTCAAGTCTTGGATATGGTAAATTTTCTCTTAATCCAGAATTTGGAATTGTAAAATGTCTTTGATATGCTGTATCAATAAGCGAATTGAATGTATTAAGTTTTTTAATCTCATCCTCAAGCTCTTCAATTATATCTTCCTTTTCTTCTACTAGGCTATTCAACCTTTCTTCAACTGTTTTTCCCATAATTCAATTTCGTTTTATATATTTTACTGGAACTTCATCCACAAGGTATACGCCATTTTCTGATATATAAATCTTGTATCCATCAGCTCTCATTTTCATTGCCTCTACTTCAAGAATCTCAAACTTACCTCTTCTGGAGCCTACGATAGCTGCAGTCTCCTTGTTAGGAGAAAGATGCACATGATGACGTGACATTTTCTTAAGACCCTCCTTCATTATCAAGTCAACAACTCCCACTGGAGTTCCGTGATAAAGAACTTGCGGTGGAACAGTCTCTTTAAACTTCATTTCTACCTCGATAGAGTGTCCTTGATTTGCTCTGATTAGAGTTTCGTCTTCATTAATTAAAAAACGCTTCTTATCATTATTGTCAACCACTTCCTTGAGCTCATTAAAATCAAAATAAACACCCTTATCAGCAGCCTTATCTATTAGCTCATCAATATCTGTCCATCCGTCATTCCCAATCGTAATTCCAATGTCATCAGGATTGTGTCTAAGCCAAAATGAGAGTGACTTGCTAATTTTTTTTTCTCTGTTCTTATCCATTTTTTTCTTTTAATCTTTCCATAATCATATCAAATACCAGCTCTTTTGTTTCAGAACCAATACCAACAACTGGTGTATGCTCAATATTATTTAACACAAGAAATTCAAGCATTTTTTTATCTACTTCTTTAGCGCCATCATAGTCCTGGTATCTACCCTCTTGTTCATACGGAACTGTTTTATCTCTCAATATAAGAAAATTTAAGTTATCGTACTTTTCATACTCTGTCATTATAAGATTCTTCAGCTCCTGATTATTTGTTTTATCGTAGATGCTGCAAAATATGAATGGGGAATCAGTCACAATAACATCAACCTCATCCTTCATTGAAAATAATTGATATTGTTGCTTTCCAAATATATATATTTGACTTTCTACAGCCTTTATAGCTCCTTCTCTTAATTTTTTCTTAATATACTCTGGAGATATTTCTGCAGAAACAAATCTTCTCTTAAGTTCTGAAAATATTTCAGATGTTAAAATTGACTTTCCACATCCAGGACCACCAATTAAATTTACTACTATTGCTTTGTCTTTATACATTTTTTTTAAAATAAAAAAGGGCCTACGAGAGACCCTTTTGATGTTTGTATTTACTCTCTTGGAGCAAATTTAGTGAAAAATTTTTATTTAACAAACACATTTTCATTTTTTATTTAATTTATCTCTAATTTCAGCTGCCTTTTCAAAATCCTCATTATCTACAGCCTTGTTAAGCTCTGACTTAAGCCACTCAGCATTGTTTTTAAGATTTTCTAAATTTAGACTCTTTAATTCTTCAATATCTGTATCTGGAAAGAAGCCAGCGATTGACTCTTCTGTAACATTACCAGTAAGCTCAATAAGTAGATATGATGAATTTTTCATCTTTAAATTTTCATGAACTTCAAATGCATTCATTTTAGTTGTAAAAATTACACCATAACCAGAAACTCTCTCAGTCTTCTCAGCAATTACATTTTGAATGTAAGCTTGCTTAACTGAGATATAGCTATCAGTTAATTTTTTTCCACTTAATTCATGTGGTAAAAACAAAAACATTTTCAAACCATCCTCACTCATACTATAATTTCATCTTTTACTGATAGGCTCTGGTTACTAAACTCTTTTTGTCCAGTCACCTCAACAATTATCTCTTTCTTAATTACATCTGGAATTGTTATTTCCTGCTCAATATCATCAAGCTCAACCTCAAGCGTAACCAATGCAATATCAGAATATTCATCAACCTCCCACTTTAATCCATCAAATTCATATACATATCTGATTTTTACTATGTAGCTATGCTCCTTGTGGCACATGTCTCTAAATAATTCTTTTGTTATCTCACTCTCTATTTCTTCAAAAACACCTGGAGAGATAAGTTTTTTATTGCACTGCACATATTTTCTATCCTCATCTACAAATAATTTCTCAGTCATTCTAAATCGAGTAATCACACCGTCTACATTTACATAAATTTGATGAATGTATAATCTAATAGTATTTTCTGTAGGGAATTCAGGAACTTTCTTAAGTAAAAACTTTCTCTCTATTTCCAAGTTATTTTTCGTATCCATATATTTCTTTTAATGTATTTCTATTCGAGGCATTTGTACACATTACTACGTCTTCCATTTTAAACTCCGATGGATGATTATATCCACAAGCATATGCATGCTGTAAAATATCTTTTCTAAGGGTCTTGATAAACCTACCAACTCTCTCAGACTTCTTATCAACATCAAATCCCTTCTCAAGCCACCACTTATGGGTTGCAATTCCAGCAGGGCAATTACCTACATGACACTTTTGAGCCTGAATGCATCCTGCTGAAATCATAACCTCTCTTGCAATATTAATTAAGTCCGCCCCCATAGAAAATGCTACAACAGCCTTACTTGGAAGACCAAGCTTGCCAGATGCAATCCAAGTAATCTTGTCAACATCGTAGTATTCTTTGAATATCTTATATACAGCGGTAAATGCCTCATAGAATGGTAGTGACATATTATCTGCAAATGATGCTGGAGCAGCTCCTGTTCCACCCTCACCCCCATCAATTGTGATAAAGTCTGGACCATTTTCCTTAACTCTCATAGCACATGCAAGGTCAATCCAAAATTGACTCTTACCAACAGCTGACTTGATACCAACTGGAAGCCCTGTTGCATCAGCAATTTCTTCAACAAAATTAACCAATCCGTAAGCTGAGTCAAAGGCTGAGTGATAGGCAGGAGATATTACATCCTTTCCAACTTCAATTCCTCTAATTTCTGCAATCTCCTTGGTAACCTTATCTCCAGGAAGAACTCCACCCTTTCCAGGCTTAGCTCCTTGACTGAGCTTAACCTCAATCATCTTAATGTTTGGATTTTCTTTCACCAGCTTCACAAGCATGTCAAGGTCAAATGTTCTCGTTCCATCATCGTTTGTATGTCCACAACCAAAATACGAAGTTCCAAGATTAAAAACAACATCAGCGCCATTTCCATGGTAATCAGGAGAATATCCACCCTCCCCAGTATTATGATAGGCATGAGCTATGTGTGCTCCTCTATTATTAGCCTCAGTTGCTCTCTTTCCAAGAGCTCCGTAGCTCATTCCTGAGATATTTACAATTGATTGAGGATGATATGGATTTTTTCTACTTAAGCCAATAATCTTAACTGGCTTAACTTCACTTGGAATATTTATCTCCCTAATCGGAAGAGCAGCTGTCTTAATAAAGAAGTGACCAGACTTATTGAAGTCTGCATCAGAGCCAAAGCCTATTAAGTTATTCTCACCCTTTGAGGATGCATATATGTAGCTTCTGTCAACTCTATTGAATGGTAATTCATCTCTATTCCCAGCCACAAGGTACTGGCGCATCTCAGGTCCGATTGCTTCAAGAAAATATCTAATTCTTCCAATGATTGGAAAATTACTTTTGATTGTGTGCTTTTTGTTAAAAATGTCGTAAGCGACAAATAACAAAACTACTGCTAATACTATATACATCATACTCATAAGAAAGCTCGTTTCCATTCTTATACGAAAACGAGCTTAAAATGTTTCAATAAAACTATGCTAATTCCTTAATTTTACTAAGAAGAGCGTCAATTCTTCTCTTAGTTTCCTTCATTCCAATAATATACATTATTTCTGGCAACTGCGGACCTGGCTCACCCCCTGTTAGGGCAACTCTAAGCATTGGCATTACTTTGCCAATTGAAATACTCATATTTTTAGATAAAAATTCCAAAGTATTTCTGATATGCTCAACGGTCCACTCTGATTCACTAAACTCGCTAATAAAATCATCAGAAGCAAAAATTTTCATCACACTAACGAACTCATCAACATTCTTCATCTTGATTTCACCGCTCAAGCTTGGAGTATTCCATAAGTAATTCATTGCATCCCTGAGGTCCTTAGAAAATACAGCTCTTTCAACAGCCATCTTAGCAATTAATTCCATTTTATTGTCATCAAGCCCAAATAAGAACTCTCCAGGCATTGATGTCATATTCTCAAGAATAACATCAGAACTTCTACTTCTAAGGTAATGCGAATTGAAGCTATTTAGCTTGGCAAGGTCGAACATTGCGCCAGAATTATTGACTCTATCAATAGTGAATAAATCAATCATCTCACTCATTGACATATACTCAACATTTCCACCTGGATTCCATCCTAAGAGGGCAAGGTAGTTTACCAACGCATCTGGCTCATATCCAGCCTCACGAAACCCTTTAATATCAACAACTTCTCCTTCTGGGTCTGTATATGTCCAATCAAGAGCAAAAACTGGAATTCCGTATTTATTTCTCTTCCCAAGCTTCTTCTTATCTGGACCAAGAATAAGTGGTAAGTGCGCAAAGATTGGATATTCCCAGCCAAGAGCCTTATATAATAAAATATGTAATGGAGTTGATGATACCCACTCCTCACCACGAATGACATGGGTTATCTCCATTAAATAATCATCGACTACGTTTGCCATATGATATGTTGGCAAACCATCACTTGATTTCCAAATTACCTTATCATCAAGGTCCTTGGTATTGAATGTGACCCATCCTCTGATTTCATCCTTAAACTTTACATCCTCAGCTCTTGGCATTTTAAATCTTACAACATAAGATTCTCCAGAGTCAATTCTATTCTTAACGTCAGCAGCTGACATACTAAGAGAATTTTTCATTCTATCTCTTACTGAGCCAGTATATCCAGCTGACTTAACTCCAGATACAGTTAAGTTATCCTTCATTTCCTTAAGTTCCTCTGCAGTATCAAAAGCGTAGTAGGCATTTCCAGACTCAATAAGCATGTCAACATATTTTTTATAAAGGTGACTTCTCTTCGACTGAATGTATGGACCAAAGTTTCCTTCTTTCTTAGAAGACTCATCAAACTTAATTCCAAGCCAATTAAGACTATCATAAATATAGTCCACTGAGCCAGCAACCTCTCGCTTAGAGTCTGTGTCTTCAATTCTTAAAATAAAATCACCACCATGCTTCTTAGCAAAGAGGTAGTTTACAAGAGCTGTTTTTATGCCACCTATATGTAATGGACCTGTTGGAGATTCATTATGAAGGGGCGAATCGCACACGGACTCGCCCCTTCATAGTATTTTTATCGTTCATATAAAATCTTTTTTATTAATTATACGCAAAAATAGTGATTTTGTTTCATAAAAACAATTTTTTAATTCTATTTATAATTGTATTACAAATATTACAAAAATGGAAAATAAAAAAAGAAAAAGAAAAGTGGTCTCATTTACAATTGATGGTATTATTTTAGAAAAATTTGATGGGTTTATAAAAGAAAAACATATCAACAAATCTAAGTTAATAGAAAGTTTAATTCAAAAATTTATTCAAGAAAATGAAAAATAAAACCACTTTCATATACACATTATCTACCAAGGAAGAGCCTAATAACATTAGATACATTGGTAAAACAGATAATCCTAAAGATAGAATAGAGCGCCACACACAGCCATATTATCTAAAAGAAGGTACTTATAAAGCTAATTGGTTAAAGTCAGAACTAAAGAAAGGTAACACTCCAGTGTTGAATATTATTGACGAAGTTTATCATGATAACTGGCAGTTCTGGGAAAGTTATTGGATTGAACAGTTTAAGGCTTGGGGATTTAATTTAACAAATGGAACTTCTGGGGGCGAAGGATTAATTCTGACTAAAAATTTAATTAATAAAAGAATTAAAACAAGGATGGAAAATACTACTTCTAAAATTAAAGAAGAAATAGAATTACACAATATATTTGAAAATAGAGGACTTTGGTGTGGGGAAAGAGAATGCAACCACTGCAATAATATTGTTACTTATAAAAAAGAAAAAAGGTCCGATTTAATGAAAATAATTAGAAGAGCTGTTAGAGAAAATAGAAAATGTGAAAAATGTTGGAGTGAGCATATTGAATTTAATGGCGGTGAAGGATTTAAAACTGGTAAACTAAATCCAAAATTTAAAGGAAATAAAGGTGATATGAATCCGTTTTATGGCAAATTTCATTCTCAAGAAACTATTCAGATTATAAAACAAAAATCTAAAAGTAAAAAAATTCTAAAATTAGATTTGCAAGATAATATTATAAATGAATTCGACTCAATAAGAAGTGCTGAAAGAAAAACAGGGATTCATAGGGCTCATATTTCTAAATGCTGTAACAACAAAACTAACCATAACACCGCTGGGGGTTTTAAATGGAAATTCAAATAGAATCTCTCAGCCAAGATAACCCCAGGTCTTCAACAAATCTTATTTCACAATTTAAAGCGAAAATTCGCACCCTAAACAAACCATCATTTACTCTTTCTGGGTCTAATATAGCTACATCTAAATCAGATTTAATATCCCAACCGCCAGTTATTCTTGAACCGAATAATTTTATATCTTCTATTCTACATCCAGCATAATTAGATATTTTTTCTTTTATTTTTTCAGGAGCAGCTCCATAAAGAGAATCTTCAAATTCAAAAACATCTTCCTCCCAGATAATTTCTCCAGATTTATTTTTTAAAGCCCAGTGAGAATGTTGTCTATTATGGTCTAATATTGATATTAAATTTGGCTTATCTGAATCTTTTATTTTGATTTTTCTTTTCATTCTTTATTATACGAAAAATTTATAATTTTGTTTCTCTTCCTCTTAAATCTTTTAATATTTCACTTTTTCCATTAGCTAAATGTTGAATTATTTCAACCAACTCCTTCTTTGAATAATTTTCAAGATTATATTCATGATATTTTCCAAATTCAATGCTATCAACACAAATTCCAAGACTTTTCTGACCCTTGCAACCCTTGTGATGAGTTATTTTTAAATTTTTATCATGAAAATACTCATTGCATCCATAACAAAAGTGCCCCTTACTCTTGGAAACTCTATCATTTAAGTGCTCAATTCCTAATAAAAAATCTTCCATGATTTATTTGTTAAAATTTTGTTTTCTTTTAAAAAAATTGTCAACAAAATCCTTAGAATCCTTAAGTCCCCATCCAGTTTGCTCTTTAACATACTTAACTCCAGCTAATAATAATTTACCATCTCCAGAAGCCTCTACAAGACCTCTCTCAATTCTTCTTCTCTCACTATCATCTTCAATGATGCCAGTCTTGTTCAAAGAATCCTTAGCAGAAATAAACTGATGAAATATAGTGCTTCCACTGGAATACATGTTAATGACATTAAAGTGAGGGTCTGGAGAAAGGCTGATTGGAAATGTTTTTTTATATTCCTCTTCAAGACTATCAAATTCAAATTGATTAACCTGATGATTTGTCTTATATCTTCTCCAGTCAACTCCAGAAGAACTTGCAACTCTGATAAATTTCTTTTTACCAACAGTTATTACTTCTTTTCTTGACTTTCCCTTTACAAATGTTTCTTCAACTACTTTCATTTTCCTTTAATTGTTAAGTTTCCAGACTTAATTTCTATAATAATTGCAATTTGACCCTCATATCTTCTTGGTGTCCAGTCAATCTCCTTAAGAGCCTTCTCCTTTTCCTTTCCAATAAGACCTGGGAGGCACTGCTCAAGATATTCTTCCTTAGTTAGGCGTTGCATGAACTGCTCCTTTGTCATTCTATACTTATACTCACGCTTTCCTCCAAACTCAACTATAAGGTCAGTTCTATCGCCACTTGTAGGTGGAATTGCAACTCGGTCAGTCTTTATTATTATTTGGTCACCGCAACGGTAATGGTCATCCATCTCCAGTGTCCACTTATTCTTTTGTTTCATTTGGTTCATTACTCTTTAGGTTGATTAACAATTGCAATTTACCTACAACAGGCTCACAATCCTCAACATAGTTTGGACCAACTGCAACACAAGTGTAGTTCTCGCCTTCAAGACCATATAGACCAGCATCCTTAATTAAAGACACATTCAAGCCAGCGTCCTTAGCTGCTTGATATACCTTAAGAAGTTGATTCTCATTCTTAACCTTCTTGGTAATCTTTGTAAATCTTCCATTAATCCACTGCATTTCTGCCTCTGAAGGAATATAAACAAGACCATCAACAAGTTCACCACCAGATTTCTTTAAGCATATCTGAGTGTGTTCAAATTTGTCAAAAAATACTTTCATGCATGCATGAGCCGCTTGAGCAGCAAGCTTTCCTGCATTCATTGGAAGGTCTGTTCTTACAATTATATATTGCTTAACTTCTCTGTTCATTTTTGACTTATTTTTTCATGTAAATCCTTAATTCTCTTATTAACAACCTTCTCCCACTTAATGTTCTTCTTGGCGATTTCAGCAACCACTTCAGATTCCTTAATTCCATAGTAGCTTGTAAGTGACAAGACCTTTGACAGACAGGAGTTAAATTGAAAGATTAATTCCTTGTGGTTTTTTTCCCATCTATAGACAACCCCACCGATATACTTAAATAACTTAGCAAGATTTCTCTCAGGATATATACCATCTGGCTCATGACTATTCTCAAGAAATTGGTCCTCAAAGAAGTTGAAGTCAAGGTCATATGAGTCAGCAAAAGACAATAGACACTGAATTGTATCTGCAGCCTCCTCCTTAATTAAATCTATCACCTCTTGTTCAGATTCACTCACAACTTTTCTCCCAAGCTTCTTATTTACAGCCTGAGCGAACTCTCCAGCCTCTTCAAATAACTTACATAGTCTAAGTGCTGGAGTTGCTGGGTCAAGCCTATTTATTCGCTGAATATCTTTATAAATTTCTCTCATTTGATTGTATTTGGGTATTTCATATCTAACTTTTCCATCTCACTTAACAGAGTCAAGGCAATAAGGTGGTCTCTATACCACTTCTGGTCAGCAGGAATTATATTCCACTTAATCTTGGACTTAGCAAATATATTCTCATATACTTCCATGTATTCATCCCACTTATCAGACTCATTAAGGTCGTTTGAGCTATACTTCCACATCTTCTCAACACTTGTCTTTCTTTCCTCAAATCTCTTGTGTTGTTCCTCCTTAGAAATGTGTAGATAAAACTTAATTACTTGAGTTCCATTATCTTTAAGCAAGCTCTCAAAGTTATTAATGTGAGCGTATCTCTTAGAGATAATTTCTTTGCTGAATAAGCCATGAACAGTTGGAACCAAAATATCCTCATAGTGAGAACGATTAAAAATTCCAATATGTCCAGTAGCTGGAGTTAACTTATGAAGCCTCCACAAGAAATCTCTTGATGCCTCATCTTCACTCGGAGCCTTAAATGCATGAGCCTCTGTAGCCATTGGATATAATCCATTGTATAACTTATCTATTGAGCCATCCTTACCTGCAGCATCAAGACCTTGAAAAACTAATAAGATTGAATGCTTACCTTCAGCTCTCATTGTCTTGTGAAGCTCCTCAATCTTAACATAAATTTGAGCTGTTGCAGCCTTTATTTCATCCTTGTTAAGCTTAGATGGAGCCTTTGTTGATATTTCATTTAAAATACCATTGTTTGATTTTTTCATTGCACCACGTAGGATAAATCTATCCGATTTTGTTAATGTATTTTCCATAATTATATATTTCCAGGTGTTCGTGGATACAATACCACATCCCTGATGTTTTTCATTCCAGTTACAAATTGTACTAATCTCTCAAATCCAAGTCCAAACCCAGAGTGAGGAACACTTCCAAATCGTCTTGTATCAATGTACCACTTCATGTCTTCATGAGATATGCCAAAGGTAGTCATTTTTTCCTTAAGAATATCAATTCTTTCTTCTCTTTGACTTCCTCCAACAATTTCTCCAATTCCAGGGAAAAGTATATCCATTGCAGCAACAGTCTTTCCATCATCGTTATCACGCATATAGAAAGCCTTTGATTCCTTTGGATAATCATAAACGATTACTGGTTTCTTGAAGTGTTTTTCAACCAAGAATCTTTCATGCTCAGACTGAAGGTCCATCCCCCATTCCTCCACTGGAAATTTGAATTGACCTTTCTTAGCGGGCTTTGAGTTCTTTAAAATATCAAAGGCCTCAGTGTAGCTCACTTTCTCAAAGTCCTCAAAAATTGTATCTTCAAGCTTCTCAGAAAGAGGCATACTTTGGTCTTCTTTTTTCAAGTTCTTTTCCTCATCTTGAATATACTTCTCAAGATAATCAATTTCACTGGAGCAAAACTTAAGAGCATCACCAATTACATATTTAAGATATTCCTCTGCAATCTCCATGTTGAAGTTTAGGTCAGCAAAGGCCATCTCAGGCTCCATCATCCAAAACTCTGCAAGATGTCTTGTAGTGTTACTGTTCTCTGCACGAAATGTAGGACCAAATGTAAACACTCTTCCAAGCCCAAACATAGCGGTCTCAGCCTCAAGCTGTCCAGATACAGTTAAGCCAGCTTCCTTACCAAAAAAGTCTTGAGAAAAATCTTTTTCTCCAGCCTCAAGTTTTGTAACTCGAAACATTTCTCCAGCGCCCTCACAGTCACTACCAGTAATTATAGGAGTATCAACTTGAATGAAACCTTGTCCTATAAAATATTGATATGTGGCCATTTTTAATCTACTTCGAATAGACATGATTGCTTGAAACAACTGTGTTCTAACTCTCAAGTGTGGGTGCTCTCTGAAAAAATCCATAGAGTGTTTCTTAGGCTGAATTGGGTAGTCTTCATCTACAGTTCCAATTATAGTTAACTCTGAAACCTCAAAGTCCACTTCTTGCCCTTGACCCTTTGACTTAACTGATTTTCCTACGACTCTTATAGATGCTCCGCTCTTGACCTCAGTAAGGTCAACTCCAAGTCCAGCATCAACAACAACCTGGAGCGAGTTAAATGTAGAGCCATCATAAAGAACAATGAAAGAAACGTTTTTACTATCCCTTTTTGTTCTTACCCAACCACAAACCTCAACTTCTTCCCCCCACTCAATCATAGGTCTGAATGATGAAGCCGATAATACAGCGTGTACGCTTGCTCTTTTCATAATTTCATTTTTTTAGGAGCTCTACTTTCTTTTTTGAATAAGCCCACCTTTTTCTTTGTAATTTTTTCTTTTCTTGGAAGGAATGTAACAACTTTGCCCCCTGATACCGCAAGTCTAAATCCGCCCTTTGTCGGAAAAACACCAGTACTACCAAGAAGCTCATCTTTCATTATCAATTCCTTAACTGATTCTGGCATTATTTCATTCTCAACCTCAACTAGATTAATCAATCCCTCGCTGATTAAGTATTCTACCACCTGATGGTCTTGAATCTGGGTTTTTGAGTTTATTTCATCACCACTATTAATCAAGTTTTCTCGAACCTTGGCCTTAATCTTTTCTATGTCTAAGTTTTTAGCTCTATTAAGGTATTGAACCACAGCATGACTTGTCACCTTAACATCCTCATGCTCCACACATTTTTTCAACTCATTTTTAAGAGTCTTATTTTCCATGTTAGCCTCAGAAAGTTGCTTAGACAATTCGCCTAGCTCATCCTTAATTTCGCTCATGGTCAACTTCTGCTTATCTCTTACACCTTTGTATTCAGATAGCATTTTTTCTCGCTCAGACTCATGACGCTTCTTAAGCTCGTCCAGCTCTTTCTTGTGTTTTTCTTGAAGTGTAAGTAAAGAATTTTTCTTGTCCTCTATTTCTTTTTTAATATCAGAATTATCAAACTCTTCTTTTGTTTTGAGATATTCATCTCTTTTTAAGTTGTGTTTTTTCTTTAAATCTTTACATTTATTTACATTTTCTTCAAGCTTAAATTTAATAAACTCCCTTTTATTCATATTTACGCTTTTTTGTTTTATACGTAAAAAATGATAAAATGTTTCTTATTTTTTAATTTCTCTGATTAAAACTTTATTTATCTTAGAAGGTATTCCACTTCCTTGGGTTGGAATTCTGAAACAGTGATTTTTGATAAAATAGTCAGCGCCACTTGGATATTCATCTATTGGAAGAGGAATCATCTCACCAGCCTTGGAAGGTCTTGGGTCTGGAACCTTATGTTCATTACAGAATGTCGCCATCTCATTGGTTACAAAGTTAATTGCATTAATAACAAAAGAGCCAATGATAGGCTCTTTCTTGAATGACTCCTTCATAGAGTCAAGGATGTCGGTGTACTCATAATAGTAAAGTGTAATGATATTCCATAATAGAATGTCTGTTGACGCTCCATCCTTAAGTCCAGGAGAATTTCTTCCCTCATAATACATGACTCTAATGTTAAAATCGTGATACCGACCAAGTTCTTTCATTTTTCGTAATTTTTAATCCATTTTCTTACAGCATTATCTGAAACACCATATTTCCTTCCAGTTCCAGAATATCCTAACTCTGATATTTCCTGTTGGAGTTGAGAGTGTGGAGGTCTTTGAACTACTCTCCTATTTAACTTCGGCTCTGTTCTCCAATTTGGGTTTGTTAATTTTTTTGGGCCAATATATCCTTTATTTTTGTTACTGCACTTTTTGCATCTATGTGAACTTTTATAAATTTTAACATCACACTCAATGCATTTGTTTATTTTTTTCACAATTTTATTATTTTTTCCAGCATGTGTTGGTAAAGTTGCATTACAATTAGGACAAACTATTCTTAAATTTTCAAGACGATTATCATTATGAACTCCGTTAATGTGGTCCAAAATTAAACTCATTTTTTCCCCATTCCACATTTCACCTTGACCACATTTTTCGCATTTTCTCTCTTTTAAACCACCATTGTATAGCCTATTTTTTAAACGTGTCCTATCATATGTTGAATTTTCGACAAGAATTTCTGCTAAAGGAATTGCTTTCCTTATATTTCCTATTTTATCTCTTTGAGATTTATATGCGTCAAAATGAGATGTATCAATATTATACTTTTCTACATATTTGTGAAATACATTATAATTTCCTCCAGCCGCCCTTAATCCCATGGTCTCAACCGCTTCTTTAATACAAGTCGATACTTGTATTATTTTTTTCATATTCTCTTCAGAATACCTTTCCTTTCTATTCATATATTTTATTTTATAAATAGTAAGAAAAAATCTTTCAATTTCCAAAAAATAAAAATAGTTGTCCTGCCAAGGTTCGAACTTGGACTCTTTCGGGTCAAAACCGAATGTGTTGCCTATTACACCACAGGACAATATTGTTGTTCAGGTAGGGCTCGAACCTACAGCGGGATTACTCCTCTCTTCCCGTTCAAAGCGGGACGTGTTGCCTATTACACCACTGAACAATTTAATTACCATATATCTAATTTTACTTCACTTATGGGAAGTGAATTTTGTTGTCAAGAGAAGATTCGAACTTCTATCTGCTGATTCAGAGTCAGTTATCCTGCCATTAGACGACTCGACAATTTGTTTCGGGGAGAAGATTCGAACTTCTATGGTTGCTGTCAAAAAGCAAAATCCTGCCGTTAGATGACCCCGAAATATAAGGCACAAAAAAAGCCTGAACTTTAGTCAGTCCAGGCTCTCAAATATTTTGTTTATTAACAAATAGTTCAGGCAACACCAGGACTGTCCTCTCTCGAAGATTGCTGCTGTTGTTGCTGAGCTGATATGTTAATTACGTTTTTCATTTCTCTAATAAATAGTTTTATTTTTTCTTTTTTTTACCAATCGGCATTACCATACCTTCTGTAGTCATCTTCTTCCTCATCTGTCATGTAGTGAATATTTTTTCTTCCCTGACAAACATTACAAGTATCAACTTCAGTTTCGTCTCCATGCGCATTTTTTAAGTATGTTCTCACACCACTTCCACCACACGCACTACAACTTTTTGTTTCTGGCATAATAAACTTGTTTTTGCAACAATAAACTAATAAGGTTTATTGTTAAAGCTTTTACTTTTTTCTTCCTCTAAATGTGGGTGTCTGAGAATGGCAATTAGGACATAATATCCTTAAATTTTCTAACCTATTATCAAATCTGTCACCATTTATGTGGTCTAACTCAAGAGTAATAGGTTTATTATTCCACTCACCTTCATTTCCACACTCAACACAAACATCTTCAATATACCCTTCTTCAATTAGCTTCTTTTTTAAATCAGCACTTTTGCAACCATGTGTTTTAGCGTATTCTAAAGCTGGTATTCTTTTTCCATCAGACTTAATACCTTTTCCGCCTTGATTTCCAGAGTAATCAATACCCATCTTTATCAAATATGAATTAAGAGTTTCTGGCTTGCACCTAAGCTCTTTACACATGTATGATTTAGATTGTTTAAATTTAACCCACTCTAAAATTTCCAATTTTCTTTCTACTATATCTATTCTCATACATATAAATATGCAGAAAAAAGGAAAACACGCTGTATACAATATAAAGTGTGTACTATTTGTACCGATGGAGAGACTCGAACTCTCACGCCTTTCGACATGCGCCCCTTAAACGCACATGGCTACCAATTACATCACATCGGCATTTATTTTATACAGAATCAAGAACAAATGTCATACTACAGAGTTTAATTGCGTTTATGTTATTGTTTTTTATCCTTTCAATGAGTTTTCTCTCAAATTAGATTCTGTATAAACTAAATTCTTATACGCAAACTTACAACTTTTGTTTCAAATAATCAAACTTTTTTTGAAAAAACTTTTTTTATTTTTCCTAAAATTAATTTAAAGGGATTAATCTTAAATAAATAAAAAGAAACAACATAGGATACAGCTGCCAACGCATAAAGCAAATGCATTGTAGTCCAATAATCCCATCCAGTTATTTTCATTATTCCCGCTGCTAATTCCGCAAAACCCAATGGGTTCAGGAACGTCCCAATCCACAAGAATAGAATCGCTATGTTCTTTCTGTTTGTCATAATCCCCTAAACTGTCTGATTCCATTTAATCAATTTTCGTTCAACAATAGAATATTCCATATTGCGATATGCAATATTCCCCTTTTTTATAAATATGTAAAATATTTTTTCATTACAATCCTCTAAAGCCTATGAGCATATAAGTTTGAACCCAATTAGCCTTTATTTCATCACTTGCTCCAGATAATGATTTATCATCATCAAGTATCAGGTAGTTCTTTGGTTTAAATTCTTCAAGGAACAGTTCAATTTCCTGCCTTCTATTTAACCAAACCCCTTTTCTAGCCTCATTATAATCTGGTACATATGCTATAATTGGTTCCTTAACACCCCTCGCCTTAAATCGCTCATTCATCTTGTCAATGTCAGCCCCTCTTCTCCTATCTGAACTGAGAACAATACTATATCCAAGCTCCTCAACCAATTCATTAAATTTAATAACACAGTCTGCATTGAAATCTGAGTATCCATCTTCATGAATATCATTAGCCTTCCAATTACCATCTGTAATTAACACACCATCAAGGTCAAGTAATATAATATTATCCATTTTCATCTTGTGACCCCTATGGAATTCGAATCCATACTATACGCTGTTTAAGAACGTTGCCTCTACCTATTGGGCTAAGGGGCTATATTTGTGTTCCAAATCGGATTCGAACCGATAATGATGGTTATTCTGTCCTCTAAAGACTATGATATTCACCAACGACCCCTTAAAGGCTGTGTCTTCCAGTTCCACCACTGGGCCATTTTTATTTTTGAACACCTGGAGAGGTTCGAACTCCCAACCATTTCATTCGTAATGAAAAACTCTATCCAATTGAGCTACAGGTGCATATTTCCGATTACTCGGAAACTTTTATAAATTCACCAGACTTAATTGCCTTTGCAATCCATCTGTTAAGCTCGGAACCTCTCATTTCCGCTGAGAAAGTTGTTGTCCCAAGGTCTGATGAAAGTCTTGTAAATTGAATCTCTATTAATTCACCATTACCTTCAGATGCTTTTTTGTCATAGATTTTTTTATCAAAATCAGTAACTCCACCTACTTCATAGTCATTAATTACCATATCTGTCTCATTGATTTCAGATAATGTTCCAACATCAATGGTTGACATTGGAAACTGATAAACTCCGCTTTCCAACTTCACTGTGTAATATAAATTACCACTCACATAGTGACTTAACTTTGCGTTTACTTTGCTTTTAAAAAGCTGTTTTTTTACATCTAACTCGTTCATTTCTTATAAAGTTATGTAGGCCCGACAAGGTTCGAACTTGCGACATCTTCCAAGTCAAGAAAGCGCTCTACCAGCTGAGCTACAGGCCTGTGTTAAAATTTGGAGCAAAACACCTTACTATTTCTGTAAGTGCAGCAGCTGTGCTCCTTGTCAACTGCTTATCTTTATTATCGTTATAAAATTCCATCAAAGTACTAACCACCTTGTTGAACTTGAATGACTCTACATATCCGTCAATCTTATACTGCAAGTCCATCACGTCCTTAGCGGTTACACCCTCAATTACTCCCTCATTTACTCCCTCATCAATCCACCTTCTCCACTTACCCAAAGCTCTTCTTATTCCTTTAATCTTTGAGTCATCCCAGTCTCCTCCATCAAAGTAATGACCTATGAACATCAAGTACATCCTCAACTCGTCTTGGTCATAATCTTCTGGGTTAACAACGTTCCCAGTTGACTTCGACATCTTTGAGCCATCCTTTGTAATCATCCCCTGATGAATCAACTTCTTGAATGGCTCCTCGCATGGAACGATTCCCTGGTCATACAAGAACATATTCCTGATGGATATGGAAACATTGTCAAGCAATAAAAGTCATCTTCACTCATTTTTTCTAATTAAATATTTCTTTAAATTCCTTAAAACTTTTTACTATTTTAAAATTCAAATTTTCTTTTTTATAAATTTCTAATTTTTCTTTCCAATATTTATATTCTTCTTCAAGCCATTTGCTTCTTTTTTCTCTATCTATTCCATCAATTTCTACCCACAAATTTTTTTCATCCAAATATACATCTGATACCTTAGATGAATTAGGTATGTTTTTATGAGGTGTAAATTTAATTTTATTTTCTTCTAAAAACTCAAAACAAACTTGCTCTATTGAAGATTGGTAATAAGTTCCAAATTTTGTATATCCCTTTTTACCAAAACCACCTTTCCTTCCAATATCTCGCATTCTTTTTCTACCATCAATAGTACCACACCTTTCTTTTGATTTTTTACCAATCTTCTCCCTTGTTTCTTGTGTATATTCTCTATTATTAAAACAATCAGCACTACAATATTTTCGAGACCGCCTCCTCCATTCTACCTCAAATTCTTTTTTACAATCACAACAAATATTTACAACATTTCCATTTCCGCTTCCAGTCATAGTTTTACTGACCTTCTTATTAATTTCGTTTCTCTTCAACTTTGTTGAGTAAGCTCTTGCACATTCTCTGGAGCAAAATTCTCCAGATGTATATTTACTGTATTTAACAGCCTCTTCTTGGTTACAATTTTTACAATTCATAATAAATATTTTACTATAAATAGTGTAAAAAATTTGAACCTGAGACTTGTTACATGCTTAATTGTATTCCTGGCTGGATTCGAACCAGCGTTAACCTACTCGGCCTCTTGCATGTAAAACAAGCGCTCTAACCAACTGAGCTACAGGAATATATTTCAAAGAACTCTTTCTTTCAGTACCCTCTGTCAGATTCGAACTGACACTGTATGGCTTCTAAGGCCATCGCCTCTACCGATTGGGCTAAGAGGGCATTTTTTATTTTCTAAATTTATAATTTCGTCTTCAGCTTGCCAAGCAGGACTCGAACCTGCACGCCTTCTTCAGGCAGCCCCTCTTACAGAGCCTGAGTCTACCAATTCCTCCATTGGCTCGCCTTAGACCAGAACTTCATAGAGTTTGCAACCCCTTATTCATTCTGACAATTGTGTGGTGATGGAGGGAATCGAACCCACGACTCCGAACTCTTCAAATTCGAGCTCTACCAACTGAGCTACATCACCCTTTTTTCCTTGGAATTAATTTTATTCCTAAATTTCTTGCTCTTTTTTTTATTGAGTTATCACTAACTCCAAACATTTTTCCTATTTTAACATAAGAATTATTTTTAATCAAATTTTCAAGCTCTTCTTTTTCAACTTCAAATTTTTTATTTCTTATTATATTAACTCCAAGAGTTTTACAGTTTTTATCACCTTTACACATTAATCTTTTCCTCTCAATACTATTTGTATAATTCAATATAAGCCTCCTTTTTAAATCACTACCTAAATTTAAAATGAAAATGTTTTTCTTTTTTTTAACCTCAAAACTTAATTTATATTTTAATTTTATTTGATTCAAAAAATCGTAACTTCCAGAACATAAAACTGTAGAATCTGCAAATCCATCTCCATCATAAAAACCTAATAGAAAAGATAAATCTAATTCTTCATTTTTGAATTCTATTAACTTTATTGTAAAACTCTTATTTCCGCCACAACCTTTTTCTACTAGAAAATTAATAAACTCTCTTGAGCTTATTTTTATTGACACAGATTCGCTCCCACAGTTATGAATTCTAGACTTTATCTTTTCTTCATTAGCACCAATTGCTTTACAAAAATTTTTAATTTGACATAAATCTTTTTTTGATAGGTCTAAAGAAAATCTTCCAATTTTCTCATTTATATAACCATCTGCATATAAAAATCCAAGCCAATATGCTTTTTCTTTAGTATCAATTGTCTCAAAATAATTAACAATAAGATTTGGATGTGCCTTAAATGTTTCTCGTTTAATTTCATACTTTATCATTTTTCTTCTGACAGCATTTCTATCACACCCAATTACCTCACCTATTTGCACATTATTAAACCCATCATGTACCATTTTTTTAATTAAATCTAACTCTTCCATAACTAATTATTTATAATAAATAGTTTAGAAAAATCAAACCCAAACACCAGTACATTCAATGCACTGATTTATTTCAAAGAACTTATTGTGGAACCTGCCAGAATCGAACTGGCGCTATCTACCCTGGTTTTCAGCCAAGAGCTCTACCGACTGAGCTAAGGTTCCAAATAATTTAGGGGAAAGTTTGAGAGAGTATGACCCTTTCGGGTGCGGCAGGAATTGAACCTGCGTAAGTCTGATTTTAAGTCAAATGTATAACCACTATACTACGAAGTAACTCTTCTCAGTCACCACCTAAATTTTTTTATAATATACCCATTCTTTTAGCTCTCTTTCTTATTGTATTATCACTAACTCCAAACATTTTTCCAATTTTAACAAAAGAATTGTTTTCAATAAGAGTTTTTAATTCTTCTTTTGATACTTCAAATACTCTTTTTTCAACCTTATCTCTCTTATGGTAGTTTGAATCTTCTGTTTTTAAGCCTTTATCATTTATATAAGTTCTTCTTTTCCTTTTAAGACTATCTTTATAGTTACTCATCATTAATCTTTTTAAATCAGCTCCTAACATCAAAAAATAAACAGTTCTTTTCATTTTAACTTCAGATTTTATAGAATACTTTTTTTTAATATCTTCTAAAAAAAAACTTGAACCACTATATAAAGCAGTTGAAGTTGAATCTCCGTCTCCATCAAAGTATCCCATTAAAAATGATAAATTTAATTTATCATCATTAAATTCTGGCAACCTTACAATTAAAGATTTTTTATTAACACAACCTTTATTTATTATGTGACTTACAAATTCTTTAGAAGATATAAGTATCCTACAGGAGGTGTATTTACCATGAATAACTTTTTTAATACATTTCTCATCTGCTCCTACATGATTACAAAATCTAACCAACAATTCTTCATCCTTATCCGCTAACTCCAGAACTAAAGCATAATTATTTTTAGTCACATAACCGTCTGCATATAAAAAACCCAACCAATAAGCTTTTTCTTTAGAGTCAATATTTTCAAAATATTTTTTGTTTAAATTACAATGTACTTGTTTTCTCATTTTTTACTTTTTTATAAATAGTAAAAAATATTCGAACCAATATCAAGGTATATTCATTTCAATATGTCAAATCCTTTCGGAATTCCCTTTAGTCGTTTCTATAGGGAACAAAAAAAAGCCCGAACTATTGTTCGGGCTTTAAAATATCTTATGTATGATTTATAACATCAACTTAAAGACACATCACGTCCGAACTCTTGTCTACTAAAGACAAATAGCACCTGCACTTGCAGCGATAATTGACGTAATATGTTGTTAATGTTTTTCATTTCTTTTTTTATTAAATAGCAGAAAATTTCTTTTTCCGTGTTTACTTATACGCAAATCTAATACTTTTGTTTCAATAATGCAAGACTTTTTTTAAAAAAAAATGAAAGTTTTTTATAATTTGCTAATTTTCAGTGATTTATAAAACAAAAAAAACCTGGAGAATTCTCCAGGTTTTAATTTTTTTTAGAACCACCACTTTCCATAGTGCTTGTGATTGTACTTAAACTCATAGAAGTCATCACACCATCCATCAAGCCAACTTGCCCAGTCATCGTTGATGTCATCATAAACAGCAAAAATAGTTCCCATGTTCTTGCGAAGAGCTATTTTGTTGTGAGCTCTGTCTTTCTTGGTAAAAATCTTTCTCCACTTCTTAGAAGAGCCACGATTGTACCAGTACTTTTCTCTTTCATCGTAGAAGGTTGTCTCAAGTTGAGCCTTAATCTCAGCCTCCTCTCTCTGAAGCTCACTGTCTAATACTTTGTAGTGAGTCTTATAGCTCTTCACTACTTTTCTTATAAGAAAGTAAGATGGGATGTTGACAGCATACACAGTGTATGTTGCTCCTCCCCAGTGATTTTGTTTCTGGTAGGAATAAAAAAACCTCTGTGCCCAAGTGCTAAGATTATCATATTGACGTTGGTCAATTTCTCTTAGTCCAGGATTTACATCAACCATTCTCTTATAATAGCGGTCCCATACTCTGAAGTCTTTATTTCTACACCAAACAGTTGTACCAAAGTTATCAAGAATTTGCTGAAACTTATCAGCATCTGCTCTTCTTGCTACATCATCCCTTAGGACCCAGTATGCATCATATCCATGGTGGATTGGTTTTTCAAGAGGCTTGTAACCCAGTTTCCACTGTGCCTCTGAGTTAGCATTACGCTCTCTCATCTTTCTGAGAAATGCCTTATGCTTTTCTGTCTTTGCATTCCTTTTCATGCTATGTGTTTTTCTAAGTTAATACTTAGTACACGCAGCCTTTTTTCGGAATTATGTTTTTTAGATTCGTCACTTGATTATATATACGTAAAAAAACTGAAAATGTTGCATCAGTCTAAAAAAATATTATAATTTTCAATCATATTCTCATTTAGAGTGACTCCCTTGGTCATCCAAAATTCAAATTCAAAATCATTTTTTGAGTCCGCAAGCCTTAAAATAATAAAGTTTGCGTAGTGCTGAGCCCACTTATTAATTTGTCTAAGTTTCCAGGCTTTGTATTTGTTAATTAATTTTTTCATATTTTTCTCTTAATTTATTTTCAATTTTTCTTGCTAAGTATGCACAAAATTCAGCTTGAGTATCAATCGCTTCAAATTCTTCATAACTTCTACTATTACTACCTCCCCGACTTAAATATCTTTGATATGCATGTCTTTTAAGTTCATGGTATGTCTTATGTACTCTATTAGCGTGCCATTCATCGCCACTATTCAGCAAAATAACATCATAGAAATATACTATCGCAGATTCTCTACCTTCTTTAATAGACCTCCAAAGTATTGAGTTGAATTCTTTTTTTACCATGTTAAGGATTTCTGGAACATGTTGATGTGCCTCATTAAATCCAGAAATTACTCTTCTTACAATAGGAAATATAAAAACATCAAATTCACGTTCCTCATCTACAATTTCACCTGTCATTTTATAGTACATATCACACATTTTTTGCTCAGATAAAAGTAATAGAACTAATATCTCGAAGGCAATAGAAACTTTTAATTCCACTTCATACTCAAGACCATCTAAGAATCCTGTAAATTTCCATCTATTATAGATATGGTCTATAGAATTTCTATCCTTATCTGTAATTCCAAATAACCCGCTATTAAGAAGGTATGACATTTTTATCTTGTCTCCTGTATTTGACCATCTCTCTCTCCTGCATAGTACCAATTAATCATCCTTGGAGGATTCATTACATGATAGGTTGCAAGTGCCATCTGATTTGCCGCCTTGTTAAGAGGGATTCTTCCAGTTAAGGTTGCAAGTCCTGGAGTTACCAAGCAGTTGATTCTTGTTTCACCTGGAGCAAATCCTGAGTCAACCATTCTATTATGAGATTGAACAGCGAGAAGAGCTGACTTCATTGCCAAATAGGCATTATCACTTCCTTCAACTGACTTTGGGATTCTCATTGTTGGAGTGTGAGCAACATATTTCATTCTATTAAGCCTGGCGTTAGAGCCAATCATATCAACTGTAAGTCCAGGAACAATAATTGATGTTCCAACTGGCTGCTCACCAGCAAACTCCTGAATTATTCTACTCTGAACACGATGCATCATCTGAACTCCAAAGTAATCGGTGATGCATTGGTCAACTCCACCATCCATTAAGCCAAAGCTATTTGCAGCACTTACAACACAATCAAAGTCAACATCTTCAAACCTACCTTGGTGGCATTCTACTTCTGGACCAAATCCAGAAAATGCTCTCACAAACTCATTATATAGTTGTTCATCGAATCCAGCAAGAACAAGTTTAAATCCTAATCTATTTTCCATTTTACTTCTTTTAATTCTTTTGTTGTTTTAGGAATTCCATTATTATCCCACCTTTCCTCAAGGTCGCATGCAGGTATGATATGTGAATTTTTTTCATGAAATTCATCAAAAGTCTCACCATATGCCAAGAACCATCTTTCTGAAAATGTTAAATTTCTATTTTCCATGTTCAAATATACAAAATAAAATTAATAAAATCAAAAAACCCCCAGAATTATCTGAGGGCTTTTCTTTAGGGCCGAAGCTTCCACCAATCAAGTCCAAGGACTTGAATATTATGACAATAACTCTGACAGATTTAATTGCTTAAAGCTGTTGCTATCGTTTAATGGCTTAAATACATAAGCACTTTTTTCATCTTTAATTTCAATATCATTGTCATCATAAGTAATAACAACTCCATCTTCACTTTTTTGTACACCTTTAAATAAGTCGTACACACTTGGAAGTGAATTAAGGTACTCAACAAATGCTGGCATTGACTCTGCAAGAACTTTCTCGTTTGTGCAGGCACTTCTAACATTACCTCTCAGGTTTGCATCCATATACACAAGAGTTCTATCTTTAATATCAATGTACGCAATGTACTTTGTTAAAGAATCTCCCTCAAGTGGGAACGCAAGTTGACATCTGCTTG